>Ga0187770_10000319_pt1 | contig 23545 bp, 23 predicted proteins | sample 0116_SJ02_MP02_2_FD_133154 | JGI IMG/M metagenome (GOLD analysis project Ga0187770, IMG submission 133154) | Tropical peat soil microbial communities from peatlands in Department of Meta, Colombia - 0116_SJ02_MP02_20_MG | ecosystem: Environmental > Terrestrial > Soil > Wetlands > Peat | place...
AATGCGGGTCTTTTGGATTACGGGAAATTGTCGCTTGCACAAAATCGAACGTTTTCATATGCTTGCCACACCTGAATCCGAACGGTCAAAGGTTACCGCTCTAAACCTTTTCCACCCGACCGCCTCTCCCCCTCTTCAAAAAGTCGGTTTTTTCATATTGCGACACAGTCTCTACAGGAGAGGGGAAGGGTGAGAGGAACCATCAGAGGTTCAGGTTTTGAATTTTGGACATTATAAATTATTTGGGATTTGGTGCTCGGAATTTGGTGCTTATTTGGATCGGATCCCCTCTCTTGGCCTTCAATATTTTCTGGGCACTTCCCTCCCTAACAGATATCTCCAAAAAACCTCCGCTTCCGAAAAGGGCGATCAGCTCATTCCTGCTCCCATCAGAGTATCTTCTCTTCAAACCATGAATGGTTCTCGTGCCGACCTTGATGACAAAAGGCTGATCCCCTGTAAAATCAGAAAATTCCTGTTTCCTAATATTGCTGATAAGGTTCCCAAACCCATCGATGTGAAGGATCTCTCCGACCAATCCCTTTTCTTTTATCTTCGCTTTTCCAAAATTGAGCTCCATCCAGGAATCGAGTTCGCTCCCAAACGCTCCGGGTTTGACACCTAAGGAAAGGTGGCCGGCAACCGGCGCAAAGAGATCCCTCCCGTGGAAAGTGGCGCTGACACTCGGCAGAAAAAACTTTTTGTTGGTAAGGGCCACCACTTGGCTCACTTGCTCTCTGGGCGCTGCAAGGGTGAAGAGCCCGTTGTCAGGACCGACAAAAAAATAGTCTTTAGTAACAATAAGAATCGGTTTCCTCGAACTTCCCACCTCGGGATCCACCACAGAGAGATGGATCGTCCCCCTCGGGAAAAAGGAATAGGTATTGGCCAAGATGAACGCTCCTTCTCTTATATCCTGTGGGCTCACTTGATGGCTGATGTCAACCAGGGTGCAATGAGGATTGATGCCCAAAATCACACCCTTTAAAGAAGCCACATAATGGTCTTTTATTCCAAAATCGGTGAGGAGCGTGATGATCGACTTCCTCATCCGGCCCTCTTTGAAGTTTGGGGTCGGGAGTTCAGAGCAAGGTTCTTTTTGAAAGGCCTTCGAACAATTCCGTTCTCAGTGATGATCCCTTGGATCAAGGTGTGGGGGGTTATGTCAAATGCCGGATTGAAGGCATCAACCTTTTGAGGGGTGATCCGCTTCTTCCCAAAGCAAGTCACCTCCTGAGTTGCTCTCTCTTCAATGGGTATATCTGCTCCAGAAGGTATGTTAAGGTCGAGTGTGGAAGTCGGCGCAGCCACATAGAGAGGGATGTCGTGCGACTTTGAAAGAAGAGCAAGACTGTAAGTCCCGATTTTGTTAGCCGCATCACCATTACGGGCAATACGATCTGCACCGACCAGAACAGAAGTGACCTCGCCCTTTTTCATCAACCACCCGGCCATACTGTCGGTCAGTATGGTCACAGGGATTTTTTCCTGAACCAGCTCCCATGCCGTCAATCTGGCTCCCTGAAGCATGGGCCTCGTCTCATCCACAAAGACACGAAACCGCTTCCCTTCAGCCCAGGCTGCGCGGATTACTCCCAGCGCGGTCCCAAAGCCTGCGGTGGCCAGGGCACCTGCGTTACAGTGGGTGAGAACCCCGTCCCCGTTATGAATGAGGATCTTCCCGTTCTCCCCTATTTTCCGGTTGACCTCTATATCCTCTTCATAGATTTTGCGCGCCTCTTCTTCCAACCTCTTCTTGACCCCATCGACACCCAAAAAATGGACTTCGTCCAGCGTCTTCTTCATCCGATCCACAGCCCAAGAAAGATTGACGGCAGTGGGTCTGGTCTGGCTCATCTCGTGACAAACCCTCTCCATGCTCTTATAGAAGGCTTCACGCCGGCGCGATCGAATCTTCTGAGCGGCCAGAGCGATTCCCATGGCTGCAGCCACCCCGATCGCAGGGGCACCGCGGATGGCCATCGTGCGAATAGCCCTCGCTACAGAGGAAGCGTCCCTGCAATCTAAATATCGGACCTCTTGAGGTAACCTCCTCTGGTCGAGGAGCCTCACCCGATCACCCTTCCATTCGATGGTTTTGAATTTCATAAAATGCAGGGTCCCAGGGTTCCAGGATCCCAGGGTTCAAGGGGCAAAGGTTTAATGGCTATACTATCAAAGGATTGGCGTTGTCAATATCCCAAATAACCTTTTGAGTTCTTATAATTCAAACCGTTCCACTCGACCCCTTGAATCCTCGATTCCTTGAATCCTCATGTCTGTTTCTTTAATTTTTTCTTCAGTAGCTCATTTACCAGTTTTGGATTGGCCTTCCCCTTTGTCTCCTTCATCACCTCTCCCACGAAGAAGCCGAAGAGTTTCTCTTTTCCCTTTTGATAATCCTCCACTTGTTTCGGATTGGCTTTCAGCGCCCTTTCGATCGCCCTTTCGATCTCACCTGTATCAAGAATCTGTGTCCACCCCTTCACTTCCACAATCTTGGCGGGGTGCTCGCCGGTCCGACACATCTCCTCAAGAACATCCTTTGCGATCTTTCCGCTGATCGTTCCTCCCTTGATCATTGAAAGCATCTCTGCGAGATGGGAAGGGGTCAAACGAGACTGATCGATCTCCTTCTCGTCCCGTTTCAACTCCCGGAGAAGATCCCCCATCATCCAGTTGCTCACTGTTTTAGGGTCTGGAAAGAGTCGAACACATTCCTCATAATAGTAAGCCATCGACTTTGTCGCAGTGAGGATCTCGGCATCGTATTCGGGAATCCCATAATCCCTAATGAACCTCTCTTTTTTCTCATCTGGAAGCTCAGGGAGGCTTTTCCGAATCTCTTCCACCCAAGTCTCATCGACCCTCAAGGGAACAAGATCCGGGTCCGGAAAATAACGGTAATCATGTGCCTCCTCCTTCCCCCTCATCGAAGCCGTAATTCCTTGATCGACATCCCAGAGCCTGGTCTCCTGAACAACCTCCTCTCCATCCTCTAACACGGCAATCTGGCGCTTGATCTCATATTCCAATGCCTTTTCCACATGTCGGAAGGAATTCATGTTCTTCAGTTCTGTTCTGATGCCGAATTCCTTCTGACCTTTCGGACGAACGGAAACATTGGCATCGCATCGGAAACTTCCCTCTTCCATGTTTCCCGTCGAGATCTCCAAATACTGAAGGATGGATCGAAGCTTTCTCAAATAATCGCCTGCCTCCTGGGGAGACCGGATATCGGGTCCACTCACAATCTCCACTAACGGAACGCCGGTCCGGTTGAAATCGACATAACTGAACGAGGCGGTTTCCGGCGTCTCACCATGTTTCAACTTCCCCGCATCCTCCTCCATATGAATCCGGATGATCTGAATCCGCTTCTTTTCCTTCTCCCCCTGAGGGATGATGTCGATAAAACCATTTTCAGCCAAGGGATATTCGTACATGGAGATCTGATATCCCTTCGGAAGGTCAGGATAAAAGTAATTCTTCCGTGCGAACAGGCTGTACGGTGCGATTCGACAGGAGGTGGCCAATCCTAATTTGATCGCAAACTCCACCGCCTTCCGATTCACGACTGGGAGAGAACCAGGCTGTCCGGTGCAAACAGGACAGGTCAGACTATTGGGCTCTTCCCCAAATGTGGTGGAACACCCACAGAAAATTTTTGACCGGGTAAGAAGTTGGGCATGAACTTCTAAACCAATGACGGGTTCATATTCCACGAGAGTCTCCTGTCTTTATGGAATTGACGCACTTAAAAATATAATAATGGTCACCCCTTGTCAAACTCTTCCAAAAGAGCGTAAACATCTCTTTTTCCGTGGCAGAGATCGACAAAGAGGATACTTTCAGGGAGCCCGGGGCGCAACTTAAAAAGATTTAAGACGAAACCGCTCATGAATGAGGTCCAAACGCTCCAAGAGCAAGAAAAACTTGAATTTCATTGACTGCGAAAGTATCCCCTCACCTTCTAATGGTCCGCAATTCTAAGGCTTTTGAAGTCTGGTCCGCCTGCCGTGGACAGGGGATCGGGCGCTCAAACAGTCGAGTTCAAACCTCTTTTCCTTACGTCGTCCTTGATGCGTTTCACATGACCCCGACCTAAACCTTTTACCTCACACCCTAACTCAAAGTATCGTTTTATCCTCTCGTCGTCGAGGATACCAAAGCAGTCAATCACTGCTATGGGTCCTCCCGCATTCTTCACAACCTCGTTCGGATCAAGATTTAAGTAATGTTTGTGCTTCACAGCAAAGACGACGGCGTCCGTTTCCTGCAAGGCTTTCTTAAGATCTTGCCCCACCCTTAGATCCTTCAGCTTCTCCTGGCCTCGGAAAAATCTTTTCAGACCCTGCGAAGATGCGGGGTACTCGTCCTGTTTCTCAAATTCCCACCAGTGGAGCACATAGGGATCGTGGACCCTCAATTCTGCTCCCATCTCGGTCAGCCGCCGAACAATCAGCTCGGATCCGCTGTATCGGGTATCTCCTACATCTTCCCGATAGGAGGCTCCCAAGACAAGAACCTCCGCAGATGCAATAGGACGGCCCATGTTTCGGAGGGCATCACGGACAAGTTGAGCCACATGGAGTGCCCTTGTATCATTGATATCAATGGCAAGGGGCGTCATCTTGAAAATATCGTCCTCAAAACCGTGTATGTGCCGGTAGGCCCAAAACCCTAAGCCGCCATCTTTCGGCAGACAATAACCACCGATTCCCGGACCCGGAAAGATCATATTGCTGTGGGTGGGTCTGACCTTAATTGCGTTGATGACCTTGATCAGGTCTACCCCGTTTCTTTCTGCAAAGAGACTCCATTCGTCAAGAAACGCCAGGATCGCAGCTCGGAAGCTGTTTTCCACAATCTTTGCTGTCTCGGACTCGATCGGACGATCGAGTATCGTTAGCGGATACTTCGCCGTATTAACGACCTCATTCAAGAATTTAACAACTCTGCGGGTCGCTTCCTCATTTGTTCCGCTGCAGACCCTCCAGAAGTCACGAATGCTCGACACATAATTCTTTCCTGGCATGACCCTCTCAAAACTATGGGCTACAAGCGGATCATCACTAATGCCGCGCTTTCTAAACATCTTCTTAATGATGGGGTAAGCCACTTGTTCTGTCGTGCCCGGAGCCACGGTCGTCTCGATCAAAACCAGGGTGTCCGGATTCATCTTTGCTCCTATAATCTCCAGAGATTCTTCCAGAGCTTCCATATCCACCCGGCCGTCCCGCACATTACCAAGGGAACCCTTGAGGTAATCACACTGAATATCCACAATCACGATATCCGCGAGCTTCAATGCGTCATATGAAAATGTCGCAGTCAGTGTTTTTTTCTCGTTTACGCATCGGTTGATCATGCGGGCCACTTCAGGATCCTCGGCCTCAATGGGAGAAAGCCCTTTATTGATGTAAGGAATCTTCCAGTAAGAACGGGTGCTCGGCCTCTGCATACCGATAACGAACTTGCTTGGACTTTCCTCCTCATCATGAGTGTCAGCGACCACGGCAGCCATGACGGCACCCACAAACCCCAGGCCCATGACAACAACAATCTCGCGCCCTAAAGAGCGTTGCTCTCTTGCGAGCTTCTGAAGCCGCTTCCATTCCCGCTGATAATCTTCTTCCCGAGGCAGGGGAAAGACCTCGCCCGTCGGACAGGCGGAGACGACCGGTTTTGAACGTTGTGAATCCTTAATGCCCATCTGTCGTGTTGTTGAGTGACCCATGAATCAATCCTCCTGTCTTAAGCTAACCAGAAATCTTAACTTTTGTCAATTTGGAGAATCCAGGCTGCTCCGTGTTGACAAACCACCTTAATTTAATTAATTTATTTTGGGCGAAAAATGTTTAAAAATGTCACCATTCCCTCCTCATTCTCCTTGATTAGAAAGGGGAGTGTCCTTCTCCTCCTCAAAGAGGAATATAAAGGCCTGCTTCTTCGCCAGGGGATCGAAGATTTGAAGACATTCCTCAAAACAGATCGCCCCAACACTCGTTATCTGAGCGGCAGAACTCCCCACCCTTCTATCCCCATCGATGACGAAAAAAGGATGATCATCCGCCAATATTCACACGGAGGAATATTCCGATCCCTCCTCAGAAATATCTATCTCTTCGGCCACAGATCCTTTCGAGAACTGACCTTGACGGAGGAAATCCGATCCTGCGGGATCCCAACCATCCAGCCCATCGGCGCTATCCATCGCTCTATTCTCCTCTTTCTCTATCGGCCGTATCTTCTGACGTTGGAAGTCCTCTGTGCCAAGGACCTGATCCAATATTTTCAGGAGGTGGGCCCCCATCCCGTCAGTGAAAATCTTTTCGTTAAATGGAAAGCCATCCGAGGTGCGGGCATTCTCATCCGGCGATTTCACGAAGCAGGATTCTTTCACGGAGACCTCCAACTCAAGAACATCCTGATGGCAGAAGATCAACCTCTCCTGATTGACTTTGACCGTTCCTATCGAAAAAAGGTTCTCTCCGTCAAGGAGAAGATAAAAAACCTGCTTCGCCTCAACCGCTCCGTGGAGAAGTGGACGCGCCTCGGACTGCCGATCACCCGAACAGACCGCTGGCGTTTCTTCTTGGCTTACGCTGGAGACGACATAAAGATTCGGGAGGCGATGAAAAGGAAGCTGCAAATCTATTCGATCCTCTATCTTTTCTATCGGTGCAGCTGGGCTCTTGAAAATAGAATCAGGAGCTTAGAGTCCGCAATCGGGAGTAAAAGAATTCCAAATTGAATCCTTCAGGTTAAACACTCCGAACTAATCACTCTGAACGACCCCCTTAAAGAATTCCCGAAGGGGTGGGACGAGAAGATGTGCGTGGAAAAGGAAAAAGTGATCTGCCCCTGGAATGATGGTCAATGATTTTGGTTCCTCGAGCTGCTGATACCATGCGTTCAACAGGGGGGCAGGACAGAAAAAGTCCCGACTTCCTACGATGAAAAGCTTCCTTTTCTCACACCCCTTTAGGAATCCAAAGTTATACATTTCCAAAGGTGGGGCAATGCCTACCATCCCTTTGATTCTTCTGTCCTGGACGGCCGCAGGCAAACCTGTCCAGGCGCCAAAAGAATACCCTAAGAGAACGAGAGGGAGATTAGAATCATGAAGCCTTAAACTGAGGTATTCGACAATAGCCTTAACATCTTCCCTTTCTCCCATCCCCTCTCCATAGGTCCCCCCGCTCTCACCCACCCCTCTGAAGTTAAAGCGGAGCGTCGAAAACCCTTCCTGAGACCCCGCCTCGACAGCGGCGGTGATGACTGGGTTATGCATGTCTCCACCATATTGTGGATGAGGGTGGCAAAAAATCGCGCCGCCTTTAACTGGAAGGGCCTCATCGATACTCAAGAGGCCCTCCAACTCCATACCGTCGGATGGAACAAATACCTTTTCTTCTCTCATCCTGTTTCCCAAGAACCCCCTTGAGAGGAAATGATGAATCGCACCTCTTCCCCCCTTAATTTTGTCTCCCTGGGCAAATCTTCCTTTTCTCTCTTTTCTTCCTTTTCCTCTTCATAAGAATCGATCTTTGAATCGATCTTCTCCTTCACCCATTCTAAAATACTTCTCAAAATCTCCAAGAACCGAACCTCGAAGCGGGTGACATCCTCCCTCTCGATCCGTTCATTGAGCGACTTCAGCCAAGAATCAACCTTCTCTCTCACCTGTTTCAGAATCAATATGAGGTAACGGTCTGTATCTTCCTTTTTCCCCTCCCTCTCCACGACCTGGGCAAGGACAATCTTGAATTCTTCTCCTTTGGCTTCTTTAGGTAATGCCGGTTTTAGATCACGAAAAGAATCGGGAATCGAGACCGCTCCAACAATCAGAAGAAATGATAGTAAACCATGAATCCATTTTGTCATAGGCTTCACCAGACAGCAAATGCCAAAAGAAAATGCGATGGTGGGCGATGCGGGAGTTGAACCCACGGCCTTTGGTTCCGGAGACCAACGCTCTATCCAACTGAGCTAATCGCCCATAACAAGAATGTATTTACCATAATTTGACAAAGACTGTCAATTTATCTATTTTAATCCATAAACGGGACAACAACGAACAACTTGTGCAAGGGGGGTTGGTATGAAACTTTACCTTATTCAGCACGGGGAGGCGAAGTCCGAAGCAGAAGATCCAGAGCGCTCTTTGACAACAAACGGGAAAGAGGAGGCCAGAAGAATCTCGGCGGCGGCAAAAAACCTCACCCTTCGTCCCTCAAAGGTCTACCACAGTGGAAAATTACGGGCAAAGCAGACTGCAGAAATCATTGCCGATGCCTTAAAGACCCCTAACGTACCTGTTCTGCCTGTGCAGGGTCTCAATCCGAACGATGATGTCCGACCTTGGGCAGACCGAATCTCAAGAGAGACGGAAGACCTCATGCTCGTTGGCCATCTCCCTTTCCTGGAGAAATTGGCTTCTCTCCTTTTATGTGGGAATGAAAATGCTCGCGTAGTATTATTCCGTTATTGTGGCGTTATCTGCCTTGATCAGAAAGAGGATAGAAGATGGGCAGTATGCTGGATCCTCCTGCCAGAGATGGTATGAAGAGACGTCCGGAACCATACTTGCCCCACGAGGGCTGCCCTTGCAAGGCGTGGAGTGCAGGGAGTGATGATTTTTCTTGTTATTTGGGTAGGAATGAGGTATAAGTAATGAAAATTAGTTGCAAAGAGTCTATTTTGGTCTGAAGACGGAGAAAACCGCAAAGAACTCTAACCAACTTCTTTGCGGTTTTTTTCTTAAAAAACCAAGGATAATTATTCTTTACGGAAATAGAGCATGAGAAGAGGACCAAAAAAGCATATTCCAAAGGAATTTTACAGACTTAACTCCCCCCCAGGGCCGGACGAAGAGGCAGTGGTCGTGTCCGATGAGTTCGAGATCGATTTGGCCAACGAGTTCCCAGGGCTGAGGCTGGAGAACGAGAATATCCCGATGCCTGAAGAGGAGGAGAACGTCGAATCCGAACCAGCAGTTCTTGCCAAGGCGCCGGATCCTGTTCGCATATACTTGAGGGAAATGGGATCGTTCCCCCTATTGACTCGGGAAGGAGAGGTGGAGATTGCCAAAAGGATCGAAAGTGGACAGGAAGAGGTACTCATAGCTGTGCTGAGCTGTCCCATCGCTATTCAGGAGGTCATCGACCTTGGAGAAGCCCTCCGGGCCGGAAAGGCCAGGATCGCAGATGTGACTTGCGAAATTGACGATGAGGAGAAGAATTCTGAGGAAGAAAGAATTCAGATGAAGAGGGTTCTTAGTTTAATCCGTAGGATTAAGAAAGGAAAGGACACCATACAACTTCTTCAGAGGCGGTTGAAGTTCAGGAAGAGCCCTTCCTCTAATAAGATTCAAGAGCAGATTTTAAAAAAACAAGCGGATGTATTTGATGCCTTCAAACGGATCAACCTCAGGGATGAACAGATCAGGAGAATTGTTCAGCAGTTGCGGCAGTGGGACATCCGAATGGAAAAGGCTCACAGGGAGGTCAATCAATGTGAAGCGGATTTAGGAACTTCAATCCGGCAGACCAGAAAATCCTTCAGAGGGAAAAAAAGGGTGAGCCTCAAACGAAAGCAGTTGGAGGAGACGATCAGGATCTCCCGGAATGCCAGACGGAGGCTGAATAGGATGGAGGCGAAGTGCGGCCTCTCTCGAGATCGGCTCAAAGAGGCATTGAAGGCGATTCAAACAGGCGAGGCGAAGGCGAGGGAAGCAAGGAGTGAATTGGTAAAGGCCAATCTGAGGTTGGTCATCTCGATTGCAAAGAGATATATAAACCGCGGACTTCACTTTTTGGATTTGATTCAAGAAGGCAATATCGGTTTAATGAAAGCAGTAGAAAAGTTCGAATACCAAAGGGGTTATAAGTTCGGAACGTATGCGACGTGGTGGGTCCGTCAGGCGATCACACGAGCCATTGCGGATCAGGCCCGCACCATACGCATCCCCGTCCATATGATTGAGGTGATCAACAAGATGAATCGCGCCTCTCGAACTCTGGTTCAGCAGATGGGGAGAGAGCCCACCCTTGAGGAGGTGGCCAAGAAAATGGGGGTCTCTCTCGATCATGTCCACAAGGTTTTGAAGATCGGCAAAAAAACGATTTCCCTTGAAACGCCTGTCGGCGAAGAAGAGGACAGCCGTCTGGAGGACTTTATTGAGGATAAAGGAGGGATTTCTCCCCACGAAGCAGCGATCATTTCCAATCTGGTTAAACAGACTCAAAAGGTCCTGGCCACGTTGGACAAAAGGGAAGAAAAGATCCTGAGAATGCGTTTCGGGATCGGAGAGATGCAGGACCATACCCTTGAGGAGGTGGGAAAGGACTTCAATGTGACCCGGGAACGGATCCGGCAGATTCAGGCCAAGGCCTTGGAGAAGTTGAAGCATTGTAGCCGGGCCGATAAGCTGAGGAGCTTCGTCGAATACTAAAAGGAGAGGGACTATGAATATCTATGTTGGGAATCTATCATTTGAGGTGTCAGAAGAAAACCTTCGCCAGGCCTTCGAGGCTTTCGGCCAGGTAAGCTCTGCAACGATCATTAAAGATAAATACAGTGGCCAACCTCGGGGTTTTGGTTTTGTCGAAATGCCTGACCGAGCCCAGGCTCAAGCGGCAATCGAGAATCTGAACGGGAAGCCACTTCTGGGTCGACAGATCAACGTGAGCGAAGCTCGTCCTCGTCCCGACCGAGGGCGGTCAGGACGGCAAGGTGGCCGAAAGGGTCGGTCCGATTCTGGCGGCCGGAACCGTTATTGACCAAGACCTATCTTTTACTCTCCGCCCTGCCTGATTCTGGACGGTCAGGGTGAAAAGGCAAGAATCTTTCTTATCTTCTACGCCCGCTCGGCGGCCGAAAGGGCACCCCAAATAACCCGCCAGCGATGGATTCGCCAAAGAATTGGGTCAAGTTGAACGTCGAACATATCCGGCCCAATTTTAGCAGTGGAGTTGCCTTTTCAGGAGTCAGTTTCGACACCCGAAGGCGCTCGACGATTGATAGGTTATGAGAATGGACCGGTATAGCAGTTTTTCAGCAAACCTGTATGTATCTTAAATATAAGGAGGACCAACGTTGAAGGAAATCATTCGAAGCAAGGCAAGAGAGTTGGGGGCTGATGTCGTAGGGTTTCTAAATCTCAGAGATTATAAAAGCCCCCGTTCACCGAATCCTCTTCGCTACCTCCCATCAGCTAAATCGATCGCCGTCTTAGGCTTTAGACCTCTTGCAGGTGCCTACCGTTACGGAGAAAATACCTGGAGCAAGATGCCCTCCTTTTTATACAGTGTGGAATCGGCTGGAAATACAGCAGCCTATCACCTCGGAAAGTGGATGGAACATGAATATGGGGGCGAATGCTTTCTCGTGCAGGCCCATCGGCCGTTTGAGATCAATGATGAAACATTTCGTTCTCCGATTGGAAGTGTTTCCCTCCGCCATGCTGCAGTTCAAAGCGGATTGGCTGTATGGGGGAAGAACACACTGGCTTTGACAAAAGAGTTTGGGCCTCGCGTTATGTTCCTCGGGCTTCTCAATAGTTTGGATTTGGCATCCGACCCACCCATGAAAGGGTATGACCCATGTAGCACTTGCCCATATGACTGCCGGTCCACATGCCCGGGCAAAGCTTTCACAGATGAGGGTCGTGTATTAAGCCATCGCTGTGTGAAGGTGAGCCAACCCGATGATGTAGGAAACTTTATGCGGTATTTGTTTGATATGGCGGAAAAACCTTCGATGGCGGAACGCCTGGAGATGATCAAGTCTCCGCGCTTTTTCCGTCACATGCAATATCTCCAGTTCTTTATCCACTACCACTGCGACAACTGCACCCGCCATTGCCCAGGAGATCTCGCAGGGCCCGTTAGAAAGTAAACCTCAACGTTGCATTGAAAAGGGAGATACGTGTGCTTCCAAACCTTTTCAATGCGAGTTTTTATATGTTTTATAGGCAACACGCGATGTCACCTGAGGTGACTCTTGTAATATGCTGGGAAACAGTGTAGCTAAACGACTAAAGGTGCCGCTGTAGAGGTTTTCCAGCACACGCACCTCCCTTCTGGATCGTTTTTTGCAACGATAAGGTGAACCTCGGTAGAAATTCGAGGGAAGCATTATTTCTAACGGGATAAAGAACTCGATGGCGCCGGAGAGATTGAGGACAACGCCGGTGATGAATTTTTTGAAACCCTTGCCCCTTGAACCCTCTTGGCTAAATGGGTTCCAGGACAATGGTGATCTTGCCGTCCGCAAGTATCTGCGCCGACGCCTTCATCCTCATCCCGACCTTGATCTTCTTCACATCCACCTTTGGTATCCAGCCCATGATCTTCAAGCCCGCCTCCACTTGCAAAAGTCCAAAGGGACAGGGTTCAAATTGAATGCTTGAAAAAGGCATGAGGGGCTGCCTGACGGCAAAATGGTCCGGAGGGACATGAATCTTTGTAAAAGTCACCAGAGTCCCCTCATTGCTAATCTGCTTCCATTCCATATCGCTCTGCATGCAATTCGAACAGTCGGCCAGAGGGGGATAATATTGCTTCCCGCATTTCTTACAAACCGTTGCCATGAACCTTCCCGCTGCCAATTCATCAACGAATCTGTTCACCTTGGTCTGTGAGATGTTAAGAGAAAAATTTTTGAATTCCATTCTACTCCCTCCTGAAGATGTGAACGGCCACCACCTGTCCCGTTCCCCCGACATTGTGGGCAAGGCCGATTTCTGCATTTTTCACCTGTCTCTGATCTGCTTCTCCTCTCAACTGCTTGGTGATTTCGATCGCCATTGAAACACCTGTGGCTCCGATGGGATGGCCCTTTGACTTCAACCCTCCATCCACATTGACGGGAATTCTTCCACCCACATAGGTCTCCTTGGCTTCGATCAGTTTACCTCCCTCCCCTTTCTCGCAAAAGCCGAGATCCTCATAGGCCACGATCTCTGCAATGGTGAAGCAGTCGTGAACCGTAGCCACATCAATATCCGCGGGTCCCACGCCTGCCATCTTGTATGCCGTCTTGGCAGCCTCCCTGGAAGCCAGGATGGAGGTCAACGATTCTCTATCGGCGAGCCTTAACGTATCCGTGGCAAGACCGGATCCTACAATCCAAACGGGTTTCTTGGAGATCGCTTTTGCCCTCTCCTCAGAGGCGATGATGACAGCCGCTGCTCCATCCGTAATTAAACTGCAATCATAAAGTTTTAATGGATAAGCGATTGTAAAAGATGTCAGGGCTTTCTGTAAATCAATCGCCTTTTGCATTTGTGCATAGGGGTTGAGACTCCCGTAGTAATGATTTTTCACAGAGACCATGGCCAACTGCTCTTCTGTGGTTCCATATTTGGCCATGTGGGCATTGGCAATCATGGCATAGTAACCAGGAAAGGTTGTTCCAAACGGATACTCCCAGATGGAATCCCCTGCCTTTCCCATGATCTCGGTTGCGATACTGGTTGGGACCTCGGTCATTTTTTCCACACCCACGACCAGAACCACATCGGCAAAACCAGAGGCGACATTCATGATTCCGGTTCTCAGGGCCATGCTCCCCGTCGCACAGGCACCTTCAACGCGAAAATTAGGCTTGGGATGAAATCCAATATAGTCATGGACCTGTGCAGAGGGTTGAAGGGCTAAAGCAAATTCATCTCCGGCGACACCTGTCACCATGCTCTCCACCTCTTTGAGGGGAATGCCTGCATCATCGAGACAGGCCTTCACTGCTTCAAACGCGAGCTCCCGCAGCGAAGCATCTGATCTGACCCCAAACTTCCCGTGACCAATTCCGACGACTGCCACTTTTTTCATATCCTTCTTCTATCCTCTCTTTCCGATCACAGTACCGGCGACCGTATTTTAACCCTTCTCCAGGATGACGAAAGGGAATGGATCGTTCGATCTTTTTCCCATGGGCGGTCCCCTGAGCGAGGTCTATACTATCTCAAAAATGCTGGACAGTTGTCAACTGTCTAATTCAGAATTCAGAAAACTTGAAGAGGAGAAAGGGCACGGATCTAAGGAAGTAGAAAAAAACGCTCAAGGCGTTGATTTGAGCTAATGAATACGAACGGATGAAATGAAGTGTCATGGCAAGCAGTAAACCCAACAAGTCTCATCCCAGGAAACGCGAGGGAACGCTCTCTGAGATCGGCGCCGGCTATGCCCTTCCAGCGGCCTTTGGTCTGAGAGCGACGATTCCCCCGAGCCACGCTCTCCCGTCAGGGAAAACCCTTCGCAACGGCAATGGGAAAATATTTGTGCGGGGACTATTGGTTTTGAGGGGCTGAACCGTGCGTCGCCTTCACTTTTGCTCGATCAATGGAACCATCTTCCTTCTTAGGTAGCGATTCAACAAATTCGACATGCCCTGGCTTCTTGTAGCGAGCGATTCGAGCCCCCACAAAGTCAATCAATTCTTGTTCTGATAATTTGGAATTGGGTTTTAGGACACAAACGGCCTTGACCCCTTCTCCGAACTTTGGATCAGGCACACCAATCACGGAAACGTCAGCAATCCCGGGATGTTCAAGGATGACCTTTTCGACCTCCACGGGATAGACATTTTCACCCCCCGGTTTGATCAGCTCCTTTTCGGCTTTTCGACCCGCAAAAAATAGATAACCCCCTTCATCAACGCGACCCAAATCACCGGTGTGGTGCCAATCTTCTCGAAAGGTCTGTCTCGTTAACTCTTCTTCTCCCCAGTATCCTAAGAATACCAATGGACCTCTGACCAAAATCTCTCCCACTTTCCCCACTTCCACCTCATGGTCAAATTCATCTACAATCTTTACATCCACTAAGGGACCAGGTTTTCCTGCACACCCGGGTCTTTCTCGGTTTGAACAGAGGAAGGTCAGACCCATTGTTTCTGTTTGGCCATAGACCAGCCAAAACTGACCGCAACCAAGGTCCTCAAATCTCTTCACTGTATCGGGCAACTCCACTCCGCAAACGTGCTTCAAACAAGCTAAGGTGAACTCCCCTTTCAACTGTTCGTCGAGCAGCTGAACAAGGATGGGGGGAAAGTCGCCGATGAAGGTCACCTTCTCTTCCTGAATTGTTCTTAATGCGGCTCTCGGATCAAATTTTGAAATCATCAGATTCTTCCCGCCTGCGTGCATCACAGAGAGGGCAAAGGCAAGTCCAGCGATGTGAAACAGAGGGAGAATGTTCAGATAGGTATCTTGATTTGTCAGGCCCACGGTGCCCATGGCCTGGATGCTACAAGAGATGAGATTACTATGACTGATCAGGGCTCCGCGGGGTTTTCCTTGAACAGCAGCCGTATGCATGATCACCAAGCGATCATCGCCGCCGAGCTTGACCGGTTTTGAAGGTTGACCGCTCAGAAGAGAAACGAATGAAATATACGAGCCACGGGCTGGACCGAACGTTACGAATTCTCTTAGAGAAGGACAACTCGATCGAAGATCGGAGACCATCTTTTCAAAATCAGGGTCCACGATGATCATGACAGGGTTCGTATTGGTAAGATTATATCCAATCTCTTCGGCTGAAAGCCGAAAATTAATGGGGACCATGATCGCTCCCGTGGCAGCCATTCCCCCCATCAGAGCAAAGAATTGAGGATCATTTTTGGCTAAGATGGCAATCCGATCCCCCTTCCCAACCCCTTTTTCATTCAGCCAGCCCGCCACCCGGTTGACCTGATTGAAGAGTTCTCCATAAGTCACCTTCTGATTTTCTGACTGGACGGCAATCCTGTCCCTGAAGATCCTTCCGTTTCTTTTGAAAATGTCATAAATGGTGAAGCTTCGAAGATCCATTTTCCCCCCTTCTTGTCCCCTGCCGCGTTCTTACGTGAGCCAGCGTTTTCGACGTTTGTAGTGCTTCACCTCTCGATAACTCTTCTTCTTCCCCACTTCGGTTAGCCCAAGGTAGAATTCTTTGATATCGGCATTTTCCTCGAGTTTCTCTGACTGATCGTCCAAGACAATTCGCCCATTCTCCATCACGTAGCCATGGTCGGCAATGGAAAGAGCCAGTCGGGCGTTTTGCTCAACCAGAAGGATCGTGACCCCCTCCTCTCTGTTAATGCGCTTGATGATATCGAAAATTTCAGAAACCAACAGAGGAGAGAGGCCCATGGAGGGCTCGTCCAAAAGCATCAATTTGGGAGAGGCCATCAGTCCCCTCCCGATGACAAGCATCTGCTGCTCGCCGCCGCTGATATACCCCGCCAGGGTATTCCTTCGCTGAACCAGACGGGGGAAATAACGAAAGACCATATCCATATCCTGCTTCATCTTCCGCGCGTTCTTATTGGTATGTCCTCCGACGACAAGGTTTTCCTCCACACTCAAATCGCCAAAGACACGGCGGCCTTCCATCACCTGAAAGATCCCCATGCGAACGATCTTTTCGGGAGAGGTTTTATCAATTCGCTGTCCTTTAAAATTTATAAATCCATCCGTCACCTCGCCATCCTCAGAGTCGAGGAGCCCAGATATTGCCTTGAGGGTCGTCGATTTCCCGGCTCCATTGTTTCCGAGAATCGTCACGATCTGCCCCTCGTTGACTTGGAGGGACATCCCCTTCAAAACGAGGATGACATTATGATAGATGACCTCGATATTATTGACCAATAACAGCGGTTCCACCCAAACCTCGATGAAAAGAACCCTTGAACCAAAGACTTCTATCCTCTACGACAAAATCGAAGGTCATTAAGCTCCCAATCTCGAATAGGTCAAATCAACTTCACCCAAGTAGGCCCTGATCACATGCTCATTTTGACGAACTTCAACTGGCTTCCCCTGAGCAATCTTCTCTCCGAAGTCGAGCACGCAGACACGGTCTGAAATGTCCATGACGACACCCATGTCATGCTCGATCAAGATGATCGTGACCCCCCATTCCTCATTGATGTCCAGAATAAAACGCGCGATATCCTCTGTCTCCTCCAAATTCATTCCCGTCGCCGGTTCATCAAGAAGAAGGACCTTGGGTTTCATGGCTAAGGCCCGCGCCAATTCCACCCTCTTCTGAAGCCCAAAGGGAAGCGTATGGACAACGCTCTTTCGAATGTGCTCGATTTCCAGCAGATCGATGATCGTTTCCTCAATTTCCTTGCGCAGGGCAATCTCCTCACGGCGGGTCTTGCCGTAGTAGATCCCGCCGGAAATGAATCCTGATTTGAGATGCACATGATGACCGAGTTTAATGTTGTCGAGAACAGTCATATGCTTGAATAGTTCCACATTCTGAAAAGTCCTGGCGATCCCCAAAGAAGCCACCTTATGGGGCTTCATCTTTAAAATATCCTGGCCTTCAAAGATGATCTTCCCCTTCTCCGGGTTATAAAAGCGGTTGATACAGTTGAGAAGACTGGTTTTGCCTGCCCCATTGGGCCCGATGATTGCAAAGATCTCGCCTTTGTTAATACTCGTGCTGACCCCAGCCAGGGCTTTAAGACCGCCGAAGCTCAGATGGACATCTTCAATTTGAAGTTGTATCTCTGACATAGTATCTCAAATTTCAAATTCCAGATTTCTCAATTTTCAATCTGCAATTTGCAATGATATGCAATGTCCTATGTTGTTTGGACCTGTTTCACTTTCACCTTGGTCTTCATCAGAAAATCTTTGCCATCCCGGTACCGAATATGCGATTCCACTTCCAATTCTTTCTCATCACTGTAAAGGGCATCAATGAGATGTTTGTACTTTTCCGCCACAAATTTCCTTCTCACCTTTCTCGTCCGGGTTAACTCCTCATCGTCGGCATCCAGTTCTTTGTATAAGAGGACAAACCGCTTGACCTGGGCCACCTTGGGGAGGGTATGATTAATCTTTGCCACCTCTTTCTCGATGAGGTCATAGACCCTCTCTTTTTGAGAGAGGTCCGTAAAGGTGGTATAGGGAAGCTGGTTGTTTTCGGCCCACTTACCGACATTATTCATGTCGATGTTAATCATCGCTGTAATGAAGGGTTTATCCTGACCGATAACCAAGGCATCGATAATATATGGGCTGAATTTCAGTTTGTTCTCGATCAATTGAGGAGAAAATCTGCCTCCATCTGTCAACTTCATCACATCCGACATGCGGTCAATGATGATGACCTGGCCGTCCTCGTCAATGATCGCCGCATCGCCGGTGTGAAACCAACCGTCTCTGAGGGCATTTCCTGTTGCCTCAGGATTTTTATAATACCCCTTGAAGATGGTATCCCCTCTAAACAACAGCTCTCCTTCATCGGAGACCTTGATTTCGATTCCTGGAAGGGGTTTACCCACTGTGTCAAGACGGATATCGTCTGTCCGGTGAATCATCGTACCGCCGGATTGTTCTGTCATACCATAGGCCTGTTTGATGTTGACATCCAATGCTTGAAACATATTAAATATCTCTGGCCCGAGCGGAGCACCCCCTGTAAAAACATGACGGACCTTAGCCAGACCAAGGTAATTCTTCAGAGAGCGAAAAAGAAACCAATAACCGATCCATTTTAAAAATCTGAGAAGAATGGGAGGCGTCTTCCTCTTCAGCTTGAAATCGGTGATCCGATAACCGATTTTTAAGAACAGGCTATAGACAACTCTCTTGATCCAGGCGGCATCTTGAATCTTTACCTGTATATCCGAACACATCTTTTCCCAGATCCTGGGCGGAGCCAGCATGATGTCGGGACCAATCTCACGTATATTTTGCTGAGCCGTCTCCACTTTTTCTGGGAAATTGACCGTAAAGGCCTTGGTCAAGCTCCAGTACAAAGCAAAGTGCTGTTCACCGATCCAGGAAAGAGGCAGAAAGGAGACGTAATTGTCTGTCTCTCTCGCCTCATCCACTGCATCTATAAACCGCGCGATGCTGGTCATATTCTTATGGGTGATCATGCTTCCCTTGGGCAGACCGGTTGTCCCGGAAGTGTAAACGATTGTCCCCACATCTTCTAAGGAGACTCGATCGATCATCTCCTCAAACAGGTTGGCATCTTTATCAGCCAGTTCCCGGCCTAATTTTTGGACATCCCTTAAGAAAACCAGGATGGGGTCATCATAGCTCCTCATCCCCTTGGGGTCATCCACAATGGCCTTTCTTATCCTCCGACATTTCTCTTTGATACTCAGGATTTTATCGGCCTGCTCCTGATCTCCCACCATGACAAAGGTGGAATCGGAGTGATTGATAATATACTCCACCTGATCCAGGTGACTATCCGGGTAAATCCCCACCACAGCCCCTCCGAGACATTGCACCGCCAACTCCGCGTAAAACCATTCGGGCCGATTATCGCCGATCACGGAGAGCTTGTCTCCTTTTTGAAACCCGAGTTGGTGAAGACCCAGGGCAAAGTCCCTCACATTCTCGTAATATTCTTTCCAGGTAATCGCCTGCCAGATTCCAAACTCCTTCTCGCGAAGCGCAACTTTCCTATCTCCGAACCGGAGCGCATTTCTTCTCAACAATCCAGGAAGGGTTTGAGGTTCTGTCGTCATGATCTCGTATTGAGGTTATCCTGTGGAGTGGGCTTGCAGCCTTCTCCACAGGACGTCAGTTTCTTCCTAATCCATACGGATCCAATCTGAAATTGGATCAAATCTTACGGTCTTTGAATTACCCCGGTAAACTCTACCAACCGGAATACCATTATCTTTGATCGTCACCAGTGGCATCAGTCCTCCCATATCGAAATTTTTGATCGACTGCAATGCCTTGACCAGATTGTCTCCCGTCATGCCACCTTTCATCTTGTCCGCACGTTTAAAGCATTCTACAAAAAGGAGGGTGGTTGCGAAATTCTCCATGTAGGATTGCGAACGGTACTCAATTTTGGGATATTTCTTTTGGGTCCAATCCCTGATCTTCTTGATCATGGGGAGATCTTCCTGGTAGTAGAAAGAATAGGCAGAAACCCCGATATACTCATCAGCCAGGGCACCCAACTCTTTTAAAAGTTGCAGCTCTGTCGACCAAAATGTTCCCATGAATTTTGCATTCAGGCCATAGTCCTTGCTCTGTTTGATCACCGAGCCAATAGGATTGGACACATAACCTTGAAAGATGCAATAATCTGCCTTCTTAGATTTCATGTCGAGGACCTGTGTTGTGATATCCACCCCTCCTACTTGGGAGACCTCTTCGGCCACCAAATTCAGGCCCATTTTCTTGCACATCTCCCGGCCAGCAGGAATAGGTTCTCTGCCAAATTCGGTGTCGCTGTAAAAGAACGCAATATTGGCCCCGGGTTTTTCTTTGACAATGTATTTCAGGAGGACGCCGAACATTTCAGCATAGGTTGGGGCAGCGATGAAAAGATACGGGTTTTCTTTGGGATTGGCTGCTTCGCTGGTCATGGTGTAGGCGGAATAAAGAACTTTATAGCGGGATTTAATCTCTGGGCCCAGGGCCTTGGTCATCCCTGTGCTCTGTCCAAACATAATCTGAGGCGTATACTGAGCATACAGGCGTTTAAAGGCAGCAATCCCGACGTCGTCATTATACTCGCCATCTGCCCAATAGTACTGAATCTTTTTCCCGCCAATGCCTCCGGTTTCATTGGCCATATCGACAACATCCTGCATGGCAGCGCTCCCTTCGATTCCAGCAAAGGCAAACCGCCCCGTAAAGGGATGAACCGCACAGATCGTGGGCTGTTGTTGAGCGACAGCAATACTGTATGATCCGACGCATAAAATGAAACTGAGAATAAAAAGTCCTATTTTCTTCATAATGGATCCCTCCTTAAATAGATGAATGATGAAAGGTTGATGTTTGGAATAGAGTTAGGATCACCTCCTTTCGAATGCTTTTCCTTAATAAGAAAACGGCCAAAGGGTGAAAAACTTTTTGATGCGGTTCCAAATTTCAGCGAGCCCTCGGGGTTCGAAAATGAGGAAACTGACAATCAGGAATCCAAAGACAACCTGCTTGAAGGGAATGATCAATTTTCCCATCCCTGGGGCATAGGATTTGACCACATCGGATAACACATTCAAAATTTCAGGGACTAAGGTCATGAAAATGGCGCCGAATATGGAACCGATGATGCTCCCCAATCCTCCGACAATAACCATGGCGAGATACTGGATACAAAGCATAAAGGGGAAATGTTCAGGGATCACGACCTTTAGAAAGCTGACCCATAGTGCCCCGGACACACCCGCATAAAAAGAACTGATAGCAAAAGCGCTCAGTTTGTATCGGAAAAGATTAATTCCTATTATCTCCGCTGCGAGGTCCCGGTCACGGATCGCTACAAAGGCCCGTCCCATCCTCGAGCGGACAAGGTTGCGGGCGTACCCTACCCCGAGGACCGTGAAGAAGAGTGTAATCCAGTAGAAATCCTTTTCTGTAACAAATTGAAAACTGCCTATTTGAGGGGGAGGAATATGGATTCCCGTGATCCCCTTCGTCATCGACTCCCAATGGACAAAGATGAATCCAAAGATAAACTGGGCAGCCAGGGTGGCGATACAGAGATAAAGGCCTTTGACTCGCAAAGAGGGGATGCCGATGACCAACCCAGCCAGTGCGGAGACCAAACCCGCCAAAGGAATGGATAACCAGAAGGAAACTCCATATCGAGTGATGAGGATCGCTGAAGTATATGCCCCGACACCGATGAAGGCGGCATGCCCGAGAGAAATCTGTCCGGTAAATCCAGTCAAAAGGTTAAGCCCAATCGCGCCGATCACTGCAAAACCGATCATGTTGGCGATATAAAGCATGTGGGCATTGGCAATGAAGGGAAAAAGGATGAGGAAAATCAAGAAAAGGGCTAACCAGAATTTGACAAAACGGGACTGGAAGATCTCTTCGTCTTTGATATAATTCTCTTTAAAATCACCGCACCGCATAATGCATTAACCTATTCCATTCTTCTTAAACTCTGCAATCCGAAATCAGCATTCCGAAATTGGTCAGACCCTTTCTATGATGACTTTGCCAAATAGTCCATAGGGCCGAATCATGAGGATGATCAGCACGATGAAAAAGGGAGCGACATCTTTGGCGCCTCCCCCAACCAGAGGGTCAATGTACAGACCGGCTAAATTCTGTAAAACTCCAACAATAAAACCACCCAGGATCGCCCCTTCAAGGCTATCGAGACCTCCCAAGATGATTACGGATAATACCGCCAGGCCAACATCCCCCATATAGATATTAATGCCGCTGATATTTCCAATGACAATCCCTCCGATAACGGCAGCGATGGCGCCGAAACTCCAGGATAGGGCAAATACCCTTTTCACGCTGACGCCCATGGAAAGGGCAGCCTGCTGATCATTGGCCGTAGCCCGCATGGCCACACCGGTTCGGGAGAATTTGAAGATTAAGATGAAAACAATCGTCGTGATCACAGCGAAAACGAAACCCCAGAGGAGCCCTGAGGGGACCACAGCGAAACCAAGGTTCAAGGGTTTAGGAGGAAAAATCTGTGGAAAGGCCCGGTAAGTGGGATCCCAGATCATATACATGAGGCCTCTCAGAATAGCGCCCAACCCAATGGTCACCATGATCACTGAGATGATGGGCTCCCCGATCATGGGTCTTAAGATGAGGGGTTCGATGACGATCCCGAGAAGGATGGCAAAGGCAATGGTGATAGGAAAAGCGAGCCAAAAAGACACATGGACAATGGTTAAGGCAGTGAAGCAAATGAAAGCCCCCAAGGTCATGAACTCACCCATGGCCAGATTGAGTACACTGGTCGCCTTATAGATAAGAACAAAACCGAGGGCAATTAAGCCATAGATACCGCCCGTAGCCAGTCCGGCAACAATGACTTGAATCAAAATTGAAAAATCCATAGATTAGTTTCGCTGAGATAGGTAATGTCCAGGTCTCTAAGAACGACAAAGCGTTTCAAGAAGGAATCTGCTTTGTCCTGGATAATGAAAAATCTACTTGCCCCAGATGGATAGAATAATTTTTTGCTGGGATTAATCTCTTGCCAAACCCGCCAAAAAAAAATTATTTATCAGAATGAGTCTCAGATGTCAATAAAATTTATTGGAGATGGAAGCACCTCTCTTTCCGTGAAACAAAACCATAGAGAGGCCCCTTTCAGGGAGCAGGCGGGCCAGCTCAAAAAGATTTAGACCTGCCTGCCCCTGCCTACCGGCAGGCAGCGGTAGGCAGGGTGGAACCACTCATGAAGTGGCTCCAAACGCTCCAAGAACAAGAAAACCTGCTTTTCATTGGCTACAAACGTTTCCCCTCATCTTCTAATGATCCGCAATCCTAAAGCTTTTGAAGTCCGGTCCGCCCTGCTCCCGTGACGTTCATTAGGTCATCACAAAATTGGAGATGCTTCCATTGGGAACCTTCAGGTCTTTCACTTGGAATAATCGTAGAATCCCTTTCCAGTTTTCCTCCCTAACTGTCCGGCCCGGACCATTTTCCGCAACAAGGGACATGGCCGATATTTGGAGTCCCCAAGTTCTTTGTAGAGATTGTCCTGAACCATCAGGAGAGTGTCTAAACCTATCAGGTCTGCAAGTGCCAAGGGACCAATGGGATGATTGGCTCCAAGCACCATTCCTC
>Ga0187770_10000320_pt1 | contig 23528 bp, 21 predicted proteins | sample 0116_SJ02_MP02_2_FD_133154 | JGI IMG/M metagenome (GOLD analysis project Ga0187770, IMG submission 133154) | Tropical peat soil microbial communities from peatlands in Department of Meta, Colombia - 0116_SJ02_MP02_20_MG | ecosystem: Environmental > Terrestrial > Soil > Wetlands > Peat | place...
GGAGATCGATGGTCACCTGAATCTCATCGTAAGGAACGCTCGGAGTTTGCGCGCGGCCCCTGCCGGCGCTGGCCTTCAGCCTTACCAGCCCCAAGCGTTCCAACAGCATGATGTCCGTGCTCACGTTCTTGTAATCGCGTCCCACCAATCCGGCTAGCTCACGAACCGAGGCCGGTCGATGGCGGACGACCGCGAGCAGAAGTTCGAGGCGCTTTTCAGTGAGAATCCGCCGAAGCTCCTCGACGCTCTCGAAATAGAGCCCCGACTCCTGTACTGCGCGGTCGCCGCCCGCGACACGCCGTACCGCTTCGCGCATGGCCTTCAGCCGCTCGGCACGGCTGCGGATGCCGATCTTAAGCCGGCGTGCTCTCATAACTTTCCCTCCAGGATGAGGGCCACCTCGATGGTGACCGGCGGCATGCACTATTATGGCATCAGAAGCCATAACAAGCGAGTGTGTTCGATCGCTCGCCGGTGCGCAGGTGCGGCAGGGGTTGCGGACGTATGTTATAGCAATATACAATTCGCCTCGTGGAGTGGGGGCAGAGGCTGGCGGGTTGCGAAGGGTTTGAGTGGGATGCCGGCAATGCCGCGAAAATCTGGGACCGGCACCGAACGACGCCAGCCGAATGCGAGGAGGTTTTCTTTAATCGCCCTCTGGTGGCCGGCCGCGATGAGAAACACTCCGAGGGCGAGGAGCGGCTATACGCGCTCGGCCAGACCGACGGCGGGAGGCTGATGTTCGTGGTTTTTACGATCCGCGGCCGGCTGATCCGAGTGATTTCCGCGCGCGACATGAGCCGCAAAGAGCGAAGGATTTACCGATCGTCGTGAAAAAGACACTGCCCAAGTTCAAGAGCGAAGATGCCGAGCGCAGGTTCTGGGCTCGGCACGATTCGACCGAGTTCATCGACTGGCGCAAGGGCCAGCGCGTGACCTTGCCGAGCTTGAAGCCGTCATCGCAGACGATCTCGCTTCGGCTGCCCCAGCCGATGCTCGATCGCCTCAAGCTTCTCGCCAACAAGCGAGACGTGCCGTATCAGTCCCTGCTCAAGATGTTTGTGGCCGAAAGGCTCGCCGCCGAATTTGAGAAGTTGGAGCGCCCCGAGTCGCGTTAATCAATCAGGGCCGCGCGGGCGCGGGGCATTGGCGCGGGGTCCCGTCAGGCCGCTCGATCGCCGACGATCGCTTCGGCGGGTGGATAGCCCAGGCTGATCGCGAGCATCATCGCGGCCGCGGCGAGCTTCTCGGGCGCCAGCTCGCGCCGCGCGATCGCCTCGAGCGCGCGCAAATGGGCGCCGATCGTGTCGCTCGCGCACGCGCATCCCAGCCCGTCCGGGTCGAATATCGCATCGATCAAAGGATTCGGATCGAAGCCGGATTCGGCGGTCGCCTCGCGAAATGCGCGGCGCCAGAACTCGCGCGGTTCTATCTGCTCGAAGTCGGCAAGCTCCGCGACTCGTTCGCGGAGGAATCGGACCAACGTTCGGTAGCGCTCGATTGCCTCGAGGTACGGCGCGACGCCCTGCGCCGCGAGGAATTGCCCCACGTCCCCTTGCTCGCCGTACACGCCTGCTGAGCCGGACGCCGGTTCGAGCCGGACGAAACTTTCGCCGGCGCCGCCGCGCTCCATCCCGAGCGGATAAAGCCGGCAGGCGACCGGGCGCCCCGAATGGAGGGCGCATCGCGGACCGTCAAGCGCCACGCACGCGCCGTCTGCGCCGAATTTGAGGAGCGAGCCGCGCCGAATCGTGAACCGCCGGCGAGCCTCGCCGGCCGTGACCCCGGCCGCGCGCGCGATTCGGAGCACATCGTACGGCGCAAGCGGGATCACCTTTTCATGGCAGCATCGCCCGCATGCATTGCAAAGGTAGGAAAAGCGGCTCGCACGATCCATCTTTTGCCTCGAGATTCGAACCTATCAGCCGCGCCGTCGCCGGAGAATCGGCAAAGCCAATGGAGTCGTCTGACCGCACGGTTGCTGTTCTCTTGCGATTTCAAAGGGCAATTCAGCGCGCCTGTCCCCCGCGCCGGTCTTGATTTTCGGTGGCCGGTGTCCTAATTCGGGCAGCACCGGCTCTGCCCGCCAGAAACCGCCCCCCGGCACTTTCGTCTTGGCATGACAAATGCCAGACTAACTTTTTCGATGGGTAATATGACTCCAAAAGACGAACTGATGAATGAAAAGCGCGCCGTGCCCCGTTATCCCGGAGTTCCTTCTGTAACCGATGGGACCGGCGCAGTGGTCTGGGTGGAAACACATGTCTCCCAGGGCGCCTGCGTCTATCCGATTACGCCCTCGACGAACATGGGCGTCGGATACGCCGAGGCGGTCGCCAATGGCGAGCGCAACCTGTGGGGCGAGCCGCTCGTTTTCACCGAGCCCGAATCCGAACATTCATCCGCCTCCGCTGCCGAGGGCTTCGCGCTGGCGGGCGGACGTGTCACCAACTTCACCAGCGGCCAGGGGCTGATCCTGATGAAGGAGGTGCTCTACACGATCAGCGGCAAGCGGCTGCCGGCGGTGTTCAACATCGGTGCGCGCGCGCTGACCAGCCAGTCGCTCAATATCCACGCCGGCCATGACGACGTGATGGCAGTGGCGGACACGGGATGGGGGATGCTGTTCGGGCGCAACGCGCAGGAGGCCGCCGATCTTGGGCTGATTGCGCGGCGCGCCTCCGAGGATACGCGCACGCCCTTCCTCAATATCCAAGATGGCTTTCTCACCACGCATACGCTGGAGAGCGTGCGCCTGCCCGAGCCTGAGTTCATGCGCGAATTCGTCGGTGCGCCGGCGGACCGGCTGATCAACCTGGCCGACCCGTCGAATCCGATGCAGTCCGGGCCGGTGCAGAACCAGGATTCGTACATGAAGGGCAAGATCGCGCAGCGCTACTTTTACGATCACGTCGAGGACGCGGTCGTGCGCGCGATGGAGGAGTTCCAGGCCGCGACCGGCCGGCGCTACGGACTCATCGACTCGTACCTGATGGACGATGCCGAGTACGCGATCGTCGCGATGGGGAGCATGGCGGAGACCGCGATGGCGACCGCATCGTACATGCGCAGCAAGCGCGGAGTCGCCTGCGGAGTCGTGAGCGTCACCTGCGTGCGCCCGTTCCCCGGACCGCAACTGGTTGCGGCGCTCGGGCGATGCCGCCGGATCGCGGTGGTCGAACGGATGGACAATCCCCTTGCCCAGTCCAATCCGCTCACCGCCGAATTGAAGGCGGCGTTTGCGGACGCGCTCGCGGGCGATCCCGCCTACGGCCGGCTCAAGTCAGCGCCCGAGGTCTTCTCTGGGTCGGCGGGACTCGGCGGGCGCGACATCCGCCCCGGCGATTTCGTCGCCGCGTTCGAAAATCTGGTCACCGGCAACAAGCGCTACTTTGTACTGGGTATCCACCATCCGCTCGCACTCGAGCGCGAGTCGGATCCCGACGTGCGGCCGGCCGGCTCGTTCAGCATGCGCGGCTACTCGGTAGGCGGCTACGGGTCAGTGACGACCAACCGGTTGATCGCGACGCTGGTGGCGGAGATGCTCGACCTGAACGTGCAGGCGTTTCCCCTGTATGGTTCGGAAAAGAAGGGCCTGCCCACCAATTACTTCCTGACCGCGGCGAGCGAACACATCCTTACGCACTGCGAGCTCGAACATATCGAGTTCGTGTCGCTCAACAACGTCAATGCGTTCGCGCTCGGCAATCCGCTGGCCGGTATCGCGAAAGAGGGCACGGTCTTCGTCCAGACGTCGAGGGAGGACCCTGAGGAGGTGTGGCAGGGAATCCCCGAGTACGCCCGGCGCATAATCCATGACCAGGCGCTGCGAGTGGTTTATCTCGATGCGGCCCGAATTGCCGAGGAACTCTCGAGCCGCGAAGACCTGCAAATCCGGATGCAGGGTATCGTGCTGCTGGGCGTGTTCCTGCGCTCGATGCCGTATCTGCAAAAACTCGCGTTGCCGGAGAGCGAACTGTTCGCGCGCGTCGAGAATGCGATCCGCCGCTACTTCGGACGCCAGGGCGAGCGGGTCGTCAAGGACAACATGTCATGCGTGCGGCGCGGCTTCGACCAGCTCAAAGAGGTCCCGCGCGCGTTAATCATGCGCGGCGCGAGCAATGATGCGCTCGCCGCTGCGGGTGGAGAGTGAACCGATATGGCTGATCAAGTGACAAGGTTGATTTCCGACCCCGCCCAGAAGCGCAACGGCGCCGAAACGGATGGGGCCAAGGCGCAAGGGTTCACGCTTGGGCCCGAGTCGGATCCGTTCGCGGCAAATCCCGCACAGTACGTCGCCGACTTCAACCTGCGCATAATCGACGCCTACGCGAACAGTTCCGGATCCGGCGAGCTTCCCGCCGACGCGGGCACCGCGCGTTCGCTGATCCCACCCGGGACGGCCGCGGTTCGCGATTTCTCCTACGTCGGCACCGAATTGCCCGAACTGGTCGAGGGCGCCTGCGTCGGATGCATGGAGTGCGTCACCGAATGTCCCGACAGCGCGATTCTCGCCCGGGTCGCCGACGAGGACACGCTGAACGCGGCGCTCGCGCGGGTCGAGGATGCCGGCGAGCGCGAATGGCTGCGCAAGCAATGGACGTCGACCACCAAGTACTACGATGCGGTCAAAAAGCGCGGCGAGAAGCCGGGACTGTTCGGGCTGTTCGTCGATCCGACCAAGTGCAAGGGATGCGGCGAATGCGTGACCGCGTGCGGCGCGCATAATGCCCTCCACATGATTCACAAGGGCAATGACGACGTCCCGCGCCTCAAGCGCGCCTTCGACTTCTTCGCGCGGCTCCCGCAAACGCCTACCCATTTCATCCGCGAGAAGGTGCTCGCGGACATGATGCTGAGCCTCGATCGCAGCATGCTGTACATGGGCGGCGCGGGTTCGTGCCCCGGATGCGGCGAGGCGACTGCGATCCGTATGATGCTTGCGGCGACCGGGTTTGTGCTCGGCCCCGACAGCGCCGCGATCGTCGCCGCGACCGGATGCAACACGGTTTTTGGCTCGACCTATCCCTACAACCCGTTCCGGGTGCCATGGACCAACTCGCTGTTCGAGAATGCGACCGCGGTCGCGATGGGCATGCGGCTCAGATGGGACCAGATGGGATGGAAGTCGAAGCGGGTCTGGGCGATCGGCGGCGACGGCGCGATTTACGACATCGGGTTCGGCTCGCTCAGCCGGATGCTCGCATCGGGCATGGACATCAAGGTGCTCGTGCTCGACACGCAGGTCTACTCGAACACCGGCGGCCAGACCAGCACGGCGAGCTTCACCGCGCAGCCCTCCAAGATGTCGCCGTTCGGCAAGGCGACCGAGGGCAAGCAGGAGCGTCGCAAGGAGCTGGGCTTGCTTGCGATTATGCATCCCGATGTTTTCGTCGCGCAGACCACGTGCGCCAACATCAATCACTTCTATCGCTCGATCATGGAAGCGAACTCGTATCCGGGTCCCGCAGTGGTCAACGTGTACGCGACCTGCCAGCCCGAGCACGGAGTGGGCGAAGAATGCTCGGTGACGCAGGCACGGCTCGCGGTCGAAAGCCGCGCCTATCCGCTTTTCGTTCACGATCCGCGAAAGGGTTCCAGGCTGAGCGAGCGCTTAAGCCTCCAGGGCAATCCCAACATCGCCGCCGACTGGACGATCGACCCGAAAACCAAGAAGCCCTTCACGTTCATCGATTTCGCCAGGACCGAGGCGCGCTTCGCCAAGCATTTCGATCGCGACGGCAACCCGTCGGAGATGTTGCGACGCGCCGAAGCGGATCGGCTGGAGAGCTGGCGTCTGCTCCAGGAACTGGCGGGAGCGCGCAAGGCGTAATTTCTGCCGCCGGCCGGCGCGGCGGAAAACGGCGCGAGGTTGCGGACTTCCTCGATGCGCACCCGTAAGCGATCGGCTCCGGGCGGCGCTCGGGCGCGCGCCGCGAGCATCGGAGACGTCCGCGTTGCGGCGAGCATCGAGCGGTTCACCGGGTTCGCGGAACTCTACGACCGCTATCGGCCGCGTCCGCCCTCTGCGATCATCGACGTGCTCGTGCAATTGAGCGGCCGGCCGCGTCCCAAGATCGCCGATATCGGCAGCGGGACCGGAATCTCAACGCTGATCTGGGCGGAGCGCACCGCCGAAGCCGTCGGCGTCGAGCCGAGCGCCGACATGCGCGCGCAAGCCGAACGCCGCGCTGCCGGAATCGGCGCATCCAACGTCCGATTCGTCGATGGCCTCTCGACCCGCACCGGCCTGCCCGACCGATACGCCGACATAGTAACCTGCTCGCAATCGCTCCACTGGATGGAGCCGGCGGGTACCTTCGCCGAGGTCGCCCGCATCCTGCGCGAGGGCGGCGTGTTCGCCGCTTACGACTGCGACTGGCCCCCCACGCTGAACTGGGAGGCGGAGCAGGCGTACAAGGCGTGCATCGATAATGCGCGCGCGATCGAACGCAAGCGCCGCCTGAATCCTCACCTGAAGCAGTTGGATAAAGAGGGGCATCTCGAGCGCATGAAGAAGAGCGGGCGCTTCCGCTACGTGAAGGAAATCGTGCTCCATCATATCGAGTCCGGCGATGCCGGCCGGCTCGTGGGACTCGCGCTCAGCCAGGGCGAGATCGCGGCGCTGGTCAAGGCCGGCGTCAGCGAAGATGAGATCGGTGTCACCGCGCTGCGCGAAGCCGCCCGGCGCGCGCTGGGAGATGCGGTCGTACCGTGGTATTGGAGCTATCGAATGAGGGTCGGCGTAAGATGAGCCGCCGGCCGGCTCGATAACTGATCGGCCTCGCCCAAGCTCGCAAAGCTTCGGCGCCGCCACGGAGGGGAAAATGGCAAAACGGGGACGTCTGACTCTTTCCAGGTTCGGTTACTCGATGCCGGTCGATGCGCCCGCGTATCAAGCGCCGCCTTTTTTCTATAAGGGCGCGCGCTCGATCGCGATCGCCTTCGAGACCGACCCCGACGCGGCGCTCGAGGCGATTCCCGCGCCGCTTGCGGTGAGCGAACCGGCAATCGCAGTGCTCTCCTTCTATGAATATCCGTGGTCCACGCTGGGACCGTACAACGAAGCGATCCTCTCGCTGCTGGTCGAGCACAAGGGGAAGCCGCACGGCTATATCCAGCAGATCATGGTGACGACGGAGCCGCCGATGCTCGCCGGTCGCGAAATTTGGGGCTTTCCGAAGAAACTCGCGTCGATCAGTTTTCGGTCCGAGCGCGACATGATCTATGGCACGCTGGAGAGGCCGGCCGGAATCAGAATCGCGAGCGCAGTGATGCGCCCCGAACGTCCCGCGCAGCCGTCGGGCGGCCCCGCGCGATCCGGCCTCAGCCTGCGCGTGATCCCGGCCGCCGACGCGAATGCCGAGCGGCCGCTGTGCGCCGAGATCATCGAAACGGCCACGGAGGTCAAGACGCACGAGGCGTGGGAGGGAACCGGCTCGGTCGCGTTCGCCGAGAATTCGATCCTGGATCCGTGGGGACGGTTTCCGGTAAAGCGCGTGCTCAGCGCGACCTACGCGGTGTACGACATGGTTCTGCCCGCAGGGCGCGTAATCGACCGGATGTAGTTATCGAGCTTCGCTTTCGCCCGTCAGCGTGAGTCCCGTATAAGGATTCGCCGTCCGGCTCGCGCAACGAAGCCGCGGAAATCTGCCGCGCTTCTCTTGACAAGACCGGTGAAAGAGTTGTTTGAGGTTAGTTGCGCGAACGGCGCCCCGCGGCTGGGGGAAATCGCATCGGGGTGAAGGCGGCGCGTACGGAGCAGGAAGAGTTCGGGTGATGCGTGTCCGGGGTTCCCGTGATGCGAACGCGGAGAAGTTCGTCCGAGGCAATGCGGAGGAGATAAGAAAGGATAAGCAATGGAATTCAAGGAAGTCATAGGTCGTCGCCGGTCCATCCGATACTTTCAATCGTGGCGCCCGGTCGAGCGCGAGAAGATCCAGATCATGCTCGAGGCCGCGCGCCTCGCCTCGTGCGCCGTGAACGCCACCTTCATGAAAGCGATAGTGGTCTTTCGCGACGACCTCGACCGCGAGACTCTCGATGCGCTCAAGACGCCGGTCTCCGGCCTGAACATCGAACTCGCCCCCGTCCACATCTATGTTTACGTGGACATGGGCGCATACGTGGGTGCGCAGGCTCGGCTCAAGAAGCTCGTCGATGTGGGAGCGTTGAACAGCACGCACGGATGGAGCCACAAGTTTGTCGATGAGTTCGTGTGGCCCAATATCCTGAAGCCATTGGCCGACAATGCCAGCCAGGCAGGCGTGGCCGCTGGGGCCGCCTCCGACGCAGGAGTCGCAACCTGCCAGGCGATGCTCGCCGCGGTCGATGAGGGCCTCGGCGTTTGCCTGTCGGCGTTCGTGGCGGAACCGGTGAAGAAAGTATTAAATCCTCCGCCCAACTGGATGCCTCTGTGGGTGCTGCTCGTCGGCTATCCGGCGGAAACATGGGAGGCGGGCGGTCAGCGCCCCCGTCCTCCGCTCGAGGAGCAGTTCTTCGAGGGCAAGTACGGCAAGCCGTTCAAGTCGGACCCAAAGGTGGTCGAGCAACTCAAGGCGGCCAAGATGATCCAGGCGCCGGCACCGTTGCCGTGGCGCAAAGAGGAAGTCAAAGCCCTGGCCCGGATGTTCGGGTTGCCGGATTAAATTCGCAAGGCGATCGGGCCGCGCGGGGTGATTTGCTCGCCGATCCGTTCGGCGTCGCGGCCCAATCGGGAATCGATTAGGCAGATGACTGCACTTCAAAAACCGCTGGAGAGCCACGAATCCGTCCAGACCTGGTTCAAGGGGCTGCGCGAGCAGTCCGGAATCGAGCCGACCGATGACCCGGCCAGGCTGAAACTGCTGGGTGAATTCTGCGAGATAGCCGGACTCGATCCGGATGAGATCGTGAGGGCCTGTCTGCTCGTGAAGGAAGGCCGCGAGACAAAGATCAGCATCAAGGGCCGCCGCTCGATGGCTGAAAGGATTATGGAGTTTCAGTCGCTCGGCTCGCCGCAGGACTCGCGCGACCGCGCCAAGCGCGGCAACACGATCCGAAGCTTCCTGATCCACAACGGAATCCAGCTACAGTCGGGAGTTCAATTCTGAGCGGCCGCGGCTTCATTTCGCGGGCTCGGCGATCGGCCGGGAGAAAGATGTCGGATGGCGGAGCGATTTGACGTCGCAATTGTAGGGGCCGGACCGGGGTCATCGATCGCGGCCTATCTGCTTGCCAAGGGCGGGCTCAACGTAGTCGTCTTCGAGCGCGGCGATTATCCCGGCTCCAAGGCGATGTTTGGCGGGGTGCTTTACACCACCGTCTTAAGTTCGTTCTTTCCGGGCTTCCCGCAGGAGGAATGCGTCGAGCGGCACGTCGTCGAGAAGAGATTCTCGATGCTCGCCAAGGATGACGAGCTCGCGATGTCCTTCAAGTTCCTCGGCTTCGAAGCTCCCTACTACAATCACTCGTTCACCGCGCTGCGCGCGGTCTTCGACCGCTATCTGGCGCGAAAGGCGGAAGACGCCGGCGCCATCATCGTCACGCAGACGGTGGTCGATTCGGTGCTGACGCGCGACGGGCGGGTGACGGGCGTGCGCGCGCGCCGCGAGAGTGGCGACGTGGAGGCCAACGTCGTTGTCGCGGCTGACGGCGCGAACTCTCTCATCGCGCAATCCGCCGGCCTGCGCGGCGAGCTGCCGCTCTCGGTCATCCTCGGGATCAAGGAAATCGTCTCCCTGCCCCGGCCGATCATCGAGGACCGCTTCTCGCTCGAGGGCGATGAGGGCGCGGCGTACGAGTATATCGGCGGCGATGCGGTCCGGGGCGCGATGGGAGCGGGGTTTCTCTATACCAATCGCGACACGATTTCCGTAGGCCTGGGAGTCACCGTGGACTCGCTCAAGAAGCTCGGCGCCCAGCCGCACGAGTTGTTGAACGAGTTCAAGATGCATCCCGTGATCCGGCGCCTGCTGCGCGGCACCACGCCGCAGGAGTATTCCGCCCACCTGATTCCCGAGATGACTCCGCAACACCTTCCCCGTTTTGTGGGCGACGGAATCCTCGTGATCGGCGGGGCCGCCGGACTGGTCAACGCAAACCCGCTCTTCCACGAGGGCACGAACATGGCGATGGCCTCGGGCGTCCTCGCAGCGCAGACGATCCTAGAGGCGCACAAGAAGGGCGACTACTCGGCGGCAGCGCTGCAACCCTACGCGGACAGGCTCCGCGAGAGCTTCGCCTGGCAGGACTACGCGCGATACCAGGGGCTCACGCGGATGGCCGAGGAGCATCCGCAGTTCTTCGGCAAATACCCGTATGATTTTGCCGCGATGGCGCGCAAATTATTCTCTGTGATCCCGGCCGCCGACGGGATGCAGGTGCCCAAGCGCAAGCTCGAACTCGCGGTTGCCGATTACGCCCTGGCCGAGCTCGGTCTGATGAGCTTCGGCATGGATCTCCTGAACGCTGCGAAAGCGGCAATGATCTGAGGACTCGCGGGCGAATTCGCTCCGATTGGACAAAGGCATGAACGAGCAAACCAAGGGAAGCGGACAGTCGCCGGTGGACCCGGCTGGCTACCTGGGACCGCCCAAGCTGCTAAGCCGCGACGACAAGCTCGCCACGCTCGCAATCAAGGTCCACGAGGGCAGTCCCCATCTGAAGATCATCGATCAGAAGGTATGCCTGCAGTGCCTGGACAAGCCATGCACCGTCGGCTGCCCGGTCCAGAACTACAGGGTCGAAGATAACGGGCATACGACGATCTTCTGGAGTAGCTGCATCGAGTGCGGCGTCTGCCGGATCATCTGCCCGTATCGCAATATCTCCTGGGAATACCCAAGCGGTGGCTTTGGCGTCACCTACCGTTACGGCTGATTGGAGGACTCATCCGATGCGAATCAGATCGCGCGCCGGCAACTTCGCCATGACGATCGAGGACGTTACCGTCGAGAACGGCGAACTCGTGATGACGGGCAAGATGGGGGTGTGGTCGGCAAAGACGTTGCTCAGCGTGGAAGAGCTTCAGGAGATGCTGGGGACGATGAAGATAAGCACAAAAGTGCTTGACTTCGCGGCATTGTTCGCCTTCCGTTACCTCGTGGGCCTGGTGGAAGAGGACCGCGCTCGCCAGGCGCAGGTTTCAGCTCAAACCGCCGACCTTGGGTCGGAGAAAAAGTAGCTCTTCGGGCCGCCAAGGAGGATACGAAAATGGCAGACGAAATTAAGATCAGCACGCTCGAGCAGGTTAATGACGCGTGGAACTTCTCGCTGTTCGATGCGATCTTCAACCGCCGTTCCCGCCGTTTCGGTTACGGCATGGAGATCAAGGAGGGCCCCAACAAGTTCAAGTCCGCGCACGATCCCATGCCGCTCGACGAAGTCGAGGAGGCGATCCTGCTCGCGGCCGCAACCGGAATTTCCGGGCTCAACCTATCAGACATGCCTCACGCGCCGAGGCCGGAGACCCTGGATAAGGTCGCGACGTGGGAGGGGATGGCCAACACGATGGTCGAGCACGTCGGGCGTACGTGGTCGAGCCCGTGCGGGAACCACGGCACGGAACTCTTCTACACCAACGACGATGGCGTCTATCTGATGAAGCTGCGCGACGTGCAGCCGACCAAGATTCAGGAGGTCGGCACCAAGGACGACCGCGACAAGCTGATCTCCTTCGTGCACGACAATCGCGTCAAATTGTTCGACGGACGGCTCGACGTCCCGCGCAATACCGGCGCGATCATGTCGTTCAACATGTGGAACGCCAACATGCCCGGCAGCACGCTCTTCATGCCGGTCAGCGACGTTACCGAAGAACTAATCAATGCGCTGATGCTTCAGGCGGACCTGGGGCAATACCTCGTTGACGATCTGCATGGGATGAAGCCGACCATCGATGAGCGGTTTATCAAGGAGGGATGGGTCGATACGCCGGTTCCGCTGACCATGTTCGAACATAGCCTGTCGCTCGCGATCGCCGGCGCCGAGGGCGCATTCATCGGGCACAATATACTGCTCGCGGAGCAGGCGCTGGGGCTCGGCGGATGGCTGTTTGGCGGGATGACCGCGATGGTGGTTATGGGCGGCACGCCGATGGGGCGCGGACTGGGATTCCGATTCGAAACGAACTCCAAGAATCCCGCAGCTTTTCCCGCTCCGGTCGGAGTCGACGGGGCTTTCGAGAGCTTCCGGCCGCCGTACTACAAGGATATGGACGCCGCGGTCGATGCGGTCGTTGCGAAAAAGTTCGGCCCCAACGGCACCTTCAACCCATTCGCCAAGAAGCCGGTGCCCTACAAGAACCGCGCGGACTTTCTGCGCCAGGTGCCGCGCACGCCCGAGAAGACGATCGAAATCTGCAAGCAGAGCTGCCGGTACATCTGGGATACTTTCGGCACCTTCCCGGCGATGATCCCGCCGATGTTGCTATACGTGTACGTACAGGCGCAGCACATCGAGCTCGACTTTTACGACAAATATTACGATGGCCCCGCGTACCTGAAATCCCACAAGGAGCACATGAGCAAGTGGCATAAGAGCGAGGCGGCGGGCAGAAAGGTGGCTTGAGCGCATCGGCGCGCCCCTGGCGAGGCAGCGATATCGGGGAGCCGGGACCCGTCTCGGCCCCCGATTCTATTTGTTGGCCGGGAGGATCGCGGGATTCGGGCCGCCGGTAATGACGCGTGAGATTGCTTTGAGCATTAGTCCGGAGACAGGGATTCTGATTCTACTACTCAGTCGATGAATGCGGGAGGAGGTGCGAACCTCAAATGCGCATCCTTGAAGAAGGCAAGGCCGATTTTTTCAAAGTCGATCCCGACGGCTACCGCGCATACGTGCGCGACAAGAAGCCTCACCAGATGGTCTCCAAGTTGATGACCGAGAAGGAGGCGGTCGAGCGCTTCGTCCACGACGGCGATTATCTTGCCTACGACTGCAATTACTTCCAGCGCGGTCCCGCCGCGCTCATCCGCGAGGTCATCCGCCAGCGCAAGAAGAACCTCTGGGTCTGCGGCAAGTTCACGTACGTGGCGGTTGCCTTGCTGGTGGACTCGGGATGCGCCGACAAGGTCGATATCGGCTTCATCGGCTTCGGTCCCTGGATTTCGCGCGCGGTGCGCGAGAAGAAGGCCACTATCTACGAGTATTCCAACGCGATCATGACGCTGCGGCTGAAAGCGGGCGCGATGGGACTGCCCTTCCTCCCCGCGCGCAGCTTCGGCGGCACCGACGGCTTTGGGCACTCCGGCTGCAAGGTTGTCGAGGATCCCTATACGCACCAGCCCGTCATCCTGGCCCCCGCCCTCAATCCTGATGTGGCGCTGATTCACGTCCACCAGGCGGATGAGTATGGCAACGCGCGCGTTTTCGGCACCGGCATTACGCACCAGGAATGCGCGCTCGCCTCGAAGCGGGTCATCGTTTCGGCCGAGGAAATCATCAGCACCGACGAGGTGAGGCGCGACCCCGCCCGCACTTCGATTCCGCATTTCGCGGTCGATGCGGTCGTGCATATGCCGTATGGCGCGTATCCCGGCACCGTGCAGGGATACTACGCGTCGGATCCGGCCGGGGTGGTCGAGGCGATGGGCGGGATGTATCGTGGCGACTTTCGCGACTATCTCGCCAAGCACGTATACTCAGTCGCCTCGCACGAGGAATATCTCGAGAAGGTGGTCGGCGCGAAGAAGCTCGTCGAGATTCGACGCCGCGAATCGATCCGGGAGGGTTATGGCTCATGAGCACGCCAGCTACTCAGTTCAGCGAACGCGAATTCCTCATCATCCAGATCGCGCGCCTGGTCGAAGACAAGTACATCTACTGGGTTGGCGGCGGCGGCGAGCCGCTGAGCAGCGTCCTGCTCGCCAAGCGGATGGCCTCTCCAAATCTCCAGTACCTGACCGAGGATGGCGTAGTCGGGCCCGAAGCAGTAGTGCCGTTCGACCCCCTGATGACGATGATCAGCTCGCGCGCGAACTATCGCGCTCTTCAGTGGGGAACGATGAACTATGCGGCCGACCTCGCGCATCTCGGCTACGTTGACTATGGCATCCTGAATACGCTGCAAGTGGATCGCTATGGCAATATCAACTCGACCGTAATCGGCAAGTACGAGGGCGGCGAGGGCCGGCGCTTCGGAGGCCCGGGCGGCGCGGACAGCATCGCGGCGCTCGCCTGGCGCACGATACTGGTGACCGACCAGCAGAAGCGCAAGTTCGTCGATCGCGTCGATTTCATCTCATCGCCGGGCTTCCTCGATGGCCCCGGTGCGCGCGAAAAGCACGGCCTGCCTCCGGGTACCGGTCCGTGGCGCGTGTACACTCCGTGGGCGATGTACGGATACGGCGACGATTGCCAGCTTATGCTCCAGGCCGTCGCGCCTTACGTGACGGTCGAGCAAGTGCTCGCCGAGATGAGCTTCAAGCCCAGGATGGCGCCCAAAGTCGAGATTCTCGAAGTGCCGACCGACGAGGAACTCCTCGTGCTGCGCACGCAAATCGACGTGGCCGGCCAGGTGACCGATCGCGGGCGATGGATAGAGCTCAAGGACGGGAAATACTGTTTCGCAGAGACCTGAACGCGGCGCCGAGGCCTTGTCTGGTCTTCGGCAGGCGGCACGCCGGATACGATCCGATGCAAGCGCAATTCGGGGCGATCGCCGATGACGCGAATAAGCAGTTCTATAGTCAGTACAGAACCGATGACGCCATTGGCGATCGGATCCGGTACCAGCCGAAGATTCGGTGCGCCTGAGAGTATCGCGTGTCGGTATATCACTGGCTCCGATTCCTACGGCTTATCCACATTTACGCCGCGATAGTTCTGGTCGGATCGATCGTATTCAATACCATCGTTCTCATGCCCGCGCTGAAAAGGATCCCGCCGGCGCACGCCGCGGTCATGGGTCAAAGAGTCGGGTCAGGACTGATGTGGCTTGGCGGGACCGCAATCGCGCTGCTTGGAGTGAGCGGGTTCTTCAGGCTCTGGCTGCTCGATGATTTCGGGAATCTGTTCTCGATTCAGGCGCTGCTGGAGCCGCGCCTTCGATGGATCGCGACGATGGCGGGTTCGTGGCTCATCCTGGCGATTACGGCCACCGCATCGGCAATCTGGTACCGCACCGTCCTGAACGCCAAGTTGCCGTACTCGGTGGGCTTGCGCGAACTCGAGGCGCGCCGGGTCGCGCTGGAGCGGCTTTCCTGGTGGCAGGATTGGCTCACGTACGTGAACTTCTCGCTCGCGCTGCTGGCGGCGCTCGGCGGAATCATGGGAACGTTCTGACGGCGCCATGGCGAACGTACCGCCAGACCTCGCGCAATATCCGTTTTACCGGGCGCGGATGCAAAATGACGGAAGACCGGCGCCGTGGACGCTGACCGACCTCGAGGAATTTGCGCGCACGCATCCCGGCGATCCGTTTGCCGGCCGCGCGCTGCCCGGCGTCAAACCGAAGGTTGCTCTTCAGATCGAAGCGACAGCCGAGCCGCCTGTGTGGACTGCGCTCAATCCGCCCGAGCCGGATGCGTGGGCGAAAGTGCTCGCGCGGATGTGGGCGCGATGGGGTATCGCGCGAGGCGAGACGATCGGCTTCTTCGACTATGGGTCGAGTCCGCTCGTGCTGCTCGCATCGGGGTGCTACGTCGCCTATCTGGGCCGCGGTGCGTCCGATCGCCTGGGGCTCTCGGCGATCTGCAATGACGGCGTTGCGGCGATGGCTCCGAGGATGGCCGGGATCGTCGAGGCGGTGAAGCCGGCCGCGGTCGTGCTGCGAGCCGATCTCGTGGCCCCGTTCGCATCGGCTCTGGAAGCCTCCGGGCGCGTGCTCACCGGGCGCGTGCGATGGGCGGCGATGGCGGAAGTGGAAGGCGTGCCGACGCGCGCCAGCGCCGTTCGCGCCGCCGAGGCTCTCGGCGTTCCCGTGTACCGGATTCTCCGCTCGGATGCGGCATTCCTGCTTGCCGGCGAGTGCCCGTCGTGCCGGATGTTTCATCTCGATCGATCCTATCGGGCCGAATCGCTGCCTGCCGGCGAGGTGGCGATCACGGCAGGCTTCGCCCGGTCGTGTCCCGCGGTGCGTTACAATATCGGCGCCGCCCGGATTGCAGGCCGCGGATGCGCGATCGAACCATCGGAAGAGCGAATCGAATGCTGAAGCCGGATGCGATCGCGGCCGAACCCTTCGACGATCTCGATCGCCTGTCGCCGGCCGAGCTCGATCGATGGTGGGAGCGCAAGCTGCGCGCGGTCTTCAAGGCGGCGGCGCGCGAATTGCCGTACTACGCGCAGCGTTTCTCATCGGCCGGCTTCGATCCGGCGGGCTTTCGCACGCTCGCCGACCTTCGCGGCGTGCCCATTTCGACCAAGAGCGACCTGCTCGCCGCGCAGGCCGCCGGCGGAAGCAACGCGATCGGAATCGAGTACGGGGTCGGTCCCGGGAGCGCGCCCCTCACCTTGAGTCTAAGCTCGGGCACCGCCGGAACGACGTTCATCACGCACACGGCCCGCTGGCGAAGGCTGCAAGGGCGCTCGTCGTGCCGGGCCCACTGGTGGGCGGGCCTGCGTCCCGGCACGCCTCTATTGATCTCGGCGCCGGCCTGGCACAGCTACGCGGCGATTCAGCCGTTCATCGCGATGCACTTCGGGATGCCGTGCGGGATCGTGTCGGGGACCTTTCTGCCGCGCTTCGCGGACCGGATTGTCGATGCGATGGTCGCGATGCGTCCGCGATTCATCTCGATGTTCCTGCCGATGGTGTTTTCCGTGCTCGCCGCGGCGAAGCAAAAGGGAGTGCGCGGCGATGAAGTTTTCGCCGGGGTCGAGAGCATGGTTGTCACCGGAGCGCCGATCACGCCCGGCATGCGCGACCATCTGAGACAACTCACGCGGGTTAAGCGCGTTGCGGAAATCGCGGGCACCAGCGAGAATCTCCTCGCGGTGGATTGCGCGCGCGCCGACGGCCTCCACCTTGTGCCCGATACCTGCCATGCCGAAGTCATCGATCGCGAAACCGCAAGACCGCTCGCCGATGGCGAACGCGGAGCCGCGGTGCATTCGAGCGTCGTGCTCGCGGGATCGGTTTACCTGCGCTACGACGGCGGAGACATTGCCGTGATGAATCATTCGCCGTGTCCGTGCGGCCTGCCTTCGCCCCGGATAAAGCTGCTCGGCCGCCGCGAGGATTCCTTCACGATCGGCGCTCAATCGCTGCTGCCGTACGATGTACAGCTCGCGCTCGAGCAGGAAGTTCCCGAACTGAACGGTTCGGCCTGCGTGATCACGCGCGAAGGCCTCGCTGAGGGAAGATTGCGGCTGCTCCTGATCGAGCCTGAGCGTTCTCCTGCGGCGCTCCTCGAGGCCGCTCGTCTGGGGCTTGCGCGCAAGTTCGATGTTCCCGTCGAAATCACCCCGGTGCGCGATCTTCCGCTGCGCTTCAAGGGCGTACCGCCGATCCTGTCGGAGCCGGAGGCCGTCGAATCGCTGTGAGCAAAGCTGCATTGGGACTGATGTCGGCGTACTGGCCGGAAGACACTCCGCGCTACGCGCATATTCCGCTCCGGACGCTGGCCGAAGTCACGATCTATCCCGCAGCCGAGGAGGACCCCGGCCGCATCGCTCTCGTAACCGGCGCCGGGCCGCTCACTTACGGGGAGCTGTCGGAGAAAGTGCGCCGCTTCGCAGACGCGCTTAGAAATCGCGTCGAACGAGGAGCGCGAGTCGCGATCGTCCTCGATGATGCGGCCGCGATGGTGATCGCGGCGCTCGGAACCTTCGAGGCCGAGGGGCTTGCGTTCGTGAGCACTAGCGTGCCGCCGGCGGATGCGATGGCCGCGTTCTCGCCCGACCTGATCGTCAGCGACGCGGAGATAAAGGATGCTCCGGCGCCGGTCGTTCGTTTTGGCGATCTGATCGAGGCTCAGGGGAAAGCGCGCAGCGGACGCGTGGATTTCAGGGCCCCAGTTCTGGCGATTCCCGCCCGCGATCGGCGCGGCGAGGTTTTGCATAGCCATCGCAGCCTCACTGCGACCGCAGTCTCGATCGCGAGCTTTTACCTGCTGGATGCGGAAATCATCCTCGTCCTGCTCGAGCCGCCGACGCTGTGGTACACGCTCGCGCTGATGCTCGGGGCGCTGCACAAGCGCGCGACGATTTGGGCGGCGTGGGAAGATCGGCCGCCGAAAGCGCCGCTGCGCGCTGATTATGTCGTTTGCGGATGGGAGCGGGCGATGCGGTTGCTCGATGAGCCGCGGCCCGCCGCGATGCCGGGCCAAATCGACGCGGGTCTGATCGCCGCAGTCGAGGGGCCGTTCAGCGTCTCGCTGAGACTGAGGCTCGCGCGCAAGCTTGCAACCCAGGTGCTTACGATTCTCGGCCAAAACGATTTCGGTCCGATCATCGCGAGTCATCCGGGTTGGTATCTGGCTGATGCGGCGGGAATTCCGCTGCCCAACGTCGATCTCCGTCCGCTCAATCCGGCCGACGGCGTGCCGTTGACCATCGGCTGGGAAGTGGTCGAACAGGCCGAGCTGGGAGTGAAGTCCGCGCTGGCGCCGGCGGGAGCGCCCGCGGTTCAGGGATGGTTCCGCTCCGGGTTGATGGCGGCAGTCGATCCGACCGGCTTTTACTTCCTCCGGTCGCCATCGCGCCCGCGCGGCGTTTAGACGGCGGCTGCGCCGCGTTTAGACGATAGTTAGTTGCCGCTTAAGGTGCGGAAAGCTCCCGCCTCGAACCGCTCGATAGCCCGCCCCAGCCGCCGCACGAACGCATCGCGGTCATCCTCGGGCCGCAAGTGCGCGGCCGCGTGATCGTCGCAATAGCGGCAATCGCGGCAGCCGATGCGGCAATCGTGTTTCTTCGCGAAGAAATCGATGAACCCGTCGAGGACGCGGTTCGATATGCGAACCGGCAGGCGCCCGTATGGTTCCAGGTGGTCGAACCCCAGGATGATGTCATTCAGGTCGCCATCGTATCTGCGTGCGCCGTATGCGCGGGCGGCGCGCTCAACCCACGCGCGATCCATCTCGCGGCCGGCCAGCTTGAATTCATCGATTCCCATCCGCTCATACACGCGCAAATCCTCCGGCCTGATCCACACCGACTTGAGCATCTGCGCCTCGTCCCGCGCCTTCTCGCACGTGCACCACATCAGTGGATAATCGACATAGGTACCCAGTTCCGAGCTTTCGTTGGAATGCGAAACCAGGTTGATGTGATATTGCCGAATTGAGCAATGGAGCAGGCAGCCGACGTTGGCAAGGAGCACGAGAGTTGCCCGCGTGCGCCTGCGAATCTGTTCGAGCAGCGCGAAATCGCGGTTGATGTACTCGGGCAGGTAGAGCACCTGCGCGCCCAGTTGCTCGAAGAACAAGGCCTTGTCCACGCTGTCGATTCCCGCGGCGGTTGAGACCGCGATCTCAAGCTCCGGGAAACGCTTGCGGGCGAACGCGATCAGGTACGGATTCGAAAGCACCACGCCGCCGACCTGGATGTCGGCGAGCCAGCCCAGGCGCTCGACGATCCATCGCTGCCCCTCGGCCGTGAATTCCCGATTTCCCAGGCAAGCCGCGTTGAGGCAGTAGAAGAACGAGATTCCTTTTTCGCGGGCGCGCCCGACATACGCGGCCAGGCGATCGGCGTTGGGCCGCGGCAGCCATTGATTCGGGCGCAGGCTGAGATCGCCGCCGACAGCGCCATAAAGATGGCCTGTCGGGAGCGCCGCCATCGCATCCACGAAGTCATCATCGAATACCGCCGGCACTACGAGCTTCATCGCTCACCTCCCCGGTCAAGCTGGCGCGCGCGCGCGACGCCGGAGCATCCGGTTGAAGACGGCGTCGAAAAAGAAAGGGCCGCGCGGGGACCCTGTCTCCGCGCGGCCTTGATCTGCGATTTCGCCTCCCGCCTTTTGCGGGCGGCCGCCTCAAACTCCAAGAATATGGATCGACATCGCGGCGGCGTCGCCGTGTACCGAGCCGCCGGCGTTTTCCGTCAGTCCAATCTTCGGATTCTTCACCTGCCGCTTATCAGCCTCGCCGCGAAGCTGCCAGAAAATCTCCGAGATTTGCGCCACACCGGTCGCACCCACCGGATGACCTTTCGCGAGCAGTCCGCCCGAGGGATTTACTGGAATGCGGCCGGTAATCTCGGTGGAGCCGTCGTCGATGAGCCTGCCGCCCTCGCCTTTCCCGCACAGCCCGAGCTCCTCGTAGGCCATAAGCTCCGCGGGCGCGGAGGCATCGTGCAGTTCGATAACGCTGATGTCCTTCGGTCCCAGTCCCGCCTTCTCGTATGCCTGCCGGGAGACCCGCTCCACGATTCCGGGGTCGTCGGGCCCGTGATCGCTTCCCGAAGACAGCAACGACGCGAGCACCCTGACCGGCTTGTTCGTGTAACGAGGCGCGACCGAGGATGCGCATAGCACCGCGGCGGCGGCGCCGTCGCCGATTGGCGAGCACATCAGGCGCGTGAGCGGATCGGCCACCATCGGAGAATTGAGGACGTCCTCCAGCGAATAGACTTCCTGGTATTGGGCGTGGGGATTGAGGCTGCCGTTGCGGTGATTCTTAACCGCGACGCGTCCGAACTGTTCCCTGGTGGTGCCGTACTTCTTCATGTGGGCGCGCGCGCCCGCCGCATAGAAGTCCATGAACATCGAGCGCGACTCTCCGGCGCCGCCGGCTGGTGCCTTGGGCGCCTCGCCCTTGGCGGCCCGCTCCGCGCGGAGTTTTTCCTGCTGCGCGTTCATCTCGGCGACAATCTGCTTCGCCAGCTCGACATCGACCGCCGATCCGATCGCTCCGTACGATATCCGCTTGTCGGCGTGATAGAGCTTCTCCATCCCGAGCGCCAGCACGATGTCGTACATCCCGGAGGCGACGTACAGCCACGCCAGGTGGAACGCGGTCGAGGAACTCGCGCAGGCGTTCTCGCAGTTGATGATCGGGATGCCGCCGAAGCCCATCTCGCGCAGCACGACCTGGCCTCGGACGCATTCCTGCCCGGTCACGAGCCCGGCCATCGCGTTGCCCACCGCGGCCGCCTCGATCTGTTTAAGCCCGACGCCTGCGCTGGTGAGCGCGTTGTTCACAGCATCGCGGCCGATCGTCTTCATGCTGGTGTTAAGGTACTTGCCGAACTTCACCATCCCGGCACCGATGACTGATACTTCGCGCATGGAAAGTCTCCTTTTTGGCCCCCTGTTGGGAGGATCAGCAACCCGCTGACGGTACCATAATCCGCTCTCTTTTTCTGCACAACATCCCGCCGGCCACAATTTCGGCCGCGCTTAAACTCGCCTCCGCGAGTCCGCCGACAAGCCTCGTTAATGCCCGCTGACCTCGCGAGCATCGCTCATGAGAACCGGCACCCGGGCGGTCCGCAGCCGGTAGTTCGCTCAAGACCTGCGTATCATCTAAAATTTGATAGATGGATCGGCGGCAAGCGCGGGCGGGTGGTGCCAGTCGCAGCCCGGCCCCCGAACTCGAAACCATGGGACTTCAAACTCGGAAAGCCGCTCGTACCGACCTCGAGCGCCTGATGGACCTGGAACATCCGGACCCGCACTCGATTCTCGGAGCGCATCCCGGTCCCCGCGGCGTGAGCGTGCGCGCGTATCGGCCGGATGCGTCGCAGGTGTTCGTGCTCGCCGATGACGGCTTGCGGCGCGAGATGACGCCGCGCCGGGAGGCCGGCCTCTTCGAGACGACCATTGCGGGCCGCCAGGACGTGTTTCCTTACCGCCTCGAGATTCATCAAGCCGACGGCGCCGTCCTTGTGACGCGCGACCCGTACTCGTTTCTGCCCACGCTCGGCGAGTTGGACCTGCATCTATGGGGCGAGCAGAAGCATCAGCGCGCTTACGAGAAGCTCGGCGCGCATCCGCTCGAAGTCGGCGGAACCCAGGGCACTGCCTTCGCGGTCTGGGCGCCCGATGCCAAGAGCGTGAGCGTGGTCGGCGACTTCAACCGCTGGGATGGGCGGTTGCACATGATGCGGGTGCTCGGCAGTTCGGGCATCTGGGAGCTGTTCATTCCGGGGATCGGGCCGGGCTCGATCTACAAGTATGAAATCCGCACCCGCGGCGGCGATTTGCTTCTCAAGAGCGACCCGATGGCGCAGCGGATGGAACTGCCGCCCGCGACCGCATCGGTCGTGTTCCGTTCCGAGTACGAGTTTCGCGATCGCGAGTGGATGGACGCGCGCGCGGGGCGCGACCCGATTCGCCAGCCCGTCTCGATTTACGAGGTTCATCTCGGATCGTGGCGGCGCGTCTCCGAGGATGGCAACCGCTGCCTCACTTATCGCGAGCTGGCGGCTGCGCTCGGCGATTATGTAAAGGACCTCGGCTTCACCCACGTGCAATTCATGCCGGTGATGGAGCATCCGTTCACGGGCTCGTGGGGCTACCAGGTGAGCGGGTACTTTGCGCCGACGGCGCGCTACGGCGGCCCCGACGACCTGCGCTACCTGATCGATGAGCTTCATCGGCGCGGCATCGGCGTGATTCTCGATTGGGTGCCCGCGCATTTCCCCAAGGACGAGTTCAGCCTGGGCCGCTTCGATGGCACCGGCCTTTACGAGCACGCGGACCCGCGCCTGGGACATCATCCCGACTGGGATACCTACATCTTCAATTACGGCCGCAACGAGGTGCGCAGCTTTCTCATCGCGAGCGCCCTTTATTGGCTGAGCGACTTTCACGCCGACGGGCTGCGCGTCGATGCGGTCGCGTCGATGATCTACCGCGATTACGGACGGCGCGACGGCGAGTGGATTCCCAACCAGTACGGCGGCCGGGAAAACTTCGAGGCGGTTTCATTCCTGCGCACGCTCAACGAGCAAGCCTACGCGCTCAACCCGGGCATCCTGATGATCGCTGAGGAATCGACTGCGTGGCCCGGCGTGAGCCGGCCGACCTTCATGGGCGGGCTTGGCTTCGGGCTCAAGTGGGACATGGGATGGATGCACGACACGCTCGAATACTTCGCGCTCGACCCGGTGCATCGCAAGTGGCACCATCGCGACCTCACCTTCGGGATGCTCTACGCGTGGAGCGAGAACTTCGTGCTGCCGCTGTCGCACGATGAGGTGGTGCACGGGATGAGCGCGATGCTCGCGAAGATGCCGGGGATGCGCGCGGAGAAATTCGGAAACCTGCGCGCGCTCTATGGCTACATGTGGGCGCGCCCGGGAAAGAAGCTGCTGTTCATGGGTGATGAGTTCGGCCAGTGGGACGAATGGGACCACGACTCGAGCCTCGATTGGCACGTTCTTCAGGGATACGAACACGCCGGCCTGCAGCGGCTGGTGGGCGACCTCAACCGGATTTACCGCGAGGAGCCGGCGCTGTGGGAGGCGGACACCGACCCGGCGGGCTTCCGCTGGATCGATGCGGACAACGCCGATGACAACGCGATCTCGTTCATCCGGATTGCGCCATCGAGCGGACGCAAGATCGTGTGCGTATGCAATTTCTCGCCGGTCGCGCGAAGCGGATTTCGAATCGGGGTGCCGGAGCCGGGATGGTATCGCGAGATTCTCAATACCGA
>Ga0187770_10000321_pt1 | contig 23501 bp, 21 predicted proteins | sample 0116_SJ02_MP02_2_FD_133154 | JGI IMG/M metagenome (GOLD analysis project Ga0187770, IMG submission 133154) | Tropical peat soil microbial communities from peatlands in Department of Meta, Colombia - 0116_SJ02_MP02_20_MG | ecosystem: Environmental > Terrestrial > Soil > Wetlands > Peat | place...
CTCCAAAATTCCGGGCGGTTAGCTCGTTGCTTCCTTCCTGAAGCCCATAACAAGACATCTTATCAATAAATGCTCGATTTTAATTGTTAATCTTCGCAATGGCCTTCTTGACTTGACATACCACTCTGTTTTCAGTATATTCAGCTCAATCTAAAGCGGGTTCTTATCCAATCCGCGCGGACGCATCGGATATACTTCTAAAACTTCTGTAAAGAATAGTTAAAGCTTTTAAATAAAGGGCCATTTCAGAATTATGGGGGAAAGGCTGTTTTTTTATTAGAATTTTCAAACAAGACATTTTCAAAAGAAAGGGGTGCGTCCTATGTCACAAAAGATTTCGCCTGCTCCTTCGCAAACAGACGGTTTTCTAAAGAGATACGGCCTTGTCATCGGTCTTGTGATACTTTTTCTAATCTGCTTACTGCCGCCTCAGCCAGGGCTCCCAGTTGCAGGTCAGAGAATGATAGGCCTATTGGTTTTCTCGGTTATCGTGTGGATGACTGAATCGGTCTCATATCCGGTCAGTGCGTCCATTATCGTCTCACTTATGGCATTTATGCTGGGATTTTCGTTAGACCCGTCAAAACCTAACTCAGTATTCGGAACCAGCGCAGCCTTGACGATAGCCCTTGATGGATTCAGGAACACCGCGTTTGCCCTTGTTGCCGCGGCGCTCTTCATATCTGCCGCAATGATGCACACGGGGCTGGATAAAAGAATCGCGCTTGTTGTCCTTTCAAAAATAGGCGCAAAAACCAACAGGATTCTTTTAGGTGTTATCATCGTTGGATTTGTATTGAGCTTCTTTGTACCAAGCACCACTGCAAGGGTTGCCTGTCTTGTACCAATAGTCACGGGCATAATCGTTGCGTTCGGTGTTGACAAGAAGAGCCGTTTCGCAGCGGTACTCATGATAGCAACAGCGCAGGCAGACAGCGTATGGAACGTTGGTATTAAGACTGCAGCAGCGCAGAATATGGTGGCGGTCGGATTTATTCAGAAAATGCTCCGCACCACGATCACATGGCCACAGTGGTTCATTGCTGCCGCACCTTTCGCCTGCATTATGTCTGTCATACTTTATTTTGTCCTGTTAAAACTCATCCCTCCGGAGGTAAAGGAGATAGAAGGGGGCGAAGAAACTATCAGGAGAGAACTTGCCAAATTAGGTCCTGTCACCACGAACGAGAAGAAGCTCATCATCATATCGCTTCTTCTTCTCTTCTTCTGGTCAACCGAGAATATAATCCATCCGTTTGATACCTCGTCCACGGCAATAGTCGCGATAACCATAATGCTGATGCCTTATATAGGGGTAATGACATGGAAGGATGCACAGCCCAAGATTCCCTGGGGCACTGTTATGCTCTTCGGGGTAGGTATCAGTTTAGGAACGGCACTTCTGACAACAAAGGGTGCGGCCTGGCTGGCAACAGTCATCACAGGAGTATTCGGACTTAGTACAATGCCTCCACTCGGTATCATTGCAGTCCTCGCGGCATTCCTTATAGTCATACATCTCGGCTTTGCAAGCGCCACGGCACTTGCTTCCGCAACAATCCCGATAGTAATAGCGACGCTACAGAGCGTGAGCACACCGGTAAATATCGTAGGTATGACGATGATCCTGCAGTATGTGGTAAGTTTCGGCTTTATTCTACCAGTTAACGCACCTCAGAACATGGTCGCTTACAGCACCGATACCTTTGAAGTAAAGGATTTTATCAGGACGGGGATACCGCTTACATTCATCGCCTATGGTCTGATAATCTTATTCAGCGCAACCTACTGGAAGTTCTTGGGGCTCATTCCGTAAGAATTGAGGTCCACCTCTCTATGGGGCGGGGTTTTTTATACATCCTCCGCGAGTTGCTAGTGGTGTACCCCATAAATGGAACTATGTTTGGAAATGATTACCCCCAGCAAAATAAGCTATCCAAGTGCTCTTTGAAATATAGCATTATTTCTGTGGTGCACCACTCGAATATGTCCTCCTCAAGTTTGAAATACAATGGAGCTGTGTTTTAACTAACGTTCAAATACTTCGCATATCAGAGAGCCTATAAGGGTTATGCCTGTTTTCTACCAGTAAGCCTTACCTTTCAGAGTTGTCTTAGAGTGAACATTAGTAGATATTATTCACAGCCCCCTTTTCCGGGGGCTCCTTCCTGAAACATTTACTTCCCTAATTTTTAAAAGGGGTGTATATTACAATGGCAAATGAGCAATGCACAAACCTAACTCAGCTGTATTAGCCTATTGGGAGATGAGACTTTGGCAGGAGAAAGTAAAAGAGAAATGAAAAGGGTCACTATAAGCCGAAAATGCCTTGAGACTTACCCCTGGATGAAATTTGGATATTGTTTCGTGAACAATCTTGCATCAGGAAAACCATTTGACCATTTAAGGGAAAAACAAGAGGAAGTTGAGAATTATATCCGAAGGGAGACAGAATTCCTTATTGCCAGAGCGAAGTCGATCTCCCGGTTCTACCAAACCCAGGGAGAGAAAAACCGTTCCCATATTGAAAGCCTAATCAAATCGATCTCCAACGGAAAGAGTATCAAGCCGGTCAACTTCATCGTCGATTCGGTCATGATTGCAGAATTAAGGAACGCCCTTCTATTGGGGGTCCACGACGTAGACCAAATACGGGGTGACGTCATTTTGGACGTGGCGAGTGAAGGGGAAAGGTTCATGGGGATCGGTAATCGATCTGTTATGACAAGACAAAATGAAGTTGTGCTCAGGGATCAGATAGGCATATGGGCATCTTATACCCAGGGTCCTGACGCTAGAACAGTCGTTGATACTGGCACGAGGAACATTATCATACTTGGGTTCTTTACACCCGAAACGACACAAGAGTTAATGTTGAAGGGCATGAGAGAGGCCGTTGAACTTTTACTGAGAGTGGGGAAGGGAGAAGCGCGAGAAATTATGGTTATACCCTCATAGTGCCAATACTTCGCTCCAGACAATGGCAAAAAGATAGGAAAAAGGGTTGGATCGTGATGTTCGATGGCGCCTATGTGCTGAGTTACTATAAGAGCAACTCTTATTTTGTTTGCTGCGTCCGAGGGCAAAGGAACTAGGCTCATGTTTTACCTATGCAAGCAGGGACGAATAACTTCCTCCTCGATGAATGACTTTACTCCATATATGAAGATAACAACCAATAATCTTCGTATTGCCACTGAGCGGATTTAGTGACAACAAAGTGCTTAAAGAGTACGAAAAGCTTCGTTCTATCTTGCCGTCTTTCTTGCTTGGTATATAACTCTTTTTTTCGTAAATTCGAATTGTTGCAAAGCGGGTTCTTATCAAATAATATCAATGAAAGACTATCCGTTGAAGAATCAGACGGCCAGGATGCGCGTTAACTTATTGATTTAAGGAGGGGTAATATGTCAGCAAAACTTATGGAGTATTTCAATAAGCAGCCGAGGATCGGAAGTCTCAGCACAGCAAGCAAGGATGGAAAAGTGAACGCGGCGTGCTTCGGGTCCCCCCGGATGGTCGACGAAAAGACAGTTATCATGGCTGTACGGAAGAATCGCACCTTCGCGAACCTCCAAGAAAACCCCAACGCCGTCTTCATGATCATGGAACCTGGAAAGACGGGGCTCGAGTGGAAGGGCGTGAGGGTTTATCTCAAGATGACCGACTACCAGACCTCGGGTGAAAAGATGGATACGATGAGAAAAGGAATAGCCAAGGTACTTGGCGAGGAGGCGGCTAAAACCTTTTATGCGACGATAACCTTCGATATTCAGGAGGTAAGACCGCTCTACGACACAGGGCAGGGATGGGAAAAGAGCATATAGTCTGGAAAATGAGAGGGCAGTAACGAGGTACGAGATCTCAGCATATGATATCGTAGGAGTTTCCATTTGTGCTATTGTCACGGCATGCTTCGAAGCCCAAATGTTTACGATCTGAAGACCAAATAGAGCCTTTTCCTTATTTCCTTAGCAGTATTACGTTTGGCAAGAAATCCTCACTCTTGAGGGGCCAAAAGTACCCTGACTCTCAGCCCTTTACAGTTCTATCTTTTTCTGTTAAGTAAGGGTAAAATTGATTCGAATCAATTTTCGTTTCGTCCGTACCTCACGAAAAGGAACCAACCCAAAAGGAGGATTATATGGAGAATAGGAAGAAGAGAAAGTTTCCCGAAGACGGTATCCAACAGTTTGGTGAACTCTATTCCCTTCTGTACATTTGCATGGCTAAAGAATTTGTCGATTCGTTCGGCAATGAGGGAGAAGAGGCGCTAAGACGAGCCATCCGAAATTTCGGCCATGAACGAGGCAGGAGGCTTCGTGAACGCCACGAGGCAAAGGGTTTACCCATCACGGTGAAGACGCTGTTTGAACATTATGATCTTCCTTCAGATGCCCGTTTTCGAAGAAACCCTATTGAGCTTACGGATTATACACGTTATTCAGAAACCTTAGTATGTCCCTACCAAGAAATTTGGGCAGAGCTTGGGTTATCTCGCCTGGGCATCATCTATTGCATGGAATTCCACCAGGCGATGTGGGAAGCATATATCCCTGACATTATTGTGGAGCTCCCCAAGACCCTGACCAAAGGTAATGAAAAATGCAGATTCGAAGTCTATCGAAAAGGACACAAGAAGAATATTCCAGACCCTGCCCCCGCTCGGTAAACAAAATTATTACCAAAGTGAGATGGATCGCGTCCCGTGTCTGCAATCCAAAAACTTTTATGGCTTGAGGTTGTCGAGATGACCCCAGAAGATTATTAAAATTTCTAGAATTGAAAAGAGAGGATCATAACTATGGGCGCCACACAACAGATGGCTGAATATATGCACAAACTTTCTTACGAGAAACTCCCACCAAATGTGATCGAATACTGCAAAGTCCTCATCTTGGATGCCTTGGGTTGCGGTGTCCGTGGGAGCCAGACAGATATAGGAGAATTCACTTTCGAATTCGCGAGACAACTGGGCAGTGACCCCCAATCCAGCATATGGGGAAAAAGGGTGAAGATGGCCTCGCCCATGGCTGCCTATGTGAACGCTTCTTCCGTAAATGCCCTGGATTACGATGATACAGGCAAGGGAGGACATCCCGGTTCAAGCGTGATTCCAGCTGCTATTGCCCTTGCTGAGAGGATGGAAAGGGGAGGGAAAGATCTCATTCTGGCTGTCATCGCCGGGTACGAGGTGGGAACTCGTATTGCCCAGGCAATCGAGCCTACCTGGGAGCGCTATCAGCAGGTTCATGGGATCGGAACAGCCCAAACCTTTGGATCCATGGCAGCTTCTGCCATGCTGTTAGATCTGGAATTAGAGCAGACCCTCAATGCCTTTGGCATCGCGGGAGCCATTGCACCGGTTGCCCATGCTGGTAAGTTCGGATGGTACGATAAATCTATCTCTTTCATCAAAGATAACGTGGCATGGCCAGCAGAGGCCGGGGTTCGAGCGTGTTTGCTGGCGAAGCTTGGGTATCTTGGTAGCGAATCCTTCCTAGATGGAGAGAAAGGCTACTGGGTGATGGCTGGGTCTGACCGTTGCGATTTTGACTTGATGACCGATTTCAGAGAATTTGAGATCCTAACCGTGTCATTAAAACCCTATCCTTGTTGCCGTTGGATTCACACCACACTTGATGCCATTGATGCACTCCAGGCGAAGGCAGAAATCAAACCGGAGGAAATAGATTGGGTTGATGTCTATTCCATCCTTCCCCTAGCCGAATTTTTTGGGAAGACCGAACTTAAGAGCTTTGTGGATATGGAGTTTAGCGTTCCCTGTTCGATCGCGCTAAAGCTTTATCGAGTTCCGCTCCCGGATTGGTTTCTTCCCAGGAATTGGAAAAACCCAAAAATTCTCGATCTGGCCCGAAAAGTCCACGTAAAACTTGAGGATAAATATCAGGAGATTTTTGTGAGCAGAAACCGGAATTCCGTCCTGATTCCTTCTCGCATTGAAGTCGTGCTAAAGGGAGGAAGGAAATTGGAGGGCTACGAGGATGTGGCTTCTGGATCTCCTTTGAGGCCCATGAGCCCAGAAGGAAGGCTCGGGAAGTTCAGGGATTTAACCGCAATGACGCTTTCGAAAGAATCCCAGGAGGAAGTGATAAAACTCGTCACAAACCTTGAAAAAGTGGAAAGGATTGATGAGATCACGCGTTTATTGTAAACTGGTTTTATATTGGTTTCTATACTGAGAACCTCACAGGTAAGGTGATCTACAATAGGCTGAAAAAGAAGGTGGAGTTAAGGCAAGGACTTTTTCATTCTGCTTCGGAAGGAGGAATGTATATGAGTAAAAGTACGTTGTCACTATTGTTTGCTGTCTTCGTAGTTATGGCGCTTCTCTGTCCTTTTGGGGTAGAAGCTGCGACTCCCAAGGACACCCTGATTATGGCCCATGTGTCAGACATAGCCACGGTCGATCCGGCGAAGGCCTATGATAGCCGATCCTATAAAATTATTAGCAGTATTTATGAAGGTCTAGTTGAATTTGGTTATAAGATAGACGAGGAGGGAAATGTCGTTTACTCCCACGATTTCAAACCTAAACTTGCCACCTCTTGGACTCAGTCCAAGGATGGACTCACCTGGACGTTCAAATTGCGCAAGGGAGTGAGGTTTCAGGATGGCACGCCATTCAACGCAGAGGCTGTAAAGTTCTCTCTCGAGAGGGCCATGGTGATGAAGCAGGGAACTGAGTGGTATCTCACCCAGTGTCTGGAGCCTGAAAAGAGCATCCGGGTGATCGACGAATACACGATTGAGTTTAAACTCACGAAACCCTATGCGCCTTTCCTCAATGTGCTGGCTGAACCTGTGTCACTCGTCGTGAGCCCCGGGACGGTGAAGGAACACGGGGGCGTTCAACCTGAAAAGGTCAATGAATGGATGGCTACCCACGCCTGTGGAACAGGACCTTTCATTCTGGAGAGTTGGTCCCCAGCAAGAGAGATCGTTTTGGTGACGAACCCGTCATATTGGAGAAGCCCGCCCAAGCTGAAGAAGATCATATTCAAGATCATCAAAGAGGCCTCGAACATCGTCCTTCTTCTAAAAAGTGGTGAGATCGATATGGTCCTAAGAGGACTTACCTATAAGGATTACGCTGATCTCGCAAAGACGACCGGTGTAAAGCTGTACATGAAGAGAGATTGGACAGAGGTCCGATTCTCCCCACTGCAGAATCAGATCAAGCCGTTTGATAACAAAAAAGTTCGTCAGGCCATTAACTACGCCATTGATCAAAAGGCTCTGGTGGACAAGGTTTGCTATGGATTTGCAGTACCTCTTACCAGTCCCATTCCAGTGGGTCAATGGGGTCATGACAGTTCTCTGTGGCCATACAGATACGATCCGGCAAAGGCGAAGGCATTGTTGGCAGAGGCAGGATATCCCAATGGATTTTCGACGGAGTTGGGATATCCAGAAGCAGATGCGGAAAGAAAAGAAGTGGCCATGGTGGTCCAAGGATATCTGAAAGACGTTGGAATTGATGCAAAACTGGAAGGGTATAGTTGGCCCACTTATCTCGATAAATACTGGAAGGGAGGGCTACCGATGCTGATGGCCAAGTGGGCCCCTCTCGCTGAGCCAGATTTTTTGGTCACCGCAATGTTTCACACCAAGAACCAAGGAAAAGGTGGAAACGTCGCCTTTTACAGTAACCCGAAAGTAGATGAGCTACTGGAAAAAGCAGCCTTGGAAGTCTCAAAAGAGAAAAGGGTAAAGATGTACCAGGAGTTCCAGAAGATCGTCATTGATGAGGCCCCATGGCTTTTTCTCTATCAACCAATGCGCCTTTTTGCGCTTCGGGACAATGTTTACGGATTCGGAATGCCTGCGGAAGAAGCATATAACTTCTATACCATTTACAAAAAGTGACAGGGCAGGGCGGTCGACCGGTTGACCCGAGCCGCCCTCCACTTCTCTTCTCAAGCTCGTTCGCAATGTTCCGAAAAGGGATCCTTCTTCTCATTGGCAAAAGACTCTTACTGCTGGTCCCTACTCTTGTCGGCATTTCGATTCTAATCTTTATCATCGCCAGAGTGATCCCTGGAGATCCGGCAAGACTCGTTCTAGGAGAAAGCGCTACACCCCAGTCCCTTGAGGCGATCCGAAGAGAAATGGGGTTGGACAAACCAATCTGGATGCAGTACCTGATCTACACCGAGGGAATCCTCCGGGGAGACTTGGGTAAATCTGTCAGAACCAATCGGCCTGTTCTTCGAGATCTATTGGACTACTTTCCAGCCACTCTGGAACTCACCCTTGCAGCCATTCTTCTCAACGTCATCATCGCGGTACCGTTTGGGATCCAATCGGCATTGAGGCGAAACAGCTTTTATGATCACCTCTCGCGTTTTTTCGCCCTTTCAGGGGTTTCCATGCCGATCTTTTGGTTTGGTCTGATTCTTATCTACCTCTTCTTCTTCGTCTTGAAGTGGGCTCCTGCCCCTACAGGAAGATTGGGTATCTTAACATCGCCTCCTAACCATATTACAGGCCTATTTGTTCTGGATAGCCTTCTTACTGGCAATGGTGAAGCCTTGATCGATAGTTTGAAACACCTTGTTCTCCCTGCGTTCTGCCTCTCGACGTGGTCTATGGCCATTTTGCTACGCATGACCAGGTCAGGAATGCTCGATGTCTTAAGCCAGGATTATATCCGAACTGCTAGGGCAAAAGGGCTTCCTCGAAGAGCGATCATTTATCAACATGCCCTTAGAAATGCCCTCATCCCCCTGATTACGGTTCTTGGGCTAAACTTTGGCATTTTGTTAAATGGTGCGGTACTTACGGAGTCCATCTTTTCATGGCCGGGTATGGGTCTCTACGTTGTCGAATCTATCACGTGGCTCGATTATACCCCCATTCAGGGATTGGCCATATTTGCAACGATCATTTACGCACTGATCAATCTAGTTGTGGATGTTTTGTATGTGGTCATAGATCCAAGGATAAAACTGTAAATCCTTTTTCTTATGAGGAGCTTTGTTGGATGGCTTTCTTGAAGAATCTGTCAGTCTCTGTAGGTCTGGTGATTATCGTATTGCTGTTTTTCACGGCTATTTTTGCCAACTGGATGGCGCCCCATGACCCCATACGGATCGATCTGCAGAGCAAACTCATGCCACCGGGTGGACGCTTTCTTTGCGGGACCGACGCTCTGGGCCGGGATATCCTGAGTCGCATTGTTTTTGGGTCTCGAGTGTCCACATTGATTGCACTTTCCTGTGTCTTTATTGGTGCCCTCTTTGGTGTCACCTTGGGCATCATCTCGGGGTTCTTCGGAGGAAGGATTGACGAATTCATTATGAGGACTATGGATATGATTCTGGCCTTTCCGTCTTTAATTTTGGCCATGGCGATTGCTGCATCGCTCGGGCCTGGAATCAGCAGCGCGATCTATGCGGTTGGATTTGTCCAAATCCCCATGTATGCCAGGATTGCAAGGGGGTCAACTCTTTCCGTAAGAGAACTAAACTTTGTTTTGGCGTCCCGTTCGTTTGGGGCCAGCAGTTGGCGTCTCATTTTTGTAGATATCCTTCCGAATATTCTTTCTCCTATCATTGTAAACGCGACGCTTGGCTTAGGATCTGCAATCCTTACGGCAGCAGGACTGAGCTTTTTAGGGCTCGGGGCTCAACCCCCCATGCCAGAGTGGGGGCAGATGATTGCAGAGGGTCGGGCTAATATTGTGTCAGGAGAATGGTGGGTTCCAACCTTTCCAGGTCTTGCCATTATGGCCACAGTTCTTAGCTTCAATCTGGTCGGAGATGGCCTCCGAGATATCCTTGATCCAAGGCTCCGCGGGAGAAAATAGGAAGCATTTTTATTTTTTCACGATATGAGAGAAAAATTACTGACGATCAAAGACTTGCAGACGCATTTCTTCACGGAGTCAGGTGTGGTAAAGGCCGTTGACCAGATTGATTTGGAACTCGATCAGGGAGATACCTTAGGACTTGTGGGTGAGTCAGGGTGCGGAAAGTCCGTTACAGCTCTTTCCATCATGAGGCTCATCGACCCGCCCGGGAAGATCGTAGCAGGACGAATCCTTTTCAGTAATCAGGATCTTCTCCTCTTGGGGGATTCGGCGATGGAGAAGATCCGGGGCAATCAGATCTCCATGATTTTTCAGGAGCCCATGACATCGCTCAATCCAGTTTTCTCCATCGGGACTCAAATCGCGGAGACGGTCAGAACCCACCGGTGCCTTTCCCCAAAAGAGTCCCTGGATGTGGCTATTCAAATGCTCGATCTGGTCAAAATTCCCTCTCCCCGACAGAGGGCCCAGGATTATCCCCATGAACTGAGCGGTGGCATGCGACAGCGTGTTATGATTGCGATTGCACTTTCCTGTCAACCGAGTATTTTGATTGCAGACGAACCCACCACTGCTTTGGGTGTGACCATCCAAGCTCAAATCATGGATTTGATAGAACAACTGAAAGAGAAGACAGGGACGTCGGTGATTCTGATTACCCATGATCTGGGGGTCATCGCGGAAACTGCCCAATTCGTCGCAGTGATGTATGCCGGAAAGGTCATGGAGTACGCAAACATCAAAACCCTGTTCGGAGAGCCGTTGCATCCCTACACATCAGGACTCATGCGATGCATTCCACGGATAGATGCAGAAACGGACAGAAGAAACCGTCTTCACATTATTCCGGGCATTGTCCCAAATCTCCTGGAATTGGGAAGAGGATGCAAGTTCCATGACCGATGTGAACGACGTATCGCTGTCTGCGAACAGGAGGAACCCGAAATTCTTCAGGTCTATGAGGGACACTGGGTACGTTGCTGGCGAGCCCAGGAGTGATTGGAGCTGACAAGCCCCTTTTTGTGGAGTGCCAAGGTTGAGTCAAAGCGAATTTCTGATTGTTCGGAATTTACGGAAGTATTATTACACTGCAAAGGCTGGACTTTTTTCCCGCCCGTTCCCGATCAAAGCTGTCGACGGAGTTACTTTTACGGTGATCAAAGGAGAAAGTTTCGGCCTCGTTGGGGAGTCGGGATGTGGTAAGTCGACTTTAGCGCGTTGCATCATTCGTCTTGAGGAACCCACTGGGGGAGAAGTTTTTCTGGGAGGAGAAGGTATCCTTGCCCTCCCTAAGAAAGAGTTGCAGGCATTTCGCCAAAAGATGCAAATCATTTTTCAGGATCCTTATTCCTCACTGAATCCGAGAAAGAAGGCGCTTGATATTATAGCAGAACCCCTTGTGATTCGAGGGGGGTTGGACCGTAAGGACCGTCTGGAAAGGGCCCGATGGTTGATGAGTATCGTTGGCCTCCGTCCGGAAATGGAAGCGCGTTACCCTCACGAGTTCAGCGGTGGTCAAAGGCAGCGAATCGGCATCGCACGGGCCCTCGCTCTGAACCCGGAGTTGATCATCGCGGATGAGCCCTTGTCTGCTCTGGATGTTTCTATACAGGCCCAGGTGATCAATTTGCTGCAGGACCTTCAGGATCAATTCCAACTGACCTATCTCTTTATCTCTCATGACCTCAGCATCGTAAAACATGTCAGTGACCGTGTGGGTGTGATGTACCTGGGCCATCTCGTGGAAATTGGTACAAGAAATCAAGTGTATACGCATCCCCTTCACCCTTATTCTCAAGCACTCCTTCAATCAGTGCCAGTACCAAACCCGTTCGTTCCCAGGAAAAGATGGGTTTTAGAGGGCGATGTTCCAAGCCCACTCAATCCACCTAAGGGATGTCCTTTTCATCCTCGATGCTCCAAGCACTTTTCGACCTGCCAGGAAGAACGTCCCGAGCTAAGGGAAATAGCCCCTGATCAGTTCGTTGCCTGTCATTTGGATGCCTGAGATAGATATGAAACAAATATTCTTTACGCTCTGGACAACAGAAAGGAAACAAGATGGATGAAAGGAAAGGTAAGGAAATATTGAACCTTGCTCGGAACCTGCAGAGCCAACTGATAGCCTGGAGGAGGGAGTTTCATCAATACCCTGAATTAGGTTTCCAGGAATTCAAGACCTCTGAAAAAGTGTTCCATGTTCTTAAAGACCTTGGTCTGAAGGTCCAAAAGGATGTTGCGGGGACAGGGGTTGTGGCCTTACTTGAAAATGACGGAACGAAGACGATTGCCCTCCGTGCGGACATGGACGCGCTGCCCGTAAAGGAAGAGAATGACGTTCCCTATCGATCTCTTTATGAGGGAATTATGCATGCCTGTGGACACGATGGTCACACTGCCATTCTGTTAGGAGCAGCCGTGCTCCTGTCCCAGATGAAGAATACGTTCCCCGGAAATGTGAAATTCATTTTCCAACCTGCAGAAGAAGTCGAAGAGGGGGGAGCGATTGCTATGATACGAGCGGGGGTATTGGAAGCCCCACACGTCGATGGCATTGTGGGACTCCATCTCTTTAATGATTTCCGATCTGGGTCCATCGGAGTGACAAGGGGGACTGTCACGGCGGCTGTCGATAACTTTACTGTGGATTTAATTGGCAGGGGTGGACATGCTGCCAGGCCCCAGGAGGCCGTCGATTCCATTGCGATTGCCGTGCAGGTGATTAACGCAATTCAAAGTATGATCTCGCGAGAGACCGATGCCCAGGATCCGAAGGTGATCACGATCGGGGAGATCATGGGTGGGACGGCACCGAACGTCGTTGCCGCTAGTGGTGTACCCCATAAATGGAACTATGTTTGGAAATGATTATCCCCAGCAAAATAAGCTATCCAAGTGCTCTTTGAAATATAGCGTTATTTCTGTGGTGCACCACTGGAACGGATAGAGTTATTTCATCTGTAAATGGAAAAGAATGGAAAAAGGGGGTTGCATCATTTGTCTGTGTTTTCGTAAACGATTTCTCCCCCGATGATTGTCTTTTCCACTGCGATGTTTCTGATCTCCCAGGGATCGACATCAAGCGGATTAGCGGACAGCACGACCATGTCGGCGAGCTTACCAGGCTCAATGGAACCCTTTATTTTCTCTTCGAAAGAGGCATAGGCTCCATTAATCGTGTATGCCCGCAAGGCCTCAAGGGAGGTTAACTTCTCTTGAGGACCAATATCAACCCCGCTTCGTGTCTTCCTGTTCACAGCACACCACATTCCCCATAGGGGATCCGAGGGCCATACCAGATTGCCTGGTGTGCAGACAGGACAGTCTGAGTGAGCACATGCCACTATACCTAGTTCCATCGCAGTTTTTATAGGAACCATCCTGCTGGCCCGCTCTTTTCCGAGGAAGTTGTTGATGTGCTGATCGCCCCAGAACCATGGATGGAAGACGAAGAAGTTTCCAATCATGCCTAGCTTTTTCATTCGCCTTAAATCTTCCAGGGTCGGGCACAAAGTATGTTCTATTCTGTGCCTAGGATCTGGCCTTGGGTATTTGGTCATCGCATGCTCGATGGCGTTCACCGCCACAGTAATTCCGTAGTCCCCTTGGGCATGAATCGCAACTTGATAACCCAACCGGTGCGCCTCTAGAACAACCTCGTTAAGCTGTTCTTGCGTGTACCGCATGCCCTCTAAACCTCTTGTTTCTTTCGTCGCGTAGGGCTCATAAAACGCACACGTATGGCACTGAATGGAACCATCCAATAGAAGCTTTACCGCTCCCAGACGAAGACGGTCATTCCCAAAACCTGTCCGTAACCCCAGGTCATTTTTTCGGTAGAACTCATCATGAATCATTAAGTAGGTCCTTGTCTTGAAACACCCCTCTGTTATTGCCTCCTGGTAAGCTCTGTAGGATTCGGGTCTATCCGCAGCACCAGCGTCACCCGTAGAGGTGACCCCGATCTTCGCATACTCTTGGCTAATTAATGCCAGCCCATCTTTCAGGTCTTTCAGCGTTGACTGAGGAAGTACCGCCATGAGTGAGCTATCCTTGTTAAAAAGGACGTCCCGCAAGACGCCTGTCGGTTCACCCGTCCGTGGATCTTTCTCGATGACTCCACCTTCTGGGCTGGGAGTATCTTTTGTTATACCTGCCAGCTGAAGCGCTTTGCTATTGAGCATACAGGCATGTCCGCCACGGATCATTAAGAGGACAGGATTCCCAGGTGCACTGACATCAAGTTCCTCTTTCGTTGGCCATCTCCGCTCCTTTAACCCGTTGGGATCTAGATTTTTTCCTCCGATCCAATCTCCCCTGGGGGTCTCCTTAACCCTCTCCTTGATCTTTCGTTGTAAATCAATAACCGAGGGATTCAGTTCGGCAGCCATATCGATCAGCTTATAGCTAAATCGGAATTCACCAATGATTGCGTTGTGAGTGTGAGAATCTATGAAGCCAGGAATAAGTGTCTTACCGGCCAGATCGATTACCTTTGTCTCCCTTCCTATGAGAGGCTCCATCTCTTCGTCAGTACCCACTCGAACGATAAGCCCGTTCAAGACAGCAACCGCCTCTGCGCTCCTATTTTTTGAATCTACAGTGATCACATCTCCATTTCTTAGAACCAAATCGGCCGATAGTCCTTTCATCTCCTTCTTACTCCTTTCAACACTCAATCTTATGCCCCGTTACACCATCGGTGGACCGCCAAAGCCAGCGCCTTCACCGAAGGGAGCATATCTGCCACCGGGAAGTACTCATCAGGACGGTGTGCTTGATCGATCGCACCCGGTCCATAGATGACTGTTGGAATCTTGCCCTGGTTTTTTAAGTGGCGCATGTCGCAGGCAAAGGGGCTACCTTTAACTTGAGGCCTGATACCAGAGGCCTCATGGGCTGCCCTAGCCATGACAGAGACCAGGGGATGTCTCGGGTCCTGTCGAGAAGGATCATCATCATGGAGGAAGAAAAGCTCGGGAGGAAATTGTTTGAACCACCTGTCTTCCTTACAGGCCCTTTCTAACACGTGGTGGAGCATGCCTTGTACATCCGCAATAGTCCCAATCTGTGGTCCAAAGTAAACCACCCCCTTCATCGTGCAATCAGGCGCCGTTGCCGTCTCATAAATCCCCCCTTCAACTTTTCCGATCACCAACGAAAACGGGTTTGTCTTTTCCTTTCGCTCTCGCTGCTTGGCTTCGAGCGTCACCAGCCCGTGAATCAAGGAGGGTAATTTTTCAATAGCACTTATTCCAAATTGCTCTCTTCCTTTCCAACGGGCACCGGGCGAAGAGGGATTCCCTTTCACGTATACTCCCCAATAGATCCCGCCATGATTACCGGTGAAAACATTATTTCCGCTCGGCTCAGTGACGATAGCGCCTTCAGCTCGGATCCCTTTAGAAAGACAGGCAAGCGTTCCGTTTCCAGAATGTTCTTCATTCACCACACTCTCAAAGATGATCTCACTTTTTAATGCCACACCAGCATCTAAAATTGCCTGGATAGCTCCTATGGCGGCAACAAGTCCGCCCTTCATATCCGAAGCTCCTCTGCCATATAGTTTTCCTTTCACAATATCTCCACCGAAGGGGTCATGGGTCCAGCTCCTTTGGGGTTCAATGGTCACCGTATCGATATGTCCATTTAAAATAATAGAACGACCTTCTCGTTTCTTCCCAAACCTAGCAATGACATTAGGCCTGTCTTTGTAATTAAGTACGTCAATTTTCCCCGATTTTGCTAAATTCCGATAAGTTGGCCGATTGGTGTAGGGTAAAACGAGATCGTGTTGCCAATGGGAGGGATACTGGGCGTTCTTTGGAAACCTCCGAAACAATTCTCTTATGTCCGGTTCCCACATTTCCACTTCTAATCCCAGATCTCTCAAATACTTGAATACGAATTCTTGGGCATCTCCTTCTTCACCTGTCCGGCTTGGGATTCTTACCAGTGCTTGAAGAAGGGAAATCATTTTCTTCTCGTTATCCTCTGCTTTTTCCAAAATTTTCTCCTCAATATCCATAGGATTCTCCCTAAAACTTTGTTCTGAGCTCGGTACCTTGGTTTGCCCCTAACTTGCTCAATGAGTAATGAATGGATCTCAGCGGAATAAGTGGCATGCTACCAGATGATCCTTTTCGATCTCCCTAAGAGGCGGAGGGGTGTGCAAGCAAATTCCCTTTTTCTCGGAACATCGTGGATGGAAATGACATCCAGAGGGAGGGGCGATCGCATTTGCGACTTCCCCTTCAAACTGAAATTCCTCCTTGGCTTGTTCGACGTTTGGATCTGGAACAGGGATCGCAGAAGTTAGAACCTTCGTGTAAGGATGGAGGGGCTGAACCGATATCACGGAGGATGGGGCAATTTCGAAAATCCTTCCCAAGTAAAGGACAGCAATCCGGTCACTGATATACTGGGTGACAAGGAGGTTATGACTGATGAATAGGTAGGTGAGTTCCATGCTTTCCTGGAGGTCTTTAAGTAGATTCATAATCTGAGACTGAATGGAGACATCCAGAGATGAAACGGGTTCATCGCATACGAGAAAGGACGGTTTAAGGGCCATCGCTCTTGCAATCCCGATCCGTTGAAGTTCCCCTCCGCTGAAGGCATGAGGGTACCGATTCGCGAAGGATGGGTTGATCCGGACCATTTCCAGGAGCTCAGCAATTCTGAGATTTCGCTTCTTTCGGTCCACCCCGTGGATCTTCAGGGGATATTCTAACGCCTTTCCAATGGTCATCCGGGGGCTCAAAGAAGAATAAGGGTCCTGAAAAATAATTTGCATCTTGGGCCTTAATTTCCTCAACGAGCTTGTCTTGAGTTTGAACAGGTCAACCCCTTCAAATTCTACCGATCCCGCTGTGGGCTCAATGAGCCTTAATAGAAGCCGACCTGTGGTTGACTTACCGCATCCTGACTCCCCCACCAGCCCAAGGGTCTCGCCTTTCAAGATAGAAAAATCAAGTCCATCGACTGCCTGTAGGGTTCTTTTTCCCGGAAGAAGAAATGACTTCTTAAGTGACTTTACGTCAATGAGCTTTCCCATGACCCCTATGACCTGTATCGCATGCAACGGACCCGATGGTCTTCTGAGACCTCCAACATCTCGGGAGATCCCTGGCTACATCGGGGTCCCACAACTGGGCACCTTTCAGCAAAGTTGCAGCCTTCGATCTCTTCGATCAGCCGTGGAGGTTTCCCGTTGATGAAATAGAGTCTTCCCTGCGCGCGTCCTCTCGGTATGCATCGGAGCAAGCCCTGAGTATAAGGGTGAAGGGGGGTTGTAAAGAGGGTATGGATTCCGGCATGTTCAACAATTTCTCCTGCATACATCACCGCTACATGATTACACATACGTGCGACTACACCCAGGTCATGCGTAATCAGAACCACGGCCGTTCCCAATTGTGTGCAGAGGCGGCGCATGAGGGTCAACACTTGAGCTTGAATTGTTACGTCAAGGGCGGTCGTAGGTTCATCGGCGATGAGAAGGTCAGGCTCACAGGCCATGGCTATGGCAATCATGATCCGCTGCCTCATTCCCCCGCTGAATTGGTGCGGATAGTCTCTCATACGGTCTTCCGGCGAAGGAATCCCCACTCTCTTCAAAATTTCTGTCACCCTCTCCCTTATCTTTTGCTGTTGGAGCCTCTTATGGTACTCGAAGACCTCGGAGACCTGAAGCCCAATGGTTAACACTGGGTTGAGAGAGGTAAGAGGGTCTTGGAAGATCATGGAGATCCGATCACCCCGATACGCTTCCAGCTCCTGTTCTCTCAGGATAAGAAGGTCTTTTCCTTGGAAGAGGACATGACCACTTACGATTCGACCAGGAGGGGTGGCCACCAACCGGAGAAGGCTCAAGGCCACAGTACTTTTTCCACAGCCTGATTCTCCCACAATGCCAAGAATCTCCCCACGTTTCAGGGAGAAGCTGATGCGATTGACAGCTCGTACGATTCCCTCGTAGCTGGAGAAATGAACGCTCAAATTTTCAACCCTCAGGATTTCCTGATCTTCCATAATCTTCTGTCTTTTACTTTACAATTAGTCTTGGATCCAAGGCATCCCGCAGTCCATCTCCAAGAAGATTGAACCCGAGAACAGCCAGCATGACCGCTGTTCCTGGGAAGATCGCCATCCAGGGGGAAATCTCCATGAAGCTTCGGCTTTCGTTCAACATCATGCCCCATGCAGGATCAGGGGGTTGGGTTCCTAGTCCTAGGAAACTCAAGGCCGCCTCAATCATGATGGCCGTCGACAGATTGAACGTGGCTTGCACGATCACAGGAGAAAGGATGTTGGGAAAGATGAAACGAAAGATGATGGATCCATCCCTTGCTCCCATGGACCTTGCACTTTCCACAAATTCCTTTTCTCTAAGAGAAAGGACAGATCCTCTCACAATTCGTGCAAAGGTCGCAGCGTAGATAAAGCCAATAGTCAGGATCAAGTTCTTCAGGCTGGGTCCGAGGACGGCCACGATCACAAGGGCTAACAAGAACAACGGGAAAGCAAAGATTACGTCCAGGCACCGCATTATGACGTTGTCCATTTTTCCACCGTAGTATCCCGAAATTAAACCCAACAGGATCCCGCATAGGACTGCCATCCCTACAGCGCCAAAAGAGACTGCCATCGAGACCTTCGTCCCGCAGATAAGGCGGCTTAACTGGTCCCGTCCAAATTGATCCGTTCCCAGAAGATGGGCCGTTGAAGGGGGCTGGAGTCTTTTGGGTGTCATTTTCAATGGATCCTGTGGAGCGAGGGCCGGAGAAAGGACTGCGACGAATAAAATCAAAAGAACGATTATTCCTCCCACCAATGCTGTCCAGTTGCGCCTAAAGTTTCGCCATGCAATTTGGAGGTGACTTAGGCTTCTCTCTGGCTTTTTTTCTTCCATCGCTTAATACCGAATACGGGGATCAAGGTAGGCATGAACAATATCGACGAGAAGGGTTATCAGAACAAACGCCACAGTGATGACGAGCATTGTCCCTGTGATGATCATGAAATCCCTTTTCTGAATAGCTTCGAGCATTAGCCGTCCGATACCCGGCAGGACAAATACCTCCTCTGTTAGGACAAGCCCGCCTATCAATATCCCCATTTGCAGGCCGATTACATTGATGACGGGAATGAACGAATTTTTCAATACATGCCGATAAAGAATGATCCGACCGTTCAACCCCTTTGCCCTCGCTGTCCTAACATAATCCAATCTCAGATTTTCCAAAACCGAAGATCGGGTCATCCTGACCACAATTGGAAGGAGGGTGCATGAGAGAACAACTCCTGGAATGATCATGAATTTTATGTTTAACAAGGGATTCTCAGAAAATGGAACATAACTCAGGACCGGGAGAGACTTTATGTAGAGAGATCCAACTAAGACGATTAATGTGGCCAGCCAAAAATTGGGGATGGCATATGCCATCACCGAGAAGACCCTGATGATCGAATCCTTCCAGGTGAGATGTTCCACGGCTGAATAGATTCCGATAGGAATTCCCAATCCCACAGCAAAAATGAGGGCGATGATCGTCAATTCGATATTCACTGGGAGCCGTTTGAGAATCTCGTTCAACACGGGGTGTCGGGTGGTGAAAGACATCCCCAAATCTCCATGGAGAACGTTCCATAGCCATAAGAGATACTGTTGATAAATCGGCTTGTCTAAATGGAGGTCTTCTCTCAATTTGGTTGCAGCTGTCGTGTCGCCGTGGGACTGGTCACCGATCATAATATCGACCACGTCTCCTGGAACCATATGGACAATCGAGAAAATGAGGATGGAAGCGCCCAAGAGAATAGGCAATAGGGACAACAACCTCATGGCGATGAATCGGAACATCGATTACCCATTCTTACCCATAGGTGGAGGAAAAGCCAGGCGAGTTCAATCATTCTGGATTGATCCGCCTGGCTTGTGTCAAAGAGGAGGCTACTTCGACCACACCTCCCGCACGTAGATCCGGGAAGTATTTGGCATTGCGTGGTAACCCATTACGTTCGATCGATACATCTCGTTTCTTTGAGGGTGAGCGTAGATCCAGATGATCGGGATTTCCTCTGCCAGTGCCAGTTGAATATCCCGCCAAATCTGTACCCTTTTCTTTTGATCCATTGTCTTTCGTTGCAGGTCCAGGAGCTTGTCGATCCTTTCGCTTTTAAAGCCTCCCATATTCTCTGATGATTTGCTGTAGAGCCAACTGTAGACATATCCATCTGGATCTGGATACCAAACGTTGGCAAATATCATACCTTCGAAATCGCTGGCTCTAAACGCCTTAAGCAATACCCCCCATTCCTGCTGCTCGATCTTCACCTTAATTCCAATCTTCGCCAATTGGCTCTGAATGATCTGGGCCGAAGGGACGTAATCCGGGCTATGGGTCGAAGTCCTGATCGTGAACTCGAATCCGCCCGGATATCCTGCTTCTTTTAAGAGTTTCTTAGAAAGTTCGTAGTCCTGTTTGTAGAAGGGAAGGTTTTTTGTCTCTTGATCTGACATCACATAGGGAACCGTCGATGGAGGGATACAGGTGGAGAGGACCCCTTGGCCAAGGAGGATCGTATCGATGAATTCCTGCCGGTCCAACGCCGACGCGATAGCCTGTCTCACTTTCACATGGCTGAGGGGACCCTTACTAGTGTTGATGAAAAAGTGAAGATGTCGAGAGGGAAGTGTTTGGGCAATCGTAATGTCCTTATCCTTCCGGGCCAGTTCCGCCAACTGGATTTCTTTGATCCAGGTCAACTGGACACTGCCCTTTCGGATGGCAGCCAAACGGGAAGATTCATCCTCGATGACTTTCAACGTGAATCCATCAAGGTAGGGAAGCCCAGGTTCATAGTAGTCGTTGTTCCGAACATACCGTCCTTGGTCCCCCGGCAGATACTCGGCCAATTTGAAAGGACCCGTTCCGATCATCACATTCTGCAAATTCCCTCGTTTCAAAACCTCTTTCTTCGGAACAATGGCAGAATAGCGAACATCCCCAAGATAGACGAGAAAGGCAGGGTATGGATACGCTAATTTGAACTTTACCGTATATCTGTCTGGGGCATCGATGGAGGAAACCGCATCATAGATGAATTTCCAGGGCGACGCCGTCTTAGGATCCTTCATCCGATCAAACGAAAACTTCACGTCCTCACTCGTCATCTCATCGCCGTTATGAAACTTCACACCTTTTCTCAGGTGAAAAATAAACGTTAGATCATCTGGATGTTCCCATGAAGTGGCGAGATCGGGTTCTAACTCCATTTTGTAATTATAACGGAGAAGTCCGGTGTAGACATACTCAAAAAAATGTTTGGAAGCAAAAGCAATGGCCAAATGGGGGTCCAGGCCCACAGCGTCGGCATCATGACCTATTGTGATGGTTCCGCCCCTTTTAGGTTTGTCTTGGGCTGCAGCAAGAAGAGTCATGAGAATGAACACCAAGAATACTACGCCTATTATCCAAATGCCCTTTTTAGATTGAATCTTCATAACAAGTAACCCTCCTTTGATAGAAATGATTCCCTCTTAACATTAGTCATAAAAAGAAGCACACACTTATCTCAAAAAAGATTTGGTAGCCACATGGAATTGGCCTAGTGGTGTACCCCATAAATGGAACTATGTTTGGAAATGATTATCCCCAGCAAAATAAGCTATCCAAGTGCTCTTTGAAATATAGCGTTATTTCTGTGGTGCACCACTAGTAACACGCTCATCCGGTAATATTCTGAAAAACTTATTTCGGTCATCTCCTCTCCGATGTATACGAACAATGCGACGAACAATTATCAAAATAATCTGCCTCAAAAATCAATATCATCGTCATCTGTACGTCCGGGACAAATAAGGGATGGTTGAAATCCTTTAGGCTATAATCTTCGAAAACAGCCTAAAGCAATATGCTCCAAGCAAGAGCTATTTGTCAAGTAAGAAATGATTTAAAATGTTCACTGAAGGTTCCTTCTGCGAGAACAACTCTTGGTAATACGAAAAAGCTACCCCTATTAGGTAACCTTCCGGTATAAAGGGCCTCGGAAAAATACCAAACTTAAATTAAGCTATTATCAAATATGTGTTAAACCGGATTTGATTTCCACAAGAGAGTATCTTTTATCAGCACTATGGATGAAGAAGAAACACTTTCCGATGAACTACAGTGGGGGAACCAGGACAAGCAGGAGAACGCTTTATCAAATTACAGAGTACCCTTCCAGACTGGCCAGGTTCATTCTGAGTGGTTGCAAAGTTTTGTACGGGGCATGCAACTTTTGTTGATAACATACACCCTCCGTTTCAACGACGAGACGTCAGACAAACGGTACACTATCGTCTCTTGGTACCGTGAACCAGATCTATGAAAATACCCCAGCGAGGCTCTCTTTCAAATCCCAAAGGCGGAAGTCTCGCAGATTGTGGAAAGGGTGACTCATTTGGATTGGACCCGGTCACATCTGTTCCTCAGAAACCAGCCTCAATGTACCCCCTCTCCTCCCGTTTAGTTTATGCCAAATATCTGCTTTTTCATTGCGCTTTTGAAATCCACAAAGCCTACCATCTGAAGGTGAGATAGAGCCTTTTCCTTTTTATTTTTAGGAACCAACGTTTGGCAAGATATCCTCCATTTTCAATCTTCGGTTTGAATGTCACGGGCCAAACAGAGAAAATTGTGCTTCACAACCGACATATTTTAGAACTAAAAGAAGCGTTTGCCTCAATGGTGCAGATTTCAACCCCAAATCGTTTATGTTGACAACTCCTTTGAATGGTAAAGTTTATCCTTACACAGCGTAAAAAATCCTTGACAAAAGGGTGCTGGTTCTATATTGGATTAGATGGTTTTAGAGGAAGAAAGGAGGTTCATTGAAGAATTGAAGGAGGAGGGACTTATGGGCAAGTTAGAAGGGATGATCAAATCTGAAATCGTACGTTTAGCAAAAAGGGAAATGCGGAAGATCTCCGTTCCATTGGGTAAGGATGTCTGGTTTTTGAAAGGCACGGTCTCGCGACTTCGCAGGACGGTCTTGGTGCTTGAGCGATTCGCCGCCCAACGGCAAAAAGAGTTGGGAAAGGAAAGGATACCTTTGGAGGCCACTCCGGAAGAGGTGAAGATTTCCCGTTTCTCTCCCCGTTTGATCCGAAGCCTTCGGGGACATTTAGGCATCACCCAGAAGGAACTGGCCGTTCTTACGGGTGTCACAGTTGGGGCGATACATAAATGGGAGAGTGGTCAGTTTAAGCCGAGTCTGAAAAAGAAGGTGGCGATGGTGGCACTTCGAAGGCTTGGCCGTCGTGAAGTGAGAAGACTCGTCGAGGAGAGGGGCGCTGAAATGGTTAAAAGGGACGTCCGTAAGCCCAGGGGGAAACGAACCAAGAAAGCCTCAAGGAAATAACATTCAGTCCTTTCAAGTTTTTTAACTCTTCCCTCCTGTCTCATAATAAGAGGAGGCCTTCAGGTATGACAAAGATTGATATCGTTGATGGAATCTGTGAGAAGGTGGGCTTCTCAAAAAAAGAAGTGGCCAAGATTGTGGAAATGGTCTTCGATATCATCAAAGAAACCCTCCAGCGTGAGGATAAGATCGTGGTCTCCGGGTTTGGGGATTTCGTCATCCGAAACAAGAGGGCCAGGCGAGGTCGTAACCCCCA
>Ga0187770_10000322_pt1 | contig 23460 bp, 25 predicted proteins | sample 0116_SJ02_MP02_2_FD_133154 | JGI IMG/M metagenome (GOLD analysis project Ga0187770, IMG submission 133154) | Tropical peat soil microbial communities from peatlands in Department of Meta, Colombia - 0116_SJ02_MP02_20_MG | ecosystem: Environmental > Terrestrial > Soil > Wetlands > Peat | place...
GTGTCCGGGAGGGGGGAGCGGAAGGTCTTGACGACCCAGATGGAACCGGAGGGATGTCGCCGTTTCTTCCCCTGCGTCGACCGACCCAACGCGAAAGCCGTGTTCCGCCTCCAGGTTACCACCCAGCCCGAGCTCCAAGTGATCTCGAACACCGAAGCCGAATCTCGGCTGCTGCCGGACGGGCGACGCGAGTGGCGTTTCTCGCCCACGCCGCAGATGTCGTCCTACCTCCTCTACCTCGGCATCGGCCGGCTCGAGGAAGTGGAGATGGACGAGCACGGAACCCGTATCATCGTCGCGGCGGCGCCCGGGTCCCGGGCGAAGGCGACGAACGCCGCAAAGGAGGCCGCCGCAGCGGTGCACGGATACGGCGAGTACTATGGCCTGCCCTATCCCCTTCCGAAGCTCCATCTCGTGGCGATCCCGGACTTTTGGGGCGCCATGGAAAATTGGGGGGCGATCTCGGGGTCCGACGATGCCCTGTTGTTCGACGAGACGACCTCCCCTGAGAGCCGTCGGCTCGCCCAGGCGGCGATTGCCCACGAGGTGGCCCATCAGTGGTTCGGAGACCTCGTGACCATGGAATCGTGGAACGACCTCTGGCTCAACGAGGCGTTCGCCACCTTCGCTGTGCCCATGGTCCAAGAGCGAACTCGGCTGCGCGAGGACCCTTGGGCCGAGTTCGTCGGACAAACTCGTCGGGGCGACATCAATGACGCGCTGATGGCGACGCACGCCGTCATGCCGCCGTCGATCGATTCGGTCCAGATCCAAACCCTCATCGACGAGGTGACCTACCAAAAGGGGAGTCGACTGATCCGGATGATCGAGGGGTACCTGGGTGAGGAGAGTTTCCGAAAAGGCATCTCCGAGTACCTCCGACGTCATCAGTACGCGAACGCGAGCAGCCAGGACCTCTGGCGGGCGCTGGAGTCCGTCTCGGGCCGGTCGGTCGCGACGGTGATGCGCACGTGGGTCGAACGCCAGGGCCACCCGTGCGTTCGAGTGAGCCAGGAAGGCCCGCGACTCCGCTTGGAGCAGGACCGGTTTCTGTACCTCCCCCGGGATGCGCCGTCGGACCCCTGGCCGATCCCCCTCCGTCTCGAGATCGACGGGGTCCAGCAGACGGTACTGTTCGACTCTCCCTCGGTCGCCTACCCGATGCGGGAGGGCGCCTCCTTCCGCATCGACCCGGATCGCCGGGGCTTCTTCCGTGTCCTCCTCGAGCCCCGATTGCGCGAGCGCATGTGGGCGAATGCGATGGCCCATTCTCCCCTCGACCGGTGGGGGATGCTCCACGACGCGGAGGGGTTCCTGCTTTCGGGTGACTACACCCTCGCGGAGTACAATCGGACCCTCCTCGAGGTACGCTCCGCGGCCGAGCCGGTCACCTCGCGCGAGGGTCTCGAGTCCATCCGATTCCTACGTCGTCTCCTGTGGGACGAACCCACCTTCTGCGAGACCGCCCGGCGGTTCTGCCGGGCCGTCCTCGACCGCTGCCCGACGGAGCCGCAGGGAAGGGGCGTCGAGTCCATCGCCATCCTCCGCGAGTATGCGTCGGCGGCCCTCGCGAGCGTGGACGAAGCATTCGGTCGGTCCCTGGTGGGAAGGTTCGACACCATCGACCAGGAGGAGCCGGCGTTGCGATGGGCGATCACGGCAGCGTCCGCTCAGTACGGCCCTCCCGAGGCGGTCGAGCGACTGGTGGAACGGGCCCGGAGCGAGGACCCGGATGCCGCGTTCTTGACGTGCGTCGCCTTTGAGGTGCTGCGCGGACCGGAGTCGGTCCGAAGGGTACTGGACGGGATTCTGGACGCCCGGATGCGGCATTTCCTCGTCTACTTCTCACTCCGCTCGCTGGCCGTCAACCCTGACGGCCGAGCGCCGGTGTGGGATTGGCTGCAGAAGAACGCTCGAACGCTCGAGCGCAGGTTCGAAGGGGCCCCCGACCTCTCCCACCTCTTCTCCGAGGCCATTCCGGTGCTGGGACTTGGTCGAGAGGCCGAGGTACGGGCCTTCTTTGCCCGGGAGAAGTTTCCCTCGGGAGAGGCCGGTATTGGACGAGGGTTGGAGAACCTCGAGGTGTTCTCCCGGCTCCGATCCCGCCTCGCGGCTTCGGGTCAAGCCCAATAGGACCTTTCCCCTTCAGGCAAGCGGGCGACCGCCCCCTGCTCGACTTGGATGCGATGACCGCAACCCTCCCACCAGCGGAACCGGGATTGCCCTCTCCGCCCCCGGATCCGGTCGCGCCTTCCCGGAGGATTCCGCGGGGGCCACCCCCGACCGCGCGAGGCGTCCCTTGGTGGTTCCTCCTGCTGCTGGTGGTGTTGGCGGTCTCCCTGCTCATCCTGCTAACCTGAGGACCCGTTGTACTCGGCCTCCGACCGTCGTTGAGGCCAGGGGTCGGTGCTGCGGGATGCCGCGGCCGATGAGCCTTCGGGCCGACGCCTTATCTAACCGACCCATTTGGACGAGTCCATGGCGAAGGTTCCCCCCATCGAGCAGACGTACTTCTACGCCGTCTCGCCGAGCCGCGTCTTCGCGGCCCTCACCGAACCGGCCCAGTTGACGAAGTGGTTCGCTCACAAGGCGGTGGTCGCTCCGGAGAAGGGCGGGGCGTACCGGCTCTCCTGGCGGGGTGGGTACACGATGCGCGGGAAGGTCCGAGCGTTCGACCCACCGAAGAAGCTCCACGTCGACTGGGTCGACCGGTTCGCGGGAAAGAAGACGTTCGTCACTCAGGCCCGGTTCACGCTCGAGAGGAAGGGGAGGGGGACGATCCTCTCGTTGACCCACCGGGGGTTCAAGTCGGGGAAGCAATGGGTCGCCCTCTACGGCGGCATCCAATCCGGCTGGGCCTACTACCTCACGAACCTCCGGTCGGTGCTCGAGCACGGGGTCGACCTGCGGACCGACCTCGACGCCCTGGGTTGACCCGACACAACCTCTCTCGACGAGGTCCCGGTGACGGGAGAGCGGGTCGGCCGGCTGGCCATGGCCCCCGTCGTCCCCCCTCCGGAAACCCAACTCCCGACCGGACTCCTGTGGATCGTCCCGCTCCTGCTGGTCGTCGGCTACGTGCTGGTGGTCAACCAGTTCTTCCACGCCCAGGCCCAATGGACCGGCTACCGGCTCCTCGGGGTCACCCTGTTGCTCCTGGCGGTCACGGCCCTCTTCTCGGGCCTCTGGTTCGCCGCCGCCTTCGTCTCCGCTCTGGTGCTCGGGGACTACGTCACGTTCGGGGTCCTGCGTCTGATCGCGACCCTCCCCGCAATCCACCGCCACGTGATCGTGACCCCGCCGCGGCGGCCGGATACCGCACGCGAAGTCTGGGGACGGTTCGGGATCCTGCTGTTCATCACCCTCGGGTTCGAGGTCATCTTCCTGACGATGGTGGTCCGTCAAGGAGACCTGGCGCCGAGCTTCGCGGTCGAGCGGCCGTTCCGCTTCTTCCCGGCGGAGGTACTCGCCGGGCTCGGGCTCGCTCTCCTCATCGCACCGGCGGGCCCGTTCCTCGCGAGTCGGGTGCGGACGCGAATCACCGACTCCCTCGAGTTCCCCCTCCTCTGGCTGGCCGCGCTCTTGCTGGTCGTGGGGGGGACGAGCGTCCTGGTGCTGGTGGTGCTCCCCGGGTTCGTGTTCAGCCCGGGGCTCTTCTTCACCTCGATCCTGATCTACGCGCCCGCCGCCTGGTACGTATCCTTGGCGTTCTCCGTGACCGAGACCCGCGCACAACAACGGTTCGTTCGACGCGCGTGGACTGCCCGGGGCGACCGCTTTCACTTTGGCCGCCTCGAGGTCACGGATGAACCGGATGGTAGCTCCACCGAAGTCTAACGTCTGCCGAACCCTAGCCGCCCCCCTCCTCGACCCACTCCCGGGCGAGCGTGGCGGAAGCCCCGACCTAAATCGCCACGGCTAGCCCGGGGTGGCCCCGATCTGTACGAACACCTGCCCCGAGAACGGAGCGCTGGGCGCGGAGAGGGTGACGTTGAGGTAGGTCCAGTGGGTGTTGAAGACCGTCACGGGGACGTTGGACGAGACCAGGGTGAATCCCGAGGAGAGAACGCTGACCGACTGGATCGTGTAGGTCGAACCCTGGCCGGTGCCGTTCTGGCAGATGATGTACCACGAGAGATTGAAGTGGGACCCGCCGTCGACGTGGAACGGAACGGTCGGGGTCGACATGGCGATGTTGCTGCAGAAGGAACCGGTCCTCCACTCGAAGCCGAAGCTCGTGATCGTGTCCTGGGACGTTGAGGACCCCGCATGCGACACGAGCAGGATCCCAATACCTACGCCGGCAGTCACGACCACGACCACCACTACGACGATCGCGATCGTCCACCCGTGCGACTCCGGGCCTTGAACCGGTGGGGGAGGGACCGCTCCGGAAAGTGGGGGCGCAGGGCCTGGGACTCCCTCGTCGGTCGCCATTGCGATTCGGGCCATGCTCCACGGGGATAAGTCAGCCTCCGCTGAGGGCTTGGCCGGCAGGATGGCTCTCGGCCGGGCCGGTGATCTCTACGACTGAAGTGCCGCGGCGGCGGGTCCGTACTCCATACCACTAGCAAAACCCCGTGCTCGCACCTCGGCGCTATCCGGAAAACCGGCCGCCGGCGCGGCTTCTGAAAGCGCGACCTCAAGTATGTGGAAGGCACATAGACCACGGCGGTGGGACCTGCGCCGGCGTTGAAAACAGCGCGCGGGCAAAGGCAGCCGATGTCTGCAGAAGCGGGCCGACCCGGGCGTTGGTCGGAGGAGGCCTGAATGATGCATGACTCGGTCGCCACGTTCTATGGCGGATACGACCAGGTCGGCCTGCTCCGGCCACGCCGTTTCCACGTACCTTGGATTTACTTGGGTATCGGGGTCGCGGCCATCACCTTGGTCGGAGTCGTGGCCGCCGACGTGGCGGCGTTCACCAGTGGAGGCGCGGTCGTCCAAGTGACCGCCGTAGACTGGTACGTCGAGGGGAGTCTTCTGGCCAGCACGGGAGGGTTCTCCGTCCACACTTCGCAAGACGTCCAAACGACGCTGACCTGCAGCACGGTCTGCTTCCGCATCACGGGGGCGACCGTCAGTCCCCCCTTCCAGTTCGTCAGCTTCTCCGTAAGCTATTCCCCCATCCAGTACGTCAACGTGACCGCGAAGGCGCCTCCCGCGGCCTACTCGGGACCTCTGAACATCAATCTCGATATACCCTAATTTTCGCTCGTCCTTCGCTCACGGAAGCCCCGCGCGCGTTCTCGCGGCGAGCCACCGGCGGGAGGCAAAGATTCGAGGCGGCGACTGGGTGAAAAAAGGATTGGGTGTCTAGAGTAGCGCGCGCTCTATCGGAGAAAAATGTCTCCCGGGGCAATCAGGGGCGTTCTGTCGGGGGGCGGTCCGTCAGAGCGTGGCGGCGGTAGGACCGCCCGACGAGTCGGGGGAGGGTCAGGGAGGGGGACTCCTCGCGTCGACCAAGACGATGCCTCGGTACCGTGGCTCCAACCCCAGCGTGAGGTCGACGGAACCATTCAGGGTGCGATTGGCCCATGATCCGTGGGCATGGCGACGGTGGAGCTCACCGTCACTGGTTCACATTATTCAATCGACGCGTGGACTGGGCAATCCCTGCTACGCGGCACACGCCAACCGCTCGAAACCAGCGGCAGGTACGTGCCCACTACCCAAGTCGAATGACTGACTCGATGGGCCCACTGGCGAAAGTAACCAGTTCCAACCCATTGGCAAATCGTAGAGAATCGATTGATTGTGGCTATATCCGAACGCGCTCCAGGTCAGATATCCGACCGACGAGATGACGGTCCCCCCAAGCGGAACGACTACCCGTACCGGGATCTGAACTTGACCATCCGCCTCAAGGGGGTAGTATCCGGATTGGTTGCACAGATTGAGGTCGACCGGTTTCCCCCATGACGAATCCGATGGATCGAACGACGTGTTGAACCAGACATATGCACCGGGGGTCAGAGTTGGGCACTCCACACCGGTCCCGTTGTACTGGGAGTTGCCGCTCCAAGTGTGAGGATCGGAAGCATCAGTTGAGTTGTTCGAAATCGAAATCACCATTCCTACGCCGCCGCACACCCCATAGAACTGAACTTGGGCGAGGAACGGCTGAGTGCAGGGGGCAGAGGCCGCACCGGCGACTGTTGTGTTCTGAGTTCGGTAGAACGTCCAATTGAAATCGGCCCAATCTGACAGAATCCCGGAAGTGGGGACGGTGTGTGACACCGTAATGGCGAAGGGAGGCATCGGTTTCAGGGGGCCGACCGTGACACCCCCTGAGACCATTGTGTAGTTCCAGCCGTATGTGGTAATGCTCGCATAACCACCGTCGGGTATGTTTGCTAGGTCGTTCGGAGTCAGAATCGTGTAGGTCCCTATGGATGACCCAAGTTGACAGACCTGCGACCGAGTCAGGAAACCCTTAGGTCCAAGCGAGAACACAAGAAACAGAGCCACCACGATACCCACAAACACCGCCGGCCAACGACGATTCGGGCGGGGTTCGAGATGGGTCATGGCAGGATGATCCACGACGCTTCAGGAGGTAGGGACCGGCAGCAACACGGTCATAGACCGGGCTGTACAAACGGGTTTTCGTGCCTAGTCCCGCGCGGGCGCAGGGGGACTACCGCCGCGAAGGTCTCCAGCCGGGGCCGCGTATCGGGTCGGAGCAGGCGGCCCGAAAGCAGTGAGAAAGGGCTCCCACAGGATGCGCGGGCGCGCGTAGAGGGGCTCGGGAGCAGCTCGGCGAAAGAGAGGATAGAGAGTGGTGGGCCCCCAAAGGCAGCTCCCTGAACGCGGGCGCGCATGCGTCACGTAGTAACTGAGCTGGCGGCCGCGCGGGGGGAGTCACACCGTGCCCAGCCTCTGCTCGAAGGGTGGCGTTCCGTCGTCATTCATCGTCGCTATAACGTCGAGCGACCTCACCCGGGTATGCGGGTACTCTATCTCGACGGACCAGGTCCCCAGAACATCCGACTTACCAGCGATGGCATCGAGTTACCGGACGGAACCATTCGTCCCCCGTTCGACACCGGCTACGACACGATCATCGTAGCCAACACCAAGGGATTCGTCAGCTATCCGGCGCTCAAGGCGCTCGGCAAGTTCGGCGTCACGCTGTCCCTTGTGGGCAAGGGAGGGACGCCACTCGCGACCTTCATCCCTTGGAACCGAAACGACGCGACGCTACGAATCGCCCAGATGAAGGCGCACCTGAATCCGAAGCTCAGATTGACCGTGGCAAAAGCGCTAGTTGAGGCGAAGACGGGGGCGCCACTCGAGCACGCACGAACCATCGAAGAGGTTCGGCAAGAGGAGTCCATCCGGGCGACCGAGTACTGGGGTCGCATCGGCGTCTCGAGGCGGAGTGGCTACTACGGGTGGGGTCTCCACCGCAACGCGACCACACACGAGAACGCCGCGATCAACTACGCCTTGGGCGTCCTCGCCATAAAGGCGCGGGTCGCCATCGCCAAGGTCGGCCTAGACCCCAGTATTCCATTTTTGCACGACCCTACCGAGTCCAAAGACGCGTTTGTTTTCGATTGGCAGGAACCCTTCCGTTCGGTCGTGGATGCGGCGGCCTTGCGGTTCCTGAAGACGCACGGTGAGGGGTCGTTCATCCGGGATGAGGAGTGGGTCGTTCGGCTCACGGGGCCGGCCGCCCGGGACCTGACCCGCGAGGTCGAGGAAGCCCTGAGCGTCAAGGTTCGGTACGGCGGGATGCGGGTGCCTATCGACGCACTCATGGTCCGAGAGCTACGGAAGCTGGGGCACTGGTTGGAGAGTCCAAGGTCGCGCCTAGCCATCTTTGGGCCATCCGCATCGACACGCGACTTGCGATTCAGCGGATTACCCTAGGTGGACTTCCGGCGTGGTCGTGCTCTCTTACGACGACGAGTCGCCCCCGGTCGCGTCACGCGAGCCGGCCCTGCAAGGACGCGACTCCCGACCGGGTTGACCGCCCCTGGACCATGCGCGGTTCGGGGTAGAGCCTCCGCCGCATGGCGAGCCCGGTTGTAGGTCATTGCGAGGCGACGGAGGAGGGTAGCGCCTGCGACCCCGCCGACGCGACCTAGAGTGAGGTCTTGGGGCTGATTCACCGGAACGGTCAGGAGACTCTGTCTTCTAGCCAGCTCCCGGTCAAAGAAATCTCGTAGGTCGAGAGGGGTCCCTGGTTCGCTCTTCGCTCCGTGCCGAAAGTAGACCTGGCCGATATGGAACGCGGGCCCGGCGCGCTTTCCACCTTCAGTGTGAGGGGGGTCCTTCGTGAAGATCAGAGGATATTCTGAGGGACCGATCATCCAGGCGAGGCGCACCTTGCGCCGACGGGTAACTCGCTCCGACCGAATGAACGCAAAGTGCTCGTCGGTGTACTTTCGCATCTGGTCCGTAACCTTCGCAGGGTCGAGCCTTGACAGCTTCTCTATCGAAAACGGAACTGCCCTACCTTGTGAGTCACAACCGAAGACTATCACCCCGCCTCCCGTGTTCGCGAAGGCCGCGATGTCCTTCACAATCTCGCACCAATCTTCTTTTGCCGATGACCCCTCGGGGTAGAACTCGCACTTGAAGTCGAGTTCCTTCGATTCCTGCCTCTCGTTCACGGCGAGTGAACGGAGAGCAGCAATGAGCACCGGCGAGAGCGCCATCTCCCGGAATGCGCTATCCCGTCGGCCGCTTCCGGCGCGATTTTCTCGCAGAAGTCAGGTAGGACGTGCCTTCGTCAACGGACCAAACAACAAGAACGAGTCCGTTCACCACCTGCTGCATTGCACGCATGAACGAATCCTTGGTCAGCCCATCCTCCCAGACTTGGGCGCCAACGACGATTTGATTCGGCGTCCCGGTTGGTGGGTTGAACCCGAAAGTGTGGCCAGCTAGCAATAGGTCAAACCGAAGATCCTGCAGAAATAGCAGTCGCTTGCGTTTCGGCGCTCGCTCAAATGTGTTCTTGAACTTGTCCGGCAGGATAATCGAACCTGAGATAGCAATCGCATCACTAGGCGGCACTTGCTGACCAACGTTGTAAGTCAGACCGGTGTGGCTCTTCACCTCGAGAGCGAATCTCATTCCCTGCACGTCGACACGACGATGAGTCAACCCCTCTTCGTCGAGCCAGCGGGTCAAACGAGCCTCTAAGGCGTCCCCTCCGTTTGCTGGCATAGGCCTCCCTCGTCCCAATCAGGTATCGTCTATTGGAGTTTATCCACACCGCACCTCGTTCGCCACCGACCTAGCCTGGGCTGCACGCGCCCCCATTCGTCGGGCGGTCCCGACGCCGCCGCGCTCTGACGGACCGCCCCTCGACAGAACGACCCCAACCGCCTGGGGAGACACTTTTCTCCGATAGAGCGCGCGCTACTCTAGACACAAAAAAGGATTGGGGGAGATCCACAAACACCCGCCATTCGCCGGAACGGCGAGGGAGGTTCGTGCAAGCAATCCCCCCCGGTGGCTCACCGGAAGAATCGGCGGGATCGCCCTACTTCTTCCCCTTCTTCCCTTTCTTGGGCTTGGCCATTTGCTGCTGCTTTCCCGGCCGGCGACCGAGAGTGAGTGACCGTAGAGAGGTTCTGGTATTTCAAATTCCATCCCGGAACCGCTCGCGCGTTCGGAAAGTGGCGGATTCATCGAATCTTGGGACGCCGCATCGAGGGAGGTCGAGGGACGACCCGATCCGGACTGGGGAAAATCGATTCGAGGCGCAGCGCCCTCCAGAGGTTAGGGGCGCTCAGGTCGGGATCCCTTCCCGGCGAGTCCGGGCCCAGGCAACGAAGAGCAGAACGGCGGCGACCAAGAAGAGGACGCCGATCAAGGGGTCCGTTCCCTCACCGCCGCCAAAGCAGGGGTGGCTGCTTGAGCAGGTCGCGGCGGAGAAGGCGGCGATTCCGAGGAACACCGCGCCGACCAAGAGCAGCGTGACCGCCAGCACTTGCAGCCAACGTTGGCCCCTGTCCCAGACGGTCACGCTTTCGGGGAATGGGTCGTTCGGCCGATGCAACGGCATCGAAGGACTACCCTTCCCCGACCCCGACGAACTGCACCAAGCGCACGTTCCGTCGTGGGCCAACGGCCTACCGCAGTCGACGCAGATCTGGTCGGCCACGGTCCCGAATCCGGAACCTAGCCCTTAGAGATACCGTTCAGGCCGTGGCGGGAAGGGTGTGGCCAAGACTCGGCGGCGCACCCATAGCTAGGGCTTCGCTAGGCCAGGTCGTCCTCAGGATAGACGAAGATCACCAAGCGGCACTTCGGACAGCGCCATGCGGGGAACCGGGGCCTCTTCGACCACATGGCCCCGAAGACGATCTGGCTGAACGGTTCCGCGAGGTATTGATCCTGAAAACCCCTCTTGGTCGGCTCGACGATCTCCGGGACCCAGCCGATGGTCGCCGGATAGAGTTGAAGAGAGGTCGCGGCGGTCATCCCGACGACTCGGCCCGATTCCATCGGTTCGTGACATTGGGGGCAATCCCGAGTTTCCTTCTCGCTCGGGAGAGCCTCGGACCCACTCATCTTCGAATCCACGCCCGACCCTCACCTCACGCGACTCTACCTGATACATCTTCGCTCGGCGGTGGCTCTGAGGACGCACCTCTCGGCGCCAGTGAGGGGGCCGACGTCGCGCGATGCTCGAGCCTTCGACCGGCGTGATGCTTCACGTAGGATTTCCGGTCGAAGAACGAGAGCGTACGTAGGCGATGTTGCCTTTGAACTGGTCCGGTTCCGTCCACCGGCTGAATCTCGACGGGATGGCGGGGTCTCCAGGTTCCCGGGCCAGCTCGAGGACCGTGGTGAGGTAGTCCCGCATCACCCCGAGGGTCTCGGCGGAGCTGACCGGGCCGTGTCCGGTCACGATCCGCTCCGGGCGCAGCCCCTCAATTCGCTCGAGCACCGTGAGCCAGTGTTCGGGATCCCCGGACATGAGGTTGGGATGTGTCTCCGCCACAACGAGGTCTCCGGCGAACAGAATCCGGTCCTTGGCCAGGAACAGTATGGCATCGCTCTCGGTGTGCCCGCTCCCGAAGGAAAGGAGGGAGGCCCCGTGCTCTCCCGGGAGTTTCAGCGCTCGATCGAAGCCGGTGGAGGGCGGCGTGAGCTTCAGCTCGGGAGCCTCCGAGAGCAGCGTCCGGTTCAGCCGGAGGGCGGCGTCGTAGACGGCTCGCCCGGCATCGGTGGAGGCGGCCCGACGCTGACCTTCGAGTTCCTGGATGTCCGCTTCGAGCTTCTCTCGCGTGAGCTCCGATTGCAGCTCCGCGCGCTTTTCGAGGACGATCTCGATGGTTCGTTGGGTGGCGTAGATCGGTCGGTCGGCGAAGAGCTGGTTGCCGAGGATGTGGTCGAGGTGCCAGTGACTGTTCGCACTCAGAGTAGGAGGTCGGTGAGTCAGCGCGAGCGAGGCCATCCGAATGTCCCTGGCAGAATGCAAGGTGAGACTGGTGTCGAAAACCAGAGTGGACCCACCGAGGTCGATGATGCCGGTGTTCGAAAGCGCAGTTCCTTCGGGTCGGGCCCGGCCCGCGTGGACCCCGTCCGCTAGAGCCTCGAAGGCATAGTGGGTCGAATGAGGTCGCTGGGAGGAGTTCATCGGCTATCCATTCGGAGTGGGCCTTAACGCTTCTGGCCCGGCCGGCCGTAGTCGGGTCAGGGGTGTCGGCAAGGTTCGGTGCGAAGCGCAATAATCATGGAATCTGAGCGGGTGGGCTGCTAGGGGCCAAGAGTTGTCCACGCTCGCACTTTTTCGAGCCGTTATCGCGAAGGTGCCCCGGGGGCGGGTGATCACCTATGGCCAGGTGGCCCTAGCCGCGGGATTCCCCGGGGCCCAACGGCTGACGGTTTGGGCATTGCAATCCGGAGAGGGGCTGCCCTGGCACCGGGTAGTGGCCGCCGGAGGTCGGATCGCCCTCCCGGGGGAGGAGGGGCGCGAGCAGAGGTTGCGGCTCGTGATGGAGGGGGTGACCTTTCGGGGAGGGCGGGTCCGTATGGACCTCCACGGCTGGACCCCAAGACCTGGGAAGGGGGGTCGTACGCCGGGGAGACCCCGGAATCCTCTTCGACCTCGCCACCCGAACCCTCCGGAGCGGTGATCCGGCCCGTTCAGAAGCACGCCGCAGGGTTCGTCAGGCGACCGGCAATCCTTCCAGCGAGAGGAGACGACCGACCGGGTATTCCCCGACCCGGTTGGCCGCTCCCCAGCCCGAACGCTCATAGAAGAACTCGAGACGGGCGCTGGGAGTCCCTCCGAACTCCGGATCGGCCTGGACCCGCCGCTCGAACTCCGCCCGGAGAGCTGGGTCCTTCGCAAGTTCCTCGCGCGCGAGCTTCTCCAAGACGTAGGCCTCGCCGGTCTCCTTCTGTTCGAAAATCGAATTGAAGAACCCCCAGCGGAGGGCGGAGTCGGGCGCTTCCGGTTCCAGCCAGTGGATCGCGACCTTGGAGAGACGCTGGTCGAGCGCGACGACTGCCGATGCGGCCGGAAAGGTCAGGGTCTCGACGGACAGGGTGCAGTTTCCGAACTGGCCGAACGCGCGCTCGACGTTACCTCCTCGCAGAATCGGATACCGGCCCTCAAACGGGCGTGCCGGCCATCGCATTCCAGAGCAGCGGTACCGCTCGACCCGGCCGGTCCACTCCGCTGTCGTCCGGCGTAGAGAGACCTCGTGGGCGGCGAGGACGTCGATCACGTGGGTCCATTGCGGGGGAATGATGTACCCCGCCGGGAGTTGGATAGAGACCTCCACTTGGACCCCGGCGTCCATCGGCAGGGTCAGGTTCGAGGGGGTCCGGCTGTAGTGGATCGCCATCGTCCCGGAGACCTCGCTCAAGGCACGGGTGTACTCATATCCCAGGAAACTCACCGGCCGAGTCTCCCCGCTCCTCGCGATTACCGCAGGGAACGGTTGGCGTCGGACCGCCGGGGTGCCGAGGCCGGCGGCTGCTCGGTCGGCCTCCTGGTTCAAGCGGCGCAAGGTCGCCGAGTCCCGGTTCAACACTTCCAGGAGCGCCCGCATGATCTCGTAGTTGCCCGTGACCCGGGTCCGGTACTCCTTCAACATGTGCATCTCGACCAGGAGCCCCGGGCGATTCTCGAGGATCATTTGGCCGGTGGAGAATCTCGGAGGATTGTCGTTGAACGCCAGACCCCGGGACGGGTCGGTGTCATCGTGGAGGAAGACGGTCGATGGGAACGCGAGATGGCCAGCGGCGTTGACCCGGTCCACGAGTTCCGGAGCGACGCGAGTTCGGAGCCATTCGGCCGTGGACGGGAAGACGTCCGGCGTGGAATCGAGCGCGAACGTGACGTCGTACTGGAAACCGGTCCCGTCCGTGACGTGGTTGTCCACGAAGAAATCCGGCATCCACCGGTGGAACATGCGGAAGAACGCCCGCGTTTCCGGCGCGTCCGCCTTCATGTAGTCGCGATTGAGGTTGAGGTTGGTCGCGTTCGCCCGCCAGCCCGCCGGATCGGGTCCGGTCTGGTTGATCCGGTTGAAGGAGGACCTCCGCTCGTGCCCGTCGATGTTGTAGACCGGGATGAAGACGAAAACGACGTGCTCCAGGAGATTCCTCGGGCCCCTCTCTCCGACCATGTCCCGGAGCAGCGCGAGACAAGCATCCTTGCCGTCCGGTTCGCCCGCGTGGATGCAGTTCTGGGCCAGAAGGACGACCCGGCCGGACGAATGTACGACCTTCGGATCGAAGACCCCGTCCCGGGAGACGATCACGATCTTGAGGTCGCGGCCCTCTCCGGTTCTCCCAAAGCTCTCGATACGGACCAGATCGGGGTGGGCGGAGGCGATGCCCTCGAGGAAGTCCACGGTCGCGGCGTAGTCCGGTGTCGTGCGAAAGCCGGTGGCTTCGGCCGGCGTGGGCGGGCTACGCGTGGTGTCCTGCATCGACCCCAGCGAGAGTGAGAGAGGCGGCAAACTGCGGACGAGGAAGCCGGTTCCGCTCGATCAGCTAGGCGGAGGGAGCGGCTTCCCACATTTCACGCAGAACGCCGCCGCCCGCGCATTGCCCTGGCCGCAGGCGGGACAGAACTTGGGGGGAGTCGAGGCGTCGGTAGCCGGAGGAGTTTCCTCTGTGCCGCTGGGCGCCGGGGCGACCGGTGGGGCGCCCGCCGTCGTGGACGGGGGAACGATGAGGCGGGGAAGATCCCGCCACTCGTGGATCCGCCCGCGCACCCCGCTGGCCCGGATCCCCGATACGAGGAGGAAGAGACCCAGGAGCAAGAGCAGGATTCCGAAGACGAATCCCACCGGAGTGAGCAACAGGAAGGGTCCCACCACCACCAGCAGCAGCCCGAACATCACCCGCGCGGTTCCTGCCATAGTCCCTCACTTCGGGGAGGATTCTCTATCACTTGAACCTGCCGCGTTCTCGGCGGGTCTCCCGCGGGAGGCCGCGGGGTGATCAAGGGGGGGAGCGGCGGCTCTCCCTATCCCGCGCCGCGACGCGGTCGCTGGCCGAGGAGGTTGCGAGAGGCTCCGGTCAGGGGAAGCTCTTCGGGAGGGTGCTCCGCGGTCGCGAACAGCTGGAGGTAGGGTATAATCGCCGAAATGACCCGGTTTTCCGCCTTTCGGAGATGCTCTTCGTAGGTAGTTCGGCTGACCCCGACACTGGTGGCGATCTGCTCGGTCGTCACCGGTCGGGGCGAGGTGTAGTAACCAAACCGGGAAGCAGTTAGCAACGCGTTCGACTGCCGTTCGGTCAAGTTTTCAAAAAGGGCGTTCGCGTAGACGCTCGTGGGGAGCACCGAGAGAGCGAGCGTTCGCTTGCTCACGAGCTCCGTCGGCCCCCACTTGCGGAAGGCCGACAGGAGTCGCCGAGGGTTCTCCGCTCCGAACGCCATGACCCGCATGTTGGCCCAACCGTCCAGGTACATGATGGGGGGTGCGTCCCAGCACTCATGGTCCGAGATGAGCGTCCAAGGACTGTCGTAGTCTTCGCACGTGCACTTGAGGAGGAACACCCGGGCCGCGTTCGCATCGACCCACTCATCGACCATGTGCCCCGTCTTGCGGATGGCGTTCTCGGTCCGACGGATTACGGCCGGGTCCCGGGTCGGGACCTGGAGCAGCTCGCGGTTCCACACGCACCACATGGCGATCGGTGTTTGGGGGATCGCTCGCGACAGCTCGATGAACGGGTACTCCCAGCTCGCTCGCAGGGACACTTCGACGAGACCCATGAGCCACCCAGCGCCGGCGAGCATATAGGAGTTGGACCGTCGTACGACGGCCGCCTATGGCGGGACGAACACGTTGGTCACCGGCGACTTGTGTCGATCGGTGACCACGATGCCCGAGGCATTCTGGGAGATGGAACGGCGACGAGTGTTGGGAGTTCGGACGAGCGAGATCGCGGGCTACGCGGCGTTGGAGTATCCGCGAGAGTCGACAGCGTACGTGCTGCGGATGGTCGACGTGTCGCCCGCGCGGAAGGCGCGGTGGTTCCGCAAGTCGGTTCTGCCGACGGAGGCCGGCAGCTCGCACGTCGCATCGCCGAGTGAGTGAGTGACTAGTGGTGGAGGAAGGTGGTCCGCCGTCGCCGGTCGCATTGCACGCTGCAGAGGAGACCGGTGGCAATCTCGGCGAGCCCCTTCTCATCTCCTTCCTCAGGCGAGAGGCACGTAGCAGGGGAATCTGCGAGGGCGAGGATTGCGAGTCGAGGGCTACCTGACCGGTGGAGGCCGTCGGTGAATCGACGCGGTTCCAAGGCCCCGTCGACAGCGACCAGCTTCGTCCAGGCCCTCCGCGCGAGGATTGGAGGCATATATCTGCCCCCGAGTTGAGGTCCAGGCGATCGTGAGTGCTTCTCCACCAACCGTCATGATCCGCACCCGTCGTTCCTTCTCCATCCCTGCACATCGAGTCTGGCCGCTGCTGTATAGTTCGAGAATGGAGGGCTCTAGTTCGCTGCTGTTCAGGTTGGGAGTGCCCCAGCCCATAGAGTGCCGACTGCCCGATGGGGTCGGTGGTGTCGGGGCCGAGCGGCAGTGCGTCTCGGACCAGGGTGTCGTGCACCAGAGAATTCTGGAGTGGGTACCGGAACGAAGGCTGTCCTTCCGCATGGAAGGGACCGACGTGGCGGCCGCTCGAATGGTCCAAGGGATCGTGGAGACGTTCGATCTCGCCCCCACCCGTAAGGGAGTGCTGGTGACGCGAACCACTCGGGTCCAGATGTCGGACCACGCCGGACCGATTGCCAAGACCGAACTTTTCATCGGGATCAAGCACGTGCACCGGTACGTCTTCCGCAGCTGGCAACGGTCCGCGACAGTGCTCGAGGACCGTCATCCCGCGGACTCCCGTGGAGGAGACCATCGAACGGGGCCGCTCAAGTTTCGGAGACTGCAATAGCCCTCTCCGCCCCGGACTCGGAAGGGTCTAAGACGGGTGGACTCCGCTGGAAGCAGCCCGCTACATTCCAGACATATTGGAGCGGAAAGCGGGGGATGTGGTTGCTGTTTCGCGCCGTCGTAGTTGCCCGAGGCAACTGGAGTGACGACCCCGGAATTCGTAGGTCGGCTCCCGAGAATCGGGTCGCCGCTACCCAAAGCGAGGGCCCTCGGACGAGAACTCAGCCCCGCGCTACCGGTGGCGAAACGCCGAGCCGGAGCCGCGCACTCTAAGACCCTCTTCGGAGAATCCTCCGACCATGCGCGCCGCGGCTCGAACCCTCCCCGACACGAACGAATGGAAGCCGAGACCGGATCCCGAAGGAAGATACTCCACCGGGATCGCCGACTTCGATCGACTCATCGGCGGGGGGTTCCGCCGGGGCAGCATGGTGCTCGTCGGCTACGATGAGACCGTCACCACGGAGGACCTTGACCTCCTGCTGTTCCCCTCGATTCTCAACACGCTCTACCACTCCCGAGGAATGATCGCGATTCTCCCTTCGAGGGATTCACCGCACGACTTCCGGGCGCGGTTGACCCGCTTCGCGACCCGTCGACGCTTCGACAGCCGGGTCCGGATTGTGGACTACGCGGGGGAAGACGAGGGCCTCTCGTACGTGGTGACCATCCAGAACAAGGCGATGGAGCCGGGGACGCGCCCGGGCTCAGAGAAGGAGAAAAAAGCCGCGATCGAGAAAATGGTCCAGGCGGAGAAGGCCGCCGCCGGAAGCCGCAACAAGCCGTTCTTGGAACTGTACGCGTTGGAGGTCATGGAAACCCTCATGGGAGCTGATCAGGCGGCGCGGATGTTCTTTCATGGGGCGAAGCGGTCTCGCCAGCTCGGCAATCTCCTGATCACCCCACTGGCCCCGGGACTCGGGACCGCCGTAGCCGCGCGACGTATGGCCGACAGTGAGGTCGAACTTCACCATGACGAGGTGGGCTTGATCATCCGCGGCATCCGCCCGTCGTTTCCCGGGCACGTGGTGACGACCGACAATGTCACGGGCCCTCCCTACGTGGCGTTCGTGCCCCGGCCGAGCTGAGGCTCAGAAACTCCGCACCTCTGCTGGGACCCCAGGTTACCCGGCGAGGAATGCTTCGACCGCGTCGTTGAAGGGCGGAAAAGGGTCCGCGGTCTCTGAGGTGCCGCCGCAAGCTCAAAATAACGCACCGGCGGTTCGGGCGGCGATGGGGTGTAACCCTTGTCCGGAATGCCCTCAACGATAGGCGGGCCGTCAATCTATTCGACCGCGGGGAGTCCGGCCAGTCAGCCGATTCTTCAGAGCATGCGGCGGCTGATGGTCGCTGCAATCGCCTTTGCCGGTGCGGTGCTTTCGGGACTCGCCCTCGTGTGCTCTTGGTGGACGATTTCCGTGTCGGGGAGCGGAGGCAGCGGTTCGCTCAGCTTCTTGCCGGGCGATTCGCTAACCGGGAGCTTCGCTGGCGGTTCCTCGGTGACCCAAACGTACGCGTCGAACGGACTCGGGCCCGTCGGAGGCCTCTACGAAGGGGTCCTTGCGGGAGCCATCATCGCGCTGGTACTGGGTCTGGTCGCGGGACTCCTGGCGTTGCTCGTTTCCTTCGGTAAGATCCGGAATGCGAAGCGGTACTCGACCATCCGAAACCTCCTTGCACTCGGCTTGTTGGCCGTCCTGATCCTTGCGGTAGTTGTCCCCTCCCTTCAACCGACGCTGTTTAGCAACTCGAATCCGTCATCGCTATGCTCGAGCACGCTCGGGACGAAGACCCCGTGTAACTCGTTCTGGGGTTCGATTAACGGGAACGGTGAGACCATCACGTGGGGGTCGGACGTCGGATGGTACTTGGCGGTCTCCTCCGCGGTCCTGCTATTCGCGGCCCTGATACTTTGGATCGCGAGCCGGCGCGATCCTTGGAGCGCTGCTCCTGGGCCTTTCTCCGCCGTCGGTGTCCAAGGGCCTCCCGGATACCCGAGTCCCCCCGGCGAATCCTCCGTACCCCTCGATCAGCTGGCGCAGCTCAAGGCCTTCGTGGAAGCGGGATACATTACAGCCAGCGAGTTCGAGACGGTCAAGTCTCGGATACTAGCATTCCCGGACGGCCCCGCGCCACCCAATTCTGGCATGATACGGACGGCCACCGAGCACGACCTTCGTAGGCTGAAGGAGATGCACGACGCGGGGACGATCTCGGACTCGCAGTACGCTGACCTTCGGCGGAGGGTTCTCGATCGATTCTGAATCGGGAAACGCCTTTTGGACCGATCGTGGGCGGTAACGTTACGACACACGTCGGGAAGCCCGTTGCGCGATCGCGTTCTGTGGAGGTCTCATGCGCGGGAGGCGCAGTACCGTAGAGCTTGCGGATCGAACCGCCGTCTCACGCGGTGGCGCCTACGAGTTCCGTCGTATCGGGAGGTAGCCTCTTCGCAACTCCGCCAATTCGTCCTTCAAGAACGCACGCGGCGATAGCGGTTCTTCCCCTTCCTCCGGAGGGCATCCATCGTTCCTCCCTCAGACCGACAAGCAAGCTACCCGCTAACGAGTTTCATTACTGCCCGAGGCTTGCCCTTAGGGATCAGTGGTTGGATTCCGCCTCTCCCCCCTGGAGCTCCTTGAGTCTTCTCTAGGAATCGTGATCATCGCCTCCGCGGTTTCGACCATCGGTTGTCTTAACTCAGCGAACGCGATACTCCCGGTTGACCGTTGATCGAAACATGTCGCAGCATCACTCCGCCGCAAAACCACGTGCCGCTGAGACCCGGGCATCGACCCGACCTGTTGCGTTGCTCCAACCCCGCCCTAGCCTCACGCCGGCGCGTCCGAACGAGGGTCCGCTCGTCGTCAAGAACGCCACAGCGAGGGACATCATGACCCATGATGTGGCGACGGTGAGGGACGACGCGTCCCTGCTCGAAGCTCTCGCGATCATGCGAATCCGCGATGTCTCCGGTCTTCCCGTGGTCGATGCCGGAGGAGGAGTGGTCGGTGTCCTGAGCGAGCGGGACATCGGGCGCGCCGCGCTCCGCCGGGGGGAAGTCGGACGGGTGGAGGGCGGCCTCGACCTCCTGCTGGCCTATCTGCTCCGGAAGCCCGAAGCGACGTTGAAGAAGATTCGAGAGATTCTCGGTAGTCAGCACGTCGGGCGGGTAATGTCCCGGAAACTCTACTCCGTCCGCCCCGATGCGACTCTCGAAATGGTCGTCGACGAGCTCGTCAAGCATCGCGTGCACCGTCTGCCCGTTCTCGAGGGCAGTACGCTGGTCGGGATCATCACTCGCGATGACGTCCTCATGCGGGGGACGGCACACCACGCCGCTGCGACCGAGGAGACACCCGAGTTCGGCCCAGAGAGCACCGCCCGCGAAGCGAGGCGGACCGTCTAGACCTCGACTCACGGGAACCTGAAGCGTTTAGCAGACCTCGCCCCCCACCGCCCTCGAGCCCCAGTCAGTCGGGCGTGGCCTCACCGAGAGGGTTCTCTTTCCGTAGGACCTGAGCGGCTCCGGCAACACTCGGCGACGATGGCAGATCGGCTGGCCCCGCCGTGGGGGCAATCTCACCCCGACCGTTGGCGGTGAGTCCCCCTCTGGTGGAAGCCGCCGGGCGTCAGAGGGGTCTAGGTCGCGCTCAACTTGGCCGAGCGAATGGCAGAGGCCACATCCATCGGGGCGTAGAACATCGGAACAAACTTCCCCGCGGGGAGGGAGACGCCGTACCAGGTATCCGCCACCGGTTTCTCAGAGACGATCACGTTCTTCAAGGGATATCGGATTGTCTGGCCGGATTCCAGCTCGATGTGGAGTTTCCCCTCGAGAAAACCGAGACGGCGTGGATGGTAGAGGAGGTTCTTTTCGAGCCAGCCGCCAAACCACCGGAAAAAGAAGATCTCGGCGATCCCGACCGGTACGCCGACCCCAAAGAAAACCTCCAACCAACCCCCGCTCGGGAAGGAACCGGTGCCGGAGAGGAGAGTGGTCGCGGCGAAGCCGGCCACCCCGCCGATGACCGCCGGAAAGATCGCATACCCTACTTTGAAAAACTTCCGGGACTGAGCACGACGTACCGCCCTCACCGGCTCGGGCGGTTCGCCGACGGGCAACCAGATTATCGCCGAAAGCGGCGGGGACGCGTCCTGAGGACTCCTCAACCGAACCAAGCCCGGGCCTCGGATGGAAGAGGACCGATATCAATGAGTGGTCGGTCGGTCAGCGTCGGCCGGACCCTTGGCCACACCATGCCCGAAGTTCGTGCGGTTCGGATCGGCCGCGAGGCTCGCAGAGCCATTGTGTCGCACGCCGGAATTCGGCAACCACATATGGATTCGAACCCTGCTTTGTTCCGATGAGGGGGCGCCCCCAGAGACCGATCGGTTCCCCACCCCTCGGGTTGTTCGACCCTCGCACCTCCGTGTTCTTGTGCGGCAGCGGTCGCTCGCTCCTCAACTGGGTCGCCTACGCCCTCGTGGCGGACCATCCCGGCGGCTTTCTCTGGGGTCACGTCCAGCTCGAGGGCGAGGTTCTCGAGGATTCCGACCTCTTGAAGTCCCCGCTAATCCCTCGAGAACGACTCATCACCGTTTCGCCGAGAGAGCTGATGCGTGACGAGGTCGCCGGCAACATCGTGGTCGGGGGCCTCGTGCGGTCCGAACAGGGGGATGAGTCGGTCCGCAGTTTGGCCGACTTCCTTCGCCTACCCAATCAGACCCAGGAGATGATCTCCCGACTTCCGAGCGGAGACCCTCGGCCCGTGTTGGTCCTGTCGGGTGCCCACCGGTTGGCTTCCTTGTATCCGATGGAAGCGGTAGGTCCCACGGTCCGCTCGATTGTCGAAACGGGTGGATCCATGCTCCTCGTGTGGGCCGACGCCCCGGTCGCGGGGCGGCAGGAGTTCGAACGCATCCTTCACCTCAAGGGAGACGAACCGCCGAAGTGGCGGAACGCGGTCCTTACCGTGGAGAGGGGATGGCCCACCGGACCTCTGCAAACCGGAGCAAAGGTCCACCTCCGGGACGTAAGCTCGATCGCGTCGGTTCTGAGAAAGACTTGGTGAGCCTTCGTCGGGCGATCATCGCGCGAAGTCGATCTCCCGAGACGAGACCCCCAAATCGGTTTTTAGCTCGGGAGAGGGCGCTCCTCCGACTGAGCGAACGCCTTCCAGGCCTTCCATGCTTCCCGGATCCTATCGAGGTTCTCGCCCGTGACCAACAGTTCGCGAGCCCCTTTCACGTTCCGCGAGGGAGCGCCGACGCCATCTCCTCCGGGAATCGCCTCCGGGGCCGGACTCCCCGCAGGACCCGCCACGATCCGATCCGGTGAGTAGCTGCCTCGCGGACCCAAGCTCCACTCTCGGCACGCGACGATTTCCGAGAACGCCAAAGAGACAGTATCCCCCGCCTTCCGACCGAACAGATGACCATCGAACAACCCCACGATCCCATTCGGTCCGATCTGGATTCGGTCGGGGGTGTTCCGTCGATAAGATCGATACCCCGCCACCAAGACCCCCATGAGCGCGGCGGTCAGTGCCCCTGAGAACCCAACAAGAATCTCGAATGCGGAGGCTCCCAGGTCAGCTCGGTTCACCCCGGCCACGACGGTAAACGCGACTAGTGCCGCCACGACGAACCCGACCAGGGTAATCGGTCCTCCGAACATCTGCCGACGCCCGGGATTGGAATTCAGGAGATCCATTACGAAGCGTAGGAGTCGTTCGCACCGCCTTAACGATGTGCAACGTTGCGTAAGCGTGCGAGGCCCCGTCGGGGCCATTTTGTCGAACCGCGTTGGGTCGTTGTGAGCCGCCAGTCCGTCTCAAGGGGCCGCCGGACCGTTTCACGGACTCTCCGCACTGACTCATATATCGGCGGGATGACCGCTGGTCGTCGCCTCAAACGAAGATGAGCGAAGTTGTGTCGCATAGTGCCACCGAACAGGACGTGCGAGTTATCGAATGGCTCCTGGAAAAGAATCAACCGGCAGTCCGATACCGCGCCCTGGTCGATCTGCTCGGTCGACGCGAGGACGATCCTGAGGTCAAGGAGGCTCGGTCAAAGATCGGCCTCGTGGGCTGGGCGGCGGACCAGTTGCGTCAGCAGAAGCCCAAGGGATTCTGGGAGAGCCGGGAGCCCCGGAATGTCTCGGAATACGTGGACTTCCTCTACTTCCCGCCCTACCATGCTACGAACTGGAGAGCCCTGGTTCTCGCCGAACTCGGTCTGGATTCCACCGACCCGCGGATTCGGAAGATCGCGGAACTCATGTTCCAGTACAAGCTTCGCTTCAGCTCGCCCTTCAACTTCTTCCATGAGGAGGTGTGCATCTCGGCGAACTCGGCCCGCATGCTCACCCGCTTTGGATACGGTGATGATCCCAGGGTCCGGAAGCTCTACGATTGGCTCATCGAGGACCAGCGCGAGGACGGGGGCTGGAACTGTTCCCAGGGCCGCCCCGGAACTCTGGATTCCTGGGAGGCCCTCGCAGCGTTCGCGACCATTCCAAGAGCGGCACGTTCGCCCCGGATGAGTCGTGCCATCGAGCGGGGAGCAGAGTTCTATCTCGATCGCCATCTGTTCCATGAAGGCAAGAGGTATGCTCCGTGGTTCCGATTCCACTACCCGAACCACTACTTCTACGACATCCTAGTCGGCCTCGACGTCCTCACTCAGCTGGGGTTCGTGGACGACCGGCGCCTAAGACCGGCCCTTGATATCCTACGCAAGAAGCGTCAGCGCGACGGGCGCTGGCTGCTCGACCGGGTCCACCCTGACCTTGGGCCCGGCCTCAAAATCTACTCCGACATGAAAAAGGTCCGGCCCCTCGTACTCGAGCCGGCTGGTGAGCCCAGCAAGTGGATCACGCTCCGGGCCCTGACGGTCCTCAGAAGAACCGAGGAGGCTCAGTAAAGGTCTCGTGTCGCGCGGGCCATCTAGGTTGGTCCCTTCCCGGCTGCCTCGCGGCCATGAGTCGGCAACCCGAATTGTCGGAGCATGGCGATGAAGCGGGGGTCGTCCCGGATCGAGTCGAAGAAGAGACCCCGGTAGTAGAGCCACAGAAC
>Ga0187770_10000323_pt1 | contig 23457 bp, 24 predicted proteins | sample 0116_SJ02_MP02_2_FD_133154 | JGI IMG/M metagenome (GOLD analysis project Ga0187770, IMG submission 133154) | Tropical peat soil microbial communities from peatlands in Department of Meta, Colombia - 0116_SJ02_MP02_20_MG | ecosystem: Environmental > Terrestrial > Soil > Wetlands > Peat | place...
CATGCTCCAGGAGATTGCCACCCGCCTGAAGGGTTGGACGTTTGAGATCGTGGCCACGGACTTGAACGATCAGTCTCTGGCCAAATGCAAAGAAGGCCTGTATACGGATTACGCCCTGCGCAACACCCCCCTGCCGCTGCGCGAAAAATATTTTCAGAAGGAAGGGGAGTTGTACCGTGTGAGCGAAGAAGTGCGAGCGCCCATAAAGTTCGACCGCCTCAATCTTTCCGACCAGACGCGCATGCTGTTTCAGAAGGGCCTCGACGTCATTTTCTGCTGCAACGTGTTGATATATTTCGACGGCGCCTCCAAGCGGCAGACCGTCGGCCACTTCTACAATAGCCTGATTCCCGGCGGCTACTTTTTCCTGGGCCACTCCGAGTCGTTGTTCGGGATCTACGATCAATTCCGGCTGGTGCATTTTCCCAACGCTACCGCTTATTACAAGCCGCTCGGCAACGAAACTGCGGGAGCTCCCCAATGAACGCCTCCTCGCTCGATCTTTTGCGGCAAAAAGTGCGGAATCTCGATCATCTGCCGGTCCTTCCGTCCGTGCTTCGGAAGCTTACCGATCTCATCTCGCAGGATCTGGAGACGGTCAACCTGGACCGTGTGGTTGAGGCGATCCAGTGCGATGAATCCCTTGCCGCACAGTGCCTGCGCACCGCGAATTCCGCGCTCTTTTCCGCACGCATGGAACTGGAGTCGCTGCGGCAAGCGGTGTTGGCCCTGGGCTTGTGGCGCGTGCGCGACCTGGTGTTCTCCTGCACTTTGCCTCGGCTCTTCTCTGCCGTAGTGGATGGGATGGTTCCAGCGGTCTTCTGGCGCCATGCACTGGGAACGGCGCTTGTCAGCCAGCGCTTTGCGCAGCGTTTGGGCGTCAAGCATGAGGAAAAGGTTTATCTTGCCGGCTTGCTGCACGACATCGGAATCCTCGTCAACTCGCTGCTCTGCCCGGACGAGTTTCACGCCGCGCTAGCCGAAGCTCGGGAGCTGGGCCTGCCCCTGCATGAGGCTGAACTCCAGGTGTTGGGCTTTTCGCATTGCCAATCGGGGCGCATTCTGGCCGAGATCTGGAAGCTCGCGCCCGACCTCGGGGACGTCATCGAGTTCCATCACCTGGAGAGGCCGGAGGGTCCGGCGCGTGAAATTACCGCAGTGGTGCACCTCGCGGACACTCTCTGCCGCGTTCGCGACCTCGGCTATGGTTACTACGAAGCCCGCGAATTCGATTTGCCCGCGGAACCCGCTTGGCAGCTTCTTGCGGAGAAGTATCCGAACGCGGCGCGGCTCGACCTTGTCCGCTTCACCTTTGAGCTGGACGAATTTGCCATTGAGGTCCGCACTCTGGTGGATTCGCTGCTCTCCACGGAACCCCAGGAAGTTCGCCAATGAACATTGCCGCGTCTGCAGGCACGACGCGCGCTTGCTTTTGCCGACTCATGGCGCGCGGAATTCCGCCGATACCCACACTTGAGAGGTTGTCGCCGGCCCGGCGGCGCAGCGCTCTTCGGGGTTGTCTGGGAGGAGAGAAGGAGGAACGGCATGAAAAGTCTGAAAGTGCTGATCGTGGATGATTCCTCCGTCATGCGGAAAATCGTCGAGCGCGCCCTGCGCCAGGCTGGGTTGGATCTGGGCGTCGTGCAGGAAGCGAACAACGGCGCGGAAGCCCTGGCAGAGCTCTCCGGAGCCACCTTTGACCTGATTCTCAGCGACATCAATATGCCGGTGATGGATGGCCTGGAGTTTCTCAAGAACCTCGCAGGACTGGAATCCGCCAAAGGCATCCCGGTGGTGATGATTACGGCGGAGGGCAGCGAGGCCAGCGTGCTCGAAGCCCTTTCGCACGGCGCGCGCGGCTACATCCGGAAGCCTTTCACACCAGAGCAGGTGCGGGAGCGTCTCTCCCCATTGCTAGGAGTCCAACCGTGAAGACCATGACAAGCCGCGGCTCGACGGTGCAGCCTGATCCCACCTGGAAGTCCATCTTGGAGTGCTCGGTCACGGAGGTATTCGGCATGATGGCCGGCGCTCAGATGGAACACATCCCTCCGGAGCAAGAGGAGCCGCACGGCGCACAAACTGCCATGGTGGGCCTCGCGGGGGCCGCCTGCGGGATGATCACCATCCGCTGCTCGGATGAAACTGCGAGGCATCTCACCGCATTGATGCTGGGAGGGGATGCCGCCTCCGACCCCTCCGCCGTCTCCGACGCGCTGGGAGAGCTGTGCAATATGGTGGCCGGCAACTTCAAAGGCAAGATCAGCTCGCTCGCGGAACACTGCATGCTTTCCGTTCCCACTGTGATCGCTGGAGAGGACTACGTGATTCAGTCCGTTGAATCCAGGGAAGTCTTCAATGTGGCGCTCGCACACGCCGGCCAGCCGGTGTTTGTCTCCTTGATTCTCCACGTATAGTTCCGCCGGTGCGCCGCCGGGGGCACGGCTCCGGGGGCTTCGGATGCGCCATTTCCAGCGGATTTTCAGGTGCAGGCAGCCAGTTCGGACTGGCGCAGCGCAAAGCGGGAAAGCAGGTTGCAAAAATATTCGCTCAGCATGCCTTCGTGCGCCGTCCGGATTTCACGTGGCAGGATGTGTTCCAGGGGCAGCAGGTGCGGAAGAAATGTCAAGGCATACTCTTCCTGCGCAACCCACGCTCTTTGCTCCTGGTCACTCAGGGCGTATCTCGGCAGGTTGCAATCCTCCAGGTCCATGCGGATGCCCAGGTCGCGCAGCCGTTCCGTGGCCGCCCGGCGTGCTCGCGGGTTCGTGGAAATCTCGTCCAGGTCCAAGATGCAGTCGGCGTACCGCGCGCAGTGCAGCGTGGAGAGCAGATAGAAATCGAAAAACACTGGATAGAGCTCCGGCTCCAGCGCCGCAGCAATCGGCTGGTAAAAAGCAAAATCCTCTTCAAACCGCATGCCCGACTGATAGGGAATCTCCACCCAGCGTGGCAGGTATTTGAGCGGCGCGCGGTGCTGGTTCTGACCCACCACCATCGTCAACAGAGTGGTGAATGAGTGGCTATCGAACGACAGGAACGACTTCCAGACATTCGCCGGGCGGCGCAATACCAGGATATTGATCGGCTGGAAGTTCCGCGTCAGCCAGCCGGAGCGCAGCAACCCGCGGTTGAATTGCAGCACCGCTGTTTGCCCGTGCAAGGACGCGAATTCAATCAGATAGGAGATATAGCGGTGCAGCGCCGGGTCCTCTTCGGTTTCCTCCAAACAATACCGCTCGTAACTGAGCGGCTTCTCGAAGAACGCCACTCCCTTGGAAACCGTGAACGGCAGCTCCGCGAAATAAAAGCGCTCGACGGATGGGTGCCGCAGACTCGCTACCAGGGCCGCAGAATGTTCGGCTTCATTTTCGGCTCGGCTCTTCACCAGCAAGTGATGCAGCGGCTCGTAGTATGCACGGTATTTTGGCTGTTCTCGAAATTTCTTCCAGAGGTAGGTGCTGCCCGTCCGCCACATCGCCTGAATGAAAATCGGCGCATGGCGCTGGACCCGAGGCCTGTACCGTTCACGCTGTTCGGCATGCTCAGTGGACCCTGTCCTGCGGTGTCCCGATTTGTTCTCCTCAATGGGGGCGCGACTCTGGGTGGGTTGTCTCAATTGGGTGCTCCCAGCTATTTCCTCTCATTAAATTAAAGCTTTCCAATCCTTTGCCACCTGCTGGTTGCTGTAACACCTCCGCACATGCAATTCTATTTCCAGCGCGCGCTTCTCTTGCACTCAGCGTGGTTTCAACGGGGAAGCCGGCCGGACCGCGGTTTGCTGAGAGCCCTTCGGAACACTTGCCTCTCGCCCAATGCGTCCATCAGCAAATAAATCAGGAATCTGGCGATCAGGCGGGCTATAGATTGCAGCTTGGCACGGCGGGAAACTCAGTGCATTCCATAGCCCTCGATCTGCGCGGGTGGCTGCGCATCCGGTAGCAGGCTCTCGGCGTGTTTCGCACGCGGCTTTGAATTGCCGCGCGCAGCCTTGGATGTGGCGGGCCGCACGCGCGCATCGCTATTCATTGGCGCGTCCGTTGCCCCGATTTTGAACTGGCCGACCAGCTTCTGCAGATCGAAGGCCAAACTCGAAAGTTCCTGAACACCCTTCGCCGACTCGCCAGCGCCCGAGGCAGTTTCGTGCGCGATCTTGGCGATCTGTGAAACGCGGGAACTGATTTCCTCAGCGGCACCCGACTGGCGGTTGGCAGTTTGGTGAATCTGAAGGATCACATCGCTGACTCGCCCGGACATTCCGATAATCTCATGCAACGAGCTTCCCGCCGCGGTAGTGGACTGGACGCCCCGCTCGACGCTCCCCACGCCAGCCTTCATCGCCGCGAGCGCCGCTTTCATCTCGTCTTGAATGCCGTGGATCATCGCTGCGATTTCCTTGGTGGCCACGCTCGTTCGCTCGGCCAGCTTGCGGACCTCATCGGCCACCACAGCAAACCCGCGGCCTTGCTCACCAGCCCGGGCGGCCTCGATGGCCGCGTTCAGTGCAAGCATATTCGTCTGGTCGGCAATGTCGTCGATAACCCCCACGACGTGACCAATCTGGTCGGAGCTCTTTTCCAGCTCTTGCATCTTGCCGGCAGTATCCACCACCGAGGCGGAGATGATGCGCATCGTTTCCAAAGTCTCTTTGACGATGCCGTCGCCGCGCCGCGCCAGTCCCGCGGCTTCTTGCGCCTCCGTGGCCGCTTTATCGGCGCTTTCCGAGACCAATTGCATGTTCTGCGCCATTTCCTGCATTGACGCAGCCACGCGGTCCGTCTCTTCCTTCTGGGATTCGGCGCCGCGCACTTGCTGAGTCGTGGTGGCGGAGATCTCCTCGCTGGCAGAGGCCAGCCGGCAAGTGTTGAGCGCCACTTGCCTGATTACTCCCTCCAGTTTCTCCATGAAGATGTTGAACCACTCCGTAAGCTGGCCGATCTCACCGGTCGCCGTGCTCTCCAGCCTCTTAGTCAGGTCGCCTTCTCCTTCCGCGATGTCCTGGACCATCGCCACTACGCGGTGCAAAGGCCTGGTAATGCTTCTGCCCAATGCCGCGCCCAGCGCGACCATCGCCAGAATGCTCCCCCCTGCAATCACCAGAGTAGTTTGCTGAATACGCGAGGAGTGCGCTTCTTCCTGCTCCGCCTGGCTTCTGAGATTGCCGGCCATATCATCCTGGTATTTCTTGATGCTCGCGATCAGGTTCTGAAAGGCCGGGTTCGATTTCTCAATGAACAGCTGGCGTGCTTCGATGTTGCGGGCTTGAAACAGCAGATCCTGGACTTCGTGATTTGCTTTGACTAGGGCGCCAAAAGACTCCTGGACAGAGCCATCGCCTGATCCCATCTGTTGAACCTTGGTTGTCGCCTCCTTGACCAGTCCGTCGTTCTGGCCAAGCAGTTTTTCCATCTCGTCCGGGTCGTTGGAGCTGAGCAGTTGCTGCGTCAGGCCCTGAAGTTTGACCACCATGTCGAGCAGCTCAAAGCAGTTCCGGCTCGAGGAGTGCGCCAGTTCGGCCTGACGGCGCGCGGATTGCGAGGATGTCCGCACCAGGTGGGAGAAGGCGAACACGGTCCCGAGAGTAACCACGATGAACGAGGCAAGGAACAGATGAATCCGGCGCTCGATGCTGATGGACCTTACCATTGGGCCCTCCGGCTGGCGGCCATTCCGCCCGGCATTGACGCGTCACAGTTTGTCAACGCGCAGGTCCACGACGATCGAGCCAATGGGTTTTCCTTCGGAAAGCACCGGAAGCCCCACTTGAATGGCGTAGATCCCGAGCGTGCCGTCCTGCTTCATCGGGCCGATAAATGTCGAACCGCTCATGGGCAGCTCGTGCTTGGGCATCCCTTTGTGCGTCCAATACTGCGTTTTGGCGTCATACGCCACTTTGCCCCCGTCTGCGCCGGACACAAACAGTTTCACGATTACGTCGTTCTTCTTGCTCTTCAGGTATTCCCCCAGGGTACTCTTCGAAAGTGAACGCACGAACGGGTCCAGGACGGAGAGGCCACTCCACTTCTCATTGGTCATTCCCTTCGCTTGCGGCCACGGAGACGCGTTGTAGGCTTTCACCGCATCCACCACGTGAGCATCGGTGCTGAGGTACTCCATCTGCTTGATTTTATTCTCGACCTTGGCCTTGATTTCGGGTGGAAGGTCTTGGGCCGGCAAACTTGTCGCTAGTGCCAGGATCGCCACAACTGCCGCCATTACCAGCCTGCTTTTTGCACGCATGCTCTCTTCTCCTCGCATGGAGGCCGCGCTTGGGAGGTAGAGGTAGAGGAACTTTTCTTCATAGCGCCGCCGCTGAAGTCGGTCTCCGGCGTGTTCATCGGCTGGTTTACGTCCCACATTAGCTGCGAACGGCCGACTCTCGATTCCGAGCAAGGAAAAGGAGCCGGAATCCCCATGCTCCGGGGTCTACTTATTCCCATTTTGGTTCCCGCTCAGCAGGCTTGGCGCACATCTATTCCGCACGCCAACGAGTTAGCGCGTGTTCCAGGGGGATTTCCCATTAGGGATTGGGCTAGGTGATCAGCCGCTAATCTCTGCTACCGCATCTACCCAGTGGAACCGGTCGCTCCATCCTTCAAAACTTTCTCGCCTTCCATTCATCAGGTCGCGCCACGCGCCGATGGAAACAAGCTGGATTATGCCTCTAATGGTCTGCGCCAGTCCTGCCGGCGATGCCGCACGCGGCCATTGGGGAAACACACAAATGGACGTCGAACTCGGGCTACCCGGAGATTCGCCTACTCTTGAAAAGCCTCCGGCCCACATCAAGCGCGCCGGAGCAGCTTCGCTCCGATCATGGGCGGCCTATATCTGTGCTGTGCTTGTGCCTGCCGTCATCATCGAGGCCCGGCTGTTGCTGCGGTTTGAAGCCGGGATGGCCCTCACCACTTTTCTGGTAACTCTCACCATTCCAGTGTGCGCGTTTCTCGGCGGTTTCGGGCTCGGCCTCACAGCCACACTTGTCACGCTCGTGGGATTCGCAGGCATGCTGCTTTGGACCGGCTCCTCCTTGCCATTCACGGCAGGCTCGCAGGTGGTGTTGTGGGTGCAATTCGCCGTCGGCGGCTGTTTGCTGAGCCTGCTGGGAAATATCCTGCGCAGGGCGCGGCTTACCGCAGCTCATCCCGCGCGCAGTTGGCTTAGTGACATGGTCCTGCGAGGGACGCTCATCTACGCCATATCCGCGGCGCTCTGGACATGCCTCTCCGCCTGGCTGCTGGACATGTCTGCATTCAGTGAAAATGCGCGCAACACGCTTGCAGTGTCCAGCGCCTGGGTTTTCGTTGGGATCAGCTCGTACCTGCTCTATCGCTGGATGGCCGGTCAAATGCGGCATCAGGAGGTCGAATCGGCACAGCATCGTAATGCCGACGCCGACCGCCGCCTGTGGGCCGACGCTTTTGAAAACTGTGCGCAGGGGATCGCCGTCGGCCACCGGGACTCGCCGAAGATCGTGGCGTGCAACTCCGCGTTTGCGCGGATGCACGGACTAAAAGCGGAAGAGATTTGCCGAAAGGGGGCGTACAAGCTCTATGACCCTTCGTGCCTTCCTCACTTCGAACAGTCTTTAGAGGAGGCAGATCGCACCGGCCATGTCCACTTCGAAGCAATTCGCCGTCGTGGCGACGGCTCCCTTTTTCCGGGCCGGATCGACCTGGTCAGCGTGAAGGACAAAGAGGGACGCGTGCTCTATCGCGTCGCGACCGTTCAGGACATCACCGAGCGCCGCTCCCACGAGCGCGAAATTGGACGCCTCGGCCGGCTGTATGAATCGCTGCGCGCCATCAATGCCACCATCGTGCGCGCGAAATCCCGCGGGGAGCTGTTTCAGGGGATCTGCCAGGCCGCCGTGGACCACGCTGGTTTCAAGCTGGTTTGGATCGGCTGGCACGAGGACGGAGACCCCGAAGTCAAGAGGCTGGCCTGGGCCGGCGAAAGCCAGGACTATCTAAAACACGTGCGAGTCTTCGTCGACGATCGCCCGGAAGGACACGGGCCGACAGGGACCTGCATTCGCGAAGGCCGCCCTTGTGTGTTCAACGATTTCCTGACGGAGCCGCGCTGCGAACCCTGGCGCGCTGCCGCCGCATCCTACGGCATCCGCTCCGTCGCTGCGCTGCCACTTCACTTTCAGGGAAAAGTGTGCGGGGCTTTCACCGTTTACTCCGAAGAACTCGACGCCTTCCATGATCGTGAATTGGAGCTGCTCGCCGAAGCTGCGCGTGACACCTCCTTCAGCTTGAATCATCTGGAGGAAGAACGCAGCCGGTTGCAGGCGCAAATTGACCTGCGCGCGAGCGAAGAGCGATTCCGCCAGATGGCCAACTCCATAAAGGAGGTCTTCTGGCTGGCCAGCTCCGATGAATCCTGCGTGCTGTACGTGAATCCATCCTTCGAAACCGTCTGGGGGCGGCCCCGCGCCGATCTGTACGCCAACCCGCGGCTTTGGCTGGAGGCTATTCATCCCGAAGATCAGCCGCACGTCGTGACTGCGATGGAAAAACTGGTGCAGGGAAATGTGTACAACATCGAGTACCGAATCCTCCGGCCGGATGGATCCCTGCGCTGGATCAACGACCGCGGTTACCCGCAGTATGACTCCGCAGGCCGGGTCGTCCGAACCTGCGGTGTGGCCACCGACGTCACCGAGCGCAAGCAGGTGGAACTCAACCTTTCAGCGGAGTCCACTCGGCGACGCATTCTCTTCGAGCAATGTCCCGATGGCATCGTGATTACCGACCCGCGTTCCCTGCGTATCGTGGAGTTCAATCAGGCTGCCCATTGGCAATTGGGATATACCAGTCAGGAATTCGCCGCCCTGACTCTGCAGGACATCGTCGTGGGAAAGACCCCGGAGCAGATGTGCGCGATTGCAGACCAGGTCACACGGGAAGGCCTCGCCGACTTTGAATCACAGCATCGCACCAAGCACGGGGAAGTGCGCACAGTTCGAGTGACCCTGCAGCGCACGGAAGTCCTGGGGCAGTTGCTCCACCAGGCTGTTTGGCGCGACATCACGGAGAGCAAGCGCGCCGAAGAACGCCTGCGCAAGCTCTCTTGTGCCGTGGAGCAGAGCTCCGCTGCGATCTTGATCACCGATTTGAACGGCAACATCGAATACATCAATCCCAGCTTTACCCGGCTCACGGGATACTCTTTCGAGGAGGTTCGTGGCCGCACCCCGCGCATCCTGAAATCGGGGGAAACTCCCCGGGAAGAATACGAACGTCTGTGGAGAACGATTGTCCGCGGCAACCGGTGGCAGGGAGAATTTCACAATCGAAAAAAGAACGGCGATCTGTACTGGGAGTTTGCCTCCATTTCCCCTATCGTGGACGAAGCCGGCCGCCCGACTCACTTCTTGGCGGTAAAAGAAGACATTACCCCGCGCAAGGAGTCTGAAGAGGCCCTGCGCCGCCACGCCTCCCTCTTCGACCAGACCTACGACGCTGTCCTCGTTTGGGAATGGGATGGCCCGCTCACGTTTTGGAATCGTGGTGCAGAGCGGCTCTACGGGTATCCGCGGGAGGAAGCGCTCGGCAAGCGGCCGCACCCCCTGCTGGCCACTGAGACCAAGGGTGGCCTGAACGCTTTCCTGCATGTTCTGGAACGCGAATCCCGCTGGGAAGGCGAACTCGAACAATCAACCCAAGACGGACGGCGTATCCGCCTGGAAAGCCGTATGGTTCTGATGCGCGAGTCGGGCCGCGCGTGCGTCCTGGAGGTCAATCGCGACATTACCGACCGCCAGCAGCTTGAAGACCAGTTGCGTCAGGCGCAGAAGATGGAAGCGATAGGCAGGCTCGCCGGCGGGGTGGCCCACGACTTTAACAACATCCTCGGCGTTATTCTTGGATACGCCTCTCTGGTGCTCGACAAAATCCAGGACCCCGCGCTTCGCAAGCAAGTGGAAGAGATCGAAAAAGCCGGAAAGCGCGCTACGGGCCTCACTCGTCAGCTCTTGGCCTTCAGCCGCAAGCAGGTGTTGGAACCACGCGTCGTGAGTCTTAACAGTCTGATTGCCGACCTGGAAGGAATGCTGCACCGCCTACTCGGTGAAGACATTGTGCTGATCATGGCTCTCGATCCGGCCCTGGGCCGCGTGCGCGTCGACCCAGGACAGATGGAACAGGTGCTTATGAACTTGGCGGTCAACTCGCGCGATGCCATGTCTCAGGGTGGCCGGCTCACCCTTGAAACGCGGAACATCGGGCTGAGCGAGGACGAAGCTCGCCAATCGGATACCATCCCCGCAGGCTCCTACGTGCAGCTCCTGGTCACCGATACGGGAATGGGCATGGATGAAAAGACTCGCGAACACATTTTTGAGCCCTTCTTCACCACCAAGAAAACCGGCACTGGCCTCGGGCTGGCCACCGTTCACGGCATCGTCAAGCAGAGTGGCGGACACATTTCAGTTGAAAGTGAGCCCGGAAAAGGATCGAGATTTCGCATCTGCTTTCCTCGTTTCGATCAGCCCGTCGAAGAAAGCCAGGCCCCGCCCGCTGGCGAGTCGATTCCCTCTGGAAGCGAGACAATTCTTCTGGTTGAAGACGCCGAAGCCATGCGCGATGTCGCCAAGAAATTTCTCGATCTCGGCGGCTACACGGTTCTTGCTGCCAGCGACGGGGCTGAAGCGCTCAGACTGCTACAGGAACGCGACACCCCCATCCATTTGCTCCTCACCGACGTGGTCATGCCCGGCATGAGCGGCCCGCAACTCGCCGATAAAATCAAGGCGCTGCGCCCTGAAATTCGGGTGCTGTTTATGTCCGGCTATACGGAGAGCGCCATCGCCAAGCATGGCGTCCTCGAATCCGGGCAACATCTGCTCATGAAGCCGTTCTCGCGCCGGTCCCTGGCTCTTAAAGTGCGCGAGGCGCTTTCCTCCGCTTAGGTCACCGATCGGCCATTTTCAAGCTGCAGTGGTCCCGGTTTAATCGGGGAGCGAATCCCGGCTGCGCGCTCATGGGGCACATGCTTTTCGGTGCCTCCGTGAACGACCCGGCAACGCTGGTGGGCGTAGTGTTCACCTTCCTTATCACCGCGCTCCTGGCCGGATACGTGCCGGTGCGCCGGGCCATGCTTGTGGATCCCTTGGAAGCCTTGCGTCAGGAATGAGAGCGACGCCGATTCATGCCGTCCCGTGGGGCGTTGTCACGCGATCGTCCAGCACCGCCTCAACGAGCGCAGTGTCCATGTACTCGGTTACTTCCTTGAGCTTTCCCGCCGCCAATCGGAAGACGAAGCAATAAGAGTTGTTGTAGGGTTTCCCTTCGCTGGTGGTGTTATTCCCGCGAGCCTCGACCACCACATAATCGTTCTCGGCGATAAAGCGAAGCCCGGTGGTTCGCATCCGGCCGGCGATCCTGGGGCGCAAGGCGCCAAAAAGCTCGGAAAGGACCGCCTGCTTGCCCTCATAGGTCTTGGACCATCTCGTGCTCCCGCTTACTGTCCAGCAAAAATCGTCTGCCATGTTGTCGACGAGGAGCCGGGAATCTCCGTTCGACAGCCCGGCGAAAATCTGCTCCATCAGTTTCTTATTCTCCTCCGCTGCCATGAACATTCCTCCGCTTCGCAAAGCTTATTGCCAGCGCGATTTACTGATGGTTTGCCGATTGAAATCGAGCCACGGGCGTCATGCAATGCAAAAAAGACAGAAAAAGAGTTTCCTCGCTCCGGGCAGCAGCGCTTGCCCAGCCTGAAAACAGCTTCCGAAACATCTGGCGAATTACTTCTGAATGACGCCGCAGGCAATACGACTGCCGGCGTTGCCGGCGGGGTCGGATTTGTAGTCGTCGGCCTTTTCGTGGATCACCAGGGCCGTGCCATCCGGGTGGAAAAGGGAATTGGCTCCATCCCCGAGAGTGACGTGTGCATTCGTAAACGTCGTCTTGACCTTGCCGTTTGCACCAACCTCAATGTTGTCCATATCCCCTGCGTGCTGGCCCTCTGGATTCTCTTTTCCGTGATGCTTCATGTCCGGATTCAGATGCCCGCCCGCCGTGGTGAAGCCCGGCGGGTCGCATTTCCCGACGGCGTGCACGTGGATGCCGTGGGTGCCGGGCGGCAACTGGGAAGCCTCCAGGCTGATGCGCACTCCCGCCTTGGTCTGCGTGAGCTTTGCCGTACCGATCTTCTGTCCCTGGGCGTTGATGAAGTCCGCGTGCGCAGTCTGCGCCTGCGCGGGCCGCGACATAGCAGTCGTGACGCAAGAGAGTGCGAGCGCAATCAACCATTTGCGGTGCGGCATGTGAATGACCTCCTCGAAGTTTGAATGAAGACTTTGCTGTGCAGAAGTTCCCGATCCAGTGAACACCCCGCTCCCCACCCGTTGAAACGCGGGGAACCCTGCGGCGGTTGCGAAGGGCCGCAGCCCCGCATAAAGGTAGCACATTCGGGGTACAGCCGCCGCTTCCCGAAACCGCACCGGATGTGCCGAGCGCCGTGCAACGCAGGACGGCAGCCCTCGGGTTCGTTTCCACTCCTTGTCAATTTGTTGCTGCAGCCTCACCCATCTTCGTGGATTGCCAGGCCACTACTTGCCAGCGGCCATTGCGCCGCAGAAACGTCCCCGTATTGCGGTAATTTCCCGTCTCGATTTTGCCGTCGGGATGTTCCGTGCGCGCCACCAGGCGGAAGGCGACGATGGCCGTGTCGCCGTATTCATGCACCGTCACGTCTTCAGCGGAATAGGTGGTCTTGCTTTCCGGCGTGGGGCGCAGGCTGGCCACGTTCTTCAGAATCTCGGCTTTGTTGGTGACCACGCCGGCGGAGCGCGTATAAATCACATCGTCGCCGAAAAAGGTTTCGAAACCCGCTACGTTGCCCTGGGCGGCGTCCACCAAAAACCGCCGCAACATCGTGGTGAGCTCTTCCGCAGTGGAAACCTGAAGCTTGGCCTGCGGAGAAGCAACGGCCGGCAGCGGCAGGAGCAGCGCCAGCAAAGCGAGCGACTTCAGTTTGTTCATCATCGCGGATTCTCCCTCAAACGATTTTGACTGACGCACACGCTTACTTTCGCTGTAGAGCGTGCTGCGCGGCGCCGGCCAATTCTCGGAAGAGCGCGGAGGCAAATGCGTCGCCTTCCATGCGTTCGGGATGCCACTGCACGCCCACGATCCACCCGGCGCCCATGGGCAAGCCGGGACCGCCGGTCCATTCCACGGCTTCAATGATGCCGTCGGGGGCGTGCGCAGTGACGCGCAGGCCGCTCCCCGCTCTGCGGATGGACTGGTGGTGAGAACTGTTCACGCGCGCGGCCGTCGAGCGCCCGAGAGGCACGAGGCGCGAATCCGCCGAGAGTTCGACGGGATGCTCGGGATAGTTGCCTTGCTCGGCGGTGTGCGGCAGATGGTTTCCCGGTTCGCTGGGGATGTCCTGCACCAGGCTGCCGCCGCAAAAGACGTTCAGCAGTTGATTGCCGTAGCAGATCGCCAGGACGGGCTTGCCCGTGGCAAATGCATGATCGAGCAGCGCGAAATCCGTGCTCTCCCGCGCAGCATCCGGGGCCGCCGTTTTCGGGTGGCGGGGCTCGCCGTAACGGGAGGGGTTCACGTCCGAAGGGCTGCCCGGCAGCACAAAGCCGTCCAGCCCCGCGCATATTTCCGCCAGCTTGGCCGGCGGAGTTTCGAGCGAGATCGGCACCGGCTCCGCGCCGGCCCTGCGCAGGGCATGGTAGTAGAACTCGATCTTGCGGCTTTTTGCCTCTCCGCCTTTTTCCTCTTCCAGCGTGCGGTAAGGCACTCCGATGCGCACACGATCTTCGCTCACAAAATCCTCCCGCGGGCCATCGTAGCACCGGGAATTTCCGCGGAGCAACGGGCCCCGAGGATTCGAGGCTGGGAAGCGGCGCGTCGGCTAGTTCTTCCGCGCGGGTTCGCGCGGGTCGCCCTGTTCGAGCACGGCTTTGGACTGCGCGGCGCGGAATCGCTCGACAGCCTGGCGGATGGGCGCGTGCTCATTGGCCAGAATTGCTGCTGCAAACAGAGCGGCGTTGATGGCGCCGGGTTTTCCGATGGCCAGCGTAGCCACCGGAATGCCCGCAGGCATCTGGACCATCGAGAGCAGCGAATCGAGGCCTTTCAGGGATTTCGATTCCATGGGCACGCCAAGCACGGGGAGGAGGGTCTTCGCGGCGATTACGCCAGCCAGATGCGCCGCGCCGCCGGCGGCCGCGATGATCACTTTCAGTCCGCGCTCTTCCGCGGTGGCCGCGTACTCGAGCGTCTGGTCGGGCGTGCGATGCGCGGAGAGGATGCGCGCCTCGTGGGGCACGCCGAGTTCGTCCAGCATCTTCGAGGCGTGCTCCATGGTCTCCCAGTCCGATTTCGAGCCCATCAAGATGCCCACCAGGGGCTTAGCGTGTTGCGTCATGGGCGGAAGTTTACCGTAAAGACCGGCCGAGAAGATATCGCGGAGACACGGTGGGCGTGGAGCAGCTTTCGAGGAGACCGAATTCGCAGTCAGCGCCGCTTTTTAGCATGCGACCTTCGACCTTGAGCCTTTGACTTCCGACTTCGCGTTTTTTTCTCCCAGCCCATGCGTTTGCGCAGGCCGGTGATGTGCGCGGTGTGATGTGCGCCGTGCCAGGCGTAGAAAGCAAGCACGTGATCGAGCGACATGGGAGCCGCGTGCTCGGGATGAATCAGCACGCGGGCGAAATCCTCCGGCGGGAGCGCGTGCAGGAGCGCCACCCAGCGTTCGTGCAGAGCTTCGAGCAGCCGGAGCGAAGTTTCGACGGGTGTGTCTTTGGAATCTGCCAACAGCGCCCAGCGCTCCTGGTCGTAGGGCTTGATTGTGGGTTGGTGCTCGGTCAGCGCCAATTTGCAACGAATGTAAGCATTCAAGTGGCTGTCGGGAACGTGGTGCACCACCTGGCGGACCGTCCAGCCGCCCGGGCGATACGGTGTGTCGAGTTGCTTTCGAGAGAGCCCGGCCACTGCCGCGCGAAAGATGGCCGGGGCGGCCGCAATCTGCGCGATGAGGCGCTTGCGTTTTTCCGGGTTGGCCGGGCCGCTCCACTCGAATTTTCCGATGGGATAGCTCAGGTCGGACATGGCTGGTCTCCAGGTGCGGCTTAAAGGGAAAAGAATATTAGCGCCACGATGCTGCTTTCAGAAGTGGAAAGTTCGGCGAAAACTTGCGACTAACAGGCCAATGTGGCAGCAGGCAAGGAAGTGAAGCGCGCCCATTCGGTAAGCCGCGAGGCGGGGAAGAATTATGGTGCAGAAGAAGCTGCCTCGGATGGCGGCGCGGACGATGAGGCGGTGGGCGCGGAGCACGGCACGGGACCGAGGTCGCGGGCGATGGTTTCCAGCACTTGGTTCGCCAGCGACTCCGCGGACGCGCCGGTGGCGCCCACCGTAGGGATAGGAGCGTGCAGGCTCATTTCCACACTGCCGCTACGAACATGCCAGGAATGCATGGGCAGCAGCGCGTGCGTCCCGCGGATGCACACCGGCACGACGGGTGTTTCCGCTTTAATGGCCAGCAGGAAAGCGCCGGCTTTGAATTCACCAAGGCGGCCGTCGGGCGAACGCCCGCCCTCCGGAAAAACAAAGACCGCCCTGCCGCGGCGCACGTGGGCCGCGGCCGCCAGCAGGCTGCGCGCCGCGCGCGAGGGATTTTTCCGGTCCACGGGCATGTGCCCGGAGCGGCGCAGGTGCCAGCCCAGAAATGGAAGATGAAACAGCGAGGCTTTCGCCATGATGCGGAAGTCCGCGGGAAGATGCGCGAAGACCACCGGGATATCCAGATAGCTCTGATGATTCGCGGTGAAGACGTACGTGCAGCCGGCCTCGAGCTGCTCCGCGCCGTGCACGTGGACGCGCACTCCACACACGGCCAGAAGGCAGCGCGACCAGTAACGCGCGCAGCCGTGTTGCAGCCGGCCGGTCCCGTCCACGATGGCAGCGAAGGCGGAGAGCGTGCCCCAGAAGATGGTGAGCGCGTAGATGAGCGGAATGGTGACCACAATCGAGCGCAGGTAACCCAGCGCCTCGGCGGCCACGCGCACCGTTAGCGCCTCCGCTCCGGCCAGTTGGTATCTGGCGGCGCGGCCCCGGATTGCGCTGCTCCCGGTCTTTGGAACCACCAGCGGCGGAGATCGCCCACCAGATAGAGCGAGCCGGTGACGAAGACCGCGTCCCCCGGCTGCGCGCGTTCCAGCGCGCGCTCGAAGGCCAGCTCCGGCTCCGTGATGACTTCCACCCCGCCGCACGGCGGGGTGGCGTGGTGCGCGGTCAGGTCCACCAGCGCCTGAGGCGAGATCGCCCGCGAGGTGCGGGCCGCGGTCAGGATGACGGATGCGGCGTGCGGAAAAAGCAGGCCGGCCACTTCGTCCACCGGTTTATCCCGCAACGCCCCGAACACCAGATGGATGGCCCGTCCGGAGAAATATTCCTTCCAGAACGCAGCGAGTTCGCGGGCGCCCGCCGGGTTGTGCGTGCCGTCCAGATAGACGTCGGGATTGCGCGCCACGCGCTCGAGGCGCCCCGGCCAACGTACCGCGCCCAGGCCGCTGGCGATGGCGTCATCCACCACAGGGAATCGCCGCGCGGCGAGCGCGCGCGCCGCGGCGATGGCCGTGAGCGCGTTGCGAAGCTGGAAGCGGCCGGGAAGCGGGAGCTGGAAGTCGAGCTGCCAGCCGTCGCGCAGCGAGACAGCGCGGGCGCGCGCGCCCTCCACGCTCTCCGCCACGCCCTCGAGGCGGTAATGTACCGCCACATCGGTGAACTCTTCCGGTGGAATCCTGAGCTCGGCGGCACGGGCGCGCACCAGCGCGGCGGCTTCCGGCCGCCCGGCGGCGCACACCACGGCCGTTCCGGGCTTGAGAATGCCGGCCTTTTCGCCGGCGATCTGCGCGATTGAGTGGCCTAGAAATTCTTCGTGGTCGAAATCAATCTGAGTGATGACGGCAACCTCGGGCTGCACGATGTTGGTGGCATCCAGCCGGCCGCCGAGCCCGGTCTCGTAGATAGCCACTTCCACCCGGGAGCGCTGGAAATGTTCGAAGGCCATGGCCGTGAGGCACTCGAAATAGGTGGGGTGCGCGGCCAGCTCCCCGGAAGCCAGCATCTGCTCGATCAGTGAGTGGACAACGGTGGCCGCCTTCGCAAAATCGTGGTCGTAGATTTCCAGGCCGTTCACGCGGATGCGCTCGTTGATGCGCTCGAGATGCGGCGAGGTGTACAGGCCGGTGCGCGCGCCGGTGGCGTAGAGGATGGATTCGAGAATCGCGGCCGTGGAACCTTTGCCGTTGGTGCCGGCCACGTGCACGCAGGGGATTTTGCGCTGCGGCGCGCCCATGCGCTCGGCCAGGCGCGTGATGTTCTCCAGGTCGAATTTCTGGACGTGCGCCTGGCGTGGCGCGGCCAGCTCTTTGCCCAGCGCCAGCAGGTAGCGCACCGATTCGTCGTAAGTCATGGGTGGATGGCCTGCACCTTCCGCGGGCGCGGCCTGGCGCAATTCCTCATTGGATCTGCTCGCCCGGAAGCCGGATATAGGTGAGGGTGTGATGGGTAAGAAGGCCCCGGCGAGGAGTGAAACATTCCGCGGTGCCGTACACCAGCAGGCGGCCGAGTTTGAGAATGCGCGCCCGGCACAGGAATCCTTCGCGAGCGGCGCTGCGCAAAAAATTGGTTTTCATCTCCACGGTTACCGCGCGTTCGTGCGCGCCCAGGCGCGTGGCGATGGCCAGCCAGAGGGCCACATCAGCAGCGGCGATGAACGTCGGGCCGCTGATGATTCCATCGGGGCGCGCGAATGCGCGGCGATAGGCCACGCGGAGGACGCAGGAGCCGCGCGCCGCAGACTGGATGCGGAAGCGGTAGTAGCGGTTGAAGGGTGTGGCCGCGAGAAGTTTGTGCAGCGCTTGAAGGGAAATGGCGGAGGCCATGGCAGTTTCTGCAGCTGGTCCGTTCGCGCTAGGCCAGGAAGAAATCCAGCGCGGTGGCGATATAGGCCTTTAACTGTGTGCGCGAGACCACCGCGTCCAGGAAGCCGTGCTGCAGGAGGAATTCGGCGCGCTGGAAGCCTTCCGGAAGCTTTTGCCGGATAGTCTGTTCGATCACGCGCGGGCCGGCGAAGCCGATGAGCGCGCGTGGTTCCGCAATGTTTAGATCGCCCAGCATGGCATAGCTGGCAGTCACCCCGCCGGTCGTGGGATCAGTGAGTACGGAGACGTAAGGGAGGCGGGCTTCGTCCAGGCGAGCCAGCGCCCCGGACACTTTGGCCAGTTGCATCAGGCTGACCGCGCCCTCCATCATCCGCGCGCCTCCGGAACAAGAAACGATGACCAGCGGCAATCTTCCGCCGATAGCGCGTTCGATGGCTCGGGTTACTTTTTCGCCGACGACCGCGCCCATCGAGCCGCCGATGAAATCGAACTCCATGGCGCAGCAGATCACCGGCCGGCCGGAGAGTTTTCCCTCCGCTGTGATCAGCGCGTCGTTCATGCCCAGCTTTTCGCGGGCCTGGCGCAGGCGCTGTTTATAAGGGCGCGTATCGCTGAAATGCAACGGGTCGCTCGAGGCCAGCTCGGAGTCGTGTTCGCTCCAGCGGGCATCGTCGAGCAGCAGTTCGAGGCGCTTGGAGGCTGCGAGCTTGAAGTGATGGTCGCACTTCGGGCACACCTGCCAGTTCGCTTCCAGGTCCTTGCGCCAGATGATCTTGCGGCACGATGGACACTTCTCCCACATGCCTTCGGTGCGCACGCGGCGCTCCTCGGGGGGCACGGGGGATTGGATCGAGTCTTTGTCGCGCTTGAACCAGGCCATTGTGGAAACCAAAACTCGAAATCCGAAAATCAGCAAGTTACGGAAGCCGCGCCGTTACGCCCTCCGGCGCAGCCACCCAAACATTCTAATAGTCTATCCCGCGCTGGGCCAGAATGCCTTTCGTGTAGGGGTGTTTCACCTCGCGCATCTCCGTCACCAGATCCGCCAGCTCGACAAGTTTGGGATGGGCGTTGCGTCCGGTGCAGATCACGTGGACGTTTTCCGGACGGGCCGCGAGCGCGGCCGCTACTTTCTCCGCATCCAGCATGCCGTAGCTGATTACATAGTTGATCTCGTCGAAGATCACCAGGTCGTAGCGCCCGCTGTGGATCTGCGCGAGACCGAATTCCCAGGCCTGCTCGCAAAGCCGCACGTCTTCCGGATCGGTCTCTGCGCCCCCGATTTTTACGAAGCCGCGGCCCATCGGCCGAATCTCGAATTTGTCGTCACCCAGAAGTTTCGCGGCGTCCAGCTCGCCGTAGTGCCACGAGCCTTTGATGAATTGCACCATCAACACGCGCAGGCCCTGGCCCACGGCGCGGAACGCCGTGCCCAGTGCGCAGGTGGTTTTCCCTTTGCCCGGGCCGGTGTAAATGATCAGCAGTCCTTTGCCTTCCGGCATGACCTCAGTCCGCGGGAGTCGCTTCAACCGACAGGCTCGAAGTCTGCGGCCTCCACCAAGAAAGGTCAATAGGGCTTCAGCTGCAAGGAATCCGGCATTTAGGGTTAATCTGCCGGATTCTTGTTGTTTTCTTTTTTTATCGTGGTTCGTCTAGTGAGGTTGAGGCTCGGCATCTCTGGATCGCCGGGCTCGAGCTTGGGGGAAATGGCGAACTGGATCAGTATTACCAGTCCATTTGCGGCAAAAGTGCCCAGAGCTAGAAGCACGAACCCTGCCCCTCGGTCAAACGACACTTCGGGGGACAACACCAGAACTAGTGTGCAAAACAGGAACACAGAGGAGAGACCCAAGATGAGGCGCGGAGTTCGCCTCCAGTTGACGATGGAGAGGAGTTGGCCGCAGTGCGCGCAAATGAATGTTTCATCCCACTTTATCTGCCCAAACGTTAGTCCACCCCTGCACTGCGGGCAGGCCGCTATCATCGGCGGTTGAAACGGAATCGCCGTGCCAGAAGCGCGTCGGAATACGAATATCATTCCGATGCCAAAAACAAGGTGGGCGGTAACCGGGGCGACGAAGGTTTGCTGCCAAAGGAAGAGGATCCCGTAGAGGAATCCTTCCAACACTGCATGTGCGGCCCGGTACGGGTTCCGAGAGGCAAATGGAACCACATAGGCAACCATGCACACGATCAGAGCGTTTGTCCCGGAAATCCCGTCCCGGATCAGTGCGGTGATCGTGGCGCATCGCCAAAATTCGATTGCCACCGGCACCAGCACCACGAGCACCGGGCGAAGCGGACCGTGTGCGAGCAGAGCCGGAATTTCCCATATCAACCTCGCATTTGGAACGAGTAGACGTTGGATTCCGAGTAGCATGACCAGCAGCCAGAACCACGCGAGGCCTGTAATGCTTCCCAAAGTCGCCGGCGCAGAGATTCTAGTCGTGCCGATATAGCTCCATGCGCCATGGACGCTGGCCGCCGGCAGGAAGATGAAAGTGGTAATTAAGGTGGCCAAATAAATGCAAAGTTCGACCCATATGTTGAGTTTGCTCTGGAAGTTTGGGAACTGTGGAGGATTCGAGGCAGAAGGGCTGGGATGGTCCGTACCCTTCCATCCGGACATAGATACGACGAGCGCTGGCGACAACCAGACAGCGATGGGAAAAACAACTAATAGCCGGAAGGATTCCGCGGACATACGTGTCTGTGAATCATGCTTTCAGCTTAACCCTGGGATGTCAATTCGAGGATAGGCCAAAGCGGCCGCGCAGAGTTTCCGCGAGCTGACCCATGCGCTCGCGCGCGGCCACGGACATGGGCGTGCCGTGGGCCCCGTCTTTTTCTTCGAGCACAATCCATATGCCGGGACGAAAGACGCCCTCGCCGGGACAGATCGCACCGGTGAATTGAACAATCTTCAGGCCCGCGTCTCGCACGGCCGCTTCCAGCGCGGCGCGGGCGTCGTCCACCAGATCGCGGAAACCCTGGGAAACGAGGATTTCGTCGATCTGCCGCGGCGTCACCTTTTCCACTTCCTCCAGGTCGTAATCCGCGAGTGGCAGCATGATGGCGAGTTCCACCGATGCGGTCGGTGTGTTTGTGTCGGGTGTGATCCGGACGCTCATCTTGAAGTCTCTCCGGGGGATTATTCTGCCATGCGAGCAGGGCAGGTCCACGGTCAGAAATTCGCAGACCGCGGCTATCTCGCCGCCTTATTTTGCGTAGGGGTGGTGCGAGAGGATAGCGAAGGCGCGGTAGATTTGCTCGGCCAGGACCACGCGGGCCAGTTCGTGGGGCATGGTGAGCGGCGAAAGTGACAGGGCTTCGTGGGCGCGCTCGCGGAGGGAAGCAGGGAATCCGGTGTCGCCGCCGCAAAGAAAGACGACTTCACGCATCCCGCGGTCGCGCAGGCCCCCCAGCCAGCGCGCGAACTCCTGCGAAGTGTAGCTGCGGCCCGCGGCATCGAGCAGGATCCAGCGAGCTGCAGGATCGGTTTTGACCCGGGCAAGAGCTTTGGCCATGGAGGCCGCCGGTTCGCGCAGTTCCGTAATGCGTACCTCAGCCGAGCGGCCGATGCGGGCGGCGTAGTCCTCGAACATCGTCTGGCACTCTGGGCGGCGTGTGCGGCCGAGGAAAATGAAGTGGATGGTCATCGCAGATTAAGAGCTCGCCGCGCTGAGTAGGCTCGGAGAGACGGCGCGCGGCCAGCTGGTGTACAGGCACGACATTTCGCGTCTCTACAGCAGGCCGTAGCGCTTGCGTTTTTCGAGCAGGGTTTTGCGGCTGATGCCCAGGATTTCCGCCGCGCGCGTGATTTTGTAATGCGTGGCCTCGAGGGTCGCGGCAATGGCGTCCTTCTCCAACTCCTCGAGTGAGCGCAACCCCGCGGGAGCGCCTCCGGGACGGGTCGCGGCGCGGATGGATTCGGGCAAATCGGCTACTCCGAGCTCGTCGTGCTGCGCGAAGATCAGGGCGCGTTCCAGGGTATTTTTCAATTCGCGCACATTGCCCGGCCAGGCGTACGCCATGAGCGCGGCCTGCACATCCGCGTCAAGCCGCGCACCCGGCCGGCCGTGCACCGGCCCCAAGCGCGTCAGCAAGTGCGCGCAGAGCGGCAGGATGTCGCCGCGGCGCTGGCGCAGGGGCGGAACTTCCAAGGCCAGCACATTCAGGCGGAAAAACAAATCCTCGCGAAAGCGGTGCTCGGCCACGGCGCGTTCCAGATTCGCATTCGTGAGGGCGATGACTCGCGCCTCCATGTGCAGCGCTTCCGTGCCGCCCAACCGCTCGAAGCGCCGTTCTTCGAGCACGCGGAGCAGTTTGGCCTGCACGCCCAGGCTGAGCGCGGCCACCTCATCGAGCACCAGCGTGCCGCGCCCGGCCACTTCCAGCCGCCCGCGCTTGGATTCCACGGCGCCCGTAAACGCGCCGCGCTCGTGGCCGAACAATTCCGATTCCACCAGTTCCGGCGGAAGGCTGGCACAGTCAATTTTCTGATAGGGTCCATCGCGCCGCGGACCGCTTTGATGGATGTAACGCGCGAGCTGGTCCTTCCCGGTGCCGCTTTCGCCGGTGATCAGCAGATTGGTCGAGGCGGGGGCTGCGCGTTCAGCCAGCTCCAGCACGCGGCGCGAGGCCGGATCTTCGGCCACCCACTCGGCGCGCGGTTCGCTCATGCGGAGGCGGCCTTGTCCCGCGCAGCGGATTCCTCTTGCGGCGCCGGACCCTCCACGGGGGCGTCCGGCACGTCGTAGCGCGGAGCCTGGCGCCAGAGCCGCTCGATGTCGTAGAAAAGGCGCGCGCGCTCCAGGAAGACGTGAATCACAAATCGGCCATAATCCAGCAGCACCCACTCCGCGCGTTCATAGCCCTCGCGGTGCAGCAGCCGGCATCCGGCGCGCGCCAGCGCCTCCTCGATGGCGTCAGAAACGGCCTGCACCTGGCGCGTGCTGAACGCGGTGCAAATCACGAAAGCCCCGGTGAACGCCCCGAGACCGGAAAGGTCCAGCACGGTGATTCCTGCGGCCTTCCGGCCCTGGGCTGCTTGCACAGCGGCGCGCAGCTCGGGCCGCGCTTCCATCAGCGGTAGAGCGCCTGTTTGCAAATGTATTCCTCCACAGTGGCGGGCACTAGCCCGCGGATCGAGCGCCCACTCGCGGCACGGCGCCGGATTTCAGTCGAAGAAATGTCCACATGCACGCTGGAAATCAGGTGCACGGTGGAACGGCGGAGCCGCAGACTCTCCTGCGCCGCCCCGCGCGGAATGTTTTGAGCCGGTCCGGCCTTCGCGCCAGCCTTTGGGAGCATGCCGGGTGGCAGCGCGCGACGCAGCGGGTCCAGATGGAATCCCGGGCGGCTCACCACCAGGAAGTCGCAGGAATCCAGCAGGGCTTCAGGTTCTCGCCACGCGCCGATTTCCAGGAAGGCGTCCACACCAATCAAAAAATACAGATGCGCCCGGCGCGGCAATCGTTTCCGGTACTCGCGAACCAGGTCCACGGAGTAGAAGGTGGCGCTGCCGGAAAAATCGG
>Ga0187770_10000325_pt1 | contig 23438 bp, 33 predicted proteins | sample 0116_SJ02_MP02_2_FD_133154 | JGI IMG/M metagenome (GOLD analysis project Ga0187770, IMG submission 133154) | Tropical peat soil microbial communities from peatlands in Department of Meta, Colombia - 0116_SJ02_MP02_20_MG | ecosystem: Environmental > Terrestrial > Soil > Wetlands > Peat | place...
ATCGTCTCTGACGTGGGCAAAGACTCTCGGTACCTGGAATGCTTCACTTCGACCAGGGCAGAAATAGTCGTACCGATACTCGTGGATGGGGGCGTAATCGGAGAGATAGACATCGACAGCGACCAGTTGGACGCCTTCTCATCGCTTGACAGAGAGTTCCTGGAGGCAGTGGCCCGAAAGCTGGCCCCTCATTGCAAGCCAGCCTTGGTATAACCTATGTTATAGACTTAAATCGGAGCTGGGGAGTGCGCCTTCGACGTCCATGGAACTGGCAATCAAAGACCTTCACGCCTCGGTTGAGGGCAAAGAGATACTCAAGGGGGTAGACCTGACGGTGAGGCAGGGCGAGACGCATGCGCTCATGGGACCCAACGGCTCTGGCAAGAGCACGCTGGCGTACACCCTGATGGGGCATCCGAAGTACCACGTGACGTCGGGAGAGGCGACAATCGACGGAGAGAGCATCCTCGGGCTCACCCCAGACAAGAGGGTAAAGAGGGGCCTCTTTCTCGCGTTCCAATACCCCGTCGCAGTCCAGGGCGTGAGCATGTTTTCCTTCCTTCGAGCGGCCTACAACGCAGCTCACACCACAGACCCCAAGGAGCCTCCAACCATCTTCGAATTCAAGGAGGCCGTAGCCGAGAAGCTGAAGATGCTCAGCATGGACGACTCTTTCCTTACCCGCTACCTCAACGAGGGGTTCTCCGGAGGAGAGAAGAAGCGAGCGGAGATCCTGCAGATGGCGCTCATGCAGCCGAAATATGCCGTCTTAGACGAGACAGATTCGGGCCTAGATATCGACGCTTTACGGATTGTTGCCGAGGGCATAAACAAAGTGTCCGGCCCCAACATGGGGGCGCTCATCATAACCCACTACCAGAGGATTCTGAAGTACGTGAAGCCGCAGTTCGTCCACGTGATGTACCAGGGAAGAATAATCGAGTCGGGCGGAGAAGAACTCTCCCGTCTGCTCGAAGAGAAGGGTTACACTTGGATCAAAGGGTACGGCGGGGAGGAGGCCTTGGCCCAGCCTGCCCCATAACGCTTTTATCATGGGAAATAACCTATGTTATATTCTTTGGTGAGAGACTAGTGCCAGCCAAGGTCGACATCGTCACTGAGGATTACAAGGAGAAGTACGGCTTCAGCGACCCAGTAGAGTCCTACGCCGTCCAAGGGGTGAAGGGCCTCAGCGAGAGGGTCGTCCAGGAGATAGTAAGAATCCACGATGAGCCCGCCTGGATGGAGCAGATTAGGATGCAGGCTCTGAAGCACTTCCTCGAAAGGGGACCCCCCTCGTGGGCGCCCGAGCTCGCCAAGATAGACTACCAGAGCTTCTACTATTACGCACGTCCCACGAAAAAGGCGGCAGATTCCTGGGACCAGCTGCCGGAATACATTCGGAGGACCTACGACAAGCTTGGAATCTCGGAGGCGGAGAAGAAGTTTCTCGCAGGCGTCGGCGCCATATACGAGAGCGAGGCGGTGTACCACAGCATACAGGGGGAGCTGGCGAAGCAGGGGGTCGTCTTCACGGACACCGTCACGGCCCTGAAGGAGTATCCGGACATCATGAAGAAGTACTTCGGCACGGTGGTCCCCTACCGCGACAACTACATCGCAGCCCTACAGACGGCCGTCTGGAGTGCTGGGAGCTTCGTGCACGTTCCGGAGGGGGTCAAGGTGACCACCCCACTCCAGGCCTACTTCAGGATTAACGAGAGGAACATGGGGCAGTTCGAACGTACCCTCATCGTAGGGGAACCATACAGCGAAGTCACCTACATCGAAGGCTGCTCCGCCCCGGTCTACTCCTCCCAGTCACTGCATTCCGCCATAGTCGAGATCGTCGCCCAAAAGGGGTCGTTCGTGAAGTACACCACGCTCCAGAACTGGTCCCGGGACGTCCTCAACTTGGTGACAAAGAGGGCCCATGCCTACGAGGACGCAACGGTCTCGTGGGTCGACTTCAACGGTGGTTCAAAACTGACAAGGAAGTACCCATCAATCTACCTCCTGGGACCTCGTTCCAAGGCTGACATCATTTCCGTCGCCTACGCAGGCGCGGGGCAGGTCCAGGACACTGGAGGCAAGGCCATCCACATCGCCAGGGACACCACGTCGAGGATCATATCGCGGTCGGTCTCGAAGGACGGCGGGCACACGGCCTACAGGGGCCTGCTCCACATCAACAAGGGGGCGAAGAACGCGAAGAGCACGGTCAGATGCGACGCACTGCTGATCGACCAGAGGAGCACCACCGCGACGTACCCGTACATGGAGATACAGGAGGACGACGCGACCGTCACTCACGAGGCGAGCGTCGGCAAGGTCGGCGAAGAGCAGCTATTCTATCTGATGGCGAGGGGGATTTCTGAAGGGGACGCCCTGAGCATGGTCGTCAACGGGTTCCTCGAGCCCTTTGCGAAGGAGCTACCCATGACGTATGCCGTCGAGTTCAACAGGCTCATGTCCATAGAAATGACAAACGCGGTGGGCTGAGCGGCCCGGGAGACCAGTGCAGCACGATGTCCCAACAAGAGATGGGTTCGTTCGGCGAGGACCTCGTCAGGTCAATCTCAGACAGCCTCGAGGAGCCCTCCTGGCTCAGGGACGCGAGGCTGAAGGCCTTCCAGGAATTCGTCACGCTTCCCCTCGAGAAGAACCCGCTTTACACCAAGTACGCTCAGGTCTCGGCGTTCGACCTCGCGCAGTTCACGGTCCACCCCGAGAAGGCTACCGTAGACTTCCGTTCCTTCTTCCAGGACTATCTCACGGGAAAGGAGAAGAACATCTTGCTGCAGGGGAACGACGCTGCGGTCCATTCCGAGCTAGAGCATGAGCTCTCTTCCAGGGGAGCCGTCCTCATGCCCGTCTCCGAGGCGGTCAAACGGTTTGAGCCTACCGTCAGGCACCTCTTTGAGGGCAGGCTTGCCAAGTCCGGACAGGACAGATACGTGGCCTTTGTAAACGCCTTCTTCAACTCTGGCACTTTCATCCACATTCCCCAGGGCGTCGAAGTCAGTGGGCCGATTCGGAAGATGCTCCTGACAGACGCCCCTCTGGGGGGCATCGTTGACCAGACGTTCATTCATGCCGAAGAGCAGTCGAAGGTGGTCGTGCTCGAAGAACTATACTCGAGGGGGGCGAAGGGACAGTCGCTGGTCGCATCGACGGTCGAAATCGTCGCCGAACCTGGCGCCGCAGTAGACTTCTCGTCGATTCAGCTCCTCGATGAGCAGGCCGTCCACGTCTCCAACCGCGCCGTCGGATGCGCCGACGATTCGAGGGTGACGGTCAGCTCCCTGTCACTCGGCGCCTCCGTCTCCAGGTCGAGGATGAACTTCTTCCTCAATGGGAGAGGTTCGTTGGCCGAGGGGTTCGAAATCTTCTTCACTGATGGGAAGCAAAGGTACGACTTCGAGTCCAACCTGCTCCACAACTCCCCTGACTCGACCGGTTCCACTCAGGCCCGAGGGGTCCTAAAGGGGGAGTCCCAGACCATTTTCAAGGGGATGATCAAGATTGTAAACGCGGCGAAGAACTCGCGCTCCTATCTCGCCCACCACGCGATGATCCTGGAACGCACCGCCAAGTCAGACGGCATCCCCGGGCTCGAGATTGACAACAACGAAGTGAAGGCCACCCACTCGGCGTCCGTCGCCCAGATGGACGAAGAGCAACTCTTCTACCTGATGGCTAGGGGACTCCCGGTCGAGGAGGCCCGGAAGATGGTCGTCCAAGGATTCTTCGAGCCCGTCCTGTCAAGGGTGCCGATAGAGCAGACGAGGGAGGGGGCCAGGTTCATGATCGAGGGGAAGTGGAACGGGGAGAGAAGAAGGCTCGTCGACAGGGAGACCCTGTTGGCACTCACAGGAGAGACTATTCCAGAGGCCAAGGAGTCCGAAGACATCTTCGAGAGGCACTACAAGTACAGATGACAATGGATGGCCCAGTTCGTCCCAGTTCTGAAGGACTCCGAGCTTTCTGACGGGACGATGTCGCCCGTAGACGTCAACGGGACTCGAATCCTTGTATCGAAGCTCGAGGGGGAAGTCTACGCCGTGGGGGGGACCTGCACACACGAGGAGCAGGACTTGGCGGTGGGGTTCGTAGCGGAGGGAAGAGTGACGTGCCCCCTGCACCTTTCCCAGTTCGACCTGAGAGACGGGGCAGTCCTGAATCCACCCGCCACGGCACCCCTGAAACACTTCAACGTTAAAATAGAGGGCGGCACAATTTTGGTCGAGGTCTAGAAGAGGAGGACTGATCACTGGTGCAATCCGAATCTCTCGACCTGGACAGGGTGCGTGCCGACTTTCCGATTCTGAGGAGGAGGGTCAACGGGAAGAGGCTCGTCTATCTCGACAACGCCGCCACCTCTCAGAAGCCGAAACAGGTCATCGAGTCCCTGAACGAGTTCTACTCGAACTACAACGCCAACGTCCACAGGTCGGCCCATCGGCTAGGGGAAGAAGCGACGGAAGCGTACGAACTGGCCAGGGAAAAGGTCGCCCGCTTCGTCGGCTCCCCTACCGAGCAGGTCGTCTTCACGAGGGGCACGACGGAATCAATCAACCTCGTGAGGTTCGCCTGGGGGGAGCGTTTCGTAAGGCGGGGCGACACTGTGGTGACGACTCTCATGGAACACCACAGCAACATCGTCCCGTGGCAGCTCCTGGCAAGACGGAAGGGAGCCTCCCTGAAGTTCGTCGGGCTCGAGCCCGGAGGGACCCTCGACGTGGGGAGCCTGGAGAGGTTGCTGAAGGAGGCGCCATCTCTTGTCGCGGTTACGCAGTGTTCCAACGTCCTCGGCACAGTCAACGATGTCGCCAAGCTCTGCGCGATTTCGAGGAAGGCGGGCGCGGCTACAGTCGTAGACGCCGCACAGTCAGTCCCCCACATGCCCGTCGACTTCTCTCAAATTGGATGCGATTTCCTCGCCTTCTCCGGACACAAGATGCTGGGACCGACAGGGATAGGGGCGCTCGTTGCCAGGAAGGAGCTCCTGGAGGAGATGGACCCCTTCCACGGAGGGGGCGAGATGATCCGAGAGGTGTTCCCCGACCACTCGACGTGGAACGACGTCCCCTTCAAGTTCGAGGCGGGGACCGCGAACATCGCGGACGCGGTCGGCCTGGGGGCGGCTGTAGACTACCTCAGGTCGCTCGGCATGGACGCCGTCAGGGAGCATGAAGTAGGGCTTCTCAGGTATGCGGTCGAGTCCCTGTCCAGGGTGAAAGGGCTACGAATGTATGGTCCGGCTAACCCGGAGAGAAGAGGGGGGGTGCTCGCCTTCAACCTCGCCGACATCCACGCCCACGACCTTTCGACCATCCTTGATGAGGATGGCATCGCAATCCGGGCGGGGCACCACTGCGCTCAACCACTGATGGAGTGGCTCGGAGTGGCGGCCACGGCCCGTGCGAGCTTCTACATCTACAACTCCAACGATGACGTAGACGCGCTGGTTGCGGGTCTCGAGAAGGCGAGGAGGATTTTCAAGGTATGAGTGCCGCGGACATCTACAAGGAGCTGATCCTCGACTACTACAGGAACCCCCGAAATTTCGGTAAGCTCGAGCGCTTCGACATCTCCGCCCACGACACCAACCCACTGTGCGGCGACGAAGTTGACATGCAGGTCAGGGTGGGAGATGGCAACAGGATCGAAGAGATCAAGTTCTCCGGAAAGGGATGCGCGATAAGCCAGGCGTCGGCATCGATGCTCACCGAACTCGCCAAAGGGAAGGAATTGGGATGGGTGAAAACGCTCTCAAAGGATGACGTATTCAAGATGCTGGGGAATCCTGAGCTCGGCCCTTCGAGGATAAAGTGCGCCCTGCTCGGCATGAAGGTGCTCAAGATGGGGGTCTACGGCTACCTGGGTGCGAAGCAGGAAAACCCGGAGGACTAGGTCTCCTTCTCCCAGACCTTGGCTCCCTCGCCCTTCCTTCTGGGGGGCCTCGCCGACATCACGTGTCGCTTCAACAGTTGAATCCCCAGAGCTGGGTCGACCCCCTTGGGGCAGACAGCCGAGCAACTCCCAGCGTAGTGACACCTGAAGACGCCGTGCTGAGTATCCAGTAGTTCGAACCTCTCGCCTCCTCCCTCGTCCCTGACATCCATGGTGTACCTGTACGCCTGGGCCAACGCCTGGGGACCTGGAAAGAGTGAGTCCGTTCCCACCGTGGGGCACGACGAGGTGCAGAGCCCGCACTTTATGCAGTAGGTGAACTGGTGGATGCTGTCGAGCTGCTCGGGGGTCATCAGGTACTCGGCGGACGGGTTCTCCATCTCGGCGTCGTCAGACCTCAGGATATGAGGCAGAAGTGCCCGGTGCATGTCGAAGAACCCTTCGAGGTCGGTCACGAGGTCCTTGACGACAGGAAAGTTGTCCATTGGCTGCACAATCACCCTGTCGGTCTTCAGCTCCTGCACCTGGGTATAGCACGCCAGCCTCGCCCTACCGTTGATTTTCATGCCACAAGACCCACAGGAGGCCTGCCTGCAGGAGTATCTGACGGCAATGGAGTGGTCGGAGTAGTCTCTCGCCTGCAGGATGGCGTCGAGGACGGTCATCCCTTCCCTCAAGGGGAGCCTGAATTCCGAGAACCCTGGCCCTCTACCGATGGAGGGGTCGAACCTCTGGACCAGGAGCCGGAATTCCTTCATGCCGGTGCCCCAGTGAGGACTGCGAGCAGGATAGTCCTGGTCCCATATCCCACGGAGACGACGATGGCGAGCACCGTCCCTACGTCGACCCACCGGCTCCAGTCCACTGTCTGCCTCAGCTCGTGTAGTATGATCCTGACCCCGTTGAATCCGTGCACGAGCACGACCACGAGGAGCGCCTCCAAGAAAATTACTGAGAAGACATTCCTGTAGGCGGCGAACACGGTCCCGAAGGAGATCGCGGTCCCGTAGGGGACCAACACCCCCTGGAGAAGGAGATGAATGGCGACCAGCGCCACGGCGGCCACCGCCGTGGCGTATTGAATCAGCATCAGCCTCGACTCTTTCAGAGAGGTCCCTCGAACAGAATCCACCAGGCCAGGGCCGCGGCAACGAAGGCCAACGCCACCGCCGCGACGAAGATGTACTTCTGCGTCGCACCCAGCCCCTTCGGCTTGTAAGGGTACTCTATGGCCGTCGGCTTCCTCAGGATTACTCCGAATTCGGCGAGGATAAGCCTGACTCCGTTGATTCCGTGAAAGGTGACCACGAGCACGACGAGGACCAGAATCATGTGCCCGAAGGAATTCTCCACTATCCCCGAAATGAAGGCCCAGCTGGACTCGCTCGGTCCCGCCCCGGTAGGCCCGCCCACGAAGAAACTGGTGTCCCCAAGGTGTCCGAGCACGTAAAGCAGGACGGCGACCCCGGTGATTCTCTGGAAGGTGTAGGCCCATCTCTCCAAGTTGTGGCCGTGGGGGTCAATCCAGCCAAGGACACCCTTCCTGTTGCCCGCGTTCTCCTTCGTGGCCACCCTCTCAGGGTCCCCCAGCGCGCCCACGGATTCTCAGTAGTGCCTTTCCGCGGGCTGGTATTTAGTTATCGTGACGGGGGAGTATTCCAGCCGGGGCCCATCTTTGGTGAATCTTGCAAGCGTGTGCTTCAGCCAGTTCGCGTCGTCTCTTTTCGGGTAGTCTCTCCTGAAATGCGCTCCGCGCGACTCGGTTCTAGCTAAGGCGCCCGCGACCACAATTTCGGCAACGGCAAGCATCCCTTCTATTTCGAGGACGTGGCCAAGGTTCGTGTTGTAGACCCTGCTCTTGTCCTCGCAGTGGAGAAAGTCGGTCTCCCGGAGCTCTCGTAACTGCTTGAGAGCTCCCGACAGTCCGGCCTTATCCCTGAACACAAAGGCGTCCCTGTCCATCACACGCTGTATCTTGTCCCTCACCTCGTACGGGTTCGTCCCCCCTTTCCCGCGGAAGATGACGTCGAAGACCCTCTTCTCTTCGAGCATGACCGCTTCTACTGAGGTTCCTGGCGCGCTCTTCGCGGCTGCGTAGCGCGCAGCTTCCGCTCCAGTGAACTTCCCCCAGACGAGGCACTCCGCAGTCGAGTTTGCCCCCAGCCTGTTCGCCCCGTTGATGCTGACGCAGGCGGCCTCTCCCGCGGCCCACAACCCTTTCATCTTGGTGGCGCCGTTTACGTCCGTGTCGATTCCGCCCATCACATAGTGGCAGACGGGCCTTACAGGAAGCGGCCTCTCTACCGGGTCGATGCCTCTGAACTTTATCGCAATCTCGCGGATTCCAGAGAGCCTGGTCTTTATCTTCTCGGCGCCGATTGGCGACAGATCCAGGTGAAGGTAGTCAAATCCTGAGGTCTCGTCCTTCATCCCCTTTCCCTCCTCGATCTCCGTCATCATGGCCCTGGAAACCACGTCCCTGGAGGCAAGCTCGAGCTTCTCGGGGGCATACTTCTTCATGAAGCGCTCTCCGTCCTTGTTGACTAGCACCCCTCCTTCCCCTCTCACAGCTTCGGTGATGAGAATCCCAGACGGGATCAGCCCCGAGGGATGGAACTGGATGAACTCCATGTCCTTCAACGGAATCCCTGCCCTGTACGCGACCCACATCCCGTCGGGGGTCGAACTGTACGCGTAGGTGGCGAAACTGTAGAGCCTCCCTGAACCACCGGTGGCTATGATTCCTGCCTTGCCGAGGACCGAAACGAAGTCCCCCGTCTTGAGCTCCACTGCGGTGACCCCCCTGAACTCCCCACCTTCCGAGAGGATCGACGTGGCGAACCACTCCTGGTAGAAGGTGATGTTGCCGTACTTGGTGGCTGTGTCGTAAAGCGTCTGCATCTCGTAGAACCCCACCTTGTCCTCCGCGAACGTTGCCCTGGGGTAGCTGTAACCCCCGAACCACCTCTGGGCGATTCTGCCGTCATCCCTCCGGGACCAAGGAAGGCCCCAGTGCTCGAGCTGGTAGATTTCGGCAGGCATCTCGTTCACGAACTTCTCGACCGCGTCCTGGTCGGCCAGGTAATCGGAGCCCTTCACTGTGTCAAACGCATGCGACTCCTTGGAGTCCCCTAACTCCGGGTAAAGGACTGCCGCGGTCCCCCCTTCGGCGCTGACCGAGTGAGACCTCATGGCCTGCACCTTAGTGACGACCGCGATGTCCGCCTTCCCGCCGCTGACTCTGGCTGCTTCTATGGCCGCTCTGAGACCGGCGATTCCCGAGCCGACGATCACCACGTCGTGTTTGAGGCTCTCGACCAAGGTCTCGCAATCGGCGCAGAAGGGCGCGCTTAAGATTTTCCGCGGCCCTCGGCGCCGCTGGGCTGGTGCCCGCTGCCACCCGAGCCCCACGGGCGGTCGGAAACCACCTGGTACAGCCTTTTCCTAACGTGTTAGGAAGATTCCGTAAATCCAGCACCATCAAGCGCCACGCCATGGTCGAGGTCATCGACCACGACGTCGTCATCGTGGGAAGTGGCCTAGCGGGGCTTAGAACCGCCGCCGAAGTGATGTCGGCGCCCCGAGGGAAGGCCCCGACCCTAGGTTTGGTATCGAAGCTCGCCCTCATGCGGAGCCACTCCGTCGCGGCAGAAGGAGGTACCGCCGCAGTCCTCTACCCTGAGCTTGGGGACAGCCTGGAACTCCACGCGTGGGACACGATTAAGGGAAGCGACTTTCTGGCGGATCAGGACTCAGTCTGGAAGTTCGTGACTCTCTGCCCCGACGAGATGCGTCAACTGGAGAGGTGGGGAATGCCCTGGTCCAGAAAGGAAGATGGGAGAATAGCCCAGCGACCTTTCGGCGGTCACAGTTACGACAGGGCGACCTTCGCCCAAGACAAGGTCGGCTTCTTCGAGATGAGGACCCTTTACGACAAGCTCCAGGAATTCGACGGCTGGTCTAGGTACGAGGAGGCCTTCGTGACATCGCTTGTCATCCAGGATGGGACCTTCAGGGGGTGCACAGCTATCGACATGAAGAGCGGCAGGTTCGTCTTCTTCAGGTCGCGGGCTTGCGTGATTGCCACGGGAGGGGCGGGGCAGCTGTGGAAGTTCACCGCGACATCGGTGAGCACGACCGGGGACGGCATCTGGCTCGCCTATCAGGCCGGACTCCCCATCGAAGACATGGAGTTCATGCAGTTCCATCCCACCGGCCTCATCCCCACGGGGATACTCATCACTGAGGGGGCGAGGGGTGAGGGGGGTCACCTTCTGAATTCCAAAGGGGAGAGGTTCATGGAGCGCTACGCCCCTTCGAAGATGGAGCTTTCACCACGCGACGTAGTCTCAAGGTCGATCATGAAGGAGATTGCTGAGGGCAGGGGCCTGAAGGACGAAGACTCGGGGTTGTCATACGTCCACCTCGACCTGAGGCACCTGGGGAGGGAGAAGATAGACTCCAAGCTCCCCTTCATCAAAGAGCTCTCCATGAAGTTCGTGGGACTGGACCCCGTCGATGAGCCCATCCCGATAAAGCCCACTGCCCACTACACAATGGGCGGGATCCCCGTGGACGACAATGGCAGGGTGATCGGCGGGGGCTCCCGGGAGGTAAAGGGGCTTTGGGCCGCCGGCGAAACGGCTTGCGTGAGCATTCACGGCGCCAACAGGCTCGGGTCCAACTCCACTGCAGAGTGCCTGGTCTACGGGAGGGTCGTGGGGAAGGACATAGTGAGGTTCCTTGCGTCGGAAGCCGACGCGGCGGAGGGCGCCAGCTCCATGGTTGCCGAAGAGGAGACCAGGGTGTTCGACGGCCTCCTGAAGAACGAGAGTTCCGACGACGACGTGTACGCGATTAAGGCTAGGCTCAAGGAGGTGATGGACAAGTCGGTGTACGTCTTCAGGGAGGAAGCGGGGCTGGCCGAGGCCGTCAGAGAGGTCAAGGCGCTGAAGGAGAAGTTCAAGGGAGTCAGGGCGACAGACGGGGGTAGGCAGTTCAACTACAACCTGCAGGACGTCCTCGAAGTGGGGGGGATGCTTGAGCTCGCTGAAGTAGTGGCCCGGGGAGCGCTCAACAGAACCGAGTCCCGCGGCGGTCATTCTCGGTTGGACTACCCTCAGAGAGACGACGCGAACTGGCTGAAGCACACGCTGGCCAGCAGGACGGACGGCGGCCCACGGTTCAGCTCCGTCCCGGTGCGCATCACCATGTGGAAGCCCGTGGAGAGGAAGTACTGAGGTGATGGCCCTGGACAAGCTAGTCCTGGAGGTCCTGAGGTCGGGAGGCAAGAAAGCCAGGTACGAGCTGAAGTTCAGAAAGGGGATGACTGTGCTCGACGCCCTCGTCGAGGTGAGGGAAAGGCAGGATCCCAGCCTCGCGTACCGGCACAGCTGCAGGATGGGGATATGTGGCTCCTGCGGAATGAACATCCAAGGAATCCCGAGACTCGCGTGCCAGACCCAAGTCAGCAGCCTCGGGAAGGACGTCGTCAAGGTGGAGCCCCTCCACGGCATGAGCGTCATCAAGGACCTCGTCGTCGACATCGACCCGTTCCTATCCATGCACACGTTCGTCAAGCCGTACCTGATACGAGAAGACCTTGCCGAGAGGGACGGCTCGGACAGGGAGTACAGGGTTCTTTCGGACGAGGTCGCCAGGTTCCTGCAGTTCGACTACTGCATAATGTGCGCCCTGTGCTATTCGGCATGCCCCACAGTTGCGCTGGACCCCGACTATCTCGGTCCTCAGGCGATGGCCCAGGCATACAGGTACATGGCCGACCCCAGAGACGAAGGGTGGGACGCCCGAATCAATCTTCTCGACAGGGCCCACGGGGTTTGGCGATGCCACGTCGCCGGCTCGTGCAGCTTTGTCTGCCCCAAGGACGTCGACCCGGCGAAGGCGATCCAGATGGCGAGAGTGGAAGTACTCAAGAAGAGGGTCCTAAGGAGAACCGCGAAGGCAGGGTCCCCCCTGGTGAATCCGGCGCCCGCCGGGGCTGCCAAGCAAGGGACGAGGGCTCCCCCATTCGACTTCAAGGAAGGAGGCCGAGGATAGCCTTGGCGAAGACGTCGAGGTTCAAGTCTGGGCTCATTTCCAGTCTCATTCCCTTCGGGTTCAACGTCGAGAGGTGGGGCTATGTCATTCACAGAGTGACCGGAGTGATTCTCATAGGCTACCTCGCGGCGCACCTCTTCGAAACGTTCCAACTCAGTATGGGTCCTGGGGCGTGGGCGAACACCATGTCCGCCCTCCATTCTCTAGGTCCGCTCGAGATGGTAGGCCTTTGGCTGGTGGCAGGATCCGCGTTGTACCATGGGGCCAACGGGATTCGCCTCGTCCTGAACGAGGTGTTCGGAATCCTGATGGGCAAACCAATCATGCCCGTTTATCCATATTCTCCCACGTCGCTGGGCAGAAACCAGAAGCTGGCCGTCTGGACCATAACTGCTGTCGTGCTAGTGCTCTGGCTGTGGGCCGGTTTGTACTTACTCGCCGGTCTGGGGGTCATCTAGGCGGAGAGCCTTGGCGAGCAAGGAATTCAGCCTGATGAGGGAGTCCTGGAGCATGCTCCTTACCTATATCACCGCCCTCATACTCGTGTTCGTCCTCACGATTCATCTCCTTCTGGAAAGCCCCCTGACAGGGGTGCCCCTGGAAGCCACTCTCACCTTTGGATACGCCACTGGCAACCTGATGTACTACAAGGTGGTCTTCGGCCTGCTCCTCTTCGCGGCGGTCATCCATGGCATCAACGGGCTCCGGGTGATTGCCATAGAATGGCTCCACCCGCGGAAGAAGGCCTGGCTCGTCAACCTTCTCGCCGTGGTACTGATCGGGTTCTTCTTGGCGCTCGGGTCGTACACCCTCATAGCGGTAACCTAGAGTCCGTCATGAGCCCGTATGCGACGAGCACACGGAGGTCGGCCAAAGAAGAGGGTCTCCGGAGATCCACCGAGCTCTCGCAAACGGCTTTAAGAAAGACGGCCGAACGCCTACAGTCAAGATGGGGCGGCATGGGGTCTCGACGATCGTGGCTCTGGGTCTGTTTGCCGGTGGAATTCTAATAGGTCTGGAAGGCTTCTACATCGCATCCGTCATTCTTGCCAAGCCAGCGACCCTGAACCAGACGTTAACCACGAGCTTCACCGCGACCCTGACCACGACGTTGCCCACGACAATTACCGAGACAGCCTCCCACACAGAGACCACAACTCAGCCTACGACGGACACTCGGATCGTCACCTACACGCAAACCACGGCCCTGCCTACTACCACGACTAGGACATCCACAGAGACCCAAACCGCGACTCAGACCTCCATCCAGACTAATACCGTTGCCGAGACTACGACCACTCAGACGCAGACGGCCACGCAGACTTCGACCGTCGGACTCCTGACCTCGACACAGACCGAGACCCAGACAACTACAACGACAATGACATTCTTCATCGAGACGATTTCACAGACACTGACTTCAACCTACACGACGACCGTCGCCCTGATAACGACGACCACCACTCAGACAAGCAGCCACACGACAACCATTGCGCAGACGACCACCACCTCAACACAGACTTCGACCCAAACGACAACCATAGCGCAGACGACCACTACCTCCACACAGACCACCACTCAGACAATCACATCCACCCTGACTTCTACGACGACCACCGTGTTCACCTTCGCCAAGACCACAACGACATCCACACAGACCACGACCCAGCCTTCCACGACGAGCCTTACTGTCACAGTCACACAGACCACAACGCAGACGTCCACTCAGCCGACGACGGCTACACTGACCCTCGTACAATCCACCACCCAGACCACGACTCAGACGCTTACCACTCCTCAGCCCACGACCACCACGCAGACTTCCACCCTGACCCAGACCGCTACCCAGACAGTCACCCAGACTACCACTACGCCTCAGACGACCACGACCGAGACCGACACCACCACTTTCACTATGACGGTTTCATCGACGTCGACCGAGACCGACACAACGACTACGACGACGACAACCACGTGCACCGGCTCGTGCTAGTTTCTGTTCGCCCGGGATGGACCTTACGCAAGGCTCGCCCAGCAATCCCATGAGTCGGTAACCGCGTCTGGTCCGTAACCAGGGCCGGGTTAGAATCACAAGGCCGAACGGCTGAAGCTCTGGGATGTATCTCTCACCAATGGTTGGCGGCGCAGCCGTGGGTGCAACAGGTGAAAGAAACACACCGCAACGACCACCAAAATTGCAAGCAACGCCCTGGCGCTACGTCTCATGTGGTGAGAACCCGCCTCGGGAATCCCCGGTCCTGGCTCTCCGGCGACTCCTGGAAACCCTTCATCGCTGGACTCCCTAGATACATGATGCGCTGAGGCGCCTGATGAGCGATTCTGCCTTCGTCGGTACCCACCTCCGGCGCGTTTTCGGATGTCTCGCTGGATTCACCGGCGAATTTGGATTTGTCTGCCCCGAACCGGTTCCCAGGGCCGTCCCAACTCGTTCCTTTCCATCCCTCTACAGCAGGGCTTCGGTGATTCTCAGACTCCTTGTAAAGCCGGTCACAGCAGGCGGTCCGGCAAAGTCATTCAGCGACGCGAAGGCGACGACGACCGAGTCTGCCCGGATTGAACCAACCAAGAATGAGGTGAGCCACAAACCGTGGAAAAGGCTTCAGAACCGACGCCCCCGCCCTGGCCTCGTGTCGGTGGTCGACGAGGGAATGCGGATGACTATCCCTTACATGGCGGCGTTAGTCTTGAAACGCCAACGGATTATGGACACGTTTATAATGGCATCAACAATCGCCAAAGGGCTACGAGAGGGGTAAAGTGCCTCATTACGGTTACAGTTTCGAGGGTTTCGACCCTGCGGTGCATGTCAGGGCTAGTGGAAGAGAGGTAAACGTTTCACCAAAGGCCGCCAGGGAAGTCGCCCTGACCATCAAGGGAATGTCGGTCGCCAAGGCCATCGACCTCCTGGAACTCGTCGCAGAGAAGAAGATGGCGATCGCCTTCAGGAGGCACAAGCTAAAGGTGGGCCACCGAAGCGAGCTGCAGGGGTTCCCCACGGGGTCCTACCCCGTAAAGACAGCAGAAGCCTTCATCGACGTGCTGAGGAACCTCCAAAGCAACTCAGAATTCAAGGGACTGGATCCTGAGCGAGTCCAGATCGTCCATGCCTCCGCGTATGCTGGGAGGACCATCAAGGACTACGTTCAAAGAGCGTTCGGCAGAAGTTCGGCGAACTTCCACCAGCTGGTGCACATCGAGTTAGTGGGGAAGGAAGTGTAGAAAATGTCGGCCAGGCAACAGAGCTCAGTGAAGGCCATCCTTCTCACCAGCAGGTCATTCGCCGAGCTGGACGAGTTCTTCGAGAAGCAACTCGTCGAAGCTGGTTACGGCGGCCTGGAAGTGCAGAAGTCGCCGGTGGGAACCACACTGAAGGTCTACGTCGCCCGGCCAGGCCTCGCAATAGGGAGAAGGGGCACCGGCATAAAGGAACTCACCGACAAGGTAGCGGCGAAGTTCAACTTCCCCAACCCTCAGATTGCGGTGACGGAAGTGGAGAACCCTGAGCTGAACGCGAGAATCATGGCGGGCAGGATCGCTCAGATAGTCTCCCGCGGGACAGCCTTCAGAAGGGCTGCGATGTGGTCCGTCAACAACATAATGAACGCCGGGGCATCCGGAGTCGAAATCTCGGTGGCGGGAAAGCTGAGGAGCGACCGTTCCCACGGCGAAAAGTACAGAGCCGGCGTGGTCCCGAAGAGTGGCGATACCGCCGACAGAGCCGTCGACGAAGCCACGACCGACGTGCTGCTTAAGCTCGGACTCTACGGAATCAAGGTCAAGATAGCCCTTAAGGACGCCCTGCCCCCCGAGTTCCAGTTCAAGGAAGACGTCAAGCAAGAAGAAAAGAAGGAGGAGGCCCAAAGTGCCCCAGCTCAAACCGAAGGACCTCAGAAGCCAGGACGCTGAGAAGCTCCGGCAGACGCTCTTCGACCTGAGGTCGGAGCTGTCCAAGCTGAAGGGCGATGCCGACAGGGGCCTCGTGAAGAAGGATGTTGGCAAAGTCAAGAGGGCCCGAAGGAACGTCGCCAAGGTCCTCACAGTAATGCACGAAAAGGGGATAGAAGAGTGAACATGATCGGCGAGGCCGTGGCTGTGCTGCATGCCAGAGACCCGACCATGTCGGGGACCAGAGGCAAGGCGGTCTTGGAGACAGCTAACACCGTAGTCCTCCTGTCCAGCAAGGGGAGGAGGCTGACAGTCCAAAAGAAGGGAACCGTGTTTCTCCTTTCCCCTTCGGGGACGGTGGTTGCAGGAGATGACATCACGGGGAGACTAGAAGACAGGCTAAGGGAGAGGAAGAGATGACTGGGGCTGGACTGGAGGTGACCGCGCCAAAGAAGGCGTGCGAGGACGACAGATGCCCGTTCCACGGCAGTCTGAAGGTGAGAGGAAGGCTCCTGACCGGGAAGGTCGTCTCCACCGCGGGGAAGAGCTTCGTGGTCGTTCAGATGGAGTACCTCCACAACGTGCGGAAGTTCAACAGGGGGGAGAGGAGGCGCAGCAGGATTAGCGCCCACACGCCTCCGTGCATCGCCGTCAACAACGGCGACTCAGTAACGATAGGGGAGTGCAGACCGCTCTCCAAGACCATCTCCTTCGTCGTCGTCGAGTCGAGGAGGCATGCCTGATGTCAACCAAGTCCCGTGCCGTTTCCGCAAAGGGTGTGGAGGAGTTCAAGAACTACATCACACGCGCGATTCCCTTGAACGCGGTCATCACCTGCGCCGACAACACAGGGGCGAAGACCCTCAGGGTCGTTCAGGTCACGAAAGCCAAGACGAGGCTCAGCAGGGTTCCCGCCGCCTCGGTGGGGGACAGCGTGGTGTGCGTCGTCAAGAGAGGGCCCCCAGACCTCAGGAAGCAGGTCTTCGGAGCCGTGATCATCAGGCAGAAGTACCCGGTAAGAAGGGTGAGCGGGCAGCGGGTCGTCTTCGAGGACAACGCAGCCGTAATAGTAACGCCGGAGGGGGACCTAAAAGGCACCGACATCAAGGGACCCGTGGCGAGTGAGGCGGCCGAGAAATGGCCCCGCATAGCGAACCTCGCCTCGATCATAATTTGAGGGGATTTGAATGAGATTCGGGTCAAGCCTTTCGAAGGAGCTTCGTGAGAGATACAAGCGACGCTCGGTAACCCCACGAAAGGGCGACTCCGTGCGGATCGTTCGTGGCGAATTCAAGGACGTCGAGGGGAAGGTCACGAAAGTCATCCCTGCCAAGGGGAGGCTCAACGTGGAAGGGGTCACGAGAGAGAAGCAGAAAGGGGGCACTTCACTGGTCCCGCTTCACACTTCTGACGTCGTGATTACCTCGCTCAGCATGGACGACAAGATGCGCAGGGCTAAGCTGGAGGAGGGAATGTAGGTGGGCAAGAAGGGCGGAAGGAACAAGCTGAAGAGGGTCGCGGCGCCCCGGTCCTGGGACATCCCCAGGAAGGGACCCAGGTTCGTCTACAAGCCCATTCCCGGGACCCATCCAATCGGCTCCTCGTATCCTCTCGGCGTCGTAATCCGTGACCTTGCGTCCCTGGCGGAGAGAGGGAAGGAGATCAAGCACGTCGTCAAGACAGCCAAGGTCCTGGTGGACGGAAAGGCGACTCACTCGGCCAGCTTCCCGGTGGGTCTCTTCAACGTCGTCAGCGTCCCCTCGGAGGACTCCTCGTTCCGACTCGTCCCGTCGCCCAAAGGGCTGCGCCTCGCGAAGCTGGCAGCGACGGAGGCGGACAGGAAGCTCTGCAGCGTGCGCTCCAAGGCGAAGGTCAGGGGAGGTCACATGCAGTACGGGCTGCATGACGGCAGGTCGATTCTGGACGACGCCCTCAACCTATCACCCGGCGACGCGGTCCTGATTCAGGTCCCGTCCCAGAAGGTCATCGGCAAAGTGAAGCTGGCCAAGGAGTCCCTCGGTCTCGTCCTCACGGGGGAGAGGGCAGGCCAGCTCGGGAAGATTCTCGACGTGAAAAAGGGGACCATCAGCAGGGAGCGAATGGTTAAGATATCCCTCCCGAGCGGGGAGGCCGAAATCCCATCGCGGCTAGTCTTCCCGGTAGGGCAAGAGCAGCCAATGATAACGGTGGGGGTCAGCGCATCATGAGCCAGAGTGTAGTACAGGAAAACCCGATGAGGGCGATAAGAGTGGGGAAGGTAGTGCTGAACATAGGCCTCGGCAAGTCGGGAGATGCCATAGAGAGGGGGAAGAAGGTCCTCGAGCAGGTCTCAGGGCACAAGCCCAGCCCCCGGAGAGCGAAGAAGTCCGTGAGGGACTTCGGCATCCACAAGGGGGAGCCCATAGGCGTCATGGTCACCGTCAGGGGGAGCGGGACGAAGGAGCTTATCGAGAAGCTCCTGACTGCGAGGGAGAACAAGCTGGAGGAGACTTGCTTCGACTCGCGCGGATCGGTCTCGTTCGGGGTCAAGGAACACATCGAAATTCCCGGGATCAGGTATGACCCGGAGATAGGGATTCTCGGCATGAACGTCTCGGTCCTGCTGGAGAGGGCCGGCTTCAGGGTAGCAAGGCGTGGCAGGAGGACCTCCCGGGTTGGCAAGAACCACTTCGTGAGCAAGGAGGACGCCCTGGGATACTTCCGGAACAACTTCGGGGCGATAATCTCGTGAAAGAGAGGCACCCGAAGCAGAGAAAGTACGGGAAGTCGACGCACTACTGCAGGAGATGCGGGCAGTACGGCGCGGTGATCCGGGCTTACGACCTGGTCCTGTGCAGGCAGTGCTTCAGGGAAGTTGCGGAGAAGCTCGGCTTCAGGAAGTACGACTAGGTGGTAACTATGCCGGCGACAAACGTCCTCTCGAACCTCTTCACGAGCCTCCAGAACGCAGAAATGAGGAACAAGAAGGAGTGCATGGTGATTCCAGCCTCGAACCTCGCCAGTGAGGTCCTTAGGGTACTGCAAAAAAGGCGATATGTAGGCGAGTTCGAGTTCATCGATGACGGCGTGGGGGGCAAGCTCAGGGTTCAGCTCCTCGGCAGGATAAACAAGTGCGGCGTAATCTCTCCCAGGTTCCCAGTAAAGACCGCGAAGCTCGTGGACTGGGAGCACAGATACCTCCCTGCAGTCGGGGTCGGGACCCTGATAGTGTCCACCCCCAAGGGAGTCATGTCACACTCAGAGGCGCAAGAGAAGAGGCTCGGCGGGAGGCTCATAGGGTATGTCTACTGAGGCGCTCCAGCGGCAGCTCCTCGACATGCCGGAGGGGGTGACCGCCTCGATGAGTGGAAGGCTGCTGTCCATCAAGGGTAAGTTAGGCGAGGCCAAGAAAGACTTCGACAAGGTGTCTGTAAACATCGGGGTCGAGGGGAACAAGGTCGTCATCTCCCCATTCTCCAGGAAGAAGAAGGACAACGTCATAATCAACACGGCAGTGAGCCACGTCAATAACATGGTCACTGGAGTGACGAAGGGGTACACCTATCGGCTGAAGGTGGTTTACGCCCACTTCCCGATTTCGGTTAAGACGAAGGGGAACGAAATACTCGTCGAAAACTTCGTCGGAGAAAGGTCCCCGCGTGTGGCCAAGATAGTGGGAGACTGCAAGGTCTCCATAGAAGGAGACGACATCATAGTCAAGGGAGTCTCCGTAGAAGACGTCGGGCAGACAGCTGCCAACGTCGAACTCGCGACCAGGATCCGGAGGAAGGACCAGAGGATCTTCCTCGACGGCGTCTACACCTACCACAAGGAGCACGGGTAATAGGGATGAAACCGAAGGTTTCGGAAGAGAACAGGCTGAAAGCCCTCGTGAAGAAGAGGGCAGAGGTAGCGGAGCACAGGCCTGAGTTTGTGAGACAGGAGTCCTGGAGATACGTGAGGATACATCCCGAGTGGAGGAAGCCGAAGGGCGTAGACAACAAGGTGCGGAGGCAGGACAAGGGGTGGCCCGCCCTGGCAAGGGTGGGATTCAGGGGCCCATCAGACGCGCGCGGCCTCCACCCCAGCGGTCATTTCGAAGTTCTCGTGCACCGTCCCTCCGACCTTGAAGGACTGGTCCCCGGCAGGAACGTCGCCAGAATTGGGGGTACGGTCGGGGCCAAGAAGCGCGAGCTGATACTGACCAGGGCAGACGAACTGGGGATAAGGGTCTTGAATCCGACAGGGTTGAGGCTGGTTGAACCTAAGAAGTAAGAGGAGGCTCGCGGCCTCGGTCCTTGGGGTCGGCCAGGACCGAGTCATCTTCGACGAAGAGTATTCCGACCTCATTCAGGACGCGATCACGCGGAGCACCATCAGAGGTCTCATCGGCTTCGGGGCCATCCGGGCGGCCCCGGAAAAGGGCCTCTCAAGGGGGAGGTATAGGGTCCAGTCCAGGAGGCTAAAGCGCGGCCGGGGAGCCGGGTCGACGGAAGGAGGAGCGCTGGCCAGGAACCCCCGCAAAGATCGCTGGGTGACGAAGGTCAGGGCCCTCAGGTGGAGGCTGAAGGTTGCGAAGGACAGAGGCGAAATCACGCCGCAGTCCTACAAGATGCTTTACAAGCAGGTGAAGGGAGGACAGGTCAGGGGCGTGAAGCACCTCCTAGACCTGATGAAGGAGGCGAAGAAGTAATGTCCTCCTACGTCCCCCTGATGAGGAGAAGAAGGGAGGGGGTGACTGACTACAGGTCCAGAAAGCGGGCGATCACTTCCAAGGTAACTCTTCTTGTAGTCAGAATCTCGAACAAGAACGTGACCTCCCAGTTCATAACGCCGAAGGTCGGCGGCGACATGGTCGTGTCTTCAGCCCATTCACGACAACTGAGGAGGTTCGGGTGGAAGGGTTCTCTGAAGTCCACCCCCGCGTGCTACCTGTTGGGGTTGCTCGCCGGAAAAAAGGCTTCAGAAAAGGGGGTTAGGCAGGCGGTCCTATACAACGGTGTCGAGCCGTTCATCCGGGGTGCCCGGATTTCGGCCTTCGTCAAGGGAATCACGGACTCGGGGGTCGAAGTGCCCGTCGGGGAGGAAGCGTTCCCGCCCGATGAGAGAATCTCTGGAAAGTCCATAGCAGACTACGCCTCGAAACTGGCGTCGGAGGACAAGAGCCTGCACGACAGGGTCTTCTCCGCGCTCCTCAAGGGGAACTTCAGGCCGGAGGAGTATCCCAAGCACTTCGAAGAAGTCAAAGCCTCCATCGCGGGAGGGGAAGGGAAGCGAGCATGATGTCTGGGGGTTCCAGGAGGGACGAGGAGCCAGAGGTCTGGATCCCAAGGACCAAGCTCGGAAGCCTCGTGAACGAGGGAAAGGTCTCTTCCCTCGAGGAGATATTCAGAAGCGGCCAGAGGGTCCGCGAGGCCGAGATTGTGAAGAAGCTCCTTCCTGACCTGAGAAACGAGGTCGTAGGGGTGAGCGTGGTCCAGAAGCAGACAGACGCAGGGGAGCTGACCAGGTTCGCAGCCGTCGTGGCGGTTGGCAATGGGGCCGGGTGGTTCGGAGTCGGCAAGGGAAAGGCGATGCAGACCAGGGAGGCGATTGACAAGGCCACCAACGCAGCCCTCCTTAACATCATCCCCATCAAACTCGGTTGCGGAAGCTGGGAGTGCAGGTGCGGCAGAGCGCATTCAGTCCCTTACAGGATAAGGGGAAAGGCTGGAAGCGTCACGGTGGAGATAATACCTGGGCCGCGGGCGCTGGGGCTGGTCGCGGGGCCCGCTCTCAAGAACCTGCTTCAGCTCGCCGGCGTCAAGGACGCCTGGATCAGGACCTTCGGCTCGACAAACACGATGTCCTCGCTGGCGAACGCGGTGTACGACGCCTTTAGGATGTCGCACGGGCTCAACGTATAGGGTGAATGGATAGTGGGACTCCTCCTCGTCGTGAACCTCCATGGGAAGATCAACTCCTCCGCCCCGGTCAGGAAGGCGCTCTCCGAGCTGAAGGTGGAGCGGAAGTTCTCTGCTTCCCTGGTCCCCGACGACCCGGCGACTCTGGGCACGCTCAAGCTCTGCAAGGACTACGTTGCCTGGGCGCCGACGGACGCAAAGCTCATCGCGGTTCTCCTCGAGAAGCGAGGGATGGTCAGCGAGAGAGCGAGACTAGACGCACACGCGCTGACAGGGATGGGATTCAAGAAGCACCAGGAGCTGGCCGACAAGATGCTCAAGGAGCAGCTCCGGCTCTCGCAGGTGCAGGGGGTCAGGCCGTTCTTCAGGCTGTCCCCCCCCAGGGGGGGCTTCAGGGTGTCCCTTCGAAAGCAGTTCAGCGAGAAGGGCATGCTCGGAAGCAACCCGAAGCTCCCAGACATCGTGAGGAGGATGGTCTGAACTGCCGACCAGGCTTCGCAAGGGAAGGAGGTACAGGGGTGGACGGACCCACGGCTACGGCCAGATAGGCCAACACAGGCACTCCGGCAAGAGCGGAGGACACGGAAACGCCGGGCTCCACAAGCACAAGTGGAGCTGGATGCTGAAGTACGACCCGGACCACTTCGGGAGGGACCCCTTCAGGCCGCCGGGGCACGAGAAGCCAGAGGTCTGGGCTAACGTCGGCGACCTGGACGAGATGGCGAAAGGTAGCAAGGTTCTCGACCTTTCGTCCATGGGGGTGGGGAAGCTGCTGGGCTCAGGGAAGGTGTCCGGCGCCTACGAGGTCAGGGTCGACTCCATCACAAAGAAAGCTCAGGCTAAAATAGAGGCGGCCGGAGGAAAGGTCGCAGCCAAGGAGTAGAGCCATCACCAATGGCTTCGATGCGCGACTTCATCAAGAATCTGGCGACGGTTCTCCCCGAGATCCCCAAGCCAGAGAGGAAGCCGAGCCTCAACGAGAGGTTCATCTGGACCGGGTTCGCGCTCGTCCTCTATCTAGTGATGGCGGTCACCCCGCTATGCGGCTTTGGGGGGACGACGAGCAGCACCACCTCTCCCGGTGTCTGTGCGATAACCGGATCCACGGGCGAGGACCAGCTCGCGTTCCTGAGGGTGGTCTTCGCCTCAACCCAGGGGACCCTCATGGAGCTCGGAATAGGCCCGATAGTCACGGCGGGACTCATCCTCCAACTGCTCGTTGGGAGCGACATCATAAAGCTCGACATGGGCAACCCCGACGACCGGTCGATCTTCGGCTCCTCGACCAAGCTCCTCACCTTGATAGTGATCGTAGGGGAGTCCCTGGCCTACATCTTTGGCGGCGCATTGGGCGTCCTTCGTCCGGGCCAAGAGGTCATCATCTTCATCCAGCTCTTCCTCGCAAGCCTCACCGTGCTCCTTCTCGACGAGATGATTCAGAAGGGGTGGGGGATCGGAAGCGGAGTGAGCCTCTTCATCCTGGCGGGAGTCTGCCAGACCGTGATGTGGTACACGTTCACGCCAATCACGGTCGCGGTGACGCAGACCACCCAGGAGGTCTTCGGCTTCATACCCGCCCTGATCAGCGCCATCTTCAGCACGGGTTTCAGCTATGCCACCCTTGCTTCCGTCGCCGTCAGAGACTACCAGTATCCCAGCCTGCTCACCTTCATG
>Ga0187770_10000326_pt1 | contig 23424 bp, 22 predicted proteins | sample 0116_SJ02_MP02_2_FD_133154 | JGI IMG/M metagenome (GOLD analysis project Ga0187770, IMG submission 133154) | Tropical peat soil microbial communities from peatlands in Department of Meta, Colombia - 0116_SJ02_MP02_20_MG | ecosystem: Environmental > Terrestrial > Soil > Wetlands > Peat | place...
CGCTGACAACTAAACCTTCAAGGTAGCATCCTATCCGCTGTGTCGAGGGCCGTTGAGCAGGAGGTATTCTGACGCCGCTGGCGGGTTCACGTTTGTGGCCGCCGTCTTCCTGCTTGGGCTGGTCGGAGGCGTTCTGGTCAACTTCTACCTCCCGCTCCCGGTCTGGTCAGGGGCTGTGATACGAGTGGTGGGCTGTCTGCCTCTCCTCCTGGGGGTGTTTCTTTTCGCGTGGGCCAGGGCGACCTTCCGGCACCACATGACGGCGCTTATGCCATGGACCCATACCACGGCGTTGGTGACCGATGGGCCCTACGGCTTCTCTCGCAACCCGATCTACCTCTCCTTTGTCCTGATGTACCTAGGCCTGTCCTTCATCTTCGATTCCGCCTACGTGTTGATCACGCTCGTGATGATCATAGTGCTCTTCGACAGGCTGCAAATCCCGCGGGAGGAGAGGTATCTGCAGGGGCTCTTCGGGACCGACTTCGATTCATACGCGGCCAAGGTCAGGCGCTGGCTCTAGCTTCGATTCGACCCGGCTACACGCTTCCGAGCCCGCACAAGTCGGGCACCGGTTTCTGGCACAGGCAAGGTTTTTCCAACCCCACCACCCTCGAATGTTCGACTTGGTAGGTTTCTTCGCCTACGTGGTCCAGAAGCACCTGGCGACTGCGCTTCATTACGACTTCAGGCTCGAAATAGGCGGAGTCATGCCCTCCTGGTCGATTCCGAAGGGTCCTACACTCGACCCGACCGTGAAGAGACTCGCCATGCCGACCGGGCCCCATGACCTGGCGTACCGGAAGTTCGAAGGCACAATCAAGAAGGGGAACTATGGTGCCGGGACCGTCATGATATGGGATGAAGGGACCTATTCTCCCGAGGTTGAGGTTCGCAAGGGCGTCCGGGAGTTGCTGAAGGGCAGAGAGGAAGCTGAGGAGACGGCCGAGGCGGGCCTCCGCGATGGGAATCTGAAGTTCACCCTGTATGGGAAGAAGCTCCGGGGCTCCTTTGCCCTAGTCCGGACCAAGGACCTCGGCAAAGAGAGGGAGGCATGGCTCCTTATCAAGCACAGGGACGAGTTTTGCATTGCCGGGTACGACGCGAAAGACTACGACCTCTCCGCCGCAACTAACCGCTCGCTGGACCAGATTGCCAGGGGAGTCTAGGTCTGCCGCTCTTCACAAGAGGGCGGTCACACGCTTCGGAGAATCTTTTAAGGCACCGGCTCTCATTGCGGGCGGTCCGTCATGGCAAGGTTCGTCCTAGTCTCAGACACCACCTTAGCCCGGAACTACAGGAGCGTCCCCCTACTGGACTTCTTGGCGAGTGCTCCTACCAGCATTCTCCCGGAAAGGATCTACAGTTTCCTGAAGGGCCCCCCTCCCCCCTCCCAGGACGGCAGGGCAGTCATCGCCCCCTACGCCACCAGGAAACTCGAGGCGTGCGTCCTGAAGTCCCACAAGAGGGAGGACGTGGTCGTCGCACACGAGGACCACGTGGCAGACTTCGTGGATGACGACACAGAGATTATCGGAGTGTCTACAATGGACCCCTTGGGCCTGGGCCCGCTCACGATGTCATATGCTGTCTTCTTCGACGCCCCTGGCCCCGCCTACGTCTACAAGGAGTTTCAGACCCTGCTGGCACGGATCAACCGCGCAAGGGCTGGGAAGAAAGCCAAGCTCATGGTCGGCGGCCCTGGCGTCTGGGAGCTCACCGTCCGTCCAGAAGAACTAGAGAAGAACCACATCGACTTTGCGTACCAGGGGGAAGCCGACGATATCATAGGTGACCTCTTCAGGTACGTCGTCGAGGGCAGTGGGGAAAACACAGAGTTCTTCCGCGGTTTCCAGACCTTCAACGAATCTTTCCACAAGGAGTGGAAATCGAGCGAGAAGTTCATCAGCCGCTACCAGTTCTCAAAGCAGTTCCCCAGGCTCGAAGACATCCCCGAGATAGTGGGCCCCTCCGTGAAGGGGATGGTGGAAGTGATGCGAGGGTGCGGAATAGGCTGCGATTTCTGCGAGGTCACGCTCAGGCCCCTTCGCTACTACCCCCCGGAGAAAGTGAGGAAGGAGCTCGAGGTAAACGTCAGGGCGGGGATAGACACCGGTTGGCTTCACAGCGACGAGATCTTCGCCTACGAGCACGGCAGGAACTTCGTCCCGAATGAAGAAGCCATTACGGACTTGTTTTCAGCGGTGATGGCTACCCCAGGCATACATCGGACGAACCCGACTCATGGCAGGATTTCTATACCCGCGGCATATCCGGATTTCATCCGAAGGCTTTCCCAAATAATGCGGGCCGGCCCCAACAACTGGATAGGGCTCCAGATAGGGGTGGAGACGGGGAGCGACAGGCTTGCGTCCGAGCACATGCCGAACAAGACACTCCCGCTGAAGGTCGGCCCGGACGGGAGCTGGGCGGACATAGTCTGGAGGGGGACCTACGTCCTGAACACCTACTACTGGCGACCTGCTTTCACGGTCCAGGTTGGGCAGGCCGGGGAGACGCCAGAGGACAACTGGGAGACCGTAGCCCTCATCAACCGGCTGAGCAACTCCACTACTCAAAACGGCAGGCCCTTTGAGTTTACGATAATCCCTATGCAGAACGTCCCCCTGGGGCTGCTGAAGAGCATGGACTTCTCCTCTGTGAAACTGAACCCGTCCCAGCTGGCCGTCTACTACGCATCCTACAGGCATCTGCTGAAGATAGCCACCAGAGACGCCACGACAGCCTCGTCAGAGCATAATCCTCTCACAAAGTACGTCACGGGAGGAATGATGGCTCTCGGGGCCTGGGGGATGTTCCGTGTCGTGAGGAACAGGTGCAGGAGAGGAGGGCTGGACGTGGACAGGGTGGACGGTCATGGTTTGGAGAGGCGTCCACTGCAGGCGCCAGTGATTCGCGCGTAGGGGCGGGGGTCTGCCCACAGTTCTCATCGGACAACATCTAAGTATAGACGGAAAGACGAGCGGGTCCGTTTGTTCATCATAGAGTTCGTCCTTCTAATGTTCTTCATCTCGATTTTCGCGGGGGTCTTCGGGTCGATCGTGGGACTCGGCGGTGGAATCGTGGTAATTCCAGTTCTCACAATCCTGATGGGAGTGGACATCCACTTCGCCATCGGGGCTAGCATAGTTGCCATCATCGGCACCTCTAGTGGCTCGGCTTCGACCTACGTCAGGGACAAGGTGACCAACCTCAGGGTCGGGATGTTCCTCGAGCTCGCGAGCACCAGCGGAGCAATCACCGGCGCCGCGATCGCCGCATATACGAACTCCGCGGCCCTTGAAACGATTTTTGGAAGCATCCTGCTTGTCTCTCTAGTGCCGATGGTGATGAAAATCGGGGAGGACGTCCCAAAGTCCCCCGAACTCAGGGGGGTATCGAAGCGCCTCGGCCTTGCAGGGTCTTACACCGAGTCCGACGGCAGAGTGGTCAATTACAACTCCACCCGTCCAGTTGAGGGGTTGGCGGGCACAGCCGTGGCCGGAGTCCTTTCTGGCCTGCTTGGAATCGGAGGTGGTGCATTCAAGGTCCTCTCCATGGACCTGGCCATGAAGCTCCCCATGAAGGTATCAACCACTACGTCCAACTTCATGATAGGCGTGACGGCGGCGGCTAGCGCCGGGATCTACTTCGCCCGTGGGGATGTCGACCCTCTCGTCGTGGCTCCGGTAGCCCTTGGCATCCTGATTGGCGCTGTGATCGGGGCCCGGATCCTGCTCCGTTCGCGAAACACCACCGTCAGGAAGATCTTCGCGGTCGTCCTCGCGATAGCGGCGGTCGAGATGATTCTGAGTGCTCTTGGGGTGTCGGTATGAACTGGAGGGACCCAGAATCGATGAACGTGGTGATAGGCGAAGTCCTGAGGTACGGTGTCATACTCTCGGGTGCAATTATCCTCGTCGGGATAATCAGCTTGGCGGCCACCAACGGGCTCACAGGCATCACCGGGATGCTCACCTACAACCCGAATGTAGTGCCGCACGATAACATAGATGTGAGCCTGGGCGGGCTGGCCCAGGGTCTCGTTACCCTTTCGGCTTTCTCGTGGATTGAGCTCGGGGTGATAGTGCTGATTGCGACTCCGGTTTCGAGGGTAGTGATCTCTGTCTTCCTCTTCGCCGCAGAGAGGGACAGGCTCTACGTTCTTATCACGGCCGTCGTCCTCGCCCTACTGCTCTTCAGCATGCTTGTGACTCCATTCATCCCAGGGTTCCATGCCTGAGTTTTCCTCCTTGTCAAACATACCAACGCCGTCGAAGCTCCGGTCGGGACATTGAAGACGAGAGCGGTGTTCTTCGACCTTGGTGGTACGCTTCTCGTCATGCGACGTGACAGGATCTTCCGGAAGGTGCTCCAGGAGGCGGGCAGAGACCCAGGCCTCGAACGGATACACTCCGCATACCTGAAGACGGAGTCCTGGTGGGTTCCGCACTACGCCGCCAGGGTCCTGAGCGAGGAGGAGACTGCGGAAGCCTACAGGGACCTTGACCAGAAGGTGTTCTCTCTGCTATATCCTGGAGAAAGCGAGACGGAGGCTTTCAGAGTCTCGAAGCTCGTACGGAGAAAATGGCCCGAGCTCGAAACCGAAATCCCTCTCGAACTGTACCCCGACGTGGAGCCCTCCCTCGGGAGGCTCGCCGGAAGCGGCTATGCGCTCGGCCTGATTTCGAACGCGCCTGCTGATACCATCAGGGTGGTGGAGGCTTTGGGGCTTAGGAGGTATCTTGGCACCATTGTGATATCCGGGGCGGTAGGGTACACAAAACCACACCCTGAAATCTTCAGAATTGCACTTAGAGAGGCAGGCGTCGAAGCTCCAGAAGCGATTCACGTCGGTGACCTGTATGAAGCCGACGTCGTAGGCGCGAGGAACGCGGGCATGGAGGGAATTCTTATCGACCGGGACGACTCCGACTGGCGTCCTGACTGCCCGAGAGTGCGCAGCCTCGCGGAGATTTATCAGTTCATCAAATGAATCTCAAGAGGACGGCTTCATCGCCCCTTCGTCCCGGCTACCCCCTGATGGGCTGATAGCTTGCGCAGAGCATCCCATAGTAAGTTGGGACCTGATATGACAGGAGCTCGGCCTTCATCGGAACAACCGAGAGGGCGCCAACAAGCATCGCCATCTGCCAGAGACTGTCTGGCCTCGCACCTTCAACGAAGCTGGGTGACATTTTCACTATTTCCTCCAGCTCGTTGTGGCGGATGAGGTCCACCACCTGCTTGTCGTACACCGCCGCCCGCCTGTCGAACCCGTAGGGCCCGCTCTGCTGATGCCTGTGGGCCTGGTCAGCGCTCGCGACGAAGGCGACTCTCCTCTTCCCCTCTTCTGCGGTCTCCGCGATTATCCTCCCAAACTCCACGTTCTGGGCTAGGGGTATCTCCCTCGACGGGGTCACAATCACGATTTTGCGCTTCATAGGTCTGCCCCTGAGAAAGAACCACAACGGTACCATGGTTCCCCAGTCCATCGCCATGTCAGAAAGTGGCCCATCGGAAACCCCGTAGCTCGCCGCGACAACCGGGAGCCCAGCCGCTTCCCCCGCTTCTGCCAGTTTCCTCGCGAATTCGACGTCGCACTTGGCCCGAAGTTGGATCTCCCTTCGTCCTTCAGCAGTGCTCCCCGAGGAGTTCTCGGAGGTGACGACTCCAATGTGTTTGTCGAGCCTCAGGTTGTGAGGGCTCGCCAGGACTATTGTTTCTGGCCTCGTGTTATTCATGGCCACGGCGAGCGCTCTCATCCCCTTTCGAGTCGGGGAAAAGAGCTTCATTTTCTTCCCGGCAAGTGCGGGGACGATTTCCCCCCCGTGCGGAGCTATGCAGGCATAGACTAGTGGCACAGACCCCAGAGAGCATAGTACGGTCTTCAAAAATTCTTCTCGCACACGCGTTCCCCGAGTAAACATCGGGAGTCTTCGCCCTCCCCCAGGTAGGGTGTTTCATTCTGGCTCAAAGGGCCCTGCCCCTCAGCCTATCAGGCGTTCTTCTCCAAATAGTGGATTATGCCCATCACAGACGTCCTTACCGATACCTGGGCGAACAGGGGGAGGTCAACGGTCCCGGTGCCTCCTGCAACCTCCTTCTGCATTACCTCTGTCGCCTCATCCAGGGACACCCCCTTCTTCCAGAGCCTCCTCACCTCCTCGACCCACTTCTGGACCAGCTCGGTCGTCCTGTCGAAGACCCAATCGACATCCTTCCGTCCCCCGAAGTGGGGGACGAGGAGCAAGGAAGGCCGAGTCTGCCTTATTGTTCCTATGGTCGCCACAAGCTCCATCGGGTTGAAGCTCGGCGGGGGTGTAGTCGGGATTAGCGCCTTCATCCCAGGGTAGACTATTCCCACTGCGTCCGCGGTGAACATCACCCCAGTCCTATCTAGCACCACAGAGACTTGGTGAGGCGCGTGACCCGGCGTATGGATCAGCGTCGCACTGAGGCCGTCTCCAAGATCTAGGCTTGTCTCCTCTCCGACCGTTGTTATCCTCTCTGGCGGGATTGGCTCCGGGAGGCCGTACATCGCCATAATAGCTGAGCCGAAGACCTTGGTCGAGCTCTCGATCAGCCTCGTTGGGTCAACGAGGTGTGGGGCACCCCTTTCATGTGCCACGACTTGGGCATTCGGCATGTCTTTCAGAAGAAGCCCAGCCGCACCGGCGTGGTCAAGATGGACGTGGGTTGGGACAATGTACCGGACGTCAGTCGGCATCACTCCCACTTCAGCCAGACCCGCTAGTACATTCTCGTGCGACGAGGCGTAACCACAGTCTACAAGCGTGGGCTTCGGCCCTTTGATAATATAGGCGCTGACCGTGCCCGCCTGACCCAGGGCGAACGTGTCTAACGCGTAGACTCGGTTTGAGACCTTTGTCGCGTACATCTCATCGCCCCCGGGTGGGGCCTTTCAGGCTCCCGAATTCGAAGGCGAGCATCGCGAGGGACGCGGCCCCGAACTTGAGGACGTCTTCGTCGACCTTGAACCTGGAACTGTGGTTCGGATAAATGCACCCCTTCTGTGGGTTGCGGCTCCCGAGGAAGTAGAACGTCCCCGGCGCCCTCTGGAGGAACCTGGAGAAGTCCTCGCCTCCCAACATGGCCTCGACTCTTCTCACTCTTGTCCCCGGAATCCTCTTGAGGACCGAGACGACCTTCTCCGTTGTTTCGGGGTCGTTGACGGTCACAGGGTAAGCATCCCTCTCGAACTCTACGACTGCGGTAGCGCCGAAGGTCCTGCAGACCCCCTTCGCAACCTCTTCAACTCTCTTCTTTGCCAACTTCCTAGTCGCCTCGTCCAGAGTCCTGATTGTCCCGTCGAGAGTCGCCTCGTCGGGGATGATGTTCTCCTTGGTCCCCGAATGCACCGCGCCTACGCTTATGACAAAGGGACGCACCGGGTCTATCATCCTGGCAGACACTCCCTGGAGCGCGAGTATGACATGGGCCGCTACATAGATGGGGTCCACAGTCTCATGGGGTGCCGAGCCGTGTCCTCCCCTACCAATTATCTTCACCTTGAAGGTGTCCGGCGCAGCAGCAATCGCCCCCTCTCTGATCCCGAACTCCCCGGACTTCCTGGTGGCTTCGATGTGAAGGCCGAACACGAAATCAACCTTGGGGCTGTCCATGGCCCCGTCCTCTATCATGGGCATGGCGCCACCTCTCCCACCGTGCTCCTCCGCCGGCTGGAAGAGGAACTTCACAGTCCCAGACAGGTCTTCCCTGTGCCGCGACAGCACCCTCGCCGCGCCCAACAGCATCGCGGTGTGCGTGTCGTGGCCGCAGGCGTGCATCACGCCATCGACCTTCGACCGGAAGTCCACGTCCGACGCTTCTTGGACTGGAAGGCCGTCCATGTCTGCACGCAGCGCCACAACGCGTCCCGTTCTTGCTCCCCTTAGGACGCCAAGCACCCCCGTCCCCCCGACTCCTCGCCTTACCTCGATGCCAAGAGACTCGAGCCTCTCCGCGACCAGCTTCGACGTCTCCACTTCGTGGTACGCAAGCTCTGGGTGCTGATGGAGGGCCCTCCTAGTCCTGATCATCTCTGGTTCGATTTGCTTGGCCTCGCCCAGAAAATCCACGCGCGCCGCCGAATCGCTCACCAATAAAAGCTCGACAGATCGACCTTTTCGCAACTAGCCTCTCGAAAGGTCAGAACATAAGAGACCCTTGAACGTTCAGAGGCGGCAGATCCTCCGGATCGACCCTCAGTTCGACAAGGAGGGGACGATCAGACACACCGGTCAGGAACTCGACCCCCTCGCTAACCCCTTCGTCAGAATCGATAACCAGGCCCTTCGCGCCGAAGGCCTCTGCAACCTTGGCAAAGTTCGGGTTCGAATGCGTCGTTCCGAATATCCTCCCCATCTTCTGAATCTTCTGTCTCATCAAGAGCACCCTGTAGGAGTTGTCGTTGACTATGACGATTTTCACCCCCACCTTCTCCCTCACTGCGGTCTCGAGGTCCTGCACTGTCATCATGAACTCGCCGTCACCCATCACTCCCACTGCCTCCTTCTCTGGGAACACCATCTTCGCCCCTAGGGCCGAGGGAAAGACGAACCCCATGGAGCCCATGTTGGTGGCTGCAAGGAAAGACCTGCTAGAGCGAACCTTGAGGAAAGAGTAGGCATAGAGCACGTGCAGCCCTTGTCCTACGGCGAGTATGGCGTCTCGCGGCAACCGCCTATCGAGTGCGCGGAGGAACTTCGCCGGGTTGACAAACCCCTCCTTCGTCCGCGACTCCGCTTCCTTCAGTAGAGCGTTCCATCCTCTCCTCTCGCTCTCGATTTGTGCCCTCCACGGCTCCTCCAGCCTCTTAGGGGCCATTTGCGCGAGGCTCCGGACGAACTCGGCCGCATCGCAGGCCACGTGTATGGCACACGGTACGGGTTTCCTGTCCCAGAGAGGGTCCAAATCTACTGCTACCACCTCCCCTTTCGGAGTTATGTTGAACCCGTAGGTGGACACGTCCGAGAGGCCGCAACCTACGCAGAGAACGACATCTGCCTCGACGAGAGCGGTGTCCGCTACCTTGTTCCCACCACCGAATCCTATCCTTCCGAGCGCCAATGGGTTGTCCTCAGAGACCGCTCCCCGACCATTCCCCGACGAGACAACGGGGGTCTCGACTCGAGAAAGGAGCGCCTGAAGTGCTTCCGCCCCTTCGGGGGTGTTGACGCCTCCCCCGACCACGATCAGAGGCTTCTTTGCCCCGGCGAGCAACTCCGAGACACTGGCCACCTCCGCTCCTGCTGGGGCCTGCGCTTTTTGCGTCGAAAGTCCCATAACCTCGTTCCCTGCTTCAAGGCTCCAGACATCCTCAGGCACCTCAACGAAGGTCGGCCCACACGGCGGAGACACCGCAAGGGAGTAGGCATCTGCGAAGATTTTGGCAGCCTCCGATCCTCTTTCCACCCTCCAGGCCTTCTTGACGACGCTTGCTACCATGGCAGACTCCGGAACCTCGAGCCAAGAGTCCATCCCCACCATCCTCCTCTTTACCGCCCCCGCGACGAGCACCATAGGAGAACCATCCTTCCAGGCGTTGGTGACACTGATCAGAGAATTTAGAAAACCTGGTCCGCCATGGACCATCGCGACCCCCGGTTTGCCCGTCAGCCGCCCTTCGGCGTCTGCCATACTTACAGCGACCTGCTCATGCCTGGTGGAGACGTACCTTATCCTGCTCGAAGATAGAGCGTCCATCAGCTCGAGGATGGAGGTGCCTACGAGGCCGTACGCCCTCGCCACGCCGTAGCTCTCAAAGGAGCGGACTAGGAGTTCGGAGACCTTCATGGGTTCACGACGTTGATTGGCGGCTGCCCCATCGCCACTCGGACCACGTTCTCCACGGTCGTCTGGATTATCCTGAGCCTGGCGTCATTCGTGGCACCAGCCACGTGCGGCGTCAGGACGATGTTAGCTCCCTCCCTGGCGGCCGCGAGCAGCGGGTTGTCCCGCGCTATTGGTTCGGTGGTGAATACGTCGACCCCTGCACCGCCAATCCACCCTTGGGTAACCGCTTTCGCAAGGGCTCCCTCGTCGGCGAGCTCGCCGCGCGAGACGTTGACGAAGACAGCGTAGGACTTCATCAGTCTGAGCTCCTTTTCTCCGATCATCCCCCGCGTTTTGTTGGTCAGCGGGACATGGATGCTGACCATGTCGCTCTCCGAGAGGAGGCGCTGCAACGGGAGGAAGGTTACACCCTGCTTCTGCTCATCGGGCTCGGGAAGCCTGACGATGTCCGTGTAAACGACATTCGCTCCCATCGCCTTCGCCCTGGAAGTAACCTCCCTACCGATCCTACCCATCCCTATTACCCCCCAGGTTTTTCCGTAGACTTCCGCAGCGACGTTCAGGAGCTCTTCCTGCACCCATGCCCCCTCCGTAATTCTCCTGTGGGCATAGCCAATGCGCTTCACCAGGTCTAGGGCGAGGGCGATTGTGTGCTCGGCCACGGAGACGGAGTTCGCCCCGCCTATGTTGGACACAGGAATCCCCCTACCGCGACAGGCGACCAGGTCGATGTGATCGTAGCCGGTGGATGGTTGGGCGATAAGCCTCACCCTCGTCATGGCGTCGACCATCTCCGACGTGATTGGGATCTTGAAGGTGTAGTCCCCGATTACAACGTCAGCGTCGCGGAGTTCCGATTTCAGCTTCTCCATATCGAGTTCGTTTATGGTCTTGAAGTCCGCCTCTATCTTGTACTTCTCCATACTTTCGGCGAAGAAGAGCCGAATAAGGCCCTCAGGCATTGGGGACAGTACGACGATCCTAAGCACGCCGCTTTGAGGTACTCTAATGATTTAACGATTCTGACCCATGCTGAGATGAGAGGCTCACGCTTTTAGGATGATTCCCTGTTCCTATGGCCCTTGGCACTCTCAAACGCCTCGAAGGCAGGCGTTGCGATATTCGTAGGTGCCGTCCAGTTCAGCATATGCATGATCGTCGCCGAGATTGTCTACTCGACAAACGGCCCCTTGAACACATCGGGTTCCGGAAACACGACAGGATACATCTACAGCGTCGCTAACAACTACATCAGCGATCTGGGCGCCAACTGCCGCACGGGCTGCACGTCCGTGCCATCGGCGTATCTGTTCGATACTTCCATCGCTCTCCTCGGCTTACTAATTCTAGTGGGTGCATTCTTCTTGCAGCGTGCGTTTCACTGGACGCCGGCGACAGTCATGATCGGTCTGGCAGGAATTGGAGCATTAGGCGTCGGTCTCTTCCCCGAAACCACGGGGATATGGCACAGCATCTTCTCTCTCATCGTCTTCCTCTTCGCAGGTCTCGCTGCCCTCGTTACCGCAAGATTCCAGAAGAAACCAATGTTCTACTTCTCCATCATTCTCGGTCTCGTGACCTTGGCGGCGTTATTCCTCTACATAGGAGGAAACTACCTCGGTCTTGGTCCGGGCGGGATGGAGAGGATAGTCGTCTATCCAGTGCTTCTCTGGTCAGTCGGGTTCGGCGGCCACATGATGTCGTCAGAAGACACCCGGCCAGGATAGACGCGGCTACCAACGAGTGAGACCGACGGGCAAGCGTAAGCGCTAGACCTTCGAGGAAGGCGTGTATGGCATCTCTTATGAGACTACTTTCCTGAACTGCAGCAGGGTGGCTGCGAACGTCAAGCCTGCGATGATACCAATCAGCAGGTACGCTGAAACGAGTGAATTGAACGTCAACCCTCCCGCTACGAGATTGCGCGTCACGTCTGAGGCGTAGCTGACTGGGTTGTAGTTGGAGAAAGTCTGAGCCCATGAGGGGAAGAAGGAAATCGGAAACATCGCGCTGCTGATGAATATCAGCGGAAAGAAGAGAACGCCCGATAGTGCCGAAATCGTCTCCGTCTTCCGGGTTCTTATCCCGACGGTGAGAAAGATCCCAGAAAGGGCAAACTCGAAGAAGGCCACTGTCACAAGGATGAGCAGAATTCCAGGCGGCCCAGAAGAGAACTGGACCCCCATCAAAAGAGCGACAACGATTGTTATGATTGATTCCGCTACCGCAATCAGCATGTCTGTCACCAACCTTCCTAACAATATGGCTGGCCTGCTAACCTGCGTCAGAAGCATCTTCGAGAGAAACCCCGAATTCAGGTCGTTGGCCAAAGAAACCCCGCCGAGCGGTGCGCTGATCATGGCGTTTAGCATGATCACACCAGGTGTAAGGTAGGCCAGGTAGCCGCCAGGGGTGCTGGGTATGAATTCGCCGAACTTGGTCAGCAGCTGAGAGAAGAGGACGAGGAAAATTACGGGAGTCACGAGATTCGTGCCCAGGAGAGTGGGATTCCTGATCAACTTCGTGAGGTATCTTTCCAACAGAGATTGGGTGTCGTATAGTATCGTCATTTCCATCAGCTCACGTAAGGAACGGCTCCGTTTCCTTCCTCGACAACTCTTCAGCCCTGATGCGACGCCCTGTCTTGCGCAGAAACACATCGTCCAGGGTGGGAGAGGATATGCTGAGGAAGGACGGCTGAATGCCGGCTCTGTCAAGGGATGTGATGATCGCCGCGATTATTTGCCCTGCGCTCTTTGCGTAGGCGGTGACTCCGCCGTCGGAGTCAATTACGTCAATAACACCTGGTACCGCCCTGAGAATTTCCTTCACCGTTGGTCTGAGGGTGGCGTCCTTCAGGGTAAGGTTGATCGTGTCGCCCCCTATCGACTCTTTGAGCTCTGACGGGGTGCCGTTGGCGATCAGCTGGCCGTGGTCGATCACCGATAGCTTGCGGCAGAGCCGATCAGCCTCCTCCAAGTATTGGGTGGTCAGGAAAATCGTGATGCCCTCATTTCTGTTTAGCCCTTCCAGATACTCCCAGATGGCGGCGCGCGACTGAGTGTCTAGGCCAGTAGTCGGCTCGTCTAGGAAAAGAAGTCTTGGCCTGTGGATGAGGGCGGAGGCGAGGTCAAGCCTTTTCCTCATTCCGCCAGAGTAGTGGCCCGCAGGCTTCTTCGCCACGTCCTCGAGTTGCACAAGTTTCAACAGCTCAGCAACGCGCTCGTCAAGGACCCGACCACTCATCTGCTGCAGGCGCCCCTGCAGGTGCAAGTTCTCCCACCCCGTAAGGTCTACATCCAGGCTCGTCTCCTGGCTCAGAACGCCAACGGCCTTCCGAATCTCCCCAGGCGACTTATCAAGGTCCAGGCCCGAGACGGACACTTTCCCTGAGTTCTTCCTCAAGAGTGTAGTCAGGACCTTGATTGTTGTACTCTTGCCCGCACCGTTCGGACCAAGAAAACCGAAGAACTCGCCTTCATCGACGCTGAAGGAGATGCCCTCCACGGCCCTCGTCCCATCGTTGTAGACCACGACCAGCTTCTCGACGGAGATGGCTTCACTCGTATCTCTTCGCCCTTCTGCCCCAAGCCCGTAGCCTATTTAAGTTAGACGGCCCTAACATTTGTTTGTACGTCAAACAGTTCGGCGTCGCTGGGTCGCGAGACGGCCCTGGCGACGAGAGGAGCCAATCCCTCAGCCAGGCTTCAGGTACTTCGAGGGTTCCACTAGCGTTTCGTCTTCGATTTTCCTTCGGAGCGCCCGCGTTAGATCACCTTGCGAAAGGTAACCCACGAGTGCCCCTTTGCTGTCGATGACCGCCAGGAAGGGAACGGTGCGCAAGGCCATCCTCCTGAGGCCGTCGTACGCAAATTCTGACTCGAGGATTTTTTCGGGTTCCTTGGCACAGATCTCTCCGATCGTCGAATTGGTGTCGGGTGCGCCCTCGAGGAGCAACTCGTGGTCGATGACGCCGAAGGGTATTCCGTCCTTGGTCACGATGATTCGTTTCTTCCCCCTGTACGGCTGGGCGCGGTCCGCGACGAGCCTGCGAAGCTCGGAAGCAGGCATCTGATAGTCGACGGAGACGGCCGGGGACGACATAATGGTCTTGATTCTTATCATTCTGAGCGGGTTGTAGTCGTAGATGTGCCTGACCCAGAGCCCCCGTTGGGCAAGTCGCTGGGTCATGATGGAATCCTTCATCAGGACCTCGCCGACCAGCTCGGCTATCACCACCGTGACGATTATGGGCAAGACACCCTGATAGTCCTGGGTCACCTCCAGGGCAAAGACGATCGATGTGAAAGGGGCCCTGGACGCGGTCCCAAAGACTGCAGCCATCCCTGCGATTGCAAATACAGAAGGGACCAGACCCAGCCGAGGAGCAGCCGAAACCACCCCAATCCCGAACAGCAAGCCCACAGACCCACCAATCATGAATAGAGGTGCCAAGGTACCCCCAGACGTCTGCGAGCCCATAGCGAGTAGCCACCCAGTGGCCTTGGCCACCAATATCATGGCCACAATCCCGACTACGTATTGCCCGTTCAACACTCCCGAAATCACATCGTAGCCCACCCCCAACATCTGCGGGACCGCGAAGCCGATGGCCCCCACGGCTATTCCTCCCACCACGGGGAGCCAGGGTTGTCCCAGTTTCACTTTGCCGAACAGATCCTCCGTCTTGTAAAGTCCTAGCGAAAGGGCAGAACCTGCAACTCCACAGACGAGCCCGAGACCGGCGTAAAACGGGAACGCCGACAGTCCTCCGAAATCGAAGGCTGAGGTCTGGAACAAGGGCAGAGGCGAGATCAGAGAGGTGTGCATCCATGCTCCTATGGCGGAGGCGATTGCGACAGGAACCAGGGACTTGACCCTGAATTCGAAGAGTAGGAGCTCAACTGCGAGCAGGACCGCCGCTATCGGCGTGTCGAAGGTAGCCGCCATCCCAGCTGCGGCACCAGATGCAAGGAGGATTCTCCTCTCCGCGCCAGTCATGCTGATGGATTGGCCGATAAAGGAGCCAAACGCACCTCCGGTCTGAATGATGGGACCCTCCGCGCCGAACGGCTGACCCGAGCCGATGGTCACTGCCGCTGAAACTGCCTTGAGTACGCCAACCTTCGGCTCGACCTTGCTCCTGTTCAGAAGGACAGATTCCATGGTCTCCGGAATCCCATGTCCGATAATCTTGGTCGAGCCGTACTTGATGAGGAGGCCTGCAAAAAGGCCCCCGATTGCAGGAGGGACGATCACGAACAGCCCCAGATGATTGAACTGAGGGGAGACAAACGAGAAATCCAGTCTGCCGTAATAGGACAGGTTCGTAATCAGCCCGATTAGATGATAGAGCGCATACGCGATGAGACCTCCGGCCAGACCTATGCCGCCGGCCAGGAGGGTGAGAAGGCCTATCCTAGACTCCTCTCGCTCCAAAATCGTCCGTTTGGTCTCCGCCGTAACGAACTACGCCCCGGAACAGTTCATAACGCACAGGGTCGATTGGCGAGCGAGCTTCGCGAAGCAGATTCGAAATCCTATCGCCAGGTCCAAGGGCTGGCACACGGACACCTGCAACCAGCATAAGAGAATTCGACCTAACTAGCGTTAGGTCGATAATCCGAGACCTCGACATTGTTTTATGGCCACCGCACTGAGCCGAAGTGTTGGAACTCGTGGAGGCGACCATTCTCGCCAGGGGACAACAACCGTGGATTGATGTCGTGACGCGGCGCTACCAGGCGAGGCTGAGGATTCTGAACTCAAAGGGATCACGGAGGCGTGACGAAGTCCTTCAGCTCGTCGAGATGATAGTGGACCGAAAATCCATTGAAGGGTTGCTGTCCCACCTTAGGAGCGATCCGGAGATATCAGAGATGGAGGTGATGAGCTCGGGACAAGGGAGACTGGTAGGGCTCATAAGAGCCAGGGGGGTCATCATGCGATGCATCGTCGACTCCGATTGCTTTCTGCTCAGCGCCTCGAAGGCGAAGAGAACGAGAACAGAATGGAGGGTGCTTGGAACTGAGAGATCGTTGAGGGACTTGATGAGCCGGCTTGCGAGAAGGGGAGTGGAGTACGAGGTCGGAGAAATCTCCGAGGTCAAGCGCATCAGAGGGTTGACTCCGCGCCAGGAATGGTTGCTTCGCACGGCCTACGAGAGAGGATACTTCGATTTCCCAAAGGGTATCAAGCTGAGGGCACTTGCCCGACCCCTCGGCATCTCAGCACCTACGCTCTTCGAATCACTGAAAAGGACTGAAAGGAAGCTCCTCCAGGAGCACTTCAGGGGGAGCGAAGCGCTCGAAATCCACTAGGACGTCTTCGTCCGCCAGAAGCTACGGAATGATACGTCCGGGACCTTGACGACCAAGCACTACCCGGCTAGGACTACCTTTTCTGAGCACGAGGGAGGCCGCACGAAACAACGGGCACTAGCTCTCGTCGTTCACGCGCATCAGGTGCGGGGGGTGGGATTTGAACCCACGAACCCCTGAGGGATGGGATTTCCTCGATCTCGACTTAAGTCCCACGCTGTTAGCCAATCTTAGCTACCCCCGCAAGCCCCGCGCGGTGTTATTCCATTAATAAGATTGGAATCTAGTCACGCGACAGATCTGAGAAACTCATTCAGGTTCTTGGTGTTCATAACATCCTTCGCCTTCAGCCAGGCTCGCCTTGCAACGATGACACCATAGCTCATGTTGTCCAGCTCCCCTACGGAGTGAGCATCGGAATCAACGACGATGGGGACCCCTTCCTCCATCGCCTTCCTTGCCCAGACTTCATCCAGGTCCAGTCTATCCGGTTGTCCGTCGATTTCCAACATTTTCCCGTTGACCTTAGCGGTGCGGATGACCTTGTTCAGGTCGATGGGATTTCCTTCTCTCCTCCCAATTAGCCTGTTCGTCGGATGGCAAAGGAAGTCGACCGAGGGGTGGGATAGCGCTCTCACCGCCCTATCAGTTAGCTTGGCGGCGTCCTGCTTGAAGCTCTGGTGAAGGGACGCACCCACGAGGTCGAACTCATCCAAGAACTTCCTGTCGAAGTCGAGTGACCCGTCGCTCTTGATCTCAACTTCTACCGCCTTCAATATCCTGAAGGGAGAGAGCTCGTCGTTAAGCTTCTCTATCTGCTCCCACTCCCTCCTGAACCTCTCCTCTGAGAGCCCGTTCGCCACTCGAACCGAGACAGAGTGGTCCGTTACTGCGATGTATTCGTACCCCCTTTCCTTCGCGCCCCTAGCCATCTCCTCGAGAGTCGCGGACCCATCGCTCCAAGTCGAGTGCATCTGCAGATCCGCTTTGATGTCATCGAATTCGATCAGATGGGGCAGTCTCCCCTTTGCGGCTGCCTCCAATTCCCCTTTGTTTTCCCTGAGCTCAGGAGGAACGTAGTCGAGCCCGAGCTTCTGATAGACCTCCTGCTCCGTCTCCCCTGCCAGCCTCTCCCCCATCTTCGCAAAAAGTCCATACTCGTTGAGCTTCCACCCCTTCTCTATCGCCAGATTCCTTAGGGCGATGTCGTGGTTCTTGGACCCTGTGAAGTAGACAAGGGCGGCGCCGTATTCTTCCGCGGAGAATATCCTGAGGTCTACCTGGACGCCGTCCTCGAGCTTGACGCTGGTCCGCTTTGGGCCGCTCTCAAGTACCTGTGCCACTCCAGGACATCCCCTGAGCGCGTCCGTGGCCTTCCTGTCCATCGAGAGGAGGTCCAGGTCCCCAACTGTGCTCTTCCCCCTCCGAAGGCTTCCTGCCATCCCCACGTCTATGCCGAGTGCCTCGAAGTACGAGGAGAGCTCCTGGAAGTGCCCCTCGGCATCGGGGAGGAGCATCCTCTTCTCGAAGCTCTGCAGCCTCTGTATGCCCACTCGAAAGGATTCCCTCACCGTGGGGCCGAATTCCGAATCCAGCCTGCCTGAATCGAGGGCTTCCTTCAGCTCCTTCACGCTTGTTATCCCGAGTTCGTGAGAAAGGTGGTAGGCGGTCCTCGGTCCAATCCCCTGGACCTTCATAAGGAGTGGGACTCCCGGGGGGGTCTTTTCCTGCATCCTATCCAGGAGCTGGAGCTTCCCAGTGCTCAGGTACTCATCAATCTTCTTGGCAATCCCTTTCCCGACGTACTGTATGTCCTCGAGCCTCTTCTCCTTCCACAACTGCTCAATGTCCTCGTCCATGTTCCTTACGCTTGTAGCAGCCCGGTGGTACGCGATTACCTTGAACCTGTCCTCGCCGTTCGCCTCCACCAGGTCCCCGAGCCTGTCCAGGAGGTCAGCTACCTCGATGTTTTTCATGTCGGCCCTTCAAGGTTACAAGAGTTTTAAAAGCAGTCTTGGGTGCGCCTCTTCAGATGGTAGTCTTTCAGAAGGCTTTCGTCCTAATCAAGGTCACACCAGGCAAGGAGCACCAAGTCATGGACGCTCTCATGAAGATCCCTGAAGTGGCCGAAGTCCATGTCGTTCCAGGTGTTTGGGACCTCCTTGCGGTGGTCATTTCCAAGAAGGAGGTCGCCATAGGAGGCGACGAGAAAGTCTACAGGCTCGTCCTCGAGAAGATAGAAAAAGTCAAGCATGTCGAGGACACCAACACTATGGTGTCCCAGTTCTCAAAGACGAAGTAGTCTACTTCCACCAGCCAAAGTCCTTCGGTGTGTTCGTTATCGCCACGCCCTTCTTCCCTTCAATCAGCACGTCGTCTTCGATCCTCACTCCCAGCTTTCCTCTGATGTACGCGCCGGGTTCCACAGTGAAGCACATGCCGCTCTCCAGCCTCTCCTTGCCTCCCTCAACGATGTATGGGGCCTCGTGAATCTCTAGCCCCAAACCATGCCCTGTCCTGTGCGTGAAGTACTTTCCCAGCCCGGCTCTCTTTAGGGTCCCTCTGGCGGCTACATCAACCTCTCCCACTCTGACCCCGCTTGCCGCTTTGGCTATTCCGGCTGTGTTGGCTTCGAGCACCTTCTCGTAGACCTTCTCCAGCTCTTTGTTCTCCCCTACACAGTACACCCTGGTGACATCCGAGTAGTACCCCTCGTAGGTGGCCCCGACGTCTATGATGATGCCCTCTCCTCCCTGTATCTTCTTAGAAGTAGGGAGCCCATGTGGGTCCGCCGCCCTGGGGCCCGACTGGACGAGCATGTCATCAACGTGGGTCGCTCCCTTCGCATAAATGGTGTCGGTGGCCGCTTTGGCCACTTCGAGCTCCGTCAATCCTTGCCTGATGATGCCCGGGAACTCCTCGAAGGCACTGCTGAGTATGCTGGCGGACTTCTTGAGTAGCTTCACCTCCGCCTCGTCCTTCACCTCGCGCATCCCCTGAAGTATTGGTTCAGCGTTCCTGAACCTCGGCGACGCTTCCTCCATCAGTCTGTCAAGGTAGAGAAAGGGCGCCCTCCCTTCGACCCCCCACTTCCCCTTCAGTCCTGCGCCCTTCGCAGCCTTCGAGATGGCACCCGCGGAGCCTTCCGAGTCGGTCCACGCGTGTATTTTCATCCCAACGGGGCCTTCGGCGTAGGGACCGGACTCGAATGCGGGGGACACCAGGTGGGGCTCTCCTTCGGTAGGGACCAGCAGCATGAACGGCCTTTCGAGGAGAAGCGAATTAACGCCCGTGAAGTAGGTCATGTTAGGGCCGGGCACTATTATCGCCCCCCTGAGTCCCTCCTTGTCCAACCGCTTCCTGAGGATCTCCAACCTTCTGCCGTAAATCGCGTCCTTGGTCATTCCCGCCTTTGGCATTCAGATACTGAGTTAATATGTCGTCTTTCTCGGAGGCGGATTGCCTTGGGCCTCAAAGAGACATTCGTGCTGCCGCTGGCGAAGAGGTGGATTTCAGGGGTCAACTTGGATTCGGCAATGTCGGACGCAAAGAAAGCGAACTCTAAGGAGATTGGCGTCCTGGTGAACTTCCTCGGGGAGGAAATCAAGGACCCCGCAGAGGCCGACGCGCACACGGCCGAATACCTTCGCCTCCAGCAGACGATGGCAGACGGCGGAATCGACGGGTTCGCCTCCGTGAAGCTCACCCAGCTTGGACTAGGATCGGACGAACAGGGGACGAAGGCCCGTCTTGAGAAGATAGCTGCCAATGCGGACCGCCTCAATCAGCTGCTCTGGGTCGACATGGAGAACTCCGCTGTCATAGACGCTACCCTCGAGACTTACCTTGATGCGCTCTCTAGGCATCCCCGCATGGGCATCGCCCTGCAGGCTTACACCAGGCGCAGTGAGTCCGACTTGAAGAGAATCCTCGACGCCGGCGGGACCGTCCGCCTTGTGAAAGGCGCTTACAGGGAGAGCCACGATTTCATCTTCCCGACAAAACGGGAGATCAACTAAAACTTTGCCAAGCTCCTCGTGAGGCTCTTCGAAAGGGGCGACAGGTTCGCGATAGGGACCCACGACTCGGCCCTCATCGACAGGGCGAAGGAGCTGTCCGCAACGAGGAAGGTGGACTTCAGGTTCGAGCTCCTCAAGGGGATCAGAGACGATTTGAAGGTCGAGCTCGTGAAGTCCGGCTACACGGTCTTCGAATACCTCCCCTACGGGGACAGATGGTACGCCTACTCCAAGCGCAGGATAACGGAACACCCGAGCAACATCTGGCTTCTGCTAAGGTCCCTCGTCTAGCCTGTGTTTTTCGCGTAGCCGGCGTTGATTACGGGCTCAACTTGAATAGACTACGCTCGCAAAATACCCCGCGAGGGTCTGAAGGCGTACAGGTACTAAGACAATGGCCGAATATCAAAGAGGACAAGTCTGGGGAGCCCTCCGCAAGGCTTGGAAGGGATATCGGATCGCGAAGGTCCAGGGCGACAACGCCCGCATGAGGGAGTATGCGACCCGCATCAGGACCCTCCAAGGCCAGCTTGGCGTTCCTCAGGCAAGTTTTCCAAACATAGGACTATAGAGGAGCTCCGCTCCTCTTTCCCTTTTTAGTCGATCCTGGCTAGTTCTTTCTCTATCTCTTCGAGAATCTCCCCGACTACTTGCTTCTGGAGCCCCAGGGAGGCGCTAATGCCAGTTATCCCATCCGCTTCCTCCCTCATCAGATACCTCAGGACCTTCCTCCTGTCGTCGCTCGGAAGCGACGTGGTTATCCTCGCCGCCTCCCTCAGAGCCAGACCCCTGATGTACAGAAAGACCGCCCTCTCCTCCTCCATGTCCTTCAGCTTCTTGTCGACTGCGGCCACCACCTGAGTTAGAGGCCTTATCCTCGAAGCCCCGTCAGGGTATCTCATCACCTCGCCCACCTGGGCAGCCATCTGGGCTCTCTCCTCGTTTTCCTGAACGCCGGGGACTGCCCCGAAGGAGAACATCCTCGCCCTGAACAGATTGGGTGCTAGGTCTATCGTGACAGAGAAGCTCTTCTTTAGGAGGTACTCCTTCCTTGGTGGCCCCCGAGGACTGTCCTGGGCGATGGTACTGACCAATCCGGCGTCCTCCATCGTGATTAGGTGCTTTGCCACAAGTTGCTGGCTGATCCCGAGCTCCTTGGAAAGCTGCAGCTGATAGTTCGGTTCCTCGCTCAGCCTGGCTATGATCCTCCGCCTGATGGGGTTTTCCACCGTCCCTAGCACCGCGTCAAGTTCTGATTGGCTCAAGGGTCATACACCAATAGTTGTATACGAGCAGTTTCTTCTATAAATATGTTCCCGGCGAGCAGACTGTTTGCACACTCTTCTCCCTCCCAGGCTCGCCGCGAGCTTGCATTCCGGCAGCTAACCTTCAATCGGCTCATGTTGACTGTCACTTCTTTCTGAAACGTCCGTAGATGAACCCCAGGCCCGCGACTGGGATGCTAGCCACCAGCAACGGCCCTATGAACGGTAGCAATACGAGCGAGATGCCCAGGGAGATAATCGGGAGGACCCTCTCCCTCCCTTTTCCCTTTAGGAGCCTGATGCCAGAGGCTGAGCCAACAACGTATGTTAGTACGGCCACTCCACTCGTCGCGAGGAAGGCTGATTGGACATCCATCCCCGTCAGATAGTAGATGGTCAGAGAGACCATGATGATGGCCAGGAGCGCGATGAGGGCCCTTTGGGGAACTCCGGTTTTTGGATCGACCCGAGCCAGGACCCTCGGAAGGTTGCCGTCGCTGGCCGCGGCATAGACCACCCTCCCCATCCCAGCCGTGTAGGCGTTCACGCTTGAGAAAATAATCAAGACGGCGAAGAGGGAAACGACCACGCCACCGAAGGAACCGAATACCTTCGACATGATATCGGCGAACGGCGTTACCCCGCCTCCGGACCGATAGGCGCCAGTCCCCACCACTGTGAAGGCGACCGCCATGTAGAGCGCGCTGATCAGGATGACGCTTATGGTGACGCTTCGCCCGAAGTCTTTCTTCGGATCCTTAAACTCCTCGGCAATGTTCGATACGTTCTCGTACCCAAGATAGGACCACACAATCAGTGCCGAAGCGACGCCCACTGACACCACCCCGTCCGGAAAGAGAGGCGCGAGGTTTGAGGCATTAATCCCCGGACTCGAAGCTGCGACCCCCAACGCCATGATGGCCACCATCAGTATCACGACAGCGACCTGCACCCTCCCGCTGAGCCTAATCCCTCTAAGGTTGATTCCGTAGGCAAGGAGCAGAATGCCCGCGGCTACGGCATAGACCTCGGGTCCAGAGATTGGAAAAGCATAGGCAAGATAGGTGCCGGCGGCCAAGGTTATCGCGGGCGCTCCGAGGCCCACCCAGGCGACGAAGAGCCACGCAGTCATGGAGCTCATCCCCTGGCCGAACGCCTCGCTCGCGAAGGCGTAGATTCCTCCCGAGGTGGGATTGCGGGCGGAGAGACGCGAGAAGGTAAAGGCGAAGGGATAGCTGGCGAGAGATACAAACGCCCATGCGAGGAGAGATCCCGCCCCGGCGGTCCGTGCAGCAAGGCCTGGGATGACCAGTATACCCGCTCCTAACACCGAGCTGACGTATATGGCAACGGCGTGCCTGACAGTGATCACCTTTCGAAAAGAGATCTCTGGGCTTTCTGTAACTTGACCGCCTTCAGTCAAACAGCACCTTCGATGGGCGTTCGGATTTAAGATAGCCGCGAAGAACGCTCAGATTCAGAATCACATCGTGAAAGTGTCCACCCTTCGCTACCGGCGACTCTATATCAGAATCGGCTGACGCAGGGTCCGAGGGCCGCCGCTATGATAGAAACAGACGGGCTCACTCGGAAGTTCGGCGAAGTGACGGCAGTTGACGGGCTTACTCTCAAAGTAGATGATGGGGAGGTGTTCGGGTTCCTAGGACCCAACGGCGCAGGGAAGACCACGACGGTGAGGATGCTCTGCTGCCTCATTTCCAAGACGAGCGGGACGGCGAGGATTGCGCAGTACGAGGTGGGGGACGACGCGGACTCCGTCAGCATCAGAAAGATAACTGGGCTGGTCCCAGATAACGTGGGCCTCTACGAGGGCATGTCTGCCTACGATAATCTCGACTTTTACGGGAAACTATACGACAGAACAGAGAGCCAGAGGAAGGAGAGCAATGAGTACTTCCTCAAGATGCTGGGGCTCTGGGAGAAACGGGACGCCGCCGCGGGGACCTTCTCAAAGGGGATGAAGCAGAAGCTGGCGGTCGC
>Ga0187770_10000327_pt1 | contig 23336 bp, 27 predicted proteins | sample 0116_SJ02_MP02_2_FD_133154 | JGI IMG/M metagenome (GOLD analysis project Ga0187770, IMG submission 133154) | Tropical peat soil microbial communities from peatlands in Department of Meta, Colombia - 0116_SJ02_MP02_20_MG | ecosystem: Environmental > Terrestrial > Soil > Wetlands > Peat | place...
CATCATCACCTATTTAAATGAATAGCACCTAAGACAATCCGAAGCGGGGTGGGGTAGTCAGGAGATCCCGACGGGCTCATAACCCGTAGACCAGTGGTTCAAATCCACTCCCCGCTACTAAATCGGGGCATTTTATGTGCTTCTATTTTTTGGGATAAGATTTGTCTAGCAGCAGCTGCATCACACGCTGAAAATTGATCGGCGCTCGTTGAGCGCGTAAAAAAAACGTTAGTTTGAATCTAGACCCGTATTAGTTGATGGCAAAAAGAGGAGGTTAGGGTGGGTCGCGTCTGATTCACTCAGTACACGATTCAGCTGCTTTGTTCAAGTCCGCCTCGAGGATCTCAGGACGCGTTACGCCGATATAGTGCTCTAAGATTTTTCCGTTACATTCCAGAATAAGGGTCGGCACGACGCGAATTCCGTACTTGTTGGCGAGTTGCAGGTTATCGTCCACATTGATTTTCTTGAATTCGATCTTGTCCCTGAGCTTTTCTTCAAGCTTCTCGAGTATCGGATCCTGTATCTTACACGGTCCGCACCAGTCAGCATAAAAATCCATCAGTATCGGTTTTGCCATAACGATTTTCCTCGCTATTCCCCTTGTGAAAACGTGCTATATATATATTGTTTCTGCCTGACTGAGCTGCTCTGGCCCCGTCAATTCTTAAATCGTTCAATCTCTTCAAAAACTAGTTGCATGACGGGGGCAATCGCGGCTTGGACCCTGGGCGAAAGATCCATGCAAATCCCTTCGACCCGTTCAACTTCGATTCCGATGATGGTGATATTGTTCGGCATAAGCTCAGGTTGAATCTGCCGGCCCAAGCGCAGCGTGTCGACCAGATTGAGGTCGTGCAACGACATCATAAACAGGTTTGGGGGGGGCAATTCTTTATCGGTGAATTTGTAGATCGATCCCGGTTCGCCCCCACCCCCTCGCACGGCGTCGATGATAATCACGTCATCAGCGTCTTCCATGTAGTCCAGTATCGCCAACCCGCCGACGCCTGCATTCACCAGTTCGACATCGCTTCGATCCATTTGCTCGAGTTTCTCGAGAATGTGGACTCCTACACCGTCGTCAGCCATGAGGTAGTTGCCTGCCCCGAGTATCTTTATTACGTGCTTTTCGCCTTTCACCATATCACGACGCGCGCGATCTTGAGCAGATAGACTAACTGCCCTTGATTAGGCGCCTCTGGTTAATGTAGTCTCCCAAGTATTAAAATAGACTGAACGATATACTGACAGCGGACAGCGCTGACCAGCGCTAACCAAACGATCACGGGACAGGAAAGCGGTGCGCAAAGCCTTACAGACCTCAGAACGTCGCGACCAGCGAATCTCCAAAGACCAGTACTATATGGCGCTCGCAAAGACCGTTTCCTTGCGCGCAACCTGCACGAGGCGCCAATACGGGGCCATCATCGTGTCAACTGGCGATCACATCCTGTCGACCGGCTACAACGGGGCCGCACGGAACGAACCGCATTGTCTAAACGTCGGGTGCGAGCGCGAGCGCTTGAACATTCCAAAGGGTGAACGGTACGAACTTTGTGTGAGCGTCCACGCCGAGGCGAATGCGATCATACAAGCAGCCCGAGGGGGTGCCGCTATTAACGGCGCCACGCTTTACGTCAACGGGACCCCGTGCAAGATGTGCTGGCGGCTCATTAAGAACGCGGGTATTGATACGGTTGTGTTTGTAGAAGATAACCCCGAATCGTCCGACTTCGGTGCGCTCATGCGCGTGAACGCACAGGACGTCACGCTGGCCCATATGCACTCCGCAAAGCGCGAAGAATGCTAATATTCTGCGGAGCCAGTTCTACTCGACCAGAATCGGGCCGAAAAGGCGTGAGGCGGAGCCCAAAAAGCAAAAAGCCGCAAAAAGTCTGCGTCCACGGGTAAGCCATGCAGCATAGAAACCGCAAGTATCTTCTGGGGAATGAGGCGATTGCTTACGGCATATTAGAGTCAGGAGTCTCTCTCGTCTCCGGTTATCCAGGAACGCCGTCGTCTGAGATTATACCTTTTATTGCGCAGCAGGTCGAACGCTACGAGAGGCCGCCCCACGTGGAGTGGTCGGTTAACGAGAAGGTCGCGCTTGAGGTCGCCGCCGGCGCGTCGTACTGCGACGTACGAGCCGCCGTCGTGATGAAGCACGTCGGGCTAAACGTCGCCGCTGACCCCTTGATGACTCTCGCGTACACTGGTGTCAAAGGCGGTTTAGTGCTCGTCGTGGCTGACGATCCCGGATGCTTCTCTTCGCAGAATGAACAGGATTCCCGCAGGTATACGCAATTTGCGAAGATACCGTGTCTCGATCCATCGACGCCGCAAGAAGCCTATGAGTTTGCAAAGTACGCGTTCGCGTTGTCTGAACTGTTCGAAATCCCGGTGATGCTCCGACCTACGACCCGCGTTTCGCACGCACGAGCCTCCGTCATGTTAAGCGGAGACTATAGCGATCAGCGATCCGCGCACTTCGAGAAGGACCCAAAGCGGTGGGTCATGGTGCCGACGCACGCGCGGCAGAGACACACAGAACTGAATAGAATTCAGCCGTTGCTCTGCGCCGAACTCGCTTCTTTGAATAGCTTAACGCTCAAGAGATCCCACTTTGGCGTGGTCACAGCGGGGGTTGCTGCAAAATACGTTGAGGAGGCGCTGAAGAAGTTGCGACTCGAACCTTCCGTGCTGCGCATCGCTGCGTATCCTATGAACAATGACCAAATCGCGACGCTCTTAAGCAATTCGCGTAAGGTTCTCGTCGTCGAGGAGCTTGAATCCGTAATTGAAGAGCAAGTTAACGCTCTTGCGCGTACGGTCGAGGTGTGCGGGAAACTCACAGGACACGTCCAACGAGAGGGTGAGTTCACGGTTGATACGGTGCTAAACAGCATCGGCCAGGCGATTGGCCGCTTCGCTGCTGCGGACGTCCCGGCAGTGTTGATCGCCGCAGAGCACACGCTGCCTCCGCGACCACCCGTGCTGTGTGCGGGATGTCCGCATCGAGCGACGTTCTACGCGCTCAAGAAAGTGTTCACCAAAGAGGCGATCTATGTCGGAGACATAGGGTGCTATACATTAGGCGTAAGTCAAGGCACGATCGATACCACGCTCTGCATGGGCGCAAGCATTAGCATGGGCAGCGGATTCAATGCCGCCTGTGATAAAGAGATTGTCAGCGTTGTCGGCGATTCGACCTTCATTCATACGGGCGTGCCTGGACTTATAAACGCTGTGTATAACGGTGCGCGATTGACGCTCGTAATCATGGACAACGGCACGACCGCCATGACGGGACATCAGCCTCACCCCTGCACTGGTGTGACCGCAACCGGAACGTGTACAGTACCGACGCCGATGGAAGACCTCATTAAAGCCATCGGCGTCCAAGGGCTCTACGTGGTCGATCCCTACAACCTATTCGAAACGGAAGACGCGCTCACGAAGGCCAAGAACAGCGCAGGCGTCCAAGTTGTCATCGCGAGGCGGCCCTGCATCATCAGTGCCAAAAAGGCAGGAACGCTTGCAAAGGCGAAGAAACGTGTCACCGCTACGTGCCAAAACTACTTCGCGAGTTGTAAGCTCTGCAGCACCCTCTTTTGCCCCGCGATCAGTCATAGCGAGATGAGCGCTCTGATTGCAGAAAACTGCGTAGGCTGCGGCGTTTGCGAACAGATCTGCGAATTTGATGCTATCGAAACCGCTTGAGGTGCGCGATGGTGAAAACGACCAAATTTGACTGTATAATCGTGGGCGTTGGCGGTCAAGGCTCTATTTTCGCCTCACGAGTGCTGGGCGAAGCGGCCGTGCGAGAGGGGTACGACGTGATCTCTGCCGAGAAACACGGTATGGCCCAACGAGGTGGGACCGTTGAGGTTCACATCCGCATCGGCTCATCATTTGGGCCATTGATCCCGCTGAGAAGCGCAGACGCCTTGGTTGGAATCGAGCCCGCCGAGTGCCTCCGCTTCGCACGCTATCTGTCGCCTAAGGGCACGGCCATCATCAACACGACTCCAGTTCCTGCCGCAAGCTTAGACTACCCGGCCGTAGAGGATCTAGTGAAGGCGCTTACGGATACGTGCGAGCGCGTAATTGCGTATGACGCGGCGCAGCTCGCACTGGACGCGGGCCATCCTCAAACGCTCAACGTCGTAATGCTTGGAACACTTTCACGCATGCTGCCCTTGACTGCTCTTGAAGACGTCGTTGTAGAGCACGTTCCCCAAAAAGCTCTCGACGCTAATATCAGGGCGTTTAAGCTCGGGCAGCGAATCTTTGGCGTGTGATTTAGTGATTGTGCAAAGAATCACAGTGTTCTCGCATACACGGCCCCGCAGAGCCGCTCATATGAGTGTCACTCACTTTCGCGTTTTAAGCAGAGCGCTAACCGTTGCTCCGTCCAGTGGGTAAAACATATCACTCAGAAACCGCATCTAACAAAGGATGACAAAGCTGTGTCCTGGATGCAGGACGATCAACCCAGATGAAGCAGAGGCGTGCTGTGAATGCGGAGTTCAAATAACCAAAACAGCGATGGATGTTCTTGAAGAGGCGCTGTTGTTTAGACAGCAAGGCAAGCCGAAAGAAGCGCTCGATCGCGTCACAGAAGCCCTCAGTATGGAACCTGCAAATGTGGACGCGCTATTCACGTTTGGCTCTTTGACAGAAGAGGTGGGCAACAGCGAAGAGGCGCTTGGCTATTATGAACGAGCTTTAGAAGCAGATCCCACTCACGCTCCCGCTCTCGTGGCGAAGGGAAGCATTCTTCGAGATAGAGGAGATGTTAACGAGGCTGTAAGTTTGTTCGACGCTGCCATTGCGAGCGACCCGCAGTATGCGGTGGCCTACAACGCCAAGGGATACCTTCTCCAAAAACAGGGTTCGTACGAAAAAGCGCTCAAATGTTATGACAAGGCGCAGCAAGCCGATCCTGAGTTTGATCTTCCGTGGTTCAACATGGGTGTCTGCTATGCGCTGATAAACGATAACGAAAAAGCGGAGGGAATGTTCGAGAGGGCACTGCTGCTCGAACCCACCAACGCCGACGCGTGGTTTTATCGAGCGAATGCACTAGCGAACTTGGAGCGCTACGAAGATGCTGTTGTCAACTATGACAAAGGCTTGGTGATAGACGGCACTCGCGCCGCGGCGTGGGACGGTCGCGGCCTCGCACTGGCCAGCCAGTATAAATGGCCTGACGCACTGGAGAGCTTTGAAAAAGCGTTGAGCCTCGATTCTGACTATTTCATCACGTACAACAACAAAGGGTTCGTCTACTATAATCTGCAAAAGTTTGACGAGGCGCTCGAAAACTTTGACAAAGCTCTAAAAATAAGTCCAGACTATATTCTCGCGTGGATCAATAAGGGTCTCGCACTGGATAGTTTGAACCGCTTCGACGAAGCGATCCAATGCTTGGATAGGGCGTTCGAACTGGATCCTGAGAACTTTTGGGTGTTGAACAGAAAAGGGTTTATTCTGTTCAGCATCGATCGGTTTAAGGATGCAATCGCTGTTTTTGATAAGGTGCTCAGCGCAAACCCTGACGATACCTACGCGCTCTCGTTCAAAGGAAGCTCCTACGATGGTTTAGGGGAATACGAAAAGGCCATTGAGTGCTTTGACCGCGTCTTGGAAGTCGATGAGAACGATGAGTTTGCGTGGACGTCAAAAGGCAGCGCGTTGTATAGTCTTAAGCGATATGACGATGCAGTATCCGCTTTTGATCGGGCGCTCGAAATCGACCCCCAGAGTCTCGAGGCAGTCCAGTTCAAAGAACTGATTGCCCAGCGGCGCAGCGGGAAAAGATAGGAACGATTAACGCGACAGATCGTTGTGGGATGCGCTCAACGTCAGGACTACAGCGGAACTCGTCGAAAAAGGAACGATAGCGCGGACCGAAGGCAAGTGAAAAAAAAGTCATAGATTTGCTCGGGGCGTTGTAAACATCGCGCAGCGACTATCACGCGACCAACTCTTTGATTATTTCGAACGCGCGGTTAATGTCCTCGTGACTCGCCGCATACGAGATTCGGACGTGCCCCTCGCCGAACTGCCCGAACGCTGAACCTGGCACAACGATCACGCCGGCCTGCGCCAGTTTCTTTGTGAGGTCAAGGCTTGTGTGAGACGTAGCAAACCGTGGAAATACGTAGAATGCCCCCTCGGGTCTCGCGCATTCGGCTACTCCCTTCAGGTGCTGCATCACCACATTGCGCCGCGCGCGAAACTTTTCGATCATCATCCGAACGCTGTCCTGCGAACCAGTAAAGGCCGCGTAGGCCGCCTTTTGTGAAATTGAGGGAGCGCACGCCTGAATGTATTGGTGCACTTTTAGCATCTCTTCCGTGACCGCAGCGGGGGCGATCGTATACCCGAGCCGCCACCCTGTCATCGCAAACGTTTTTGACACTGAATTAGCAACAATCACGCGGTCAGGGTCAATGCTTGCCGGGCTGACGTGTTTTCCTTCGTAGAGTATCTTGTCATAGACCTCATCGGAAATTATGTAGAAGTCGTGGTCGTCGGCGAGCTCGACAAACCCCTGCATCTCGTTGTGCCGCTGCACCGCACCAGTGGGGTTTGCAGGTGAGTTAATGACCAGGACTTTTGTCTTGTTCGTGATGCGATCCGCAACGGCGTCAGGCTGCAACCTGAAACTATCATCAGCCCTCACCCTTGCGCTCACGGGCACGCCACCCGCCACGAGTGTGAGCGGCAGATAAGCGACAAATCCAGGATCGGGGAGTATGACCTCGTCGCCCGGATTGATCAAAGCCTCGAACGCCAGATGAAGAGCTTCGCTGCCACCCGAAGTGCATATTATCTGTTCCTGGCCAGCTTGGACTCCGTACTGTTCATAGTAACTCGCGATCGCGTCGATGAGTTCAGGAAATCCCTTGTTAGGAGTGTACCCGGTGTAGCCCCGGTCCAGTGCCTCTTTTGCCGCCTCTTTGATGTGTGTGGGTGTGTCGAAGTCCGGTTGCCCGAGCCCCAGGTTTATCGCGCCGGGCTTCGTCAGCGCAAACATCTCTCGAATTCCTGAGAGGGAAAAGTGTGAAGTACGTTCTGCCCACATAGCTTTCTCTAATACCACCTTCGAGTTTTGTGATGTCTAAATTGCTGGTCTGCGAGTTTCGTGGCCATAAACTTGTTTATCGATAGCTTCGGAGCTCCCGACTGGGGTGCCTGAACGGGCTACACTGCTCCGCGTGCCGTTGGTGCGCAGGTAGGGTGGGATTCGCGAGAAGCTGCCAGAAGCTTCGGTGCGACGGCACGACAATTTGATCAGTGTGGAACTGGCCCCTATCCGTCTTTCGTGAGCTCAGTCAAATAGTTTTAAGTGAGTCGGGCCATAATATACCCTCTGATGCCGCGCAACCGACTGGGCCTTACGTTCGTTAGCACGTTTCCTCCTCGAGAGTGTGGTATCGCCACATTCACACAAGACCTGCTCTTCACTCTTATCAGTGAGAATCCTGATATCAGAGCTAACGTTTGTGCCATTGATGGAAACAAGGACCCAAGCGCTTACGGCTGTTTAAGTCCGCTCATCTATCCGAGATCGCGGGTCGCGTACGTCATCAAAGATACCGATCAAATCAGCTTTGTCGAGGCAGCTGAAAAAATAAACGCATCGCGCGCTGATGTGGTCAACATTCAACACGAGTATGGGCTGTATGGCGGCTCGTGGGGCCGATATATCCTCGATTTCATGGAAGTTCTAGAAAAACCGATCGTGACGACGTTGCACACGGTGCTGCCGAGACCCGCGGAAGAGGCCAAAGCGGTTACCCGCGAGCTGTACCGTCTTTCAGCTACCGTCGTTGTACCCGGGCACGTCGGCGTCGATATCTTGAAAAAGGCGTTTGACTTAGGCCCTAAGAAAGTTGAGGTCATTCCGCACGGCGTGCCCGACGTTCCATTTATCAGCACGGAGAGGCCGAAGAAGAAGCTAGGAGTCTCTCGCAGATTCGTGATAGCGTCATTCGGGTTGCTGCATCCCGCAAAGGGTATCGAGTATGTCCTTGAAGCGCTGCCCCAGGTGATTGCCAATAATCCTGAAACGGACCCCCTCTACTTGGTTGTCGGAGAGACGCATGTAAACATCGTGAAGAACGAAGGCGAGCACTATCGCGAAAGGCTGAAGAAGATCGTAACAGACCTCGATTTGGAGCAGAACGTCAAGTTCGTCGACCGATATCTTACCAACCGAAACCTGATCCTGCATTTTCTCGCAACGGATATCTGCGTCCTCCCTTATCTCGCCAGGGATCAGATCGTGAGTGGCGTACTGTCCCAGGCAGTAGGCTGCGGAAAGGCTATAATCTCAACGCCGTTTGTGCACGCACGAGATGCGCTTGCAGACGAAAGAGGCGTGCTTCTCAAGTCGGGGGAAGCAACGGAGATAGCTGAAGCAATTACCATGTTGATGCACAACGATCGTCTGAGACGGGAGATGGAAATTCGGACGTATATGTATGGGCGCTCAATCACGTGGAAAGAGGTCGCGAGAAGATACAAGGAACTCTTCAATACGTACTGCGTCAAACGAGGGCACGGCAAGACCGACGCTCCAACGTACTGGGGCGACGTCGACGCGTTGTGATCGAGCAGTCAACGCATCTTTGGGAGAACTTTTTGGAGCTGACCGGGCAAATGTAGCTTGCGTTTTTTGAGCATCATCCGTGAGAAAAGTGTGCGCGTGTTGTTGCATTGGGGGGGTCGAACCGACGTGGCCGTAAAAGACGCGAGTGAGTTTAACGCCTTACGGCAGATTCAAACAAACATCGCGAAGCAGGTGGTTCTAGAGGACCCCGCGAGTGAAGTTGCGTCGATAGGGGCGGTAGCGCAAAGCTTTGACGACAGCCTCGTTTTTTCTTCAGCAGTAGTTGTCGACACACTAATGAAAATCATCGACGAGTCCGCGTCGATTGCAAAGACCGCCATGCCGTACGTGCCCGGTCTCCTCTTTTTCCGTGAGGGTCCCGCGGTGATAGCGACAGTAGAGAAGCTGCGCAGGCGACCTGACGTTTTAATCGTCCACGGGTGTGGCATAAACCACCCCCGGTTTGCCGGACTCGCGTCGCACGTCGGAGTCATTCTCAATACATCAACGGTTGGCGTGTCCAAAAAAGCACTCTGCGGTGAGTATGCTAAACCGGCTCAAGCGGGCCGCCCTACCGCGCTGACATTCAATGGAAAACCGCTTGGGTTCGTCTTAAAAACGGTGGCCGGCACAAAACCGATCTTCATCAGTCCAGGAAACCGTATTTCGTTGCAGGGCGCATTGCGAATCGTTCAGCGCTGCGTGGTGAGCCACAGATTACCGCAGCCGCTTTGTTTGGCGCATATCAAGGCCAGGCAACTTCGATCCGAGATGCGTTCTCGTGAATTGGTGCCCCTACGAGCAGGCTACGGGGTGGAATGACCTGCACGCAAACTGATTCACGCTGGACTTCGGCGTGAGAAGATTTAATACGTCCTGAGCGCAAAGAGCAACCGTTGATCGCACGCAAGATACTGACATGAGAGCGTATCTTTACAGGTGTCGCGTCTGTGGCGCAGAAATCTGGACCGATTTTATCGAGCTCGACAAGCTAACCTGCGAGAGCTGCCATACCACAGGAAAATGGCTCGTACTAGACGTTAAGATCAGAGAAAAAATATAAAAAATAAGCAATAGCATCCCGCGTCTAAGAGATGCTATCAAAGAAACAATCTTGAGATTACCGGTTCAGCCTGGTAAAAGCGAGTTTTATGTCCTCGGCTTTAACTGTCTTGCGGCCGGCGTGCTTTGCCATTTCGATTGCTTCTTCGGCGAGTTCTTTGCCGTACATCTCTAGGTATTCTCTAAACTGTTCTGTCGCTTCAGCGCTCACGCGCTCTGCTCCAGCTTTTCGGATGATCCTACTTACTCCTGCTGCTTGTAATTCTGCCATTTGAATTACCTCGGCCTATAGTGAGATTTTCAACATATATATACTTTTTCGGTATTTTTTCGATTTTAAGGTAATATTTTCCAATAAAAATGGATTTGAGAGTCAAAATAAGATTTGTAATTGGAATGCACAAGAGGGGGAAAGCTTCATCGTGCGTCAATCGGAAGCTAGTGCATTCAAGGTGATGTTGAGAATGATGACCAGCCGTACGCAAATTGGCGTTATCGGAAGCAGGAGCTGCTCGAGCAAGATCGCGAGTATTGCGGAACGCACAGGGAGCCTCATAGCGTCTCGCGAGGCGATCCTCATTTGTGGGGGGAGGGAGGGAGTCATGGAAGCCGCTGCGCGCGGCGCACAGGCCGCAGGGGGGCTCACCGTAGGAATTCTTCCAGGTTCCTCGAAAACTGAAGCTAATCCCTACATCGACATAAAGATTCCCACGGACATGGGCCACGCGCGAAATGCGATTATCGCGCGAGCAGCCGATTGCCTTATCGCGATCGCCGGCGAGTTTGGCACGCTTTCGGAAATTGCCCTCGCCCTCCAGATGGCAAAACCAGTGGTGACCTTAGCCCCCAAGTGGAAAATCGAGGGGACAGTTCTCGCCGACTCACCGGAGACGGCTGTTGAGACGGCCCTCCGTCTATGCGGTCAGCCGTAAGCAAACGCTATGTACGTAAAGCCTCCATAGGGCTACTGGATTTGCATGAACATTGTACTCCTCGGGACGGGCGTCGCCATTCCACAGCTCGAAAAGGCCCAGTCAGGCATTCTCGTTAAGACCCCGGAAGAATTGATGCTTTTTGATTGCGGGGCGGGCATCCTGGGCCGCATCGTGCAGAGCGGCTACGATTATTGCAAAATACATAAGGTTTTTTTTACCCACCACCACCTCGATCACAACTCTGACTTTTTGGCACTGCTCAAGGCGCAGCAACTGACCGCCCTCGATTCAGACGTGCAGGTTGCGACGATGAACGTATATGGTCCCGTCGGCACGCAACACCACGTAGCGCAGTTGCGCGAGCTTTATAACTATCTCACGGTCGATGTCGACGTAACAGAGCTTCAGGACGGCGACAGCATTCGCGTCGGAAGCGGAGTGGCTTCCGTTCGTGCGACCAAGCACAGCGTTCCGTCAATCGCGTACCGGATGCAAACGCCGACGTCGACGCTCGTGTATTCAGGTGATACCGAACCTACAGAAAGCGTCCGCGATCTGTGTCACGGCGACGTGGACGTGCTGATCCACGAGTGTTCGTTCCCTGATGCGTACGAGTCGGTCTCGAACCACACGACGCCAACGAAGCTGCGCGATCTCATACGTGACCAGCACATCGACCGAGTCGTACTGACTCATCTCTACCCGCACGCGAGCGGCTATGAGGATGCCATGGTCGACGTCGTCAAGGAGAGGTTCCCTGGAAGGGTTGACATCGCGCACGACTTGATGAAGATCTTTCTCTAATTAGAGCTGCGCTGTTTTTGTGCCTTGGGCCGCCTCTGCGACATCTGCAACCGCGCCTGCAGCGAGAATAATATAGCCACGCTCGCTGATCGCGTGCCGAACGCGCGAATTACTGCCGATCGTCACGTCGCCAACCGCGTCGATTTTGTTGACTTGTGAGTCGCTGCCGATATCAGCTTGTTCTCCCGCTTCAACGTGGTGCGCCCTAAATCCGCTTCCTGTCTTGATCCCGCCGGTTATTACCGTTCCCTTGACGTGACAGTTATCGCCGAAAAAAGCTTCAGAGCATTCAATCGAGCCGTTGATTACGACGTTGTTCTCAGTCGTCAAAATGCCGTAGATGTTGATCGTTGCATCCTTGTCTGTAGGGTACAGCTGGGTGTTCGCTTCCAAGTACAGATCTTCGTTAAGCTCCTTGAGATTTAGTTGTTTGCCGCGTTCTATACGCATTTTCTCACCTCTTACCTAATCCCCCCGAGCAGTTCATCTGAGGTAATCGCGTGGGCATATTTCTTGAGCTGCAGCACGCCACCGATTGCGTCGAGCGCTTGAATCTTACCCTTCACCGATTTCAATGAGGCATCATCGTTCACGAGGAAGATCGCTTTGTCACACACTGACAGTAGCGCCTTTGCGACGCTCTGCGTGAGGAAGTCCGTGGGAACCTCGCCTCCTGTGGGGCAGAAGAAGAATCCGAGCTTGAACGTCGGGAGATTTGCGTGGTCTTTTCTGGTCCAGATGACGTCGATTTCGCCCGCTCCGATGTCGACGGCAGACTGGACTTCGTAGTTGAGCGCGCGCCCTGTCGCCTTGCATTCGTTGATCAGTTCTGTATCTTTCATATTCACCGAGTGAAGCACGACGCGGCGATTTAAAAGGCTTGTTGCCGTTTTTCACGCAACTGAAAGCGCTTGAGGCACAAAAAGGTAGCGCGCCGACTATCGCCAAGGCTAAAAGAGCCGGACAACAAAAAAAGGCCGCGTATTCGGCTTGATCACGATGCGAACGATTCGAAGTGCTCCTTGAACTCAGCCCGCGAGCACTCGTGACACAATTTAGCAAACCACGTCTTGATAATAATTGGACTGCCGCACCGTTCGCAGTATGCGGTTTCCTGTACTACGGTATCAATCTCGATCATCTTATCCTCAATGCCACTGCAAATAGAACACACTAGATTTAAGGCTTGCGCTCTGGATTTTTTTGCTTGCTTTGCAGTGACCGGCAATTGGGTTTGCAAAACCCGTTTGCTTCAAACGAGCTTGTCGCTCCCGCATCAAGCGCCGGCAACAAGACTCTACACTAGTTTTTATTCCACCTATAATATATAATTTTCATGGAGCTGCCGCTTTTCTGCGATTTCCAACGACTTTGAGCGGACTCCGCTGGTGTTGTCAACCAATACTGAAGAATACGGGCTACTTGTGTGACGAGATAGCGGTGGGCGCTATCGCTTTTCTCCCTTCGTGCTCACGGTCGGACGTTTTCGTATAAACTGCAAATACACCCACACCACGACTACGAGGAGTGCTCCAGGTGGAAATGTGAATATTAGGAAGATAAAAGCTATCAACAGGATTACTGAGTTGAGTAGACCCATGCTCAAAGCGTTATAATGGGGGGTTACGCTTTAAGCGTTTCTTCCCTTGGTCTCACACCCTAATAGTCCAACTTCAAAGGCTTTGATTGCAGCGAAAATCGCCAAAATATCCCTTGGAGCGAATAGACTGACATAGTTTCGCAGTATGCAATTGCTCGCTTAAATGCAGTTGACACCCTAACCCGTAGTTTCCGGAGCCGGGACCAAAGCGCACATCGTTAACTGTTCTAAACCACGATAGTGCGCAGGAGAATCTTGCATGAGGCGAACAGTTGCTGATGGCACTGATGTTTCCGAGTGTACGCTCTCTTAATGGGGCGCGTCGTTGCACTCGAGACATAAACCGAGCTCGCATTTTCAGACAAGATAGGCGTTTTGGAGTTTAGTTGTGAGGGACCCCCGGCGGCTAGTATTTATAGAGATCAAAAGCGAATGCGCTTTTTTGCTAGTATAGGTTTTCTTGGACCCGTGCACTGCCCTCACTTCTCGTGAAAGGTATAAATCGAAGAGGCGCGTATAATTGAGGCACGCTCTATAGGATGTGTGGAGGAAAAGGTAACTTTCCAATGGCTTTTGGAGTAGAGCTTTCGGGGCAGAGAAACCTCTGCTCTGAAGCATCGGGCGAATCCGCCTTGGCTCTCAAACGCACCATTGGGGGGGATCACTTTGGAAATTCACATATCCTATAGAGTCCACCTTCACTTTTTTTTGATGATTCGCGCGTCTGTTTGATTGTGTTTTTTTTTTCCGTTTTGAGCCTCACGCACACTGCTCAGCTCGTCCTATGTTCGTTGGCCACTTTCAGCTGAAAAACTCACGCTATTCATAACACGCCGCTAACAGAAGAAGAGCGAAATGTCTGCTGTCGCTATCATTTCGTTAGACTCATAACACGAAACGCGAAAAGAGGCCCAAAAAATCGCTCGAGACGCTTCATACACAGCTGCTGCTTCGCTTATGGTCTCGAATTACAAGACCATTTGCTTCAATAGCGTAAGGTTATAAAGAGATAGAAGCTCTTTAGCAGCACGTGTGCGCGTGATGCATCCCGCCAGTTGCGCTTGTGAAAAAGGAAGTAAGGAAATATGAAGAACATTGTAGAGACAATAATGGATGATAGTTCCTTCACAATGCTGGTATCAGCAGTCAAGACGGCAGCCGGTCTCGTCGATACCTTGAGCGGACCTGGGCCCTTTACGTTCTTTGCTCCGAACGATGATGCGTTTGCCAACTTGCCTGCCAGTGCGGTAGACGAATTGTTAACAGACGAAGAGAGGCTCACTGCAGTGCTTTACTATCACGTAGTGCCCGGCAAATACATTGCAACCGACCTGTTGAAAATGACGACAGCAAAGACCGTTCAGGGTGCGACGCTGACGATTGCAACAGAGACAGAGGTCATCGAGGAGGACACCGTGGTTGTTGAAGATGACGCCGTGTTCGAAGACGATGAAATTGCGGCATTTGAAGAGCTAACGGTGAACGATGCCATAGTTATTCAGGCGGATATTGAATGCACTAATGGCGTGATTCACGTTATTGATTCCGTCCTTGCACCTGAATAAGGCGCGAGTGTACCCAGGGGCCTCTTGGCCTCTTTTTTATGCGCCCGCGCGCATCGCGACGTTCGCTGTGTGCAGGTCTTTCAACAGGGACATTTTATCGCGTTTTTGACCTCTTCAGAACTCGCACGTCGATCCTGTGATGGGTACCTTTCACTCGAATCTTCATCCTCTGCGAGCGCATGGTAAATGGTCATTCACTTTCGTAACGTGTGGCAGAAGCTTCGCACGCAAAGCGCCTGGATCATCGCAAACCAGCGCTGTCGCGTTTCATTTGGCTAAAGAGTTTAGATCTCTTGCAGTTGCCGCGTGCTGTTTGGTATTCACGCATTCTGTCTCGTGCGTGTCCTTTGTCTGGAGCCGCCCTGCCTAACACAGGGACGAACTTTCGGGTAACAAGAGCGTTAAAGCCTCAGAACTAGCCTCTTGTAACGTACTGCGAGGCATCAAAAAAAGGAAAGGTAGGGCACTATTAGTGACCCAGATATAGCTTTGACCACGCCGTTAGTACACTTTTGAACCGTGCTAGCATCGCTTAACGTCATGCGCGCCCGTAAGGTGCTTCGATGCGAGGGCCGAATCAAACTCGTAGGTCGTGGTTCCTTCCTGATGCAAGCTTGAAGCGTTCCTTCTAGACAGCTGCACCTCGAGCATCCACGCCGCTACCGTGCCGGTGAGCCTGTCCTTGAACTCCCCTTTAAGTGTCAGACGTTGCTTGGCGATGAAATACTCATTGAGTTGGCGGATCAGCTCTTGGTTTTGGTGACTATCGAGGCTAATTACCCCGTAGGTGTCTTCCAATCCGGAAAGCTTCGCACGTGGCTCTTCAAAGGTTGACGCCGAGAGCTCGTCTTGCCTAACCGTGAAAGTGACCGTACCACGACCGGCGTGAGGCACCTCATCAAGACAAAAGGTAACATCGCCGATGTTCTCAAAAACACGTTCCTGTATTTTAATCACCAGAACAAAATGCGTCGGATTCCTTAAAGCTATGGTAGCCCCATATCAGAATTGGCACCGCCCTCGTCGACAAAGGTGCGTACGGCCCTCGCTCGGCGTTCCAACTATCTACGCAGCGGTCGATCTCGATGCAGCTCTCGAATCTGCAGTGAAAAAACAGGAGAGCGAACTGCGTGAGATAGAGGAACGAAAGGGTGAGCTTCAGGAACTGGTCAACACGTGCAAAAACAGCTAATGATATTCTTAATGTGTTGGATTGCTGCTCCGACAGCAATGATCGCAAACATGTTGCTTTAGTTGCTTTGACCCCCTAGCGGTTGGTCATTGCATGTCATAAACAAAGAAATAGCACCTCAAGTACTATAGGTTCATTTGCATACTTATTACGCGAGTTTTGCCATAAAAATCGATCATGAGACACCGCTTAGCTGATGACGATGATCTCGAGCTCTGTTTAAAGCAGATTGGTGAGATCTTTGATATCCAAGGAATGATCAATCAGTCACTAACAACAGAGCATATTGTACACTATTACACGACGAACAAGCTCGCACAACTCTTATGGAGCTCTGAAGGCTTCTTTCATTACGGGATAAGTTATGACGGAAGGTATAAGAAGGCTGATTTGCAGGAGCCCGCACGACTAGTTGAGAGGTACATCCGCAATACCGGAGCCTCAAACGTATTGGAGCTAGCGTCTGGACTAGGCGCTAACACCGCGTTCCTTGCTCGTCGGAACCCCAACGTTATGTTTGAGGCAATTGACATTTCGAATAAGCCCTTAAAGCGTTACACATCGTTACTCAACGTACATTTTCGATTTTGTGATTACCACGACTTGAGCGGTCTTGGCACATCTTATAACCTCATCTTTGTTATAGAAGCGTTATGCTGTTCGACCAACAAGGAACGCGTCCTGCGAGAGGCTAAGCGGAAGCTTGAACCTGGGGGAAAATTAATCGTCTTTGATGGATACAAACGACGCCGTATCCCCCCGCTTACCCGATCTGAGGAACGTATGTGGGGGCTAATTGAAAAGAGCCTTTCAGTTGATAGGATTGAACGCCTCGACGATGTTGAAGGGTATATGGAAAAGGAATTCCTAATCGAAGCGGCGCAGGATCTCTCTGAGTACGTTCTTCCTTCTACGATGAGATTTAGACCGTTAATACGTCTTTATTTGAGTCATCCTGCCGTCGCACGAGCAATTAACAGAATCGCCCCTCTCGACTTCATGAAAAACGCCATACACTTGCGGCTCCTATCTATAAGCTTGGCAAGGCAGATTGGATGCTACTATATGCACGTTTTGGCAAACGACCGGTAACCGTCACGAACAAGCAACCATGCAATGCATACGTTCTATTGGAGCTGTGTCTGCGTTGACGGCGGTCTTCTGAGTAAGTATCTATTTATCGAATAAGAGAGATTACGTAGCGAAGAAGCGATGGAATGTGAGACTGCTGAATGTACCGATAATCTTGAAGCCTACCTGAAACAAATTGATCAACTCTTTGATATACCGCGCATCATAAACGAGCGACAAGAAAAATCACATATTATCCGGTATTATGTGCGTAACAAACTCACCTATAGGATTTTTTACAGCTGGGAGGGATTTTATCATTCTGGAATCAGCTATGATGGAAGGCGTAAAAGTGAAGACGTAAGAGAGCAAGAGAGGATCATCGAAGGGTATATCCATGACCTAGAGGCCTCGCGCGTGCTAGAAATTGGTTGTGGACACGGCCCGGATAGCGCATTTCTCGCACGTCGCAACCCCGATGTTATTTTTGATGCGGTTGATCTATCAAGCAAGCCGCTACGACAATTTACAAAAATTCCAAACTTACATTTCTCGACTGGAGATTACCACGACTTGAGCGAGTTTGAAGACAGTGCCTATGATATCGTTTTTGCTATAGAGACGTTGTGTTATTCGACCGATAAGGCACAAGTGTTCCGTGAGGTAAAGAAGAAGTTAAGGCGGTACGGGAAATTTATAGTGTTTGACATTTATCAGAGCAACCGCGCTGCTCCGTTGAGCCCCTCAGAACAGGTAATGTGGCAACTTATCACCAAAATTGTAGCCGCGCACAAGTTCGAGCGCGTGGGTGATGTCAACAAGTACATGGAGGAGGAGTACTCAATAGAGGTAGCAAAAGACCTTTCGCCCTGCATCTTACCTTCCTTCGATAGGCAGGAGTCTCTCGTGCGCTTCTATTTCAACCATCTCCTTTTTGCAAAAGCGGTCAATAAGCTGGTCCCGCCTGACATGATAAAAAATGCTGCCCTCGCGTTGCTCATCCCCACTAGCATCCGGCGGCAGATCATGTGTTGCTACATGCACGTGTTGAGCAACGACCGATGAGCTTATCGTTGTTTGCAGTCTAACGTCGTGATCTTTGCCCTGTCAAATTCATTCCTTTCTTTGCATTCTAAAGGAACATTCGCCAGGCGAAAACGCGTTCTGAGCAGAAAAGCTAGAATAATGGAGTTTTTCTCATCTGGATATTTATGCTTGTGGGGGCCCGGCTTTTAATAGCGCTTGTATCTGCTCCTCTGCAGGGATTGATTGATCCCATAGTAGCTCAAACGTAGACGTGAGATATTGTGCGTACGCTTGATCGTTGGTCCATAAGGCTGCTAAAGAAGTATCAAGTGAGAAACGGCTGAATTCAACGTTAATCGCACTGATACAAGTCTTTCTGTCGAACACTGTGAATAAGATGCCCAGCTTATCGGAGTGACGTACTTTTACGCCTATATCAAGGAGTTCACGTGTCATCTCGACAACTGGATAGGTAATGCCGACGATGAACCGCACCTTCCCACCGCGCTCAATAAATTCCTTTGTAAAATCGTTGATACCAAATTGAGATGAGATAACTACTGCAGAACTTGGTGCGACGCTCAGCCACTCCTCCTCTAACGAGCTTACAATGGGGAGCATCGTTGTCACGAGTTCCTTTAGATTTTTAATGATTTTAAACGTGCTTACCTCATCGGACGGCCGGAACCGCTGCTCGCGGGAGAGCTCCTCCAACTGGCGCTTGCGCTGCTCCATCTGCACCAGCTCGGTCTCGTGTTTTTTAACAGCTGACTGAAGGGCGGTCTCGAGCTCCACCGCCGTGTATAGCGTAGGCGAGTCGAGCGAGGGAAGCACCATACCCTTGTCAATGAGGGCACTGAGCGTGCGGTGCACGTCTTCGCGGTAGGTCTTAAGGGACTTGGCAAGCGGTGAGGGGGTTTTCGGGCCGTATTTGAGAAGGTAAAAATAGCACTGGGCCTCCTTCTCGGTAAGCCCAAAGCTTATCAGGTGCCTGATGAACTCGTCGTCGGATTCCATCGCATACTATGTGCAGGAGAATGTAGATAAACGTTTTCGTCTTTCGTAGAAGGGTAGATTAGTCAATAAAGCAGCTAGACGTAATTTATTACCATCGAGGGGACAAAAATCATGTGCCGCAGGATTCGTGCGTCAACCGTATGACGGCGAATTAGTGATCGTTTCTCAATACGTGCTGATAGTAACAAGCAATCTGCCTCCGTAAAGTTGTACCAAGGAGCAAAACTCCCACGAAGTTTTTTACAACAACAAGCGGTAGAATTTTGTTCACAACTTTGGCGAAGATAGGATGGTTGAAATAGAAGCGCAAAGAGCGTCTATTTTCGAAGTAGTCATAAAAGGGTATGACACACGGCGAGATGTCCTTCGAAGCTACTATCGAGAACTCGTGTCGCATATAGCCCTCGACATCATCGAGGCGTTCGAACCTGTCGACTGCTAAACCCCTCGTGACCAGTTGGCACAGAGTGTCTTCAGATTGGCTGAATGGCCCTGCGTCGTTTGCATAGTACCCATCAAAAATGATGAGGAGCCCATTCGTTTTCAATTTTTTCTTCACTTCGCGAAGAACGCGCGGTTTGTCCATTGTATGGCATAAAGCCTCTATAATAAAGGCAATGTCATAGGCGGCATCCTCAAACCTGCTCAAATCGCGGTAATCGCCACAATGAAAACGCAGGTTAGGGATCCGGGAAAAACTTCTCAGAGGCTTGTTTGATAGGTCGATTGCGTCAAACCTCACGCTAGGATTGCGACGTGCGAGAAATGCGCTGTTCGAACCTCTCCCATATCCAAGCTCCAGCACGCTTTTCGCGTCCGTCTCGTGGATATAACGCTCAACGATGCGCGCAGGCTCTTTAAGATCATCCTTCTTGTATGCACCGTCGTAGCTGATTCCGCTATGATAAAATCCGTCCCAGTTATGACCAAGCCTGTAAGTCAGCTTGTTATTCAAGTAGTAATTGACGATTTGCGGCTGCTCCTGGGGTTCCTCGATAATATCTGATATATTAAATATCTCGCCAACCTGCTTGAGATACAGCTCGAGATTGTCGCCATAGTCGATGGCCTCGCGCGGTCGTGTCTTCTTCTCAGGTTCGGTTCGTTCGATCACTTCGTTGTCCCCTCATCTTTACACATCGATTTGCGGAGGGCCTTGCTTTAACAGCTCCTGTATTCGCTGCTCGGCAGGAATAGACTGCTCCCACAGCAGCTCAAAGGTGGAGATGAGGTATTGAGCATATGCTGGGTCATCAGTCCAGAGAACGCTTACCAGTTCACTCAGCGAGACGCGCTTTAAGCCGGCGACATTAATCGCGTTTAGACAAATTTTCTCATCAAAAACAAAGAACATTAGCCCTGAGTACTTGTCAAAATGACGTGCTTCCATTCCCGCCTCTAAGTGCTCTCGGATTGACTCGATATATGGATAGGTGATATCAGTTATGAATCGTATCCTGCCTCCTCGGCCTATAAACTTCTTATCGTCCTCGATAATAAATAAAGATGAAATAACCGATGCTATCGGGGGGATAACTGCGACCCATTCCCTCTCAGCTGAGGCCACGGCAGATAACGTGACACTCACCACCTCTTTCACGCTTTTGAGAATCTTAAACGTGCTTACCTCATCGGACGGCCGGAACCGCTGCTGGCGGGCGAGTTCTTCCAACTGTCGCTTGCGCTGTTCCATCTCATGAAGCTCGCTCTCGTGTTTTTTGAGGGCTGACTGAAGGGCGGTCTCCAGCTCCACCGCCGTGTACAGCGTCGGCGAGTCGAGGGATGGGCGGGCCATGCCCTTGTCAATGAGGGCAGTGAGCGTGCGGTGGACGTCTTCACGGTAGGTGTGGAGGGACTTGGCAAGCGGTGAGGGGGTCTTGGGGCCGTATTTCAAAAGATAGAAGTAGCATTCGGCCTCTTTCTCGGTGAGGCCGAAACCCATAAGGTGGGCGATGAACGCATCGTCAGACTTCATCGGAAGGTAAGTACAAGAGAAGGTACTTAAACGTTTACTCCCCTATCAAGTGCCCACCCTGTGAGCGGACCAAGAGAGAGCTGAGTCTTGGTAACCGAGTTTCTGGACCGTTCTCATCAAGCGTTCGATACAGCGCTTATAATCGAACTACTCACATCAGAGCGCGAAGTGATGGTCACAGTAGCATGCGTCGCCACTCGGTCCACCTCAAACTTCGCGGCTATGAAAGCAGCGCTCCCCTTGAAGGCCACCTTTGAATGAGACGTTCCCCTCGAAGGTCGCTGAACCAAATATAGCACCTCCATCGAAGGTCACGTTGCCAAATGAAGCGCCTCTCTCGAAGGTCACGAATGAAAACAAAGCGTTCCCATTGAAGGCCATCCGTTTGAATGAGGCGTTCTCGTGGAAGGTCGCATCGATGAAATTACAATCTACGCTGACCTTTTGCTAAAGTGTAGAAAAGGCAGGATTGCCCCCTCAAGAAAAAAGTTGTCTTTTTCTGCCTTTTCTGCAACCTTTGCGGTCTTTCTCGCGGTTAGGTCTTTGTCTTCGAAGTTTGTTTCGTCGTCAATTAAGCCGATGCGTAATATGCATTTGCCATCTGATTTTTGTAACATGCGATCGAGCAGTCTAGTGGACTGTTGAGGCTCCGAAACCAAAGCTGCTTATGACCACACGGGTCACTCCTGTCTTTGCGTTGGATCAATTCCGCAACCGAAGTCAAAAGAAGAACGGGTCCAGCCGCGGAACATCGTTCTTGGCTATGCAGCTCGTTGTGTAACTCGGCATGTCGGTAAACGCGACCGACGTGGATCATTTTTCCGCGACCATTTTTACTGCTATGCGCTCTATCACGTTTTCGTACGCTTCTCGAAACCAGCGGCGAGTGTTGCGACCGTAATAACCGGTTGGGTCTTCAACATTTCTCTCATCCTCTAGCTCTTCGATATGCTTTTTACAGAAGGCTATAGTATCCTCTAATATCTATTCGCAATTCATTTTTGATCCTTTCCTCCAGTTCGAATTCAGCGCGTAGAACAAGACAGGTTGTCCAGAGTCCGCCACCCCTAACTTCGCAGCGGTCATCACGCGTGGCTCTAACGGACGGGATGGACTATTTTATAGGTACCTTGACGCCCTCAAGCCGTTCCGAGAGTGGTATGGTCACCTTCAGAAGGCCATTTTCGAACGTGGCCGTTGCCCCTTTCGGCTTAATGGTATGGGAGAGCGTCCAGCAGCCGGCATACTCGATATCGTCTCGAGGTGCTGTGAGACAGAACCCGTTCTCCCCAGCTTCAACTTTGATGTCCTTCTTGTCTGCGCCGGGAAGTTCCACTTCGATGGTATAGTTTTTCTTGTCGTGATACAAGAATGCATTCGGTGCGACAAAGATGCGTTCTTTTTCAACCAATCATATCACCGCAAAGAGTTACTTTTGAATGATTAAGTAGCTTTGCCGGGCCTAACGCCGTAGAATCTCATTTTACAGCGGGCAACTGCTCTTTCTATTTTCTTGCGTCCCGTTGCGTACACCAATGACCTATAGGATTCGGCGCATCTCGAAAAAGAGGGGCTAAATGAGCGTAGATCATCAAAAAGAGACACCTGCTGCTCGATGGGAAGCCCCGAAACGAACCATCATGCCTATATCTAGGAATCCACTTGCATTTTTTGCCCGTCGAACTGCTCAGAACGGCTGCATATGCGTCAGATGCCAAAAAAGAAGTGAAAAGGGGAGCGCCTTCAAACGGTTGTAGCAGAGCAAATAGAGACGGCACGACCGTATAAGCACGACTTGACCCTTATTTATGTGGCGGTTTTCCCTGAGCACTACGTGCGGAGCTGGCGTCGCTGTGTCGCATCTTCGTTATCCAATTCGCGAGCTCTTCAGGACGCTCGTATCGATATCCTTCCAGCTGGAAACCGAGCATGGCCTCATCGCCAACAGCGCGCGGAGGCAATGCATCCGGGTAAAAGAAGATGTGATGCCCTGCCTTACGGTACTCGCGGTTGATCACCCATCCAAGAAACGCTAGAGTGCGCCACCCCCGCGCTTCTTGTGCAATTTCTAACGTGACGTACCAGGTTCCTTCTGGCCACTTACCGTGGTCACGTTCGCCGGGATGTCCACCACAGCAGCATACCGTCGTAACGCACGGAAGGCTGTTGAGTACTTTGACGAGAGGCACAAGGTTCGCATCTATTTCCTCCTCTGGCACGGCATCGCCCTCAGCAGTAGTGCGAGTCATGTATAAGGTGTCTAATCTTTATCTAAGTTACAGCGTCGGTGACCCGCTTCAGGCACAGACTATGGGGTTACAGGATGAGATATGACGGGCGCTTTTGTCGGCTTTAAAATCGAAAAAAGAAATAATTAGCTAGGAGATGAGCGGGTTAAAAGGAACACGCTAACCCCCTCTGATACCTAGATTTGCCATGTTAGCGGATAAGCACATTAGCTCC
>Ga0187770_10000329_pt1 | contig 23183 bp, 19 predicted proteins | sample 0116_SJ02_MP02_2_FD_133154 | JGI IMG/M metagenome (GOLD analysis project Ga0187770, IMG submission 133154) | Tropical peat soil microbial communities from peatlands in Department of Meta, Colombia - 0116_SJ02_MP02_20_MG | ecosystem: Environmental > Terrestrial > Soil > Wetlands > Peat | place...
ATATTCGGGTTCGAAGGAGAGGATGTTGCCGCCCTGGCAAAGACCATCTGCCAAAGATTCATGGTGGACAGGGTGAAGCTGTCGTCGACCGGACTCGAGTCAACGATGCACGCCGTAAGGCTGGCGCGCGCATACACGAAGAGGAAGAAGATTCTGAAATTCGAGGGGTGCTATCACGGCTCACACGATACTCTCATGGTCAACGTCAAACCATCTCTCGCGAAGACAGGGAACTCGAGCGTCCCCAACATCGTCCCTTCATCGCAGGGGATGCTTGAAGAGATACTCCAGAACACAATCGTGGCACAGTTCAACAATCTCGAATCAGTAGAGAAGGCTGTGAAGAAAGACAAAGACAACCTTGCGGGCGTGATCCTGGAGCCCATTCCGATGAACATGGGTTTCGTTCCACCGAAGCGGGGGTTCTTGGAGGCCCTACGCCATCTCTGCGATGAAACAGGAGCCCTCCTGATCTTCGACGAAGTGAAAACGTGCGGGAAGTTCTACCACGGTGTCGAAGGCGAGTTCGGCGTAGCGCCAGACCTCAAAACGATGGGGAAGGCAATAGGAGGAGGCTACCCGCTCTCCGTACTGGGCGGGAAGGAGAAGGTCATGGACGCCATCGTGCCAGGAGTCGTGGCCCACGCGGGGACGTTCAATTCGAACCCAGTCGCAGTAAGGGCCGGGCTGGTGACGCTCACTGAGATCCTGACCAGGGAGAAGCTGGCCCAGGCGGCCAAGCTCGGTGAGGAACTGGCTCACGGCTACACGGACATCATCGAAGATGCGAAGCTCAAGGCGAAGGTCCAGGCCATCGGGGTCAGTGGCACGATGCACTTCACGGACCACGAAGTGACTGACTGGAGGAGCTTCCTTGACGTGAACGTGGGTACGTGGTGGACCTACTACACTGCGATGTTGAACCGTGGAGTTATCCCCATGGCCACGGGACCCGACGAACAGTGGACCGTGTCAGTGCAGCACACGAAAGAGGATATCGAAAGTCACCTTGAGGTCTTTAAGAGCGTCGTGAAAGAACTCCTGAGGTCAGAGGTCTCCATGGAGATGGTGGAGGCCATCTAGAATCGCAGTGATTCGCTGACTTTCAGTAGAACTTCTTCGTCTTGGTGAAGTGTTCCTCTACTCTGATCTTCCTCTTCCCCATCTCGACGAAGAAGGGCTCGGGGTCGACCGTCGCTTCGGGCGGGAAGACTCCTGGCTCTTTGATTTTACCCGTTCCCTGCCAGTATGATACCACCGCGGGAGGCACCGAGGTGTCTCTGGCCGAAGGTATACCCCTCTGGGGGTCATTCCATGTCATTATGTGGTAGGTGACCGTTGCCGGCGTCCCCTTCAGGGCTCCGAAAACGTCTATCCTGAAGGCGTCATACTCGTACTCCTCTTTCGGAGGAGCGTCATGCCTTGACTTGGATATGGCTCTCTGGTACATCGACGTCAGGTAGTCGAGAGGCGATACCTTCTGGTCTCCAAATTGGATTCCTTCGGTCTCGGCGAATCCAAGGCCCCTCAAAGTCTTGAAGGTGGCGAAGTCTGTGCTTGGGAACCCGATGCGGAATGTCACATTGCGGCACCCTTTGCCGATGTACCTTCCGAGGGTTGCAGGTTCAGAGTGTTTCACATAGTATGCGGTGACTTTGCCGATCGGGTCCTGCATCGTCACCGTCGTCTCCCCGGAAAGGACGGGCTGCTTGACGTGCTTCCCATCGAGCCACATGACGGGCTCTTGCGTGAATTCGTCCATCACCGTCCGTATGGAATAGCCCGGCCAGCCGGGCTCCTTCACGGGCAGGGTGTTGCCCCAGGAGCAGTAGATGTTGATTGTGTCCACCTTGTCGAGCTTCGCGGCGCCGGCCGCTCCAGCAATGTTGGTCAGACCCGGCGTACTCCCAAGACCTATGGTCGCGTTTATCCCCGCTTTCTTCCATTCCTTGTCGAACTCCAGCTGTTTGAGGCAGGTGTCAAAGAAACCACCCAGGTCTGTGTAGTGGGCGCCCGCCCTGACGCAGGCCTTCATGACGGCTATGTTGGTCTGGTACCAGGCGCAGTTGACCACGGTGTCGACTTCTTCCGATTTCGCGACTTTCGCTACGGCGTTCGTATCGCTGGCGTCCAGTTCCATTACCTGGACCTTGTTCCCAAGGTGCAGGTCCTCCACCGCTTTCTTTACGTTCCCGAGTTTCCGACTTGATGCTACCACTTCAGCCTTGGAAAACTCCACCAAGTCTTGAACCGTATACGCCCCGATCTGGCCCGACGCACCTAAGACAAGAGTCTTCATGTCGCTCGGCGGCCCTCCTCTTGTCAGCGTTATACGCGCTTTCCCGAACCGGCCCCCGGCTCATGGAAATGTGGAACCTTTCGAAGACTCCTACGATATCAAGTCGAAAAAGGTCTCGGCACGTTAATAAGAGCTGGAACGCCTGCGTTACTCGTGTTGTGAAATGGAACAAGCACACACGATGATGGCGCCACATATCGTTGTGAAGCCTCCTGGTCCCCGGTCGAAGGAGCTTCTCGGGAAGCAGGAAGAGCTTGAGACAAGAGCCGTTGTTTACAGCAAGGCGTTCCCCTTCGCAATCGACTCGGCGGAAAACGCAACCGTCAAGGACGTTGACGGGAACCTGTACATCGACTGGGTCAGCGGGATCAGCGTTCTTAACCTCGGGCATCGCAATCCCGCGATAGCCAAGGCGGTCAGCACTCAGCTCGGCAAAATCTGGCACGCCCTGGAGATCCCGACGGAGACCAGGATTGGTTTCCTCGAGCGGATGCACTCAGTTCTGCCCGGAGGGTTGAAGGGTCACGCCAAGATCATGACAACAGTCACTGGCGCCGACGCCTGCGAGACGGCCGTCGCCATAGCGAGGAGGGTCACTAACAGGAGGACGATTGTTGCCTTCGAAGGCTCCTACCACGGGGTTCACCAGGGCGCAGTAAGCCTCACTTCCTCCCGCCACTATCTCGAATACGCAGGAGTCCCGAGGCAGGGTGTCTTCAGGCTCCCCTACCCCTATTCCTACCGCTTTCCGTTACCCGTGGAGAATAAGGGAGACGAGGGAAAGGTGGTCCTGAGGTATCTTGAACATCTGATCGAGGACGAGCATTCGGGCCTCGACGACCTCGCCGGCATCATAGTCGAGCCGGTAGAGGGTGAAGGGGGGTACATTCCTCCTCCCAGCGACTTCCTGCCGGGGCTGAGAGAGATTGCGGACAGAGCGCAGGCTCCACTGATCATTGACGAGGTTCAGACGGGCTTCGGAAGGACGGGGAAGTTCTGGGGGTGCGAGCTGACGGGCACGACTCCCGACATAATGTGCGTGTCGAAGTCAGTCGGCGCTGGAATCCCGCTGTCTCTTGTCGCCTACAAGGCAGAGTTCGACAAGGTATTGAGTGACGGATTCCATCTCGGCACCTACAGGGGGAACGTGCTCGCCATGGCCGCGGGTTCGGCCTCCATCGACTACATGGCAGCCAACAAGATACCTGAGCGGGCCGCCAAGCTCGGCCTCAAAGCCAAGGCAGAGTTCGAGAAGACGGCCTCCAAGTCGAGCAACATCGGTGACGTCCGTGGGGTCGGATTCATGATAGGAAACGAAATCGTCGAATCGAAACAGACAAGGGCGCCCTCCAAGAAGCTGGCCGTGGAGTTCAGGAGACGCCTGTTCGAGAGCGGTCTCCTCATGCACACGTGCGGGCATTACGGGAACGTTCTCAGGTTCATGGCCCCCCTGACAATCGAAGAGCCGCTCCTGGAGAAAGGACTGAAGGTCTTCGAGCAGACTATCCTGAAATAAGCAAGAGAGCCTCCGGCGAATACACCAGTCCCCGACAGGCGGCACGGAACTTACTCGTGTCAACGGGAGCGCTTTCCCTCGATTAATGTATTAACACCCTCATGGGGCCGCCGACTCGATGACAGTCGATCTCGTGATAAACGGAAAGAAGATCGAGAAGGCGGAGACGGTCCCCCTCGTTAGCCCCGGTTCAGGGAAGGTAGTCGACAGGATTAGCAAGGGGACAAAGGACGACGTGAAGGAAGCCGTCGAAGCCGCCAGACTGGCCTTCGGGGACTGGTCAGGGACTCCGTTGAACAAGCGCAGCGCGATCCTGCTCAACGCCGCCGCACTGCTGAGGGAGCGGGGGGAGGACTTCGCCCTGACTCTCGCGACAGAGGCGGGGAAGCCCATCAGGGACAGCAGGGTCGAGGTCATCCGGGCCGCAGGCGTCTTCACTTCCGCGGCCCAGGAGGCTACGAGGATGCTCGAAGGGAGGGTCCACCGCGTTGACGCATACGAGTATCCCGCAGGGAACCAGGACCGCATGGTCTTCACGACGCGCGAGCCCGTAGGCGTGGTAGCGGCGATTCTACCGTTCAACTTCCCAGTGAACTCCTTCGCCCACAAAGTCGCCCCGGCCCTTGCGGTAGGGAACACTTTGGTCGTCAAGCCCAGTATTCAGACGCCCCTATCGGCGGCGAAGATGACTGCCCTACTGTCAGACGCCGGTCTCCCGCCAGGATGCGTCAACCTCGTGACTGGCCGAAGCTCTGATATCGGCGACTCCCTTGTCGAGCACCCCGACGTTGACCTGGTCACCTTCACTGGTTCGACCGAGGTCGGCCTTCATGTGGCGTCCAAGGCTGCTATGCAGGCGAAGCGATCGATAATGGAACTCGGTGGATCTGATCCTGTGATCGTGTTCGATGACGCAGATCTGGAAAAAGCAACCAAGACAGCGGTCAAAGGAAGGTTCGACTACGCTGGTCAGAACTGCAACTCAAGCAAACGGTTCTTCATCCAGAGCGGAGTCGCGGAGAAGTTCATCCGTGGCTTCGTTGACCTCACTTCCAAGCTCAAGGTGGACGATCCCCTGCTCGAAGCGACAGACGTGGGGCCGGTGATAAGCCAGTCTGCGGTGGACGACATGGCAAAGTTCGTCGACGACGCTGTCGCAAAAGGGGGGAAAATTCTCATCGGAGGGAAGAGGATCGACCGACAGGGGAGCTACTTCGAGCCAACGGTCGTCAGCGGCGTTACCACCGACGTCGCAGTCATGAAGGAGGAGGTCTTCGGACCAATCGCTCCAATCTCGACGTTCGAGACCCCAGACGAAGCGCTAAAGATGGCCAATTCGTCCGAGTACGGGCTGCAGGCCGCCATCCACACCAGGGACTATAGGATGGCGCTGAATCTCGCCAAGAAAATACGCGCAGGCTCCGTAATCGTCAACGACTCGACCAGGCTCAGGTGGGACGCCCTCCCCTTCGGAGGGCGAAGAAAGACCGGCTTCGGAAGAGAGGGGGTCAGAGACACCATGCTCGAAATGACCGAGCAGAAACTCGTCAGTCTAAACCTAGGAAGCTGAACGTCAGGGTGGTCTAGACATCGAATCTGGAGGGACCAGAGTCTCCCGCCACCCTAGTCGCGAATTGGAAATCACTGGCGCGCCGAGTTCTGCTTCATTGAAGCGATCAGTTCCGATGTTGCCTTCTCGGCCTCGTCCTCGCGGATGATCAGTGGAGGCTGAAGCCTTACCACATTCTTGAACATGCCCCCGACTCCCACGATGTATCCCTTCCTCAGCATCTCTTTCTTGACTTCCTGAGCCAGTTCCGGAGCGGGTTTCTTGTTGCTACGATCTTCGACTAGTTCAATCCCGATCATGAGCCCCTTGCCCCTCACATCCCCCACGCTGGGGATTTTTTCTTGGGCTTCGCCCAGCCTTTTCAGCACCGCGGTGCCAACCTTGGACGCCCTCTCGGCCAGATTTTCCCTCTGCAGAACGGATATTGCGGCCAGGGCTGCCGCACAGCACACCGGATTCGCGAAGAACGTGTTGAAATGGTCGCCTGGTTGGATTGCTTTAGAGACTTTCTCGGAGACCATGATCGCTCCCAACGGCAGGCCACCGCCCAGAGCCTTCGCCAGGGCCATCACGTCGGGGTCAACTGACCAGTGCTGACAGGCGAAGACCTTTCCCGTTCTTCCGAACCCCGTCTGGACCTCGTCGACCACAAGGGGGACACCCTCCTCTCTGCAGATCGTCGCGACCCTGGGCAGAAAAGTGTCGGGTGGTACTATTATCCCTCCCTCCCCTAGTATCGGCTCGACAACGACCGCAGCGACATCGCCACCAGCATAGTTCTCTATCACGTCTCTAATCTCATCCGCGCAGCGCTTGCCAAACTCCTTCTCCGAGACACCATCGCCATATCTGTAGTAATATGGCGACGATGTGTGGACAACACCCGGGTAGTTCGCGTAGTTCCCCAGGTTGGCCTTGAACTTCCTCTGACCTGTCAGGGACAGCGTCAGGGAAAGCCTTCCATGGAACGAGCCTTTCAGGGCAACAACGGTGGCTCCGCTCTTCCCTCGCGAACTGGCGTACAGCTTGCTGATTTTCACTGAACCGTCGACCGCCTCGGTCCCACTGTTGCAGAAGAACGTCTTGGACAGCTCTCCAGGCGCGATGGATGAAAGTCGTTGGGCGAGAGTCGCCTCCAATTCGTGGTAATAGTAAGCCGATACGTGCATGAACTTCTTCGCTTGACTCGCTATTGCCTGGACAACCTCAGGGTGGCAATGACCGAGATTGTTGGTGCTTATCCCAGAGAAGAGGTCGGTGTATACCCTACCATCAACATCCTCGATCTTCACCCCTTGTGCGCGGGCGACGACTATCTTCTCGCGAGGTGGAAGACAGTCGAGGACGTAGCGGTGGTCGAGAGCATAGAAGGCTTCGCTCATGGCGGCAACTGAGTACGGAGAAGGCTTATACTACTTTGCTCGCGTCTCCAGTTTCAGAACGACCATCAAAGGGTCTTCCTGGCCCGATGCCTAATGGCTACTAGGGACGAGCTTGCTTCGGCCTCCACCACTGAAACCTTACCTGTGAGCATCAACGCTCTTATCGTGCAACCTTTGGCTTAGGTGGCAGACGTCCCCATGCCAGCCAGAGTGGCTTCCGCCAAAGGCCCCGAGAGACTTCGACTGCTGATGGGTGGGAAGTGGAGCGATTCCGAGTCTCAGGATTTGCATGCGGTCTTCAACCCAGCCGAGGGACGGACCATAGCCGCGGTCCCCTTCTCGACCAAGGAGGAAGTTTCCCAGGCTGTCAGCGCCGCCGACGACGCGTTTGCCTCATGGAGCTCTATGCCGATAACCGACAGGATTCAATTCCTATTCAGAATGAAAGAGGTGCTCGAGAGCCACGCCCAAGAGCTTGCGACTCTGAACACGGAAAACCATGGCAAGACCTTAGAAGAGAGTCGAGGGGATGTCCGAAGGACTATCGAGAACGTCGAGTCCGCAATCTCTATTGCCTACACGCTTGCCAAGGGCACAAGCCTGGACGAGATTTCGCCGGGAATAGACGAACTCATGGTCAGGGAGCCTCTGGGCGTCTTCGCCATAGTCTGTCCATTCAACTTCCCAATCATGATTCCCTTCTGGTTCTTGCCCTACGCTCTGGTCCTCGGGGACACCGTCGTTGTGAAGCCCAGCGAAATCACCCCCGTGCCGATGCAGAAGGTCGCTGAACTGCTCCAGGAGGAAGTGAAGTTGCCCCCTGGGGTGCTCAATCTTGTTCATGGCGGGTCCGAAGTTGTTGAAACCTTGATTGGTCTCCCAGCGACAAAGGGCGTGACTTTTGTGGGGTCAACAGCCGTGGCGCGTCGCGTTTACAGACTCGCGGGGGAGAACGGAAAACGAGCGATGGTAAACGGGGGTGCCAAGAACAGCATCGTAGTAATGCCCGATGCGGATATGAGCCGCTCGATCCCTTCAATCGTCTCCTCGTTCTTCGGGAACACCGGTCAGAGATGCCTCGCTGGCGCGAACCTCGTCTCCGTCGGCGGTGACAAGGAACTGCTCAACAAGTTCTCGAAGGCATCCTCCTCACTTCAAATAGGAAATGGCCTGTCGCCTACTACGGAGATGGGGCCCATGGTGACAATGGCTGCGAAGGAACGAGTGCGGTCGTACGTCCAAAAGGGGATAGACGAGGGTGGAAGACTTGTGGTCGATGGCCGTCACGCGACTGTTGAGGAATACCCTGAAGGGTTCTACCTGGGGAGCACAATATTCGACGAAGTTTCCCCTTCAATGAGCATAGCGCGAGATGAGGTATTCGGTCCGCTGGCGAGCGTTCTGCATGTGGAGACCCTCGAGGAAGCCTTGGACTTGGTCAACCGCGGCACGAATTATGGAAACATGGCAAGCATATTCACGACATCCGGCAGGGCAGCTCGCGAGTTCAAGCGACGGGCAAACGCGGGCAACATAGGAATCAACATCGGAGTCGCGGCACCTTCAGCCTTCTACCCATTTGGGGGGACGAAAGATTCCTTCTTCGGCATCTTGCACCCCCAGGCAGATACTGTGGACTTCTTCACAGACAAGAAAGTCATACTTTCGCGTTGGTAGAGAAAATCCCTGATTACGCAGGAAATCTTTAAATGCCGAACACAGGAACGAATTTTCTAACATATTGGCATTCCAAAGCGGTAGGAAGTACCGCTTGAAGCAGTTGGAGCCAGAGAGTCAAACTCCGCTTCCAAACTCAGAAACTGACAGACCATTTGCTGCTCCGTTCGGGCTGATTCCACTCGCGGTGCCATACGAAGACTCGCCTCCAGAGGCAAGAATACTGAACGCGGTTGCGGTCGGGCTCGTAAGAGAGGGGAGGAACGATGTCGCTCTTGAGCTTGGAATCCCGAAAGCTGACTTCACTAGAGCGCTGCGTTCGCTGAGGAATGAGGGAGCAATCTACGTCGGCGCCGGCGGAAAGTACCGGCTCAGCTTCCATACTTCTAACTTTCCTAACATCGTCGCAAAGTAGAACGGCGCTACAGCCACCCGAGAGCCTCGGCCCGGTCAGGTTGCTTTCATTCCCACTTCAGGCAGACGAATCATCTAGTCCATCGTATGGTTTCTTTAATGAAACGGAGCAGAAATCCGCTTGGGCCACGCACACCCTTCGCCCCATTGTTCGCGAATCAACTTACACAAGAAAGAGTTAATATGACTAGGAGAGGGATAAGTGCTAAGGTTCTCGGCCTTGGTTGTCGATAATCCTGGCGAGACCGACGCTCGCCAGACTCTTACGCCCGGGATAAGCAGCCTGCCACGTCAAGCGGCCCGCCCTCCTGAGGAGAGTGGCGATGGCAAAGTGCTTGACATCAAAGACTTGACGATCGATTTCGTATCTGTTGACGGCAGAGTGAGAATCCTGAACGGGGTGACACTGAACGCGAAGAGGGGCGAGGTCGTCGGCATCGTAGGCGAGAGCGGCTCTGGCAAGACTACGTTGGGTCTGGCAATCCTCGGACTCTTGGATTCCCCGCCTGCTGAAATAGTCAGCGGAACTGCAATCTTTGAAGGCAAGGACCTTCTAAAAATGAAGCCAGCAGAATTGGAGAAAGTCCACGGCACTGGGATAAACATGGTCTTCCAGGAGCCGCTCGATTCTCTCAATCCGGTGTATACCGTCGAGACTCAAATCGGTGAGGCCTTGAAGGTTCAGCGGAAAAGGCAAGTTCCACCGGCAGCACAGGAAACAGAAGGAGAGACGAAAAAACTGATTACCGATCTACTGAGAAATCTGTGCATAGATAAGCCGGAAGAGGTCATGGAACGGTACCCTCACGAGCTTTCGGGCGGAATGAGGCAGAGGGTAGCCATATCGATTTCAACCATCGAGAAACCAAGACTAATGATCTCTGACGAGCCTACCACGGGTCTTGACGCCTATGTCCAGAGCAGGATTCTTGGAATGTTCAGCGCACAGAGAAAGGCTGGTGAGACACTCCTGTACATAACACACGACCTGACAATTGCCTCTCAGATCTGCGACAGGATATACATCATGTACGCTGGAAGAGTGATGGAAGCTGGAGAAACGCGCGGTGTCCTTCAGCAACCCCTACATCCCTACACAAGCACCTTAGTTGCGTCAGTGCCCCAGGGATACGAAGATGCACCGCCTCTGTCGGTTCAGCTGGGAGAGCCTCCCGACCTTAGGAATCTCCCAGGTGGGTGCAAGTTCAACCCCAGGTGCCCCTACGCAAAGGACGTTTGTAAGGAAACGGAGCCGAAACTGGAGGAGATTTTCGCAAGGAGGTACGCGGCCTGTTGGAGGGTAGATAAGGAACTTGGGAGATTTAGTTGAGATAGAACATCTTACTGTGGCCTTCAGGTCCAAGAGGAAAGAGGGTCTCTTTCGAAGCGGTCCTTCTTTGAAGGCCTTGGACGACGTCTCACTCACCATAGGAGAGAACGAGACCTTCGGGCTAACGGGCGAGACAGGTTCGGGAAAATCCACCTTGGCCAAAGTCTTGGTGGCTCTGTACAAGCCAACATCTGGGACCGTCAGGTTTCTGGGGCGAGAAATCGATTACAAGAACAGGAAAGACATCGCCTACTTAAGACAAAACGTAGGAATAGTCTTCCAGGATCCTGTCAGGTCTCTAAATCCGTCGCTAACAGTGAAGGAAGTCATAACAGAGGCGCTCATCGCAGCAAAGTCGATACCCAAGAAGGATTACGATGAAAGAATCAGCTTCATAACCAAACTTGTCGGAGTTACAAAGGACTTGCTTCCCCGTCGTCCCAGGGAGTTGAGCGGGGGCCAGAGGCAGAGGATTAGTCTGGCCAGAGCTCTCGTGGTGCCCAAGAAGCTCCTCGTGCTGGACGAGCCGACAAGCGCGCTCGATGTTTCAATACAGGCGCAAGTTCTGAACACTCTCAAGAAGCTCAAGTCAGAGCTCAACATGTCGTATCTTTTCATTACCCATGACATCAACGTAATCAAGTACGTCAGTCACAGGCTCGGGGTCCTTTTCTACGGCAGATTGGTGGAGGTAGGAGACACTCGGACCGTAGACACCGAACCGAAGCACCCTTACACCCAAAGCCTGATCTCACACGTCCTCACACTCAAGAAAGTCGGGCTGCAGGAGACCGTCGTCTCCGAGCACAGACCGGCTCCCTCGGGCTGTCGGTACCGCATAGTCTGTCCAGCCGCCTTCGAGAAGTGCGCGGCGGTGCCTCAGTGGGTGAATCTCGGAGGCGGCCATCTGGTCTCCTGCTTTCTTTATGACCACTCGTCAGGAAAGGAGAACCAAGCCCTTCTTCCAACAGCTGCGACTACGAGTGGCGATAAGCGGGTGCTACCTTACAAACCCTCCTGAGAGAACATCACCGGTCCACCGACGGCACAGCACACGCTTTCTATTGGGTCTGCGCTTCGAATTCTTTCGCAGGCTTTGTCCTGACCAAGATGTGAGGTCTGAGTTTGACGTCCAACGACTCCCTAATTCCTTCCCCGAGGAAGCTGAATCCTGCCACAATCACGGCCACAACCACGGCGGGTATGATAATCTGGTACGGGTACAAGAAAAGATTGTAGGTAACATTGGACACCATCATCCCAAGCTCTGGCGCAGTAGGGGGTATTCCCACGTTCAGGAAGCCAAGAGTCGACAGAGTCAGGAGCGCAGACCCAACATCGAAGGTTGCATACACGAGAATAGTGGGCAAGACGTTAGGGATGGCATCCTTTCTGACTATGTAAAAGAAGGACGAGTTCAGCGCCTTCGATATCGACACGAAATCCTCTGCAGCGATTGCAAGGACGCCTCCCCTCACCAATCTGACATATGGTGGCCACCAAACGATAATCATAGAGAAGGTGACATTCACGAGGCTCGGGCCCAGAGTCGCAGCGATAGCCATGGCCATGATCATCGTAGGGAATGCCATGAACAGATCAGTCAGTCTCATTAGGACCTCGTCCAGCCACCCTCTGAAGAAAGCTGCCAGGGTACCCAGGATGATTCCGATGGCCGCCGAGAGACCTACCGTTATGAGCGGGATGCCTACGTCGATTGGTAACGCCGTTATCACCCTGGAGAGCATGTCTCTCCCCAGAAGGTCGGTTCCAAACGGATGTGAAAGAGATGGAGGGAGATTCGCTTGACCAAAGTTGGGCTGGTACGCGCTGTAAGGAAGGATTGCCCCAGAGCTTGCGATTTGAGCCACAGTGACGACCATAAAAATTGAAACAGTCACAAGCCCGAACATGGAAAGCGAGTTGGACGTGATGAGTTTCCTCATGCTCGCGGCTCCCGTGCTCAACCTTCTGCGCCTCCCCCCTCTCCCAGGGCGATTCGAGGATCAAGCAATGAGTAGAAGACGTCGGCTATGAAATTCGCTACGATCACGCCCAAAGTGAAGAGCAGAACGCATGGGACCAGGACAGGGTAGTTTATGGAGACTATCGCCTGATATGTGAAGTAGCCTATTCCAGGCCACGCAAAGATTTCTTCGATGACGATAGTCCCGGATAGGAGGAACCCAAACGTCACCGCAATGATTGTGTTCGTATCTATCAGAGCGTTCCTGAGTATATGGTTCCTCCTCACCTCTCCTTCCGCCATTCCCTTGGCACGCGCGGCTTTCACATGTGTTGACCATCTCGAGTTCAATATCGAAGACCGCATTATCCTCGCTACTAACCCGAAGTCCAGCAACGCCAGAACAGCGGCGGGCATGAAGACGTGTTGAAGGCCAGACAGGAATGCCGGGCCATTAAGCTGAATTAGCGCGTCCAAGATGTAGATTCCCGTGATGTGGGCGGGCTGGTTTGCCAGTGTCAGCGAGTACATGCCGCCCGACGGGAATAGTGGAATGTAACTCGAAAAAACTAGTATCGCAAGAAAACCTCCGAGGTAATAGGGGGAGGACCAGGTGGCGAGGTAGAAGATCCGTATAGCGTGATCTACCTTGGTACCAAAGTGCATCCCCGCGAAGTAGCCCGATGCCACACCGAGGACTGCTATCATGACCATGGAGACGAGAACGAGCTCGAGTGTGTTCGGGAAATAGAACGCCATCTCGGAGATGATTGATTTCCCAGTCTGCGGGTCGATGCCTAAATTGCCTGTCACATACGACTGAAGGAAGTAGTAGAGCTGAACGTACCAGGGCTGGTCTAGGTGGTACCGAGCTATGACGGCGGCTATGGTTGATTTGCTTGCCCTTGCCCCCGCCCACAGATGCGCGGGGTTAGGATTGAGGATGTACGAGATGAAGAAGACTAACAGCATGGCGCCGATTAGGACACCAATCGCACCAAGGACTCTCCTCCCGAGGTAGGGGAGGAAGTCTCTAAGAGCGATCATTGCTGACCCCTCGCTAGCTTGCGTAGCTTATGGTGTTGTAATACAGGAAGTAGCCCATGCCGGATCCGGCCGGGTTCGGAATTATGCCCGTAATACCGTTGGCCGTTACGGCCATGAATTCAGGGACATAGAGCCAGATATCCGTGTAGTTCTGGTACATCCTCTGCGCTATGTTGTGAAATGCCTCTATTATTGCTGAACTATTCAGCGCTGTTGCAGCCTGGGTAGTCCAGTTGACGACCTGAGAATCTACGTAGGTGCTCGACCCGATTTCGTTGGTGCTTGTGAAATAGTAAACGTAGTCTATGCTCGCCGTGTAGTCCTCGCTATAGTAGCCAAATCCCATTGGCGGGACACCTGTGGTTTGGTTTGAGGAATCGATGTCCGTCGCATACTGCCTGAAGGGCAAGGCCGTTAACGTGATTGGTATCCCAATCGAACCCAAATTACTGCTTATGATTTCAGCGGCTCCCTGATCTGTGGGATTGTCGGAGTCGTACAGGAACGGGACAGCCGGAAACTGCTTCCCGCCCGGATTAAGAGTGGTCCCGTTGGGCAGGTGTGATACGAACCCGGCCTGGGCCAGGGAGACTGCGGCTTGGACCGGGTTATACTGATAGGGACTCAGCCCCGCTATCGATTCATTGTAATACTGGAAGCCCGGTGGAACAGGGCCAACCCACTGCTGGGCATGGCCGTTAAACACTATGCGAATAATGTCCTGGTAGTCTATGGCATAGGCTATCGCCTCCCTGACATCGAGATTATTGAAGAGGGGGAAGGTCGCCGTATCCATGTACAAATAGTGAACGTCTTCTGACGAGCCAAAGACGATTGGGAGAACGCTCGTCGTGACGCCTGAGATGGGTGTCGTAACGTTGTAGTAAGTGACCGGAACACTAATCATCTGAACGGTCCCCGCTCTGAGATCGGCAATACTCGTAGCCGAGTCCTTGTAGTAGATGACTATGCTATTGAGAATCGCCGGAGCGATGGCGTTGTTCAGCTGCGACTCCGGAAGGCTATTCGCCCAGTAATGCGGATTCTTTACCAAACTCACGCTCTGTCCAAGTACCCAGGACTGCAATTCGTAGAACCCAGTGCCAAGCGCATTGGTCGTCATGTAATCGTTCTCAGTACCTGCAGCCACCCCTCCGTGGCTCCCAACGAAGGCTGGGTCGACAGCATACGCCATTGGAGTCACGAGCGTCGCCAGAAATGCCGAGTAGGGGGCGTCTCCGTTGTAACCATAACCTAGGTTGAACTGAATTGCTGACGCATTCAGAGCAACGACCGACTGTTCGGGGTTGCTCATAGCGGTCAGATTGGCAGGCGACGGACTGAAGTAGTTGATTGAATTCAACATCGCGTACGTTACGTTGAACGTCACCCCGTTTCCTGCTGCAAGGTTCTGACTTAGGATCCAAGATGGTGATTGGTCCATCACCATAGTCCTGTAGACGGAGTACCACATGACATAGGCGTTGAACGGGTCACCATTGCTGAAAGTCACGCCGGGTCGTAGTATGAACGTGTAGTTCATCCCGTCGGGTGAGACGGTCCACGAACTAGCGAGCACGCCTTCGTAGGTTGTGTAACTGCTGCCGTTGTACGTCAGAAGACCTTGATAGATCTGTTCGACAATTTCCCAGCCGGACGTTTCGTACGTCACGGCAGGGTCCAAATAATCAGGCTCGGTCAACTCGTCTACTTGGAGCGAGGTCCTAGTCGGACCAGTCTGTGACGTAGCTTTCGTGGACGATGAGGAAGAAGTGGAGGAACTCGTTGAGGTCGTGGAGCTTGAGGTCGCGGAACTCGATGTCGTGGAACTCGACGTTGTGGGACTCGACATCGTAGAGCCTGTGGATGTCGTGGAACTCTTGCCTGATACAAGACCGAAGTAAATGCCAACTGACGCAACCAGAATCACTACTATAAGCACAACCCCGAGAATCGTCCTTGAAACTGCTCTCTTCCGAAGAGGTTTCAATACGACCAGGAACAGAAATTCAGCCTCCTACGGTATTTACGCGTTTGGCCAAATCCGGCGGTAACGCAGAAATTACTGTAGTCGACTGTTTTCGGGGGTGCTAACGAGGTCAGCCGAACAGGTCCCGAAGGTCCGCTTACTTCACGGGATTCGCGCGGCTCATTCACCGTTCTGAATCTTCGTTGTTTCCGTCCTAGATGCGTGCGTGTCGACCCCGTTAAGGCCGAGTTCTCTCAGTATCGGAAGGGGGTCCAGGCACTCTGGGGGAAGAACCCCTTTCTGCCTTATCTTCCCTTCCGCCAACATTCTCACGAACACGGCGGGCACGACCCCGGTAAGGAATGACGTCCCGTTCTCGTGCAATGTCCTGTAGGAACCCTCATGTGAGGCCATCGTGCTCAGCTTGTAGGATACGCTCATGTTCCCCTTCTTCCCTTTTACTTCTACCACAATGCCTGTGTTACCCTTCACCGTTTTCGAAACTGATACTGGAGTTGGAATCACCGAATTGAGCACTTCGATGGGCGCAACCTTTGAGCCTCTGATTTCGACGGGTTTCATCTCAAGCAGCCCCAGCTTCTTCAGGGTATGTAGAATAGCGACGAATTCATCTGCCAGGGCGAGTTTGAAGTCCACATAACTGACGCCTTTTCCTATGTATTCGGGCAGTGTCATGACTTCCTCGTGATCGACGAGGTAGACAGGCTGCGCTCCGATCGGCTCTGGAAACTCGTACACCTCCCTTCCGCTCAAGGGAGGAGAGGACACTCTCCTTCCGTCCATAAAGGTGCGCGGGGAATCGAGAATCTCGGAAAAGAAGACCTCGGGAGAGAAAAGCAGCATGAATTCGTACTTGGAGCTTGAGGAGTTCTCTCCGTCTCTCACTCTGATCTCTTCGACCGTCGTTAGCCTGTCAGCCGCGTACCTTGCATAGATGTTTGACAGGCCCGGATCCTCGCCCAGACCGGGGACTGCGAGTAATTCCGCATCTTTCCATGCTTTGTCCTGGGCAAGTTGTTCGCTGAGTCCGTTGCCTGCCAGGTCGACGTAGTTCGCACCGTTCGCTAGAGATAGATCCATCATCTGATGGTTGAATCTGGGATGGCCTGCGTTGATTACTGCATTCTTACCCTCGATTACTGCTTCCAGCTCTTCCTTGTTGCTTGCATCAATTTTCACAACTTTGGTTTTGGCGGGTGACATTTTCGCTATCTCAAGGGCATGTGCAGTGTTCTTGTCAGCCATGGTCACGGACTCGATTGCCTGGCCTTTGAGAAGGACCTGCGCAATCACGGAGCCGACAGCGCCCAGCCCAACAACTAGTACCTTCATGCCAGGTCGAGGCGGGTCCCTGGCAGGGATTAATACACGAGCCCTCTAAGGGCTTAGGGTCAAGAGTTATACTGCCTCTGTCGGGCCGCCCGCGTCATGGATGTTCTAGTTGTCGGTGTTGGGTCGGTTGGCTCGGTAATAGCTCAGTACCTGCAGCAAGACAGTTCGATTGGCTCTCTTACTTTAGCGGACAAGGATATCTCTCGAGCGCGTAGCATAGCCGGGAAGCGCGGAAAGACGAAGGTGGAGGCTGTCAGGATTGACGCCAGCAATGCTGGAGAGCTCAAGAGCCTGATGAAGGGAAAGGGCATCGTCGTAAACTCTGGCCATTACATATTCAATGAGCCTTTGATGCGACTCTGCGCGGAACTCGGCGTTGCCTACGTCGACCTGGCCAGCAGCAAGATGAAGGATCAGCTCGCTCATAACAAAGAGTTCCGGGAGGCGAACACTCTCGGTGTCGTTGGGATGGGAGAAGACCCGGGCCTGTCAAACATCTATGCAAGGTACGCGGCTGACAGGCTAACGACGGTCAAGGAAATCAGAGTGCGAGATGGGGAATTCTCTGTAAGCAAACTTCGCGGCTTCGTGCCCCTATTCTCTCCGGAGATCTTCTTCGAGGAGGTTCTCATGGATGCCATCATATTCGCTGACGGCCAAGTCAAGCACCTCCCGCCGATGAGCGAGAAAGAGGTGTACGACTTTCCTCCACCAATGGGAAGGCAGACGGTCTACGCCTTGGAGCACGAGGAGGTGCAAACACTGCCATACTACATCAAGAAAGGCGTCCAGTACGTGGACTTCAAGCTCGCTCTCTCGGACGAGTTCGTCAGTAACGTGACCCTTCTGAAGGAACTGGGATTGCTCAGCACGAAGCCTGTCAATGTGAAAGGAATCGACGTCAGACCTTTCGATGTCTTCATAGCGACCCTCCCTATACCTGTCTCAGTGGCTTCCGCGCTGAGCGGTCACGCGGGAATATCCATAGAGGTAAGCGGGACCTCCCGCGGGAAAGAGACAAAGTACACGCTGAGCACCCAAATGTCTCATGAGGAAGCATACAAGCGATTCAAATCGAACGCGACTTCCTTCCTTACTGGAATAGTGCCAGCAGTATATGTCTCGACCTTCGCCAAGGGCAAAATCAAACAGAAGGGAGTTATTCCAGCAGAGATGTTGGACGCAGACCTGATGCTGGGCGAGCTGTCAATGGCAGGCGTCAGGACGAACATGTCGAAGTCCGCAGAGGAAACAATCGCCGCCAAAGCCTGACCAACAGCGATACCTGAGGCGGTCTGCTACGAAAGCCGCTTGAGCGCTTCCTCGAACGCCTGAACTGTGGTGGTGATGTCTTCCTCGGTGTGGACCGCTGAGATTGCAACTCTTTCGTAGTTGTCAGGGTGCAGGTAAACTCCACCGTCGAGTAGCAGCTGGTGGAGCGTCCGGAACTTGTCCCAGTCAATCAGGAGGCTTTCCCTGTAGTTGGTTATCTTGGCATGTTTCGTGAAGCAGAGCGTGAAGATTCCTGGCACGCTTTGAATGCATGCCTTCTGCTTCGCTGTCTGAACGGCATGAGACAGACCTGTCGTGAGCTTCTCTGTGTTCTCCTTCAAAGTCTTCAGGGCGCGGTAGTCGTCTGCTGCAAGGACATCCAAGTTCGCCACGGTGCCTGCTAGTGTCAATGAGTTTGCGAAGTATGTCCCTCCATAGGAGACCTTTCCAGGGGCGAGGAGCTCCATGTACTCTTTCTTGCCCGATAGCGCAGCAACCGGGAGGCCCCCTCCTAGCGCCTTACCCCATGTAGAGAGATCCGGAGTCACGCCGTAGAGTTGTTGAGCTCCGCCAGGGGCCACTCTGAAACCTGTGATCACTTCGTCAAAGATGAGAAGAGCGTCGTTCGAGGTGGCAATCTCCCTGACCGCCTTAAGGTAGTCGGCTTCCGGGGGAATCACGGTCGAGTTCGCCATCACTGGTTCCATGATTATGGCTGCAATCTCGTTTCGATGTCGTTTCATTATCCTCTCTAGTCCCTTCGCATTATTCCAGGGAGATACCACAACAGTATCCAGAACCATTGACGGTATCCCCGCCGAGTAGGGAAGAGACCTTGGATACTCTTCCATCCCTGCCACCACAGGAGGTGCTTCGACACTCACCATGGCGTAGTCGTGCTGCCCGTGGTAGTGACCTTCGAACTTCAGTACGGTGTCCTTTCCTGTGGCTGCCCTTGCAATCCTGATTGCGTTGTATGTCGCATCAGCCCCACCATTGGCGAAGACAACCATGTCTGAAGTGGGAACGAATTGCTTGAACTTCTTCGCGAGCTCGACTTCGAGTTCCGTCGGCGCACCAAACATCATACCTTCCTCTGCCTGTCGCCTGATTGCTTCAACTATCTTCGGATGGGCATGGCCGTTGATGAGAGCACCATAGCCGAGGAGGTAGTCCGTGTACGTGTTGCCGTCGACGTCGGTGATCTTGGATCCAGAACCGCTTTGCATGTAAAGCGGGTATGGTTCATAAGAAGCCCACCGAATGATAGAACTGCATCCGCCTGGGATGAGCTGGACGGCCTGCTCATGCAGCGCCGCGGTCTTGGCCGTGCTGCGAACCTTGGGAGCGACTACTATCGGCGTGACGATTTTCTGTTCAGGGGGCTGAGTTGTAGAGGACAAGCGCTCACTCGCCTCTAAGCTCCTCCGTTTCCGTTCTGGGAGTTCCTCTTGTGCTTCTTGCCCAGGCGCTTCCTCGACACGACCTTCAATCGGATGAGAACGTAGTTCCCTTCCTCAATCCGAAGCAGTTTTCGTATCTCCTCAGGAATCGTGAGCCTTCCTCCCTTGATGACCTCAGCAATGAAAGGCATCTCTTCCTCGGCCACAGTTTCCGCCAATGACATTCCAATTCTCCCCCACTTGCGGGATTATCGGTAATTGTATAAAAGTGTTCTTTTCCTCCATATTTATACGTTTGGCGCTCTTTTACTACTTCTTACGTATCTCGCGACGTGTTCCATACATAATTCTCACTAATACACCATTTTTCGGAGCCCTAATACATTTGGGATAGAAGATTGGCTTGACGTCTCATCTGGTGTGACTCGAAACCCTTATCTCGAGCATAACGGGTTTCCCGCAACGATTGCTATGCTCGCGACTCAGGAACGGATGCTGGTTGGGGGAGAATGGGTCTCCGCGGCGAGCGGTGAGACCTATGATGTTCTGAATCCTGCGACCGCCGAAGTCATGGCGAAGGTGCCGAAGGGGGGCAGAGAGGACGCCTCCCGGGCTGTCGATGCTGCGAGAGAAGCGTTCGACAGGGGACCCTGGCCCAAGATGACCCCCGCAGACAGGGCGAAGATCATCTGGAAGATAGCGGACCTGGTCGAAGCTGACATCGACAGGCTAGCCCTAATGGAGACGATGAACCAAGGTAAGACAATCAAGATGGCTCACGACAATGACTTCCCCACTGGAATCGACAACATCAGGTTCTTCGCCGGGGCATCAAGGAATCTCGAAGGAAAGGCGGCTTCAGAATACACCGGGCTTGGCACCACCATATTCAGAAGGGAGCCTGTGGGCGTCGCGGTGTGCATCACACCTTGGAACTATCCATGGATGATGGCAGTCTGGAAAGCCGTCCCCGCCCTCGCTGCAGGGAACACGATAGTGATCAAGCCCGCAAGCGTGACCCCTCTGACGACAATCGAGTTCGCTAAGCTGATGGAGAAGGCGGGCGTCCCAAAGGGGGCCGTGAGCGTCGTGACGGGCCCTGGCTCGACGGTCGGGGAATCGCTTGTCACTCATCCGGGAGTGGACGTGGTGGGCATCACGGGGGACACCGTCACCGGAAGCAGAATAATGGAACTTGCTTCCCACACCGTCAAGCGGCTCCAGCTCGAGCTCGGAGGGAAAGCGCCTTTCATCGTCCTTGAAGACGCAGACATCGAAGCTGCCACGGAAGGCGCAGTGGTGGGTGGGTACGTCAACGGCGGCCAAGACTGCACAGCGGCGACCAGGATCTATGTTCAGGAGAGCGTATACGAACGCTTCATGAAGCGTTTCATCGAAAAGGTAGGCAAGATACGAATCGGCGATCCGACAAGGCGTGACGTGGACATGGGTCCCCTTGTCTCGGAGGCCCAGCGTCACAAAGTAGAGGAAATGGTCAGGGCTGGTCAGAATGAAGGAGCTAAGCTGGTCATTGGCGGGAAGCGTCCGTCTATCTCGGGCCCAATGAGCAGGGGATTCTACTATGAACCGACCGTCTTCACAGACGTCCAGCAGAACATGAGAATCTGTCAGGAGGAGATATTCGGGCCCGTAATCTGCGTCTCGACCACAACCTCGTTCGACGACGCGATTGAGAAAGCGAACGACGTGATCTATGGGCTCGCTGCGTCCATCTGGACGAGGGATGTCAGCAAGGCCATGAAGGCGGGAGCACAACTGAGATTCGGAGATGTCTGGGTCAACGACCATCTCCCGCTGGCGTCAGAGATGCCACACGGCGGATTCAAGCAGAGTGGCCATGGAAAGGACATGTCTGCCTACACCTTCGACGACTACACTCAAGTCAAGTTCGTGTACATCGACACGACGGATGCAGTCCGGAAGCCTTGGTACTACACCATCTACGGCGACTGAACCGGCCTCGGGGGACTTACGATAACACAGGGCCAAACGAGGGGAGAGGCTCCACCCCTTCCATCCCTGAGGACCGGTTCCATGCTACCCTGAAGGCATAAACAACGCGAGTCCAAACGTTTAATCCAGCGTCCGTCATACTCTCCGAGCGAATGCCAAGAACCGAAACATGGGAGCTACTGGGCCTGCTCCTCACGTCAGGTGGATCGGCTTTCGGGCTGATCTATGCTGCTCCTGGCCTGGCTAGCCTGACCCTCGCCCTGAGGGTGACCATGACTTTCTCCATCAGCGTAGAAGCGGCTTTGGGGCTTGCGGGTCTGGCCCTGACAGCCCTTGGTTCGTTTGTGGCGATTCTGATGGGTCAGCTCAAGCCTCCCGGCAAGGACATCGGTGCGGTTCTCATCACATGGACCAATCTTGCTGTACTAGTGCTGGGTGATGTCCTATTCTACCTGGGGTATCTGGCGGGCACCGACATCCTTGTGGGATTGGTCTCGGCTGGTCTCACAACAGCCAGCCTCCTAGTCATCTCGGGTAGACCCCGGGCAGGCGCGCCGTCAAGCTGACAACAACAAATCTTCGTCCTATAGACTTCGAGCCTGTTTCTGCTTGCAAAACGCCCCGCGGGAGGCGCACAAGGAAGCTGTCACTGCTCCCCATGGCCATAGCCTACAAACAGATTCCGCATCTACAATCCTTAAACGGAAACGGGCGATAAACTCAAGGAAGCATGGACAGGAAGAGCTTGAGCATCCTGAATAGCAACTTCAAGTCGTACATCATGCCCCTCCTGAACGAGGGCGATCCAGAGGACTACCACGTGATTTGGGAGTTCCAGAAGCTGTTCCACGCCAAGAGGTTGGAGATCATGGCGGCCGAGTCGAGAAGAGTGAAAGACCGATAGGACCCTCACAGGACGGATGAGTCATACATTATCACTGACGAGGAAGGGACCCGCCTCTGCCCCTGGTGCCAGAAGCTCGAATCAGAACTTGTAAATAACCAGCCAGGGTCACTGATTCAATGGAGCTTCACGGCTCCACGGAGTCCGTCTGCCCGGTAGACGCGGAGAGCGGGGACTGGAGGAGGATAGAGGCGAAACTATGGATCGACCGCTCCAGAAACGAAGTCTGGATGACCAAGCACTGCGACCGCCACGGCGACTTCCAGGACCTTATTTCCACGGATGCTAACGACTACATCAGGGCTGAGAGGTTCGCTCAGAAGGGGCCAGGCATCCAGAACCCGATTTCCTACACCGACGGCGACTGTCCGACCCGCTGCGGGCTCTGCTTTGCGCACGAGTCGAAGACAGTCCTCGCAATAATCGACGTGACCAACAGGTGCAACATGAGGTGTCCTGTCTGCTTCGCCAACGCGGGGACTGCCGGCTACGTGTACGAGCCCACCATCGAGCAGATCGACAGGATGCTGGAGGCCGCGACAAGGGTGAACTTCCCCAAGGGAATCCACGCCCTCCAGCTTTCAGGAGGCGAACCGACTGTGAGGGAAGATCTCCCGGAAATCATCAGATTGGTCAAACGCCACGGCATCAACCACATTGAAGTGAACACAAACGGGCTGAAGGTAGGGGACCCGCGGACTGGAGCCGACTACCTGAAGACACTCATGGATGCGGGGATCTCCACCCTTTACCTTCAGTTTGACGGGCTCACCCCAGACCCCAGACTGATTGCCAGGGTGCCCGGAACAGACGAAAGTGGCAGGTCCATGTCCGAAGCGGGCAGAAAGAAACTCGCCGAATACTACACGGAACGCCAGCTGAACGTGGCAAACAGCGCAAGGAGGGCAGGGTTTGAGAGCATCGTCCTGGTGGTCACCCTCCAGCGCGGTTTGAACGACGGCCAGATGGGTGATATCCTGAGGTACGCAGGAGAGAACTCTGACGTCGTGAGGTGCGTTAACTTCCAGCCAGTCTCGATGGCCGGGAGGATGGACAGGAACAAGATACGTCAGGTCAGGATAACCAACGCAGACGTTGTGAACGGGG
>Ga0187770_10000330_pt1 | contig 23177 bp, 24 predicted proteins | sample 0116_SJ02_MP02_2_FD_133154 | JGI IMG/M metagenome (GOLD analysis project Ga0187770, IMG submission 133154) | Tropical peat soil microbial communities from peatlands in Department of Meta, Colombia - 0116_SJ02_MP02_20_MG | ecosystem: Environmental > Terrestrial > Soil > Wetlands > Peat | place...
ACATCTTCGAAATTTCCGACCGGCTGATGGGCGTGGATGAGCAGTACAAGCTGGAATTTCGGCACCGGCTGGCTCCGCGGCAGTCACAACAGCATACTCCATTCCCGGAAAGTTCACAGGCGCGAGGCCGCCGATCAGTTACCGATGGATTTCCGTGCGGGCCGCTTGTGCGCCCGCAAATTCCGCGAGCGTTTCCGATAGCCGCGCGAGAGCTTTTTCGACGCGCGCATCCGGCACGCTCTTCGGCGCATAAATCACCACCAGAGCATCGCGCGTCGCTTCGGTCACCATGCTGCGCGTCGAATCGCTGATGGGGCTGCCGAACGGCCCTTCCGGATCGGCGAGCACAGGCCGCCCCTCGAGATGCCACATCTTTTTCCCGATTCCTTCGTAGCGCTCGCCTGGAGCGCCGTGTCGGAACGCAATCGGAGCGCGAATTCGCGCGCGGTCGTAGCATCCGTATGGCCAGCCCGTTTCCACCGACCCGAGATTCGCGGCGTCTACCAGGTTGGACACACGATAGAGCCCCTTGCCCTGCACCACGCGCCGCAAGAGCGCTTCCGATGCCGGGCGGTATTTCGATGGATCCATGCCCCACTCACGAAACATCGCGCGCACCGCGCGAATTTCCTCAGCTTCGGCCAGGCTCTCGACCGTGAATTCCCGCCGCTTTCGTTCGCACACTTGGTCCATTCGCGCCGCAAGCCCCGGTTCTACGAGCACCACGCGCACTCCGTCCGCCTCGAGCACGCCCAACTTCACGCCCGGCAAATCAATCTTGAATTCCATCCTCGCCCGCCCGTTCTCCCGCTGTTATGATCTGCAGCTTCTTGATGCAATTTTATAAGCAATCGGCAGCAGCCACGATGAAACCCAGCCAGCATCACGAAAAGTTTATTCGGGGTCTCGAAAATTTCAATTTGCGGAAATTCTTCGAAGCCCATGAAGATTGGGAAGAAATTTGGCTCGCTGCCCCCGAGCCTGAAAAAACATTCCTGCAAGGCCTCATCCAGGTCGCGGCCGCCTTCCACCATTATCAACGCAGCAATCGGTCCGGCGCGGAATCGCTGCTGGCTTCTGGAATCGTGAAGCTTACGCGCTTTCCCAAGAATCATCGAGGGCTTGCGCTCGACGAACTTCGCGAAGCCGCCAAGCAATGGGCCCGCGCGCTCGGCGCCGGGAAAGATCCCGGTGTTGGAAAGCTGCCCCGCATTCGATCCAGCAAGCGCGGCGATTGACATCGCCTTTCTCGTGTGAAACTCTCGGTTTTCGCGGGGGAGAAGCCGCCGCCCGAACCGCGCATCGAGTTAGTCAGGAACGATCTGGAAGGAGACGCATCATGCCGCTCAGCCGGGAGCGCATTTACGAAGCCTTACGCCAGTGCTACGACCCCGAAATCCCGGTCAATATCGTGGATCTGGGACTCATCTATGATGTTCAGCACGACGACGCCGGCAATGTCACCGTCAAAATGACGCTTACCACCCAGGGCTGCCCTTCCGCTCTCGCCATTCCCGAGCAGGTAAAGGAACGCGTCGCCGCCATCGAGGAAGTCCGCGACATCCATGTCGAAATTGTCTGGGAGCCCGCTTGGAACCCCGGCATGATCTCCCCCGCCGGCCGCCAGCAGCTCGGCCTCAACGTGTAAATCTTTTGTGGCACAGGCACTCCCCTGCCCTGAGCAGCGCCGAAGGGTGCCTGTGCTCTGACGACGGAAACGCTTTTATCGAGTCCAGCAAGCCCGCTTCACCAGCGTCAAATCCCCGCCCACATCTCCTGAAAAACAAAAACGCGGCGAATCGCATGACTCGCCGCGCAATCCTGCTGGCCCTGAAATTTCCGCGCGCATTGCCGGCGCGCGCTCAATTCTCTAAGCTTTCTTCGTCTTGTACCAATCCGCGTTGATCGCGGTAAAATTCGACCACTTTTCCGGCAAATCCTCGAGCGCGAAAATCGCCGTCACGGGGCACACCGGAACGCACGCTCCGCAGTCAATGCACTCGTCCGGGCTGATATAAAGCTGCGTTTCGGATTCGAATGCCGGTTCATCCTTGCGCGGGTGGATGCAATCCACCGGGCAGACATCCACGCAGGCCGTGTCTTTCGTCCCGATACAAGGCTCAGCAATTACGTACGCCATTTGGCCCCCCTCGAATGATGACCATCCCTAACTGGTCTGAAGAATAAACCACTTACCCTCACCCAAACAATTTTATATACCATCATTCCCCGCCCCGTACAAGCGGCTCTCCACGCCGGCAGCAGGCTTAAGTCTGGTTTGCACGCTCGCTGCCCCTTCCCGTGATCGTCGCCGCCCGGCGAGTACTATACCTTAGCAATACTAATAACTTTGTGATAATATGTGTGCGTATGATTGGCGAATACAACCCGACACTCGGACCCGTCCCACCCCCTCTTTCGCCTCAGGCGAAGAAAAAAGCTAATCGCAACATTCGCGAATTCAAAATTGGGGCCAAATTTTTCACAAAAAAGCACTTCCTGTTTTTCTAACCGCAACAAAATCGGGTTGGTTGCAATTTTACGGGTCTCAGATTTCATTCCCCTTTTCTTCGCCGGCGAAAGCCTCGCTTGCTTTCCTGCCCATCTCAGTTCTTCCATGGCGCGGACCTATGCCCGCCTCTCGAGCCCTCTCACCCTGGCTCCCCCAGGTTGCCGCGGCACTCTCAGGCCGCTAGAATGGCTCGGGGCCAAGGAGATTCCTTTGAATAAGTCACGTGTTCACGAGTTTTTGGCCATCGCGGCAGCAGTGCTGGCCTCATTCGCTCTGGCTCCGCCTGCCCGGGCGCAGGCATCATCGGGGAAATCGGCGGGGTCCGGCACGAAGCCCACGGCCGATCCCCCGGTGATCGATCTCGCGGGGTACAACCGGGTTCTCGCGAAATACAAAGGCAAGCCGCTGGTGGTCACTTTCTGGGCCACGTGGTGCGAGCCCTGCCGCGACGAATTTCCGACTCTCGTCGAGCTCGCAAAGCAATATGCGCCCGAGGGGCTGGCCGTTTTCGGCGTGAGCCTCGACGGCGACGCCGAGATGAATCTTGTCCGGCGCTTCCTGGCGCGCCACCAGCCGAAATTCCCGAACTACCGCCAAAAAATGGGCATCGATGTGGACGCGTTCTATCGCGGCGTGAATCCGGCGTGGAGCGGCACGATGCCCGAAACAATTTTTTACTCGCGCGACGGCCGCATTGCCGGGCACTTCGTCGGCGGGCAGACGCGCGCCGCTTTCGAAGCGGCGATTCGCGAAATTCTTGCAAGTCCCGCGGCGCCGGCGGCTGCCGGAAAGTCCGCACCTTAGTTTTTGGAACGGAATCGAGGAGTTTTTTATGCTTCAGACTCGCGGAAATAAATTGACATGGCTCGGCCACTCGGCGTTCCAGATCACGACCCCGGGCGGCAAAGTGATCGTGATCGACCCGTGGATCCTGTCGAACCCGGTGACTCCCGAGCCGCTCAAGAAATTCGAGCGCATCGATTTCATGCTGATCAGCCACGGCCACTCGGACCACATCGCCGACGCCGTCGAGCTGGCGAATAAATTCAAGCCGCAAATCGCGGCAATCTTCGAGACGTGCGCATGGCTGCAATCGAAAGGCGTGCAGAACACGCACCCGATGAACAAAGGCGGAACGCAAAAACTCGGCGAGCTCGAGATCACCATGGTCAACGCCCTCCATTCGGGCGGAATCGATGACGGCGGGGCGGTGGTGTACGGCGGCGATCCCTGCGGTTACGTCGTGCGCTTGCCCGGAGGTTTCACGGTCTATCATGCGGGCGACACGGCCGTTTTCGGCGACATGAAAATTATCGGCGAACTTTATGCTCCCGATGTGGCGCTGCTGCCGATTGGCGATCTCTTCACGATGGGCCCGCGCGAGGCCGCGCTCGCGGTGCGGCTTTTGAACGTGCGCCACGTGATTCCCATGCACTACGGCACGTTCCCAGTCCTTACCGGCCGCCCCGAGATGCTGCGCGAGCACACGCGCGACGTCCCGAGCCTCGAAATCCACGCGCTCAAACCCGGCGAGTCGATCGGATGAAACTCATGTCACATGCACGCCCGCAAATTCTCTGGCAAGCAGGAGGAGGGACCCCATGTCCGGAATCCTGCAACCGAAAGTAGAGAAGTATTTCGAGGCGCTGCTTCCGAAGCGCGATGCGGTGCTCACCGAGATGGAACGCTACGCGCGCCAGCGCGACATCCCCATCATCGGACCGGCTTGCGGGCGCCTGCTTCATCTGGTGGCGCAGATTTCGGGAGCGAAACGGATTTTCGAGATGGGCTCCGCTATCGGTTATTCCACTATCTGGCTGGCGCGAGCGGCAGGACCTGGCGCCGAGATTTATTACACCGATGGCAACCCGGAAAACGCGCGCCGCGCGAGAGAAAATTTCCGCCGCGCGGGTGTCGAGGGGCGCATTCAGCTGCTCGTCGGCGATGCCGTAAAGCTGATCGATGAAGTGCCGGGAAAATTCGACATGATCTTCATCGACGTGGACAAGATTCAATATCCGGCGGCTCTCCGCAAAGCGCTTCCGCGCTTGAAGAGCGGCGCACTGCTTGTCGCAGACAATGTGCTGTGGTATGGCCGCGTGGCGCGGCGCCCCACGACACTGCACACGCGCGCGATCTTGCAGTTCAACCGGATGGTTTATTCTTCGCGCGAACTTTTTCCCGTGATCGTCCCGCTTCGCGACGGCGTCGCCGTATGCCGCAAAGCTTAGGGAGAGCTGGAGTCGCGGCTGCTGCGGGGCAGCATGGCGCGGAGAAAAAACGTGAGGTTCGCCGGGCGCTCGGCAAGCCGGCGCATGAAATAAGGAAACCAGTCGGTGCCGAAGGGGATGTAAACGCGCACGCGGTACCCCTGCTTGATGAGCTTGCGCTGCAAGTCGGTGCGAATTCCATACAGCATCTGAAATTCAAATTGGCCGCCGGCGATCTGTTTTTCCCGCGCAAAATTCCTCGTGGCTCGGATCATTCGCGGATCGTGCGTGGCGATCCCGTGATAAATCCCGCTCACGAGCAACAGTTTCATCAGCTTCACATAATTCGCATCCACGTCGGCTTTTTCAGGGAATGCGACTTCGGGCGGTTCTTTGTAGGCACCCTTGCACAAACGAATGCGGCAGCCGGCGGCGAGCAGGTCCTGGACGTCGTTTTCGCTGCGGTAGAGGTAAGACTGAATCACGGTGCCGACGCTCTCGTGCCTGGCGCGAACGCGCCTGGCGATTTCGATCGTGCGCTGCGTGTACGCCGAGCCCTCCATGTCGATGCGCACAAAATTTCGAAGGCTCGACGCGTGCGCCACGATTCTCTCAACTAATTCTTCACAGAGCGATTGGCTCAGGTCGAGCCCGAGCTGCGTCAATTTCAACGAGACATTCGCATCGAGCTTTTCCTGCTTGATTCGGTCGAACATCGCGACGTACGCATCGGCGGCGCGGCGCGCGCCGGCCTCGTCGGAGACATTCTCACCCAGCATGTCGAGGCTCGCCGATTGCCCCGAGCGATTCACAGCGCGCGCGGCGGCGACGGCGTCGTCGAGTGTCTCGCCGGCCACGAACCGCCGCGCCACACGGCGGCTCAAGCGGCTGTGCATGATCCAGGGAGCCAGCCGCTTGCTTTCAGAAAGGTACAAAAGGAGAGCACGCATCAGCGAGAACCGCACTCCGCGGGCAAGCAAGGATTCGTGCGCAGTATCATGCTTGCGAATTATGACGTGACTCCGGGCGCGTTACGCGTGGTTTTGCCCGGAAAGGAATCTCTCCGCATCAATGGCGGCCATGCATCCCGATCCGGCGGCGGTCACAGCCTGGCGATAGTGATGATCCTGGACGTCGCCCGCGGCAAAAACACCTTCGACGTTTGTCTTGCTGCCATCGTGAGTGAGGATGTATCCCGCCTCATCCATGTGGATTTGTCCCTTGAAGATTTTGGTGTTCGGCTCATGCCCGATGGCGATAAATACCCCCTCGACTTCGATCGTCTTCAATTCGTTCGTTTCCACGTTGCGGACTTTTACGAGCTCGACGGCCTTGTTCTCGATATTGTGGATTTCCTCGACCACGTACGGTGTCAGGAAGCGGATTTTCTCATTTGCTCGGGCGCGTTCGAGCATGATTCTCGAAGCGCGAAATTCATTGCGGCGATGAACGAGCGTGAGCTGCCGGACGAATTTCGTGAGAAAATTCGCCTCTTCCATGGCCGTGTCGCCGCCGCCGACCACCATGATGTCTTTCCCGCGGAAGAAGTAGCCGTCGCAAGTGGCGCAAGTGGAAACGCCGTGGCCTAGCAGGTGCTTTTCCGATTCGATTCCCAACATCCGCGCCGAGGCGCCGGCAGCGATGATCAGCGCTTCGCACTCGTACGATTCTTTGCCAGCCACAATCTGGAAGGGACGCTTGCTCAGGTCCACCGAGGTCACCGCACCGGCGCGAAACTGCGCCCCGAACCGCTGCGCCTGTTTTCGCGTATGCTCGATCAGCTCCGGCCCGAGGATGCCGTCGGGAAAGCCGGGAAAGTTCTCGACCATGGTAGTCAGACCGAGCTGCCCGCCGGGTTCGTAGCCGTCCAGGACCATAGGTTGCAGGTCCGCGCGCGCGGCATAGATCGCCGCCGTCAGCCCGGCGCAGCCGCTTCCGATGATGATTACCTTGTACACTCAGGTCCCTGCGCCATTCGATGATGTCCCTACTTTCAACGATGCAGGCGCGAAGCGACGCATTGTACCATTCTCCGGCCCGCGCCCGTCGGCCCTGTCGCTGGCCTCTGCTTTGCGCCGAGAGCGGACTGCGCGATAATGCCGCGCCGGGGAGGCGCTTCCATGCTCAACGCGGCAAGCCTGTTTCGCCTCCTCAACGAAGTCATCGTACTTCTGCTCGGCGCGCTGCTGATTCTATTGGCAATCACGCGTGGGGTTGCGCTTCCGGCCCGCCCGTCGTTCTTGATTGCGCTCGGAATTTTCCTGGTTTACTGGGGCTTGCGGGCGTGGATGCGGCCCGAACCGAATGTCTCGCGGACGCAAGCGATAATCCGGGCCGGGTCGCTGGCGCTGGTAGGCTTTCTGGTGATCGGCATCCCGCTGCTGCCGCTCCGCCATTCGGCGCTGCTTCTCACGCTGGCAGGCGGCATCCTCGTGGTTCGCGGAGCTCTCGAAGGAGCGCTGCTCTTCCGGTCCCGGTGAAATACGCCGCTACCCCGGTTTGCACTTGCGCGCCCGGCCAAAGCCCGCTAGGCTCCTGCCCGGCGCGCTCTTCTTGAAGCCGCTGCCAATCCCGATCGCACAGGAGGCCGGCAATGTTCAAAGAGTTTAAGCAATTTGCGATGCGTGGCAACGTGCTGGACATGGCTATCGGCATCATCATCGGCGCGGCTTTCGGAAAAATCATCACGTCGCTTGTCGGCGACATCCTCATGCCGCCGCTGGGGCTGATCCTTGGAAAAGTGGACTTCTCCAGCCTCTTCATAAACATTTCCGGAAAATCCTACGCCACGCTGGCGGAAGCGAAAGCAGCGGGCGCGCCGACAATCAACTACGGGCTCTTTCTCAACACCGTGATCGATTTCATTATCGTGGCGTTTGCGATTTTTCTTCTGGTGCGCCAGATCAACCGGTGGAGCAAGCCGCCTGAGGCGGCGCCCACGACGAAGGACTGCCCGTTTTGCTGCTCCGCAATCCCGATCAAGGCGACGCGGTGCCCGAATTGCACTTCGGAGCTGCGCGCGTAAGCGGTGGGTCCGCGAGTCCGGGCAATTGCCAAGTTCGCCGTCCGATAATTTGCTGGTTACTTTGCGCGAAATTCTTTGCCGCAGGCCTCGCAAGGGCAGATTTCGCGCAGATGCTCGTAGGAATAGATTCCCGTGGAGTGCCCGTCGGTGAATTGAATCTGGATGGCGTAATTGCCCACGGCGCTCGCACCCTTCGCCTTCACCTTCGGCTTAAACATTGGCAGCACAGCCGTCGTGGTCCCTCCGGACGCTTTCAGGCGCGCGTTCTTCTCGCGCTCGTCGTTGCAGAGCGCGCAAGGGCAAAGATCCCGCAAATAATCAAACGGGTAGTGGCTCACGTGTCCATCGGACCAGGCGATTTCCACACCTTCGCCGGTCGAAACGCGCACTTTCACGTCGATGGGTTTTTTGCGGTCATCGATGGGGATCGGCATGTGAAATTCCATTCTATCAGAGGCGCCTGCGCGTCAACTTTTGGCAGGAGGACAGCAGCGGCCCGTGGGGATGGGATTTCCGTGCGGGCACGTCTTCGGATGCCCTAGAAAAGTACAAATGCGTTGATCGAGTTCAGGGCTGATGATGTGTTCGAATTTGCACGCTGAGGTATCCGCCTCCGAATCGGCCACTGAAAAGGTGTCGGTGAGCAAGCGCTCGGCCAGCCGCCGCCTGCGGATGATATCGCGAGCGCGGTTCTCACCCCGCGCGGTGAGCGCCAGCTCGGTGTCGTGCATTTCGAGAAGGCCGAGATCGGTGAGGCGCGCGATGATGCGCATCGGGTCCGGGCCCGAAGCCGTGCGCACGCGCTCAAGCAAAGGCGCCACGCCCTCTTCGCCGCAGACCCACACGCGCTCGAGCAAATGATCGGACTGCTCTTCGTCTTGCGGGGAAGGAGTGGAGATTTGCGCGAGCTTTCCATGCGCCAGCTCGATTCGCCAGTCGGCCAGCCCGCCGATGGTAGGAGCGTGCGTGACCATCAAGATGGTGTGGCCCTCGTCGTGAAGGTCCTGGAGCAGACGAATCACCATCGCTTCATTCGCTTCGTCGAGGTTGCCGGTCGGTTCATCCGCAAGGATCAATTTCGGATGGTTGATGAGCGCCCGCGCAACGGCCACGCGCTGTTGCTCGCCGCCGGAAAGCTGAGCCGGGAGGTGGGTGACACGGTCTCTCAGGCCCACGCGCTCGAGGGCTTCGCGCGCTTCGGCCTCGTCGGTGGTGCTGTGAAAATACTGCGCCAGCATCACGTTTTCGAGCGCCGTCAAATAAGGAACGAGATGAAATTGTTGGAAGATAAAGCCGATTTTTTCGGCCCGGAATCGCGTCAGGCCCGCCTCGTTAAGCCGAGCCACATCGGTGCCATCCACGATCGCCTGGCCCGCGGTCGGAGTGTCGAGGCCGCCGAGAATGTTGATCAGGGTGGTCTTGCCCGAACCCGAAGGGCCCATGATAGCGATCCATTCGCCTTCTTCGACATGAAACGAAACGCCATCGAGCGCGCGCACGTTGCCGTACTCTTTTCGAAGCCCCTCGACTTGAACAACCGCCGCCATCATTCTCCTCTCAGAATTGCCGCGGGCTTCACGCGTCCCAGAAGGCGCAGCGGGAGAGCTCCCGCCAGAGCCACGCCGACCATCGTCGCAATCGTGAGAACAAAAACTTCCCAGCGGGGTGTGATGGCTGTCCCAAATGCCTGCTGCCCCATCCAGCGCGAAAGCGCGATGCCTCCGATGCAGCCCAAAACTCCCCCGATCGCTCCGAGCATTCCGATTTCAGCCAAAAAGATTCCCACCACGCGGGAAATCGAGCCGCCCAGCGCTTTCATCAGGCCGACGTCGATGCGGCGCTCCATCGCCAGCGCCGCCATCGTGGCCAGGACGCACACCGCCGTAAGCACGAGAATCAGCACAACCATGGAAAGCACCAGCAACTGGATGCGGTTCAGCAGCCCGCCCTCGGCTTCCGTTACCTGCCGGATCGGGCGGACATCATATCCGCGAAGCAGCTTCGCCAATTGCTCCGCGTATGCCGCGATGCTTTTGGCCGTGCCGCTCACGCTCATTTGCACAAGCTCTGCGCGGCCCTGCAATCCTGCGAGATTTTGCGCTACGGGGAGGTTTATGAACACCTGGCTATCTTCCGCACCTCCTGCATCCACGATTCCCGCTACGGTGAGCTTTTCGTTTCTGTTCATATAGTCCAGAGCGAGAGTGGAGCCCGGCGCGATTTGAAATTGACGGGCCACATTGCGGCCAATCAGGCAGCGCGAGCCATCCGCGCGCGAAGGTACCCATTCTCCCTTCAGCTTCCACGTAGGATCGAGCCGGGGCAATTCGTCCAGCCACGTTCCAGCGACCACCACCGGCGTGCCGGCCGAGCGAGCAACCAAGTAAAGATAGGGCGCCTCCGCCACCACGTTGCCGGAGGGCACGCGGCGCAATTGCGCGAACACGGCGCTTTCGTCCATCAATGTGGGGGTCTGTGCGCCCGCTTCGATCCGGCGAATATCGCTGCTGGGAGAAATCACCAGATTCGGGCCGAGGGCGCGGAACTCCTGCGTGAGCTTGCGCTCGATATCGAGATCGAGATTCAGAAGAGCGGAGATCACCGCGGCGCCGCTCGAGAGGGCAATCAGCGCCACCAACAGGCGCCCGCTGCTGCTGCGCAAGAGTTTCCACAACACGCGCCAGAACATCACTCGCCTCGCAAAATCGTCGCCGGATGATACAGCGCGACCCGCCGCAAGGGGATCATGCTGCCCAGGATTGCCACAACCGCCGCCAGGCCCAGAATCACAGGGAACAGAATCATCCGCAGCGCCGCGGGAGTGCCGAATACGCTTTCGCCAAGCACGTGCGCAAGAACCACGCCGACCACGAACCCCATCGCGCCGCCGGCAATCGCAAGCAGCACCTGTTCGGCGAGAAAACTCCCCGCAACCAGGAGGTCTGTTGCACCCAACGCCTTCATCACGCCGATTTCCGCGCGCCGCTCGAGCACCGTGGTGGCCGATGTTGCCGCCACAGCCAGCGCCGCGGCCACCAATGCGGCAAGCGTCACAATCCAAAGCAGCGTCCCCACACGCGAAAGGATTCTCCCTTCCGTATCCGCCACGCGACGGATGGCCCTCACTTCTGTTCCCGGCAGCACCTGGCGAATCTGGAATGCAATCGAGGAAACGTACGGGGAGCAAAACCACCGGTCGTATTCGGTTGGAGTGAGCGTCGCCGGATTGCGCTCGGAGAGTGCATCCGCCGGCTTCGTCAATGCGCTTACGAGAAGCTGCCGGAGCTGCCCCGGATGATCCGAGAGACTCTGCGCCAAAGAAAGCGGCACGAGCAGGGATTTGTCTTCCGAGTCGCCGGTGGAAACGATGCCGGTGACCAGCAGCGGGAGCGTCTCCGCCGGTCCGTCTTTCTGCATTTGGTGTACGCGAACAAAGATTGTCTGGCCGATTGTCAGACGCCCGGGAAAGGTCGCCGCCAGAGAAGAACCCAACACGCATTCATTCGCGTTGTCATGGAACCACCGGCCCTGAATATTCCACCAGGGGTGAGTGCTCTCGAGTCCGGTCTCGAATTGAGTCCCGTCGGGCAATCGCAAGTCGTGGTCATGCCAGGTACCGATCAAAGTGGTGGCAACGGAACCACCCTGCGCATCATTCAGCGAAACGGGAACGTCGAGGAAGGGAGTGAAGCCCAGAATATGATGCCGCCAAAAAATTGTCTTCAATTTGCCGAGTTCAGCTTCGGACAGGTAGGCGCCTTCATCAACCGGGCGGTAATCGATGCCGCCAATCTCGACCGGGAGGGTGTCCGATTCCGGTGTGACGAGCAGATTTGCGCCCAGGCTGCGAAATTCGCGGGCGAGGCGGTCGCCCACATCGAGTGCGACGGTCAGCGTCGCCGTCGTCACAGCCATGCCGATGACAAGCGCTGCCGCCGTTATGATTTTCCGGCGCGGGTTGCGGACGAAGGATTCTCCTACCAGGCGGGCAAACATGGCCTACGGGTGGATCAACGCGGCTGCTTCGGAGAGCGCCGCCAAATCCACCACCAGTTCTCCTCCCTCCACCCGCGATTTCACGCCGATCGGATTGCACCCGCCCCTCTGGCCGATTGAGGGAATGTAAATGGCCGCGGCGCAATTGCGGCAGATGACGTTCTGTCCATCAGCGCGATAGCCGGCGGCGCCGCAAATCTGGCAGGCATCGAGCGCGGTGGCAAACTCTCCATCGCTTTTCCGGATCACCAGGAAACGAATCGCCGTGCGGTTCACATCCGCGGAATAGAAATGGAGGCTCGAATCGGCAAGTTGCGAGAGGGGAATGCGGACTTGATTGTCGCGGGGCGTCAGAACCGCCGCTTGCGCTGGAGAATTGAGCGCGTGAGCGTAGACAAAATCAGCTGCGAGAGACAGCACAACCCCGATGCAGAGAATCGCCGCGGCAAAACTCCATCGCTTCTGCCGGCGGAATTCCCACACGCGCATACGGCGATCGGCCGGGTTGGTGGATTCCTCGGCGGCGGGCTGCTTCGCTCCAAACCACTCGCGGAGCACAACCAGGGCCGCGGCTCCCAGGATCACAAAGAAGAAGAAAACTTCGTTGCGGACAATCGGGCCGATCGTGGCCATTTCGGTCTTGCTCGAAGGAATCCACATCGCTTCGCTCAGTTCGTGCACCCCGGTGAGCGCCAATTGGAAAGCCACGACCATGAGGATCGTGCTCGTCGCTGCAAAAAAGCGGTGGAGCGGCACACGCAGCGTGCCCTGGAAAAAGAAGACGCCGACCGCGACCGCAATCACGATGCCGAGTCCCGTGCCGATCCACGTTTCGACGCCGGCGGTCGAAAGCTCCACGGCGCGGAGCACCAGGACGAGTTCCGCGCCTTCACGCAGCACCATCAGAAAAACAAACGCGCCGATGCCCCAGCCCGCCGCCCGAGTGGCCTGCTGGGCGTAATTCTCCACGCGATGTTCGATCTCTTTCCGCAGGCTACGCGCGACGCGGTTCATCCAGACGATCATGGTGACGACGAGCGCCGCCGCCAGCAGCAACAGCAGCCCTTCAAAACCGTCCTCGCTCACTTTCCAGCGGTCGAGTAGAATCGCCGCCGCAAAGCTGGCGGCGAAGGCCAGCAGCACGCCCCCCCACACGTAGGAGACGAGAGAACGGCGGCCCGTGCGCTTTAGATAGACGAGGACGATGCCGACGACGAGGGCGGCTTCGACACCTTCCCGGAGAGCGACCAGAAGAGCGGAAAGCATGGAATTTCCAGTTGCAACTGACTTACAACTAACACGGCCAGTCTAGCCTGCCTCTCCCACAAAATCAAGCCCATTCAACCATCCCCCACCGGCTTTCCCTCATCCTTGTACAATAGCTTTTCTATGTGCGAGCGCCGCCATCCTCACTTGATCGTTCTCGCCGCCGCGCTCGGCGCGGTTTGCCTCGCGCCCGCTTGGCCGCAAGAACCGACGGCCGTTCCTGCCGCGCAGACCGCGTCCGCTCCGAAGGGCGATCCGAAGAAAGCCAGAGATGCTTTCCGCCTGGGTCAGCGCGCCGAACAAAAAGAAGATTGGCAACCTGCCTTCGACGCCTATTCCGACGCCGTGAAATGGGCACCAGACAACCAGGAGTATTTGCTGCATCGGGAACTCGCCCGGAGCCGGCTGGTGCAAATGAAAATGGATCTCGCGGAGCGGGAAGCAGTCTCCGGCAACATCGAAGACTCGATGCGCGAAGTGATTTCCGCGCAGGCACTGGATCCGTCGAGCCGGGTGCTGCGCGAACGGTTCGCTCAACTGGCGGCGGTGCAAGCGTCGAAGACGGCGCCGGTTCTGCCGGAACCCGCGAACATGACGGGAGTGCAACTCGAAAGGCTCCCGGGCACGCGCAATTTCCATTACCGCGGCGACGTCGTGGGGGCCTACAAGGAAATCGCGCGGCTGTTCGGAGTCGAAGTTGCCTTCGATGTGGACGTCGAGCAAAAGCGGCAGAGTATCCGCTTCGAGATGCCCGATCTTGATTTTCCCACGGCCATGCGGCTCCTCGGGGAAATGACGGGAACTTTCTGGCGCCCGTTGACGAAGCGGTTGTTCTTGGTCGCGGTGGATACACCACAGAAGCGCAAAGATTACGAGCTCTCGGTGGTGCGCACCGTGGTTCTGCCGGCGGCGGTGACTCAGGAGGAAATGACGGAGCTCATGCGGCTGGTGCGGGAAATCACCGGGATCACCCGCGTGCAGTTGGATTCGCGCACAGGAACACTCACCCTACGAGCTTCTCCCCAAGCCATCACGGTGGCCACACAGCTGATCGAGGACTTACAGAAGCCGGTGGGGGAGCTGATTCTGGAAATTGAAATCCTCGAGGTGGACCGGACGTTCTCGCGGTTGCTGGGAGTCGCTCCTCCCCAGACCGCACAAATCTTCTCGATCAGCCAGCAGGAGGTGAACGAGGCGGAATCGTCGGCGCAAGGGCTGGTGCAAGTGTTGCAGCAGATTTTCGGCACGCCCTCTTCCCTTTCCGGCTTGACGACGTCTCAAATCACGTCGCTGCTCAGCTCGGGAAATGTGAATGTGGGTTCCCTGCTTCCCCCGCTGGTCGCGTTTGGGGGCGGAGCTACCACATTCCTTGCCACGCTTCCCGGCGCTGCCATCGATTTCTCCGAGATGCTGTCGCTGGTGCGGCACGGCCGGCGCATCCTGCTGCGGGCGGAAGACGGCAAACCCGCCACATTTTTCGTGGGAGACCGAGTTCCCGTTACCCTGGCGCAGTTTTCACCCAGCCTAGAGGGGCCGGGCGCGAGTATCCAGGGAGTAGCCAGCACGAATTTCCCGATCACGACTCTGCCAACAGGGAGCTCGCCGGAGTACGTCACATCGGCGGACCTTCGGGCTAACGGCACTCAAGACTTGATCGTTGCAAACACGGGCGCTGGCACGCTCTCGGTTTTTCTCGGGAATGGCGACGGCACATTTGGAAATCCCGTCACGATTCAGCTCCCCACTCCGACGACCACTTCACCCACCCCTGCCCCGGTTTGGATCGCAGCGGGAACTTTCAATCTGCCCAGCGCAACGAACCCCGCGGGCGACTCGAACATTGATTTGGCCGTCGTGGACAGCGCGAACAACATGGTCGATCTTCTGCTCAACGACGGCACCGGAGCGTTCCCCAAGCTGGCCACGGCGCTTCAGACCGGAGTGCATCCAGTTTCAGCGGTCGCGACAAGCTTGACGAAGAGCGGCTTTACCGACCTGGTCGTTGTAAATCAAACGGACAACACGCTTTCTGTTTTCCTGGGGCAGGGCAACGGCAATTTCAAGGCGCTCACCCCTCCGGTCCCGACAGGACGTTTTCCCACATCCATCGCTTCGGCGGATTTTAATGGGGACGGCAACATGGATCTCGTGGTGACGAATGGAAACGACAACACAATCACCATCCTCCTCGGAAATGGGCAAGGCGGCTTTACTGCCACTTCTCAGTCTCCGATTGCGGTCGGCGAGAGCCCGGCCTATGTGGCAGTGAGCGATCTGAATGGAGACGGAATTCCCGATCTCGCCGTTGCGAACAATGGCGCCGCAACCACGACGGTTTCCGGGAACAGCGTCGCGATCTTGCTTGGCGTCGCAAATCCAAACAACACGGCGATCGGAAACGGCACATTCCAGACACCGGCGTTTTTCGCAGCGGGCAACGGCCCCAAATCGATCGCCATCGCCGACTACAACATTGATGGCATTCCTGATCTCGCCGTGGCAGATCAGAATGACAACGCCGTTTCGCTGCTGCTCGGCCTTGGCAGCGGGCAGTTCGGCCCAAACCTCGAATTAGACGTCGGGACAGACCCGGTCTCGATCGTGACGGCTGATTTCGTAAATAGCGTGAACAGACCCGATGTGGCCCTGGCAAATGAAGGGTCGAACACCGTCTCGGTGATCCTGAATAACTCGTCCTTCGGGACGGCGAATCCGCTTTCGCAAACGCCCTTCCCGGGAGTCCAATACCTCGATATCGGCGTCAAGGTGAAGGCCACGCCGCGCGTGCACCCAGAGGGAGAAGTGACGGTGCACCTGCAATTCGAGATTACCAGCCTCACGGCGCAGGCCTTCAACGGGATTCCTGTGATTTCGAATCAGTCGATCGACCAGTTCGTGCGCGTCAAACAAGACGAAACAACAGCTATCGCGGGAATTCTTCAGCCACAGCAAACGTACACGATCAGCGGGACCCCAGGAATCGCGGATTTGCCAGGCATTGGGTTCCTGGCAGGGACTCGAAATAATCAGCTCCAGGATACGGAGCTGCTGATACTGGTAACTCCGCGGACGGTTGCGCTCGCGCCAAGACAAGATCACGTGATTTATGCGGGCCGGGGTGCCCTGGAGGGCGGAGTCGCGTTTGTCACGCCCCGCCAAACGCGGGAAAACGAGCAGCAATTCCCGCAGCCGAATGTGCCGCCTACCGTCACGCCACCGCCGCAACAGGCCCCGCCCCCGCAAGAGCCTCCGGCGCAACCACCCAGCCAACCCCCGGCGCAGCCGCCTCCGCGGCCGACGCCTCCTGAATAGGGAAATCGCTCGATCCATATCATCGAAAAAAATTTCAGTGCAAACGGTGCCGCCAGCTGAAGCCAAGCCTTTAGGGCGTGGCTTCGAACACCACAATGGGCTGGTAAGTGCGCGGGACGATTGGCTCAGCGATGGCGATCAACTGGCCCTGCTGGTTAAACACGCGGAGACGTGCAGGCTTCCAGTCGCCGGAATCGAGCGGCGCAGGTGAGCTTTGCGACGCCGTCACATGACCGGCAGTGATCTGCGCGAGCGGAAGATTGAACTTCGCGCCGTGGCGGACGCGCTTTTCGACAATGGGCAGCACCGTGGCTCGCGGGAGCTCAGGAAGCAAGTTCTCGAGCCGGATCACGAAATCGCCGATACGGCCCGCGTTAGCAGCCTTTTCGAGCTCGCCAAGCGGCACGGCATGGTCCAATGTGAATTCACCCACGGCGGTGCGGACAATCTCAGCCAAATGCGCGCCCGCGCCGTGCAGCCTGCCAAGGTCGTGCGCGAGGGAGCGAATGTAAGTCCCGGCGCCGCACTCCACATCGAAGCGCGCAAGGGATCCCTCGATGCCAGTGAGGCGGAATTCATAAACTTCCACTTCAACCGGCTCAAGCTTTACAGGCTTATGCTTGCGCGCCAATTCGTGAGCGGGGCGGCCGTGAATTTTCTTCGCAGAAAAGGAAGGCGGCGTCTGCTGGATCTTTCCGGTGAATTGCGCGGCCAGAGCCGCAATTTCCCCGGAATGGAGCGTTGGAGCTGAGTCAGGCCCGAGAGGTTCACCATCGGCGTCATAGGTATCCGTTGCGAAACCGAAACGGAAAGCGCAACTGTAGCGCTTCCGCCGGCCCGTATAGAAACGCGCGAGTCGCGTGGCGCGGCCCAATGCGAGAACGAGTACGCCGGTAGCGAGCGGATCGAGCGTGCCGAAGTGGCCGATTTGGCGGAAGCCAACCAGACGGCGCACGGCTTCGACGATATCGTGCGAGGTTTTTCCGCGCGGCTTATCGACCACGAGGACCCCGTCAAAAGGTGGAGGCTTTGGCGTGCGAGGCATGAATTCGGTTCAGGCGTACTGGTTACATGGTGCTACGGTTCGCCGGGTTTCTTCACTTTCCGGAGCAGGTCGTCAATGTGCTGGCCATATTCTTCCGACTGGTCGAGCACAAAGAGAACTTCCGGGGCGCGGCGAAGCTGAAGGCGCTCGATTAATTCGTGGCGCACGTATCCCGCCGCAGCGCGCAATCCTTCGAAGACGGCGGTGCGCTCCGACTCCTCCTCGTGGGCCAGGCTGACGTAAACACGCGCTGTTCGCAGATCCGGCGTAACACGCACTTCCGTTACCGTGACAGAGCCCGCCAGACGCGGGTCCTTCAAATCTCCGGCGAGCATGAGGCTCACTTCGTTGCGGATTTCCTCCGCGATGCGTTCGGTCCGATGGCCGCCGACAGTCACGCGCCGTCCTCGAAATACTCGATCTCCTGGGAAACGAGGTCGCGCCCGAGCAGCCGCTCCGATTCCGCGCGGATCGCTTCCAGAGATTCTTCCAGATGCTTGCCGTCGCCGGAGATGCTGACCACACCCACCCGCGAACGCTGCCATAGCTCCTGGTGCTCGAGCTCCGCAATGGCGACGTTGAAGTGAGCGCGGAGGCGGTCTTTCAGGCTGCGCAGCACCTGCCGCTTGTCCTTGAGGGACCTCGCGTCGGGAATATGAATTTCCAGGGTGAGGAGGCCGATCGGCATCGCCGCCCTCATGAATTTTCTTGGAGACGGCTCAAACGCAAGCTCAACTACGGGTTGCTTCGGCGCGTTCCTGGGCGCGGGCCCGGTCGGCCACGTTCAGCAATTCCGGAGCGAGGGTCTTCTCCATCTTGAAGCACTCTAGGATGTCGCCTACTTTGACGTCGTTGAAATTCGAGACGCCCACGCCGCACTCAAATCCCTGGCGAACTTCGTTCACATCTTCCTTGAAGCGCCGCAACGAGCTGATTCTGCCCGTGTAAGTCACGACGTTGTCGCGAAGGACGCGGACGTCTGCATCGCGCTTGAGGATGCCATCCTGCACGGAGCAACCAGCGATTACTCCCACCCCCTTCACGCGGAAAGTGTCGCGAACTTCGGCGCGGCCGAGATAAGTTTCCTTGATGACCGGCGACAGCAGCCCGGCCACGGCTTTCTTCAGCTCATCCAGCAGTTCGTAGATGATCGTGTGGAGCCGGATATCCACGCCTTCGCGCTGGGCGAGGTCGGAAGCTTTCCGCTCGGGGCGAACATTGAAAGCAACGATTATGGCGTTGGAAGCGGAGGCCAGGAGGACGTCGGTCTCGCTGACGGCCCCGACGCTCGCGGCGATCACTTTCAGCTTCACCTGGTCGTTGGAAAGATTCGGCAGCATTTCACTGAGCACTTCTACAGAACCTTGCACGTCGGCCTTCACCACAACCGGAAGTTCCTTCACATCGCCGGCTTTGAGCTGCTCGTGCAATTGATCGAGAGTCAGACGGCCGGAAGAGGCGGTCTTTGCCAGCGAGGCCTCGCGCTGTTTCGACTGGCGGTATTCGACGATATGGCGCGCCTTGGCTTCGTCGGCCACCTGGAATTGATCGCCGGCCTCGGGCACGCCCTGAAGGCCCAGGACCTCGACGGGCGTCGAGGGCGCAGCTTTCTTGATTGGCTGGCCGCGATCGTCGAACATCGCGCGGACTTTTCCATAGACTGCGCCGACGATGAAGACGTCGCCGACGTGCAGCGTCCCGTTTTGCACAAGCACCGTCGCGACCGGGCCGCGTCCCTTGTCCACGCGCGATTCCAGCACCGTCCCGCTTGCCGGAGCGTCCGGATCGGCCTTGAGCTCCCGGAGATCGCCGACGAGCAGAATCATCTCGAGCAAGCGCGGAATATTCTTTTTCGTCTTGGCGGAAACCTCCACCATCACTGTGTCGCCGCCCCATTCTTCCGGCATGAGGCTGCGGTCGGAAAGCTGGCGCTTGACGCGTTCCGGCTGCGCATCCGGCTTATCGATTTTGTTGATGGCCACCACGATCGGCACGCTCGCGGCGCGTGCGTGATTGATAGCCTCTTCGGTTTGGGGCATCACGCCGTCATCGGCACCGACAACAAGCACGACGATATCGGTGACTTTCGCGCCACGCGCCCGCATGCGCGTGAAAGCTTCGTGGCCCGGCGTATCAATGAACACGATGCGCCGGTCGCCCACATGGGCTTCGTAGGCGCCAATGTGCTGTGTGATTCCGCCCGCTTCGCCCGCTGCGACTTCGGTTTCGCGAATGGCGTCGAGCAAGCTCGTCTTGCCATGGTCCACATGACCCATCACGGTGACCACGGGGGCGCGTGACTGCAGGTTGCCGGAGCGCTCTTCCCGGATTTTCTCTTCCTGGACGACCTGCTCCTCGAACGTGACAACCTTCACGATGCCGTTGAATGATTCCGCCAACGAAGTCGCCGTTTGAACGTCGAGCGCCTGGTTGATGCTGGCGAAGACGCCGCGGTCGAGCAGGGTCTTCAGCAATTCCTTGGCGCGGAGATCGAGCTTCTCGGCGAGTTCCCGAACGGTGATGCCTTCGGTGACGGTCACTTCGCGCGGTTCGCGCTGAACCGGAGTCGGCGCTTCGATTTGGGCTGTGCGGCCGATGGCTCCGCCCGCCCGCGTGCGCACGGGGTGAAGCTTTCGTTCGCCCTCGGCATAACGCTTCTCGATCAGCGGGCGTCCGCGGGAAGCGGGAGGCTTGCGAGCATAGAGCGGCTTCCCCGGCTCGGCTTTTGGAACGCCGGCAGTGGCGCCGGGCCGCTGCCCCCCGACGGGAGCCTGGCCGGGACGTCCAATGCCTGGGCGTTGAGGAAATCTCGATGGTGGGCCACCGGGCCGGGGGCCGCCAGGACGGACTTGTCCGGGCGCTGCAGCAGGACGAACTCCCTGCGGGGCGCCGGGTCTCGCCGGGGCGGATCCAGCTGGCGCGGCAGGGCGCATCGGGGCCCGCTGGGCGGGTGGCGGAGCACCGGTTCGTACAGCAGCCGGTGCAGCGGCAGCAGGGCGCTGCCCAGCAGGCGCCATGGGCTGAGCCGGAGTTGCGGCAGGCGCTGCGGGACGCAGAGGCATTTTGGCGGGGGGAGCTGGAGAAACTCCGGGTTTCGCCGCGACAGGCGCAGCAGTTCCAGCAGGTGCCGGTGCGACTCCCGGCTTTGCTGCCGCAACGGGCGGAGCAGCAGCGGGCGGCCCAGGAATTCCGGGACGCGGCGCCACAACCGCCGGCCGTGGCAGCCCGACCGGTGCGACGCCTGGCTTGGTTGCGACGGACGGCGCCACCGGTGCAGCAGGCGCGGCGGGTTTCGCTGCTGGAGAAGGCGGAGCAGCAGGACGAGCGGCGGGTCTTGCTTTCGCCGCCTTTGCTTTGGCTTCCTTCTCAGCTTCCGCGGCGGCCTCTTTGGCGGCGAGCGCCTGGAAATGCTTGCGCACAAGTTCAGCGTGCGCCAGATCGAGCGAACTCGAGTGCGTCTTCTTCTCGGTGACGCCGATTTCCGGGAGATAGTCGATCAAGACCTTGGCCTTGATCTCGAGTTCTCTGGCCAATTCGTTAATTCGAATTTGATTGGGGTCCGACATCCGCCTCCGTCTTCGCTTGATTACTCCACGCTCTTTCGGCTTTCCTCACCTTCGTCCGGCGCAGCAGTTGCCTCGGCAGCCTTGGCTTCCTCATGCTCCCGGTCTTTTTCCGCACTTTCGAGGGGATCGGATTCGGGTGCCTGGTTTGTATCCGCGACACCCGCTGCATCTGCTGATTCCACTCCTCCACTAGATTCGATCGCGGCTCCAGTCACCTCGTCGGGTGCCCCTCCGCCCTCCTGGGCCAAGCCTTCTCCCTCGCCTTCCGGAGGCGCCGCTTCGGCGGCGGCACTCGCCTGCGCTTCCAGAGCCTCGAAGTAAGCAGCGACGGACTGGTGGATCTTCTCCACCATTTTTTCGCCGATGCCGGGAATCTCGACCAGTTGCTCAGGGGTCATGTCCGCGAGTTTCTCAATGGAGGTCACGCCGTGTGCCTCAAGCTTCTCAATCGTTTTGGGGCCGACGCCCGTCAATTCGGAGAGCGGCGTGCCCGGGGCCGTGAGAGCAGCCATCTGTGCCTCGATCTCACGCCGCTTTTCTTCTTCGCTCTTGATATCGATATTCCAGCCGATCAGCTTGCTGGCGAGCCGAACGTTCTGGCCCTTTTTGCCGATGGCCAGCGAAAGCTGCGTATCTTCCACGATGACTTCGAGCCGCTTCTCTTCCGGGTCAATAATCTGAACGCGCGTGACTTTGGCCGGACTCAAAGCCTTCTGCGCGAAAGCGATGGTTTCTTCGCTGTAGGGAATGATGTCGATTTTTTCGCCGCGCAACTCGCGGATGATGGATTGCACGCGCATCCCCTTCATGCCGACGCAGGCGCCGACTGGATCCACATCCTTATCGCGGCTTTCGACCGCAATCTTCGTTCGCTCGCCTGCTTCGCGAGCGACGGCGCGAATTTGCACCGTGCCGTCGTAGATTTCCGGCACTTCCATCTCAAACAGCCGCTGGACCAAAGCCGGGTCGCCGCGCGACACAATCACTTGAGGCCCCTTGGCGGCGCGCTCGACGGCGCGAATCGTCACGCGCAGCCGGTCGCCGACGTTGTAAGCCTCCAGGCGAGACTGTTCGCGCTTGGGCAGCCGCGCTTCGGTGCGGCCGAGGTCCACGATAATGTCGGGGCCTTCCATGCGCTTCACGATGCAATTCACCAGCTCGCCGACGCGCGTATGAAATTCGTTGTAGATCGTGTCTCGCTCGGCCTCGCGCACTTTCTGCAGGATCACTTGCTTGGCAGTCTGCGCGGCGATTCTGCCGAGGACATCGGTTGGCTTAGTCTCCGTGACTTCCCCACCGACTTCAATTTCCGGATTACGTTTGCGCGCCTCGGTAAGCGATATTTCGCGCACGGGGTCGGCTACTTCTTCGACAACGGAGCGCACGGAAAACACGTCCACGAGACCGGTCTCAGGATTGAACTTCGAACGGAGCTCTTCCTCGGTGCGATAATACTTCCGCGCCGCCACCACCATCGCGTCCTCAATGGCCGCGACAATGATCTCCGGTTCAATGTGCTTTTCCCGGCTGATCTGCTCAATTGTCTGGTACAGCAGACTCGCCATTCCTGCTTCTCCCTCTCTAAAGCTCGACCACTAAGTTCCCTTTGCGAATATCGGAATACGGCAAAGCCACTTCGCGATTCTTCAGCGCCAGTTTCACGACGCCTTCCGCAATCCCGGCGAGGCGCCCCTCAAAGTACTTCTGGTTTTCCACCGGTTCATTCAACCAGATCTTCGCCAGCCGTCCGGCGAAGCGTTCGTAATCCGACGGCTTCACCAGCTTCCGGTCCAACCCGGGGGAACTCACTTCCAAAATGTACCCCGGTCCGGGAACCAAATCTTCGACGTCCAGGATGACCCCGAGCTGCTCGCTTACACTCTCACAGTCCTTGTGCGTTACACCCAGACCTTCCGGGTTGCCAGGACCCGGCAAACGGTCGAGGTAGATCCGCAGCAGCCGCTGCTTTCCTATCTTCCACTCTACGTCGAAAACCTCGAGGCCCTCAGACCGAGCCACACGCTCGGCGGCCTCGCGAATCTTTTCCAAGTCCATTCTATTCTAGGGGCGTCACTTAGGCCCCGCCGGGACTTCAACGCCGCGGGCCGAATCTCACGCCCAACAAAAAAGTGGGCTCGCGCCCACTCATTCTTGCGACCTATCTGGAAGCACTTAAGTATAGTGGGCGGGAGCCAAAAACGCAAGGCCGCCCCGGTCTCGTCCGGCGCGGCCTCTTGAAAGCGCT
>Ga0187770_10000332_pt1 | contig 23129 bp, 21 predicted proteins | sample 0116_SJ02_MP02_2_FD_133154 | JGI IMG/M metagenome (GOLD analysis project Ga0187770, IMG submission 133154) | Tropical peat soil microbial communities from peatlands in Department of Meta, Colombia - 0116_SJ02_MP02_20_MG | ecosystem: Environmental > Terrestrial > Soil > Wetlands > Peat | place...
CTCAGGTTGCTACGTCTCAGCAGAGAAGCAACATCGGACGTGGATGGGGCGACACTCGCCTCTGTCTTCGCCGTAATCATCTGACCCCGCCTCGTCATGAGATTGAGTGTTTACTACGTCTTTCCACGCTCTCACCACAAGATAACGAGGAATGTGATAATTCCGGTATTGTCGACCTTAATGTGGCGCAGCCACCCCCCCACGAAAGTGCGGAGGTTCCGCATTGAGCTATAGGTTAGGATCGGCCCCGATATCACTCGTTTCATAAGACGTCAGGTGCGGGGGGTGGGATTCGAACCCACGAACCCCTAAGGGATGGGAGCCTCAGTCCCACGCCGTTGACCATGCTGGGCGACCCCCGCGCGAATTGCCGCCCCCTCGACTGATTCTAAAAAGTCTCCGAACCCTTAGCCATGGACAATAGTGAGAGGATCCAGCTCTACAGGACGGCCATGGGTCTAAAGTACCTGAACCCGTTCGCCTAACGGCCTACCTCTCGGAGCTCAACACTTTTCAGCGTGCCCCTAGAGGCCGAAAACGAGCCGGCGTAGCTCAGCCAGCAGAGCACTCCCATCCCATTGGGGCTTAGGCGCCTCGTAAGCGCGGACCCCCACAGGCGAGTCAAGGATTTATCGAGACAAAAAGGCCCCCCTGTATTAGGCCAGCGTAGCTCAGCCTGGTAGAGCACTTCCAACAGGGAGCTTAGGTGCCTCGTAAGCACGGGGTCCCGCGTCCGAATCGCGGCGCTGGCTTTCTTTTTTCGGAGTCCTTAATCCGAGAGTTCTGAGCGTGACATATGTATTGTCTTCCCACAGAAGCCTGTCGCGAATATGAGTAACACTCTCACCCTGCAACAAAAGTCTGGTGACCTTGCAATGCAACCATGCTGGCCATCTGCCTTGGTATGTTTTGGCGTTCGCAAGTCTTCGGAGCAGTTTACCTCTGTGAGTTTCGACCTTGGGGTTAAAGATACTCAGTTCCATTGCCCTTGGTACCGGAATACTCACGACACCGACTCCCTTGGAGACCCACGTGCCGGCACTGATACCTACCGAATGAAAAAGCGCCACTAGCAAACCGGAGTTTGGTTCGCTAACCAAATCCACAGTTCTATTCCTGACGTTTACCGTGCCATCGGAATCGGCTATTCCACGAAGGAACCAAATGCGTGCCTCTCTTGGTGCGGTCAACAGCCAGTCCATCTTGACCGGAGCGTAAGATGTCAATTCGTCAGGTTTCAACCCCAGACAAGATGTATACAACCAAGCGAAGGTTTCTGAGAAATAGGACATCCATCTGTATTGCCCGAACTTGTCTCGACTCCTTGGGGGACTGTCTTTAATCCGCCCACAGGGAACACCTAGGTTCGAGATGGAATCGATCACAAAATTGCCTAATCTCAGATTCTGCATGTGTTTACGGCTGAGCTGAAGTTCGAACCTCGCTAAGGTGTGGGACTTGTAGAAGCTCTTGGAGGCATCCCCGACCATCCAGCCAAGAAGGTAATACATCAAATTCAAGAACCGTCGGTCTCCTCGAGAACCTGTGTATGCTTGGCGGATGGCCAGTACCGATTTCTCGAAGTCGGAAGCATTTTCAATCTTCGCAGGCAGTGTGAGCGTTTTCCAGACATTCGAATTCGATGCCGAACCTGGTTTCTTCGAGGGTGCGCACCCGTAATCCGCAGGGCGCGATTATTCTAATTAGGAGACTGTAAGTCAGCACCCCGCAGATGGGACGGGTGTGTGAAAGTGTCCAAGCGCCAAGCAGAGCCCTTCTCCGACACTACTCTCGCTTCTAGTACCCTATCTCCGAGCTAGGCCGAAGATGGCGCATTGATTTGACCCTGCCGCACTTCTTGCAACGGTACATTCCTCTCCCTCTCGGATTGTAGTTTCTTGTTTCGACCACGATTTCGTGCTCGGTCCGCATCATGCACTTCTCACACCAGCGATATTCGGCCAACTGGACTCGGCGGTGCGGCCTTCCGCAAAAACCTTTATCGAGTTTTTCGCACTTGCGTTCGATGGTCGACCTAGTCCTCGCTGGCATCCTGCTCATGCTGACGGGTTTCGGGGTGATGGTCGTGGCCATGCTCTCCCAAGCGCGGAGAGAAGGAGCTGAAGTGAGGGGAGGAGGGGTGATAATGATCGGGCCGGTGCCTATCATATTCGGCACCGACATGAAGTGGGCAAGCGTGGCGATCGTCCTGGCAATCGTCCTGATAGTGCTGACCGTGGTGCTGGGTCTGGTGTAGCCGTTGCAGAGACTCCTTACCGCGGGGCTGTTGATCTTCCTGCTGGGGTTCGCGCTCATCGTCGTCGGTTCCGCGACTCAGGGAGGCGCGTCTGTCGGTGGCGTCATCTTCATCGGCCCGTTCCCCATCGCCTTCGGGTCAGGGCCGAACGGGTCGGGCCTGGCTCTCGTTTCTGTGGTCATTGGTGCTGTGATGCTGGCCCTTGTGATTCTTTGGGGTTGGCTTGTGGTTCGGAAAAGGAATGTTGGGACAGGCACCGCTGACACTGTCAGGTCGTAGCTACAGAGGGTGTTCTCTGAAGTAGAACTAAACACCCAGCAACCGTACCCGCGTGTCGTGAGAATGAACGCTGGCACCAAGGTGGCGATCGTGGTTGTGGTCTCCACGCTCGCTTTTGCACTCGTTTTCTTTTTCGTTCCGCTCGTAGGAGTCGAGGCGGTTCCCCCGAATTGGCAATACAACGCTACGACCTCCACAATTCAGGGAGGCCAAACACACATGGTGACCCTGGCAAGAACTCCGCCTGCGGTCGGTTCCACCGCCTCGCTGGCGTTCTGTTTCCTGGGGCACGGGGCATTGCTCCAGAATGGGACGTACTACTCCTACACGGCTTCGCATCTCCAGGTGCAGGGTTCTTTCTGTCCGACCCCTCAATGAGACATTCGTCACCTTGGAAGGCTTCTGCTCCTGAAACCTGACGGTCAACTTTGTGGAACCCTGGAAAACATTAAATAGACAAAATCCAATATTCAAACAAGTATGCAAAAATTGCAGCCGCTGGTCGTGTTCTCCCCTCTCGCCAGGCAGAGGCTGGGGGAAGTCCTCGAAGAGGAGAAGGCCACGGATTCCTATCTGAAGATCGAGGTCTACCAGGGCGGAGGGTGCGCTTGCAGCGGCGGCTATAGGTACGCCCTGAGCCTGGAGAAGGAACCAGGCGAGTCAGACGTCGTCGAGGAAGTAAGCGGCCTCCGGATAGTGGCGGCGAAGGCGGACGCCGAGATGCTCAGAGGCTCGAAGATAGACTTCGTGGAGAGCCTGCAGAAGACGGGTTTCAAGATCGAGAACCCGAACGTCCACGTCGAAGCCTGCGGCTGCGGCGGACACTAGGCTACTAACCCGTTCGGCAAATTCCTTAAGAGCAGTAGACCTTCCGCGCCGAATCATGAAGTACGTCGAGGGGTCTAAGCGTGTGTTTCTGAATACCGGGATCAGGTTCCCGAGAGAGATTATCTGGGCGGTGGGGGCGATAAAGTACTCCGCTGCGAAGTCGAACGTTGAACTCGGCATGCTCGACAAGGAGATTGGCAAGACAGTCCAAGCAAAGGCGAAGGAGCTGATGAACGGAGCCCACGATGCCATGATGACCGTCGACGTGTTTCAGACGGGTTCTGGAACTGGCCTCAACATGAACGCCAATGAGGTCATAGCCGAACTCGCAGCGGAGGCGCTCGGCAAGAAAGTCCACCCGAACGACCATGTGAACATGGGCCAGTCCTCTAACGACGTTGGTCCGACCGCCATCAGGGTGGCTGCAGCCATCGCAGTTAGCAAGCACCTGATACCCTCCCTCGAAGGGATGAGCAAGAGTCTTGGCGCCCTCTCCAAGAAGACGTCCACAGTCTACAAGTCAGGGAGGACGCACCTCAGGGACGCTCTCCCCGTCACAATGGGACAGGAGTTCGGGGCCTACGCCGAGGAATTCGCCAGGGACGCGAAACTCGTCGAGCAGGCCCTTGGATACACCCTCGAGCTCCCCATAGGTGGGACGGCGGTGGGGACGGGGCTCAACGCCGACCCGAGGTTCGGCGGGATGGTCGCCAAGGAAATAGCGGGCCTTTCTGGCCTCGGATTTACGAGTGCGAAGAACAAGTTCAGACCGACCAGGCTCCTGACAGACATGTCCTCGCTCAGTGGGGCAATGAGGTCGACCAGCATTGACCTGTACAGACTCTGCCAGGACCTGAGACTGATGTTCTCGGGGCCGCTGACGGCGCTCGGCGAGATAGACATTCCCACTCAGGAAGAGGTCGCTGGCAGCAGCATAATGCCTGGGAAGACCAATCCGGTGACTGTGGAGAGCGCGCTGCTCGCCGCTGGTGAGGTGATCGGACTGGACGGCGCTAATGCCTACGCTGCATCCCTGGGGGAGTTCGAACTCACCATGGGGGTGCCCTTAATGGGGTACAACGTCGTTCTCCAAGCCAAGCTCCTATCAGAGGCATTGAACAAGCTGTCCTCGCTTGTCATTGGCCATGTCGTGCCCATGGAGGAAAAGGCAAGGGCATCCGCGGAGACGAGCCCTGCCCTAATCACCCTAGTATCCCCGAGGATAGGGTACGACAGGGCGGCTGAAATGGGTAAGCAGATGGCCAAAGGGGTGTCAATCAGAACGGCGCTCAAGAAGCTGGGATATGGGGAGAAGGAGATTAACGCCCTGCTCAACATGAAGAACCTGGTCGAGCCTGGGATACCCTCGAAGAAGGTATAGGCGGGTTTTCAGGCGGAAACGGAAGGTTTCAGCGCCGAGCCTTTACCCCTATCTTCTCCATCAGCTTGCCAAGCTCGGAGTCGTCGGCCGCATCCATCCTTAGGTACCTCAGAATCTCATCTTCGTCCATTCCGACCCGCTGTGCCTCGGCCACGGTGGTCCGGTATGCCTCGAGCTCTGTTGGCCGGTCGACGTACTCGAACGCCTGGTCGTAAAGTTCCTTCCCTTCGAGAAACTGCCTGACGTGTACGAGGACATGGATGACGTCGAGGTAAAGGAAGTCGCTCTTGGCTGCCGTAAGGTGCTTTGAGCCGATGCAGATTGTGCCCGTGTCCCTGTCCAGCCACAGGCCGGAGTCGCTACGCTCGATCCTGAGTTTGAGGTGCTTCAGTATCTTTGTCATCTGTGGTCTTGAGCCGAAGACCTTGAGCAGAGCGGAAGAGGATTCGAGCCCTGTGAAGATTTCAGACAGTTTGTACTCTCCCACCTGAGCGCTCCTCTTCACGTGAAACGATCTTACGCGCAAACGACCCCTTTAGGGCGTCTCAGCAATCAAAAGTGAGGAGCTCAAGTTCTGTTAAGTTGTCGGTTTAAGTCTCGACAAGCCAACCTCCTCCATCTTCTCGGAGGCGGTCAGACTCTTTATCTGCTCTGGAGCCGATGAAAGTGGGCGGTCGAATTGATAGCGTCTCTAAGCGGGATCAGAGGAATCTTCAACAGAGACTTTGACCTGGCTGATGCTTCGCGATTCGCTGTCAACTTCGGGAGAGCAGCAGGCTCCAGGGAATTCCTGTTGGCTCGCGACCCGAGGAACACCGGCCCGGCAATCGCCAAGACAGTCACGGCTGGACTCACTTCGCTCGGCGCAACAGTCTATGACTACGGTATCATCTCGACCCCAGCCCTGTTTCGGGAAAGCAGGAAGAACGGACTACCCGCAGTAATGGTGACCGCCTCCCACAACGAGCCGGAGTTCAACGGACTGAAGTTCTTGGTAGATGGTGCAGGCGTGGACGAGGAGATGTTCGCGCAGATAGTGGAAGGGCAGGCTCCACGGTCGTCCCCCTTCGAGCGGGGAGCGGTGAAGAGGGCTCACATGCCCGCCTACGGGTACGATCTCGTCGAGAGGTTCGAGGCTGGATCCTGCGAAGGGGTCAAAGTGGCCGTCGACCTAGGAGGGGGGGCCGCCATCGCCCATACGGTCTCCCTGTTACGGCAACTCGGGTGCGTCGTCACTTCGATAAATGACTCGTATGGGGTGTTCGACAGGAAGGTCGACCCCATTGCCGATGAGCTCGAACTCCTCAGGAAGACGGTTAAGCAGAAGGGGTGCGATATTGGGCTGGGCTTCGACTGTGACGGGGACAGGTTAGCGATAGTAGACTCCTCCGGGAGGAAGAGGACGGGGGATTTCATGCTCACCCTCGCCCTCTCTGAGATGCTGGCAGAGACAGGGGAGAAGAAACTGGTCGTCTCCGTGGACACGACCCAGGCGGTTGACGACGTGGCCAAGAGTGCAGGAGCCCATGTCTTCAGGTCGAAGGTAGGAGAGGCTAACGTTGTCGGAGAGATGAAGGAAAAGGGGGCAAGGCTCGGAGGAGAGGGGAGCAGCGGGGGCCTCATTGACGGGTCGTTCAACTACTGCAGGGACTCGATGCTGGCAGCGCTTTCAATCATAAGGGCTCTGAAGAGGGAAGGGAGGGGGTTCTACGAATCCGTGCCTGTCTACCAGCAGGAGAGGGTGGCACTTACGACCCCCATGGCGAAGGCCCTGAAGGGAATCAAGAGGCTGGCCACTCAGTACAGCGGGGCGGATCTGACAGACGGCCTGAAGATCGGGCTCCCTGATCGGAGCTGGGTGTTGATTCGCCCCTCGGGGACGGAGGATGTGGTGCGAGTCTCCGCCGAAGCGCCCTCCTCTGAGAAGGCGAGTCTGATTGCGAAGTCCTTCGCAAAAAAGCTGAAGGAGCTGAGCAGATAGCACGCCAGACGAGTTGGGCGTCATCAAAACAATCATCGGCCAGGCTCGGAAGCTCCCGCAGGGATACTCCAAGATTGGGGACGACGTCGCTGTCGTTCCCGCAAGCGCGGGGAAGCTAGTCCTGAAGGTGGACATGCTGGTTGAACACACCGACGTTCCCGTAGGAATGAACTACCGACAGGCGGCCAGGAAGGCGGTCGCCATGTGCGTGAGCGACTTCGCGTCCAAGGGTGTGAGACCTGATTCATTCGTTGTCTCCCTCGGGCTGAAGAGGGGAGTCAGCCAGACCCGGGTGGAAGCATTGGCTTCAGGACTAAGGGACGCCGAGAACGAGTGGAGGGTCCTGCTGGTGGGTGGGGACACGAGCGATGCAAAAGAGCTGGTGATAGACTGCGCCATGGTCGGGTTCGCGGAGAATCTCGTGCTCCGGAATGGAGCGAGGCCCGGGGACTCGTTGGTTGTGACCGGCCACTTCGGGTATCCCCCGGCCGGACTACGAATCCTGGACGGTACCGCAGTAGGCGAAGGGGGTTTCGGAGACAAAGCCAGGTCGAGCGTGCTATATCCGACGCCCAACCTCGAGGTGGGAATAGCGCTCACTCCTTACCTCTCTTCTGCCATGGATTCCAGCGACGGGTTGGCGAGGAGCTTACACACACTTGCGAGGGAGAGCAGGGTGGGATTCGAGGTAACAGAGATGCCCGCAGCCAGGGGTGTGCAGAGGTTCGCAGAAGCGAACGGGCTTAGCGCACAGGAGTTGGTTCTCGAAGGAGGGGAAGAGTACGTGATAGTTGGGACCATGCCTAGGAAAAGGGTAACCGGCGCCAGGGCTGCTGCCCGAAGGGCTGGCGGCGAGTTGCTGGAGATAGGGCGCGCAATTCCTGAATCCGGGGAGGTCCTGCTAGCCTCTGGGAAGGGGAGGCGTCACATCCGTGACGTGGGATGGACGCATCTACGCTGAAGCAGATTTCACTATCTTCTCGAACTTCTTGACGAGCTGGTCCGCGACCTCTTGGCTCTGCGCCTCTCCGAAGATACGTATGATTGGCTCTGTGCCGCTCGGCCTTACCAGGACCCAGGAGTGCTCCCCGGTCCAGAGCTTGACACGATCTGTCCTTTCGACCTCGCCCTTCGCCTGGCGCTCGACGGCCCGCATGACTGCGTCAACGCTCTTCCGCCCAACCCCCACCTTCGTCTTCGCCTGATAGTAGCGGGGGACCACGAAAGAGAGCGCCTTCGAGAAGGACATCCCCCTCCCCGCGAGGCATTCGAGCATCAGGGCGGTGGTCATCCCCCCATCCCGGACTGCGATGTGAGGCTGGTAGAGACACCCTCCGTTTTCTTCGAAGCCGAAGACTGCCCCACGCTCAATAATGGTACGTGCTATTTCGACAGCCCCCACCCTGGTCCGCAGGACTTTGGCGCCGTGCTTCTTGGCGACGGCCTCTATGGCCTGGCTGGAAGCGACCGAGGTGACAATGGTGCCGCCTTTGTGCTTGCCAAGGACGAAGTCGGCCACGAAGCACCCTGTCTGGTCCCCCCACAGGACCCTCCCGTTCTCGTCGCAGAAGATGGACCTGTCCCCGTCCCCGTCGTAGGCGACGCCGAGGTCGGCGCCTACCGATTTTACGGCTGCGGAAAGGTCCTTCAGAGTGTCAGGCGTCGGCTCCGGCCCCCTTCCTGGGAAGTTGCCGTCGACAACAGAGTTGAGCGTTATCAGCTTGCACCCAAGGGACTCCACCAGATAGGGCGCGGCGACGGACTGTGCTCCGTTGCCGAGGTCCATGACCACTGTGAACTTCCTGTCGGCTATCGCTTTTGGGTTGACCTTGGAGATAACCCCCTTGATGTAGTTCCTGACCACCGACGGCTCCTGGCGGGATACCCCGATGGACTTCCAGTCCGCCTTTGTCTGGGACTTGTCAAAATAGATCTTCTCTATCCTCTGCTCGTCCAGGTGCGGCACCTCGACGCCGTCGGAGCTGGAGACCTTCAGGCCATTGTAGTGAGGGGGGTTGTGGGAGGCGGTCACCATTACCCCGCCCCTAAAGCCCATGGTCTTCACGCCATACTGGAGAGCTGGGGTTGGCACCAAGCCTGCCTCCGCCACGTCCCTACCGGAGCTAAGAAGTCCTGAGACGGCGGCGTTGGCGAGGGCTGTACTCGAAAGACGCCCATCCTGGCCTAGAAGGACTTCGCCGCTCCCGAAGTAGGTGCCTATGGCCTCGGCGAGGTCGATTACGAAGTCAAGGTCGTGGGATACCCCCGGGACGAACCTTACGCCGTTGGTGCCGAAGAGCCGCTGCTCAGAAGCAGCCAAGGGCCGACGATACAGGTCGGGCGGGATAAAACCTTCCTATTTTCGTCCGTCTCAAGACTGGCCGGACTCTCATCAGCAAACGCTTATGTCAAGACCCGGAATGACGGCAATCGGGCCCGTAGCGCAGATCTCAATTGAGCGAAATACGGATAGCGCGGCAGCCTTCTAAGCTGTAGGTCGTGCGTTCAAATCGCACCGGGCCCGCAGTCGATTGACCCTCCGACGAGCCCTGTTTGGGCAGGGCGGGGTGGTCCTCGCTACTCCTTTCCGTCCAGCTTCCTTTTGATCTCGTCTTGCTCCTTCAGAACTGCGTCCACCTTACGATTGATTTCTTGTAACTTTTGATAGAAATAGTTCAACCACCAGATTGCCAAGGCCAGCGGTACGATGAACTCGAGCAGAGAGAAGGCTGAAACAAGATCAATCCCGATTTGCATTTCTATCCCTAGCATGGCCGCCCGTCTTCGGTTGCGTTTGCTATTTAGTTCATGCCTTAGTTTGACGAAATGAAGGGATAAGAATCACGCTGGAAGCCTGACTCTGTTGACAAGACTTCGTTTGCTTGGGGTGGTTGCCGCATTGGCTGCTTACCCGTTCATCATAGCCTCGATTGCCCTCTCCCCCTGGTTCAACATCTACAACAATGCCCTTAGCGACCTCGGGAACACGGTCACGAACGGGCAGGTTGGCTACGTCTATGACACGGGACTCGTGATCGCAGGTGCCCTGGTGCTCATCTTTGCGGTCCTGCTCTCCCATAGATCGCGTGACAGGAGGACGCTTGTTTGGACGGTTCCTCTGATGGTTGCGGCCTTCGACCTCGCTATGGTGGGTGTCTTCTCGGAAAACACCGGACACATACACGGAGTTGTCTCTGAGATATTCTTCCTGACGATTGTCGTAGCCATGCTCGCCTACAGTTATGTTTCCTGGCCCCTCGGATCCCCACGCATCGGTGCAGTCGCACTGGCTTTCGGGATCCTGTCGGCTTTCATCTGGTTCAACGGTTGGCCCTGGAGCGGAGTCGCAATCCAAGAATCTGTAACTTCCGGTATGACGGCGGTCTGGCTGTTGCTTGTCGCGTCTAAGTGTTAGGCAAGGGAATCCTTACAACGCGATGAAGCGACGAGGGTTCAATGATTGCGCGAATCTGGAAGGGGGTCACCAAGAGGGAAGACACGAAGAGGTATCTCGCATACCTGAAGGCCACCGGGTTGAAGGACTACGCCGCGACCAGAGGCAACCTGGGAACCTATGTGCTGACCCGACGAGTGGGTCCAAACACAGAGTTTCTCCTATTGTCCCTCTGGAAATCCATGGAAGACATCAAGGGATTCGCGGGGGAGGAAGTTGAGAGAGCAGTCTACTATCCAGCGGACGGGGGTTTCCTTCTGGATATGGCCCCGAAGGTAGACCAGTACGAAATCGCCGTAGCCCCCGGGTGCAAGACCGAGGATCCCACGCGGCGACGCTACGTTAGGTTTTAGGGATATTTTTGATTAATCGCACAACACCCCAAGCGGACCGTGGGTGGCCGTAGTTCTTTCCGAGTCCTCCGGGTTGGACAGGCATGAGGGCGTTTCTTTCCGATCTCGACGCCACCCATGACTTGGCGCACGTCAGGAGGGGGGTATCAAGGAGATACGAAATCGCTGCACTGTCGAGCAGACTGGATGGTAAGCCGATTCTCTTCGAGAAAATCGGGGAGTCTGACGGATACAGGGTTGCCACCGGTGTCTGTGGAACGAGGGCACTGCTCGCCAGAGCGTTGGGGGTGGACCCGGGTGACCTTCTACCTACAGTCCTAGACAGCATAGAGAAGCCCAAACCGTTCCGAACAGTGGATAACGCTTCGTGCCAAGAGGTGATTGAGGACGAGGTAGACCTGTACAGGCTGCCTATCCTGACCCATTGCGAGAGGGACGGCGGGCCCTACGTCACGGCAGGCATTGCGGTTGCGCACGACAGAGAGTACGGCTACAACGCAAGCTATCACAGGCTGATGCTGCTAGGAAAGGACAGGGTCACTGCGAGGATCCTCCCTCGCCACCTGGACGAGTTCATCAAAAGAGGGAACCGTGAGGTTGGTATCGCCATTGGGAACCATCCCGCCTTCTTGTTCGCGTCTGCTGTTTCCTGCGAGATTGGGGAGAGCGAGCTTGCGATTGCGAACGCGTTGAAGGAAATGAGCTACGTAAAGTGCATGACTGTCGATTCGTTGGTCCCTGCCGATTGCGAGATCGTCCTCGAGGGGATGGTCACAGACGAGTTTGTCGACGAAGGGCCGTTCCCGGACATCGTCGGCGCCTACGACATCGTGAGGAAACAAAGGGTGATCAGAATCAGCAGAGTGACTCATCGTAAGAACCCGATCTATCAGGCTATCCTCCCCGGCGGAATCGAACACATGTTCCTGATGGGAACTCCAAGAGAGGCGACGATGTTCAGGGAGGTCAGTAAGGTGTGCGAGTGCCTTGACGTCCGACTTACCGCAGGGGGGTCGTCATGGCTCAATGGGGTTGTGAAGATTAGGAAGAAGAGGGAAGAAGACGCGAGAAACGCGCTGGAGGCGGCCTTCAGGGGGCACCCGAGCCTCAAACAAGCCGTGGTCGTTGATGAGGACATAGACATCGGGGACCCGAACGCGGTGGAATGGGCCATGGCAACGAGAACACAGATGGACAAGGACCTCACGCTGAAGCCGGGGGAGCTTGGGTCGTCCCTCGACCCCTCCGCGGACCAGGTCACCAGGAAGACATGCAAGGTGGCTGTCGACGCCACCATCCCGTTCGGAGCCAATAAAGACGGGTTCCTAAAGTCGATAATTCCTGGAGCGGAAGAAATCAGGGTGGAAGATTATCTGGAGTAGGGTCGGTTGCACCTAACGAAAGAGGAGGAAGCGATGCTCGCCGGGGAGCAGGGACATGCGACCCGGAAAGCGATGCAGATTCTAGTTGCACTTGGAAAGATCTACGACGCCGAACGGCTCGTGAAGGTCTCGAGCGTGCAGGTGTCAGGCGTCTCCTACAAGAACCTGGGAGACGCGGGGTTGGAGTTCCTGAGCGAGCTGGCCAAGGATGGGAAAGCACGGGTGAAGACAACGCTAAACCCGGCGGGGATGAGCCTGACCGATTGGCAGTCCCAGGGGATAGATAGCGGGTTCGCTGAAAAGCAGCTTCAGGTGATAGATGTCTATAGGAAGCTCGGGGTCGAAATTACGTGCACTTGCACGCCATACCTTGCGGGCAACGAACCCAGTTTCGGCCAACACATCGCTTGGGGTGAAAGCTCCGCAGTGGCATATGCCAACTCTGTCATCGGGGCCAGGACGAACAGGGAAGGAGGACCCAGCGCCCTGGCGGCGAGTCTCACCGGGCGCACACCCCTCTACGGATTGCACATCAGGGAAAACAGGGTTCCGACGATCGCAGTAGACGTGGAAGCACAACTAAGTCTGCCGGAAGACTTCTCCGCCATGGGATACTTCGTAGGGAGGGAGGCGCAAGACCGCATCCCATACTTCAGGGGAGTTCGACGAGCCGGCCTCGAGGATCTGAAGACCCTTTCGGCTGCGCTGGCGAGCTCAGGAGGAGTCGCAATGTTTCATGTGGAGGGCCTGACCCCTGAGCATGGATTGGGGACGAAGAACATTGAGGCTCTGACCTTCACCAGAAAGGAGTTGGCCGAGACGGATGCCCTCCTGAACGACGAAGGGGAGCCGGACTTCGTCTCGGTAGGCTGCCCACATTGCTCGCTGACGGAGCTGGCGACCCTCGCCAAACTCTTGTCTGGGCGCCAGGTCAGGCGTGAGTTCTGGGTCTGCTGCAGCAGGGAGGTCAAGCGGCAGGGGGACGAAGCGGGCTACTCCAAGTTGATAGAAGCGAGCGGGGCCAAGTTCGCACTAGACACATGCATGGTGGTTGCTCCCGTCGAGGAACTCGGATACAAGGTGGTTTCAACGAACTCGGCAAAGGCGTGCCACTACCTGCGGAACGCAGGTCTGAAGGTCAGATTCATGCCTCTAGAGGAGTGTGTAGTGGAGGCGACGAGAAGCCGTTGAAGCTGAAGGGGCGGGCGATTTTCGATGGGAAGGTCGAGGGCCAGGCTTTGGTTTCCTCTTCCCCGATGTCTTTCTATGGCGGGGTGAACCCTGACACAGGCGAGGTAACTGAACGTGGAAGCGAGCTCGCAGGCCAGTAAGTCAAGGGGAAGGTGCTGGTCTTCCCCCACGGCAAAGGATCCACGGTCGGGTCGTACGTTCTCTACAGGCTTGCCAAGAACGGCGTTGGTCCTAGTGCCATCGTCAACGCAAAGTGCGAGACCATAGTGGCCGTCGGAGCCATAATCTCCGAGATCCCCTGTGTGGACATGGTCGACGTCAGCAAGATCAGACCGGGCGCCAGGGTCAGAGTGGACGGCGCGACCTTGGAGTTTTAGGGGCTCCACCTGATACAGTGGAAGCCTTTCTCCCTGTGGATCCCTCCCATCTCTTCAGGAGATGATGCTCCACTCCCAGCGCGTCGAGAGCCTTCCCAACAACCTGGTCCACCAGAGCTGCGACGGTCTTCGGCTTGTGGTAGAAGGCAGGCATTGCAGGGAGAACTACCGCGCCCGCCCTCGTCACCGTCGCCATGTTTTCGATGTGTATGAGGGAAAGTGGGGTTTCTCTTACAACGAGGACGAGCCTGCGCCTTTCCTTGATTGTCACGTCTGCTGCCCTGAGGAGCAGGTTGTCCGAATAGCCGCTTGCGATGCCGGCCAGGGTCTTCATGCTGCAGGGTATGACCAGCATACCATCCGTCTGGTACGATCCGCTTGCGATCTTAGATGTTATGTCGTCGAGCCTGTGGGCCTCTGTGGCTAGTCTGACGATATCCCCCTTCTTGAAGTCGGTCTCTAGGCGCATCGTCTCCAGAGCAGCGTTCGTGAGGACGAGGTGAGTCTCGATCCCAAGCTCCCGAAGCGCCTGAAGGGCCCTTATTCCGTAGATGACACCGCTGGCACCTGATATGCCGACTACGAGGCGCACGGAGGAATGAGTATTCTCTGGCTGATTTAACCACGCTTCCTAATCCCGAATGCGAGTCTACTTCCAGGTGGCGATTGCCACTGCAGCCAGCATCATTCCCCCGCCGACCGCTATGGAGACGGTTATCGGCTCGTTAAGCAGCAGCGCCCCCCCAATGACGCTCACCACTGGGATAAGGTAGAGCTGGATTGAGAGCCGTGTGACCGCTCCCCGGCTGACCAGCGCGTAGAACATCAGGTACCCGAAAACCGTGCTGAGCAGGCTGAGGTACAGGACGCTTGCCCACCCCAGAGAGGAGAGTGCTGATGCCTGGACGAAGAAGCTCTCCGAGAGGAGCGGAAGCATCATCGCGGTGCCGATGAGCCCAGCCATTATCGTTGTCGACGCCGAACCGTACTTGTGCACTAGCGGTTTACCGAGCACGGTGAACAGCGCATAGCACAGGGCAGTGATGAGGTTCTCGATTATGCCCACGTACGATGAGAGGTCGTTGACAGAGATCGAGCCCGTCGAAAGAACAGCAGTACCCACTATGGCAAGAACCAATCCAATCAGCACCTTCCTCCCAGCTTTTTCGTTCAGGAGAAAATAGGACAGGATGGCGATGAAAATCGGGCCGAACGAAGTCAGGAGCGCCGAGAGGCCGGCTGATAGGGTGGTTTCAGCATAGTACAGGGAGATGTGATACCCTGCCACGTTCGCCAGGGCCACCATCAGGAGCCGGGGGATGTCCCTTCGCTCGAACTTGGCCTTGGGTCTGCCGATTATGGGGAGGAGGATGAGGAACGGGACACTGGCGACGAGCCAGCGGAGCAGCGCGAGATTGACGGGAGTGAGCTCCGTGACCGCCTGCTTTATGGCCACAAAAGCGAGCCCCCAGATAACGCTCAGGACAAGAAGTCCGGAGTACGCAGTGAAGCTCTTCCTCAGCTGTGACATCCCAGCTCAGTTGGCCGCCGTGGCGGCCAACATCCGTTCATTCGAGAGCAGGGTCTTTTTGCGACCGATTCCCAATCCATACCCTCCTAGGCTCCCATCTTTTCTGATTACTCTATGGCATGGTATGATAAGTGGCACCGGGTTAGAAGCGCAGGCGTTGGCGACAGCCCGGACCGCCTTTGGCTCCCCAATCGCGCGCGCCACATCGCTGTATGATCTGGTCTCGCCCAGGGGGATGTCGCGAAGCGCCCTCCACACCTTCAGCTGGAAGCCCGTGCCCCTGACGTCCAACGGGAGCCTTACTTCCTGGCCGCTGAGATGATCGTTCAGCGCGTCAAGGAATCGACGAGCCCTTTGTCCTTTTGAAATTTGAGCCCGAGGGAACTCTTTGCGAAGCGCACCGACCAGCTCGACGTCGTTTCGCCCGGCTTTGACCGAGCACACTCCGTGTTCTGTTGCAGCCACGAGGAGGCGACCGAGGGGAGATTCACCCGTTGCGTATGTTATCGAGGTCCCGGGCGCTCCGTTCCTGTAGGTAGCGGGGGTCATTCCCAGCCGTGTCCTCGAGTCCTCGTAAAGCCAGCTCTGGGCGGAGTATCCCGTGCCTCTGAGGGCATTGACCACGGGTTCCCCCCTTGCCAAACGCGACCTCAGATCGTGGAGGCGGCACTCTTCCAGGTATCTGCGTGGGGACATCCCCATTACCTCTGAGAAAATCTTCTGGAGGTGGAAGGGACTCATCTGGAACCTTCTGCCTAGGCTCTGAAGTGTAATTTTCGATTTGGAATTCTCCCTAATGAAATCACAGATTCGACCGACAAGCTCCGCATTCCTCGAAGAGCCCTTTGATTCAGCGAGCACCCGTTGCATCCCCAATCACTCTGATCCTGACGCCGTTCAGTAAAAAGCCATTTTGTCGGAATCTTGCGATACGCAGGCTCTTCATCGCCGGGCGTCACATGGGAACCGCGAGCGCCCCCTTGATGCCTGGGAACTCTGCGCTTACAAAAGCCCCCAGAAGGAAAACAAGTACGGTGGTTCCGAAAAGGATCGCGAGGATTTCGACGAAGTCTCTGAAGAACGGTTTCTGCTGAATCACAGTGCTGTACCAGGTCGTGATGGCAAGTATCGCCACGGCCAGAGTCAATGACGAGCCGAGCGCGAGAAGCATGCTAGAGGTAAGAAAGTAAGGCGTAGCCAGGATTATTGCGGTTATGAAGTAAGAAACGCCCGTGTAGACGGCGCTCAGCCTAGCGGAGCCGCTGAACCCTTGCTTCGCCTGGGCAAACGCCGCCGAGGCCATCGCAAGCGACGCCGCACCTCCTGCCACGACCCCCGCGAGGCCCGCTATCTCCGTCTTTTCGAACAGGCCGAGCCATCCGGCATGAATGCCCGATATCTCGACAAGGGCGTCTGCGAGCCCGAGGACGACGAACGCTATGTAGCGGACGGCTGAGCTCTCAACCTTCATGGCGAACGCCTTCTCGTGTTCCTTCTCGTCGGCGACCATCTCGTCGTACGCGGGCTGGTCTGTGGGGGGGATTAGCCGGACGAGCCCCTGATACTCCTTCACGACGTTGGTTTCGTGTCGGTCGAGGTACCTGGTCGCGAATGTGAGACCGAAGAACTTCCTCAGGAAAAGGACCCAAAAGAGCTTGAGCTTCGCGAGCTTCGGTTCCTCTCCAGGGACGTACTTCCTCCAGAACTCGAAGTGTCTGTGCTCGGTTGCCGAGAGGTTCTGAAGGACTTCCCTGAATGGACTGTCGGGGCTGACCGTCTTGGACAGGCGGTCGTAGAGAGTGTAATCTGACCATTCGTCCGACATCCTGACTCTGGCGACGTCCCTCAGAGTCGCGTTGACGGAGGACATTTGACTGGGACGCAGCTTCGAGGGGCGTATTTGAATCCTGATACGAGCACCGTTCTGAATGGGTGTCGTGGGCCTGGGGGCTATTCGAGGTAGAACGCAGGTTTTGTGGGGAGCGCGTCTTTCGACTTGTTCGATGGGTCGTGGATTTCCCTCCCCCCTGCCAACTGGACGACGACGGGGACTCGGAGTTCGCTGGACATGAACTCCGACGCCTCAGACAGGACTTCGAACTCGTCGAACTTGCTGTGGAACAGCAACTTCGTCAGCATATCGTCCCCGATTTCAAAGCCGAGCTTGAAAACTTTGTCTGGCTGGATTTTCAGTGACGCGTACTTCTTCACCACCAAGCCGACGTTTTCGTTCTTCCTCTTGGCGGATACCAACTCGAAGAAGTACTTCCTCGCCATTTCGGAGGAGACATAGATGTTGAGCCGCGTTCTTGGGCCTTTCACGACGTGCAGTACGTTCCGTGCGTCCTCGATCACCCTGTTTAGCACGGCTTCGGCCAGCTCCGCCTCCTCATCCAGAGGGAAGTCCTTGGGCGATGGCCAGTCGGCTTGACACACGAGTCCCTTCCCTCCCAGGTCGTGGTTCAGATCCTCTGCCATGAACGGGGCGAACGGGGACATCATCCTTACCCAGGCGCCGAAGACTTCGGTCAGTGTCTGCTTCCTCGGGCTTTCCGACCTATGCAGGTAGTATCTGATGTCGTTCCACAAGTCGAGGAACACTGTGGCGGAAGCTCGGCGTATCTTCATCTCCTCCATGGCCTCCGTGGCCGTGACTACCCTCCTGTGAAGCGAGGAGATCAGCCAGGAGTCGAGTTCGCTCTCTGGTCGGGAGGTGGCTGACTTGAGCGTCTTCCTTACGAATGGGATTACCGATTCGACCTTCGCCTTGGCGTCTTGGGCCGTCCTGTCTCTCCAGTCGGCGTCGTCCATACCGTCTGCAGTAAGCGCGAGCCCCAGCCTGAACCCGTCCGCCCCGTACTTCGCCAGTGCGCCCTTCCAGGTGACGAAGTTGCCCTGGGTCTTGCTCATCTTCTTCCCCTCGATGAGAATCATCCCGTTGATGCCGAACCCCCTGGGCCAATCCCTTTCGGGGAAGAGCGCAGCGTGGTGAAAGGCGTAGAATGTCAGGTGGTTAGGTATCAGCTCCTTTGCCGAGTTGCGAAGGTCAACAGGGTACCAGTACTCGAACTCTGCCCGGATTTCCCGGAGACGTTTCTCGGTCGTCCTCGCCGCCTTGGCCACGTTGGCAGGACTCCCCCTCCCGAGGAGGACGTAGTCGAGCACATCGGAATTGAGGTTGTCCGGTCCAATCTTCTCGAGGTTGACGAACTTGCTGATGTTGTAGTAGGCCATGTAGATCGTCGAGTCGCTGAGGGTCTCAACAATCCAGTCCTTGTCCCAGGGGATCTTTGTCCCCATGCCCGATCGCCGGGCACAGGGCCAGTCGTTGAGCCACTCGATGGTGGAGTAGAACCACTGGCGTGCCTCTTCGGGGTAGACGGCGGCCTTCTCTACCACCAGCTTCGCCTTCGTCTTCCAGTCGGGGTTGGAATAGTTCAGGAACCACTGGTTCTCTAGAATCTTCACATAGCATCGGGTCCCGCAGCGGCAGACCACCTTTTCAGGGAGCTCGTACATCTCGCTCAGGCGGGCCGTCTTCGCCATGAGCTCCAGCGCCTTGGCTTTCGCCTCCTCAACCCTCAGGCTGGCGAGCGGTCCGGAGGCCTGAGTGAGGACGCCGTTGTGGAACTCGGCGCTGTACACCTCCTCTGTAGCAGCCTTTAGCCTCGGGTCTGTGGAGTCACTGATTGCGTGGCGCTTGATGGCGTCCTCGGCCGGGACCTGGGAGTAGCCCTTCAACGCGAGTATTGGAATCGGGGCCAGCTTGTCTGCAATCTCCTTGATCTGCCTGGGCACCTGTATTCTTCCATCCTGGATGTCACGGAGGGCCATCAGGTCGTAGGGGGCGTGGGCAGGGACGCTGTAGACAACTCCAGTGGCGAGCGAATCGTCGACGAACTTCCCGGGGAGAATTGGGAGGGACTTGCCCGTCAGGGGGGCCATGGCGAATCTTCCAACCAGGTCGGAGCCTTTGAAGGAGCGCACAGGGTCGACATCGTGCTTCTGCTCCGAGAGCTTCGTTAGGGCGGCGGAACTCACAATCCAGAGTTCGCCATCCACCCGAACTTCGCTGTACTCGGCGTCAGGGTTAATCCAAAGGTTGGTGGCGCCATAGATGGTCTCGGGGCGGAGGGTGGCGGCGACGAGGGCGAACTCACCCAGGTGGAACTTGATCAGGTTGAATTCCTCTGGGGAGACGCCTTCCCCTTCCATCCTGTCGTGGTCTCCGGTGGGGCTCTTGTCGAAGGGGCACCAGACTACCGGATGGGTCCCTTGAACCACGTAGCCCAACTCCCTCAGGTGCAGGTACTGCCACTCGACAAACTTCCTGAAGGCAGGGTCCACCGTCCGGAACTCGCGGCGCCAGTCTATGGAGAATCCTGTGTCCTTTATCACCTGCCGGCTCACTTTGGTGTAGTAAGAGGCAAGGTATTCCGGTTCTACGAACTTCTCGACTTCTTCCTCGGGGACGCCATCGGCGGCGAACGCTCTCCTTGCCGAAAGGTCCCCCTGCTTGAGCCGCTGGCTCATGCCTACGATTGTCTTTCCCGTCCAGTGCCAAGCCCAGGGAAACAGAACGTTGTACCCCTGGAGACGCTTGAAGCGAGCGTAGAACTCCGCCCGGGCTGCGGTGAAGGCGGTGCCCACATGGACGGCTGCGTTCATGTAGGGGAAGGGGACGGTCACGAACACCTTCTTCTTGCCGGCGACAGGATCGGGCTCGAAGACGCGCCTTTCGTTCCATACCTTCAGCCAGTACTTCTCTCTGGGGGACGTCGTCTTACTCTCCCGTCATTCCCACTATGGACGGCATTGAGTTGACTAATTCGGCCACTTTGTCCGCCAACGGGCCACCACCTTGAGCGAAGCTGTCGGACCCTCCACCAGACCCCCCAAGTATTGAAGCGACGCTTCTTATCACCTTGGAGGCTGAATACTTCTCTCTCGCTTTCGAACCCACGAAACAGACGGCGCGAACAGCTCCTTTCACGTTCTGCAAGCCGACATAGATGGTCTCGGGCTTGGATTCGACCAGTTTTTGACCCTGGCTAATGATTCCCTTCTCGTCCAATTCCGACGGTGGGGCAACGGAGACAAGGTACGAATCGAGCGGTCTTGTGACTACCAGGCTCGCTGTCGCTCCAATTCCAGCCGACGTAGATGCATCACGCTGGCCTGAAGAGACCAAATTCTGTAGTCGATCGGTTTCCAATGAAAGCTGGGTCACCTTCTCGTTCAGTCTTCTGATGCCGGCCCGCGAATCCGTGAGATCAGACACCAAGGCGCGAGCGACCTTCGGGAGGTTCTCCCTTTGAGTGCCAAGGACGGTGGACAGCTCCTGAAGCTCAGAATCCATGTTGTGCATGTATTCGATGGCCGCTTCGCCGGCGACGAAGTTGATTCGCTCGACGCCGTCCTGGATGCGCTCGACCTTGGTTATCTTGACGAGTCCGACTTCGCCGGTGGATTTGTTGTGGGTGCCACCGCACGCCTCGATGTCCCACCCTCCGATGTCCACCACCCTGACTAGCTTGCCGGGGACCACGCCTCCCTGGTAGAGCCTGAATCCGTACTTCTCTTCAGCCGCCTGCCTTGGCATGAAGGTGTTCTTCACCCTCAGGTTCTTCCTGACTATCTCGTTAGCCAGGTCCTCTATCTCTTGGACTTCGGTCTCGGTGAGGTGGGCGAAGTGGGTGATGTCAATACGCCCGTAGTCCTCCTCCTTGAAAGCAGAGTGCTGCCAGACCCAGGGCCCCAAGACTTGGCGTGACGAACCGTTGATGATGTGGGTCGCCGTGTGAGTCTGGGTGATTCTTCTCCTCCTCGTCGTGTCGACGTGGCACTGGATGACTGTGCCTACCCTGGGAGCTCTCCCTTCGACTTTGTGGATCACAACGTCCCCATACTTCTCAACGTCCACAACGTCGGCTGTCCCGATTGTCCCGTGGTCAGGCTCCTGACCGCCTCCGCGCGGATAGAACACGGTGTGATTGAGGACGACATACCCGCCGGGGAAGACTTTGAGGACCTTCGCCCCAAAATCGAAGTTGGGGTTCTCCTCGTAGTAAAGCAGGTTGGTGGGAGGAAGCTTGGTTATATCGAACTTCGGTTTTGGCTCTTCCAACCTGCGGGTTATGTGCCTCGCCTGGACCTGCTCATAGAAGTCCTCGGGCTTGTCAATCAGGGCGCCCGCCTCGGCCAACTGCTCCGGAGTGACGCCGTCAGAATCGTAAAGGCGGATGAGCTCGTCGGTGGGGACGGGCATTCCGGCCAGAGAGAGAGATGAGACGATCTTCGAGACCCGCTCGGATGATGACGCGTACCTTGCCTCCTCGACCTCAAGAATCTTGGTTACGTCGTCCCTATGCTCCTCCAGCTCGGGATACATGGCCGAAAGATGGTCGATGTGCCAGCTGACGACGTCGGCGATTGCGAGAGGGAACCTGTAGTGCCTGATGAAGTTCATTGCCCTTCTAAAGACAATTCGGAGGTTGTAGCCGCCTCCCGAGTTGCTCGGGAGCATCCCGTCCGCTATGGCAAAGAGCAAAGTCCTAGAATGGTCGGCAATGGCGTACATCGCCTCCTTTGGTCCGAGCTGCTCCTCGAGGGCCTTGCCGTCCATGCCAAGATCTCTGGCGATTATCGCACGCTGGCTGGAGAGGGAGCCGAACTCGTCGACGTTCATGGTTCCCGCTAGCCGCGAGTAGGCGAGGAAGAGCTTCCTATCGACCTCGACCTTGCAGAGCTCGTTCATCCGCTTTAGAACGGCGCCGAAATTAGCGTCGTAATTGGTCGGCGTGCCCTGGCTGATCCAGGCCCAGCGCTGCAGGCCAGTGCCCATGTCGACCACCTTCTCTTTCATCTCCTTGTAGTCCGAGACGTCGCCTTCGAAGGCTGTGAAGACGGCGTTACCGAGTTCCAAGCCTCGGACGAAGTACTCCAAGGAGTATCCGAAAGCCCCGTAACCGATCCAGACGTCCTCGTTGAAAGTGATTTCTTTCTTATCGATGCCGAACTCTTTGGTCATCAGCTGAAAGTCAAGGTCGATGCACCTGTCCTTCCAGTATCCCTCCTTGTCGGCTATGCTGTGCTGGCCGACCATGACGAACGAAGTGTAGTGCTTCCCGCTGACCCCGACGTTGGGTATATCATTGAACCTCATGCACATCTGTGGGACGACGAGGGGGTTCGCGGGGAGTTGGAAGACCACCTTCCCGGCCTCGACTCGCTGGAAGTCGACTATCGAAGCGACGGTGAAGTAGAGGTCAGGCCTCCAGCGGCTAACGACGGGATATTGCTTCACGCTGGTGTGGTGGTTCCTGACGAAGAAGCGTTGAATTGCCTTCCAGGATTCGACCTCGTCGAACCTCCTGCGTGTCTGGGGGTCGCCGATGAAGGAGTAAGCCGAGCAGGGCTGGTCGTCGCACCTCTTCCTCGCGGGGTCAAGGGTCCAGAAGTAATTCCCGCAGTTCTCGCACTTCTTCCGAACGAAGCCCTCCCGCTTGAAGAGGTCGACCAGGTAGTAGCGTTTGTAGTCGGCCGAGAACCTCGCCCTCAGGGCTTCCTTCTTCTCGTTCAACTTGGATTTTGAGACTCCTCGGCTTGAAGTAGATAAAGGTGGAACGAAGACCTGCCCACGTTGGCCCAGGAAGTAACGATCAGGAGGGCGAAGGAGAGCGAGCTCCCAGTGATCAGGAAAATGTCCATCGAGGAGCTCCCGGCGGAACTGGATGAAGATGAGTTGAAGTTCGTACAAAGGGCCAAAGAGGTGTTCGGGGAGCGGCTCGACGCTATTCTGGCACGGAGCGGGAACGAGTTCTACGTGGCACAGGTGGGGAACGATGAAGGGATGGCGGGCTACGTCTGGTTTGGGGTCGCCCAGAGGCCCTTTAGTGAAATGGAGATCGGGTGGATATACGACATCTTGGTGCTCCCTGAGTACAGAGGCAAGGGGGCAGGGGAGGCGCTCATGAGACACGCACTGAAGTTGAGCAAGGAGAAAGGGTTCGCTCAGACGGGCCTGATGGTGAACGCGAAGAACACGGCCGCCTGGTCGCTCTACGAGAAGCTGGGCTTTCAGACCGAGTATCGGATTATGAACAGAAGAGAGGA
>Ga0187770_10000333_pt1 | contig 23057 bp, 21 predicted proteins | sample 0116_SJ02_MP02_2_FD_133154 | JGI IMG/M metagenome (GOLD analysis project Ga0187770, IMG submission 133154) | Tropical peat soil microbial communities from peatlands in Department of Meta, Colombia - 0116_SJ02_MP02_20_MG | ecosystem: Environmental > Terrestrial > Soil > Wetlands > Peat | place...
CATCGTAAGGCTTGAATTGAGTTGAGAACAGATTCGGCAGGTACGCGCCGTTATGGGCATCGTGCGCGACGCGGCCCAGATTGCCGATGAACAGTTCGAATTCGATCCGGAACGCGGGGTTGGCAACGGTCCCCATCCAGCCGGGATCGACGGTGGGCGCGCACAGTCTCACGTCGATCGCGCCGCCGAGCTCGGCGCCTCTGGCGCCCAGCGCCGTCTGCATCACGTTGCCGGACCCGAGCGGGAAATCCACGCGCATCCCGGGTTTGACCAGCGCTGCGGCCTCGGCAGCCGAAATCTGCCGCGACCGGTAATGTTCCTGCCAGTTCATCTCGCTGACTCCTCCTCGGCGGACGTGGCGCGTGGCGAATTGCCGACGGCCGATAAAGTGGCGCTTTAGCAAAAGGCGTCTAAACTTGTCCAACCGTCCAAGCGGCGGTAGTTTGCCATTCGTGGACGGCCGCGGCCGGGAAAGCAGGTCCGATAGGTCAGGATTCGGCCGCCAGCGAAGGACTTGCGGCCCCTGCCCGGCGCCATCTGCTGCCCCGCCGAGAGTATCGCGATGATTCTTGCGCAAGGCGAGTATCGCTACGAGATCCGCCGCGCCGGTGATCTGATAGCGATCGAGGAGGAACGCGTCGAGCCACGCAAGCTCTCCGGGGTGCGCCGCTCGCCCGATGGCGCCAATCGCCATGAGGTCAGGGCGGATCTCGACGACGAGGAACGCGTCTTAAAAGTTACGGTCCGCTATGAGCGCGGCCCGTTCGCGCGCATGGCTACCTACGAGGCAAGCGGGGAATTCCTGCGCGGCAGAGTGAGCGCGCTTGCGGGCAGCAACGATGTCACCGTGAAGCTTGGCCGCTTTCGCGAGATCGATGCCGACCTCGTCCTGTTCCGTGCGCTGACGATCGGCCACATCCGGGCGCGCGGGGAGGAGCGATGGACGGGCAGGGTCGCCACGATCGATCCAAACACGCTCGTCGCCACGTTGCAGAAACAATCATGCCGCCGGCGCGACGGCGCGGGACGGCTGTGGGTGTACGAGCCACGGATGGGAGACGTTGAGGAGATCGAGATCGACGCGGACGGCCGCATCGTCCGCCGGCGCGACAGCCGCGGCACGGAGACGGTGCTGATCAGCGCGTCGGGCGTATGATCCGCCTGCCGCGCGCGGCCGCGCTCAAGCCGCCATCTTGCCGCGCGGCATCTTGCAATCGCCGTCGAACGTTGCGCCTTCGTTGAGTACCAGGCTCGGGGTGCTGATCGTGCACCGGGCGTGCGCGGTCGGCGTCAGTTCCACCCGCTCGCGCGCGATCACTTCGCCGCTGAACGATCCCGCGATAGTGACGCTTCTCGCGGAGACCTTTGCGCTCACCACGGCGCCGCTCGCGATCACGACCTCATCGCCCGTGATTTCGCCGTCGGCCTCGCCTTCGATCCTCACCGGCCCGCGAAAACTCAGCTTGCCCGACGCCTTGGCGCCCTTGCCAATCCGCGACTCGAATCCGTCCTGATCCTGAGGTGCCATTACAAAATCCTCTGGCTGACTGCGTGCGTACATCTTAGTGTAAAAGGACTGGCGCGCAATCGCCAAATGTTACGGGTGAATTAACCGCGCTGACGGACGCGTCAATTATGCTTTTGCGCGCCGCCGCACTTGGGCGCAAAATGAACGCTCTGAGGAAGAATCCGATGCTCACCGAACACGGGCCCGAGCGGCGCGGCGGCCAGGGCCTCGATCCCAACCAGTACGAATCGGGCGACCGCACGATTCTCGCGCTGCTGGCGGAGACCCCGGCGGCCGGCCAGGTTGACCTGGTCGCGACGTTCCGCGATGGCGCCTACGAAGTCTGGTCGCGGCGCGGGATGATCCGTTTCAAGCGATACGCGAACGAGCACGGCGAGCTTAAGTTCGACGTGATCGAGCAGGTGGGAGAGAACCCGGTTGCGAATCAGGATCCGTTCGCGGTCGCAACCGTCGAGCAGGAACTCGAGGGCGCACGCGCCAGCGGCAATCCCTGCGACGATCCCAATCTCGCGTTTTTCGAGCCCGCGGCGCTGAGCCACCCCGACGCCTACGAGCGAATCGCCCAGGTCTTCGACAGCCCTCGCGGACCGGACCTGTTCATCAGCCCCAAGGCATACGCCTTCGGGATCCAGCGCGGGCAGCACGGCGCGCTCGACGTGGTGCAATCGCGAGCGCCGCTCTTGTTCAGCGGTCCTCGCGTCAAGCGGGGCCGATTCGCACTGCGCGCGCGCCACGTCGATATCGCGCCGACGATCGCGCATCTGATGGGCTTTCCTACGATCGATGGCGTCGGTCCCGCGCGAAATTCGGCGCGCACCTATCTCAAGCGCCAGGACGGACGGGTGCTCGGCGAAATTCTCGACGGTGATGGCGCCCCGGCGCGAAGCGTTTACCTGATTCTGCTCGACGGGCTTGCCCACTCCGAGCTGGTCTGGCAGCTCGAGCGCAACCCGGCCGCGATTCCGAATCTGGCTGCGCTGGCCGCGGCCGGCTCGATGCTCGCGCACGGGTCGATCGTTAATTTCCCGAGCATCACGTGGCCGAGCCATTCGACGATCCTGACCGGCGCCTGGTCGGGCCATCACGATGTGGTCAATCCGACCTTTCATCTCCGCGAGCATCGCCAGACCATTCCGATCCAGGGCGATATCTTCAAGACCGAGCGGTATCTGAACCCCGAGGTCGAGACGCTTTACGAGGCGTTCAAGCGAGTGCACGGTCCGCACGCGATTACGGCGTCGATCCATGAGCCGCAGGGGCGCGGTGCCGATCACGCGGCGTTCGAGCGCCGCTTACTCGGCGACAAGGAGCGCCTCAAGGCGATTACCGAGGAACTCTCCTCCGACGTAAGCCCGCGCTGGATGGCAGATGGGAGGCCGGGCCTGCACAACGAGGAGATCATCGACATCCGCGGGATGGCGCAGGTCGTGAACCTGTTCGATCATTGCGGCGACCGTCCGCCGGTGTTTGTCGCGCACGAGTTCGTGCTCACTGATGGGGCCGGCCATGATTACGGACCGCACCACGATGCGCTTCGCGAGGCGCTGTACCGCACCGACCGGCGCATCGGGACGGTGCTCGAGATTCTCCGCCGCCGCGGCCTGTACGAATCGACGCTGTTCGTCGTGACTTCGGACCACGGGATGGCGCCGCAGCGCGTCGAGCTCAAGGCCAACCCGGCGCGCGAGCCTGCGCACGCCGGCGTGAGGGGCGTGTTCGCCGAGCCGATGATCTATCTTCGCGACGTTGCGCTGGAATGCCGTCGCGCGCGCGACCACAGGACCATTCGCGTCGCCGTGCGCGACAACGATCGCCTGCCCGATGGCGAACATCCGCCGCTGGCCGGCGCGCGCGTGGTGCTCTGCGAGCGAGGCGACTCGGTGCTGGCCGAGGCGATCACGCCTGAGTCCGGCGAGGTCGCGTTCGCCACCCCGGCCGAACTCGCCGACCGCGAACTGACCATTCGCGTCGAGCATCGCGACTTCAACCCGCGTACCGTACGCGGCGACGGATCGCCGGTGCTCATCGATCTTCGAAACCGCCTCTACGGCGACCGCTCGCGCGGCTGACTTACCGCCGGCGCGCCACGGCGTGCTAAGCTGCGCGCCATGATCGACCTAAAGGGGAAGGTTGCCTTAGTCACGGGCGGAACGCGCGGGCTCGGACGCGCGATCTCGACCAAGCTCGCCGAATCCGGCGCCGCCGTCGTGCTCAACTATCGGCGCGACGATGCGAGCGCCGAGCGCACGCTTGCGCAGGTGCGCGCGCTCTCGCCGCGCTCGGTGCTGGCCAAAACCGATCTCGAGAACGACGCCGACACCCGGGCGATGGTCGCGCGCGTCGGTGCCGAGTTCGGGCGGCTCGACATCCTGATCGCCAACGCCGCCTCGACCGCGTTCAAGCCGCTGCTCGACTCCAAACCGCATAACCTGCTGCGCACCTTCAACCTGTGCGTCGGCGGGTTCCTCGCCGCGGTTCAGGAAGCGACCAAGGTGATGAGCGACGGCGGGCGGATCCTCGTGATCTCCGGCATCGATTCGATTCGTAATCTGCCGGGGCACGGCGTGCTCGGCGCCGCGAAGGCCGCACTCGAGAGCATGGTGCGCGACTTCGCCTTCGAGCTCGGCCCGCGCGGGATTACGGTCAACGCGATCAATATCGGCTACGTGGACACCGACTCGGCGCGTTACTACGCGCAGTACCTGGGAGAACCTTACGAGGTGTTCCAGCGGCGATGTGCCGAGCGTTCGGCGATGAAGCGGCTGCCGTCGCTGGAGGAGATCGCGAACTTCGCATGCCTCATCTGCCTCCCCGAGGCGAGCTATCTCACCGCGCAGACGATCATGATGGATGGCGGGCTGACGCTGCACTTCCCCGGCGGGGGATGATCGCATCCGGCATCGCGCCGGGGTTCTTTCTTATGGCTTCGCGCGCCGGCCGCCGCCTGCGCTCGCGGAGGGGAAAGTGCTTTTGACGGTGAGAGTGGCGCGGTCCTATAGTTAGCGGCGGCGGAGGTTTGGCGATGGCGCTCGAAATCGCAATGTATTCCGACTTCATCTGCCCGTTCTGCTATATCGGCTTCGAGGTCATCCGCAATCTCCGATCCGAGTTCGACATCAAGCTGCAATGGCGCGGCTTTCAGATTCATCCCGAATGGCCTGCCGAGGGTATCGCTCTGGATAAGGTGCGATCGGCGGTGGACCTCGATGCGCGCCGCGCCGCGTGGCCGCGCATCGCCGCATTGGCCGAGGCCGAAGGTCTCGAGATGAAAGCGCCGACACTGCTTGCGAACTCGCGCGCCGCGCTGCTTCTGGCGGAATTCGCCAACGACCAGGGATGCGGGGAGGAGTTCGAAGCGCGCGTCTATCGCGCATACTTCAACGATGGCGCCAATATCGGCGACCCGGCGCTGCTTGCGCGGATTGCCGCCGAGGCAGGTCTCGACCCGGCCGCAGTCGCCGAGATGATGAAATCGCCGCACTACGAAACGCGCCTGAAAGACAATGCTCTGGAGGCGGATCGACGCGGCATCAGCGGCGTGCCGACTTTCCTCATCGGCGAGTATCCGCTGGTCGGCGCACAGCCCACGCCCGTGATGCGGCTGTTGCTCAGGCGCGTGACCGAACGGCTCGGCGCGCGGTAATTCGCCGCCTCCCACCCCGCGCGCCATCGCCGCACAAGCGGCACTCGCCACGGCGCCTGTGCTAAAACTTGAGCGTGGCCAGCGAGCGCGCCCGCGTCATCCCTCTCGATCTGCGTGGACTCAAGTGCCCACTCAACTGGGCGCATGCCAAGGTGCGCCTGGAACAGATGGCGCCGGGCGAGATTCTGGAGATCATCCTCGATGATCCGCGCGGCGCGCGCGACATCCCGCGTGCGGCCGAGGGCGAGGGGTACGCGGTGCTCGAGTCGGCGGCGCAAGACGGCCTCTGGCGGCTGCGGATAGAAAGGTAGCGCGCCGCTCTGAGTGCGCGATCGGCGCTGCGGGAGCGCTTGCGTCCCCGCCGTAAACGTCGGGAAAAGCGTCCTACAGTTGGTTTCATCCCTCTTGACAGACTGTAGGATTAATTAAACAATGGTGGCGTCATGGGAGGAGCGCGTACAGCCCGCTTACAGCGCGGCGCGAAAAGCGCGATCTGGCCGGCCCGCTTCACACCGGCGCTCGCACTCCTTCCGCTGCCTTGTCCCGACCCCGCAACGCCGCAGGCCGTCCCGCTGCGCGCACACGGCCATCGATGCGCCGGGTGCGGTGCCGCCTATCGATGCCCCGGCCCGGATGAGACCGGATTCTGCCCGCCGCTTTGCGCTCCCTGTTATTGGGTCGAATTGGGAACGCAACTGAAGGTCTATCGCGCGGTGGTGGCGGCGATGAGCCGCAAGCGCAGGGAGATGGAAAAGATCGCGGGGCGGACCGCATGCCAGGCCGCCGAGCATCGAAGGCGCCGGTTTGGCCGCGCCGGGTCGCTCGTCGCCGGCTTCGGTAAGGTTGTGGTGCCAAGCAGGCCGCGCGAAACAGAGCGGGATTGCGACGCTCCGGAATTGCGTGAATCGGTGGCAGCCGTATGAATCAGCAAATCTCAAGTTGGGGGGCGATCGATCGCGCCCGAATGCCTTAGAGAGCAACTTCAGCCGGGCCAGTGGGTGGCCGGCAGGACCAGAGGAGACTTCCATGGGGCGGAAAACGGGGACATTCGGCGGCGTCATTCGCGAGCGGCGCCGCCAGCACGATTTTACGCAGAGCGACGTCGCGCGGCTCATCGGCACCTCGACACCGTACGTCGGACATCTCGAGGCGAACAAGCGCCATCCATCGGAGGAAATCGTCTCCCGCCTGGCGGATGCGCTCGGATTCGATCGGCGCGAATTGTTCTTCCTGGCTAACCCGAAGGCGAAGGAAATTTTCCACAGCGTCCGCCTGGAGCCGAAGGAATCGGCGTGGGATGAGTTCCGGCGCGACCGGCCGATGCTGCGCGCGTACGGCATCACCGCAAGCGAAATGGATATGCTGTCGCGCGTCGCCCTGATGGGGCAGGTCCGCAGCACGCGCGACTTTATCTACATCCTGAACACCGTGCGCCAGGCGCTGGTGGAGGAGTGATGATTCGACCCGCGAGCATCGCGCCCCGGGACCCACTACTCATTTTGACGGCGGCGCAGAAACGGCGAAACGACGCGCGCGGGGCGGACGAATGACAGATGGTTATTTAATTGCAGCGGCGGCACGAACGGCCGGGGAGTTGGACACCACGAGCCGTCGTGCTGCCGGTGCAATGGTGACGATGTGATGCGCGAGAGTGTTGCAGAATCGCACGGTCCAGGAGGCAGAGCGGTCAGTTTTTAGTGATTTTTGGCTCAAATCGCCTATTTTTATGCATGGCATGCAAATTGCCCCTATTCGCACGAAAGCTGGGCTTACCTCTTTTCCAAGTGAGGCGTCTGGCGCTGGCCGATGGTGGCAGATTGCGAATAGAATTAGTGGTCGTCGCGCGAATATGAGTGCTGCCAGCTTAAATACACCGATTGTCGCCCGCTCGATTGGCGGGCGAGAGCCCGATGCACTGGTCACCCGCGAGGTCGACCGGATGGTCGCCAAGCTGCTGGGCGAAATGAAGGTGCCATTTTCCTCGATCGGCAAGCGGGTTTTGAACCAGGTTGCCGATTTGAAGAAAGTGCTCGCGGCGGACTACCTGCGCGATACCGCAATGCCCTCGAAGGAACTGCTCCGCGAATTGGGGAAGGAAGCCGAGAAAATCAAGTCCTACGACGGGCAATGGAACCGGCTCGACAGCCCGGAAGTTCTCATGCGGCTGTACCGGAAATACGGCTACCTCCGCGATATCGAGCTGCGCGCGGAACCATATCGGCGCGGCGCGGGACTTTCCTTGCGCGGCTTTTTCTGCCGCAGCAGTGTCGGCGATCGGAACAAGTTCATCATCTTCGTCAATACTGCCCATCACCCGGCCGCCGCGGCTGCAACGCTGGGCCATGAGCTTGGCCACTATATCTACGGCTCGCTGGTGGGCGAGAAGTCCGCGATGACCGCATTCATGGAAGGCACGTTTGCGAGTCACCTCAAGGAGGAAGACGAACTCTTCGCCGACAGCCTGGTCGCGCTGGCAGCCTACAGCAAGGATTTGATCGAGCGATCCGGCGCGCTAAGTCGCGTCAAACCGGGCGAATCGGAGGAGTTCTTCGCGAGCGTCCGCAAGGCCTACGCGCTGATCGCTCCCCGGTTCAATCTTGACCTCATCAACGGGCAGATGGCCGCGGCCTGGCGGTTGCGATACATCACCTCGATGTCTCACTTCATCAAGCTGCGGTCCGCTCTGTATCAGGCAGCGGGAATCTAGTAATTCCACCGCGCGGCGGCGCGCCGCAATCCACAATCGACGTGCATCCGGCGTTTGACGCCCGCGCGCGGGCTTACCGGGCGGGTTAAATCGCGCGCAGTTTCGCGCGCGCGGGGCTCGCAGGCGCAGCCGCCGGCTCATCGCGATCTTCGCGGCGCGACCATTGGTAGAAAATCGCCGTGAACACGGCCATCAGGTAGGTCGCCTGCCCGACCCACATCATCAGCCCGCCGAGCACCTGGTCGTCGATCGGCTTGATGCCCCATCCATGCGGTCCCTCGAGGTACCAGGGATAGATCACGCCGGTTGCCAGCGTGATCGGGGCCGCAACCGCGGTCATCGGGATCATCAGCACGAACAGGTACATCACCTGCGCCGGATAGGAGAGCCTCGGCATCTCGGGCAACGGGCTCAGGATCGGCCACCACAGCAACACGCCCGTCGCCATGAAGAGCAGGTGAAGGAAGATGTGGAAATTTTCGTCGCGGCACATGTGATCGAATATCGGCGGAAAGTGTGCGCTGGTGAACACGGCCGAAAAAAGCAGGAACGCGACCACCGGATTTGTGAGCACGCGTGCGATCGGCCTGATCGCGCGGCTCATCACCCACGGGCGCAACATCCAGTCGGGCAAGCCGAGCAGCACGAGCGGCGGAATCACGAAGCTCTGCACCAGATGCTGCAGCATGTGCATGAAGAATATCCGCCGGTCAGCGAGTTCATCGAGTTCCGTATGGGCGAACAGGATCGCCGCAAGCGCGAGGAAAAACCACGCCGCCTGCTCGCGCCGAGGGCGCTGTTTGGCGGCCACGCAGGCGCCGCAATACAGCGCGGCGAGCGCCGCAACGCCAATCGGTATGCTTGGATGCTCGCCGAGGATATCCATTTCGATGCTTCCTTGCGCCGCGCGCCCGGGCGCTCAACCGATGTGTTGCGCGAGATACGCGAACAGGAACAGCAATGAAATCAGGAGCACGGTCGCGATGATGAGCGGAAAAAGCAACACGCCGCTTAGCAGCCAACTGTCGTACCTGAGGTGCATGTAGAACATCGCTACCAGCGCGAATTTCGCGGCCGCCAGCACCAGCAGCACCGGCACCAGCACCGTCTTCAGCGCGCTCACGTAGAACACGGTCAGCTCCATCGCGGTGAGCGCGGCGAGAAAAACCGCCACGATCACGTAAACGGCCGCGCCGGGATGCGCCCGATGCGCCTGGCCGTCCGGCGGTACGGTTGAGTCAGCCATCGTGCCAATCGCGTCACTCATGCGACCTTCACCTGCTGCATCAGGTAGACCAGGGTAAATATTACGATCCAGACCACGTCCACGAAATGCCAGTACAAGCCCGCGAGCTCCACGGATAGCGCGCGCGACTTGCCGAGTCTGCCCATGAAGGCCGCGGCTGCGAGCACGAGCAGCCACAGCACGCCGACTGCGACGTGCGCGCCGTGGAATCCAACCAGCGTATAGAACGATTGGCCGAAGAGATCGGTCTGAAGCGCGAGGCCCTCGTGGTAGAAGTGGGTGAACTCGTAAGCCTGGCCGCCCAGAAAAATCAGGCCGAAAACCGCCACGCCAAGCAGCCAGATCCGCTCCCAGAGCCGGTCACCGCGCTGCGTCGCTGCGAGCGCCAGCACCATCAAGAGGCTGCTCATCAGCAGGACGAAGGTGCTGAAGGAGGTGAGCGGAATTTCCAGGATGCTCGCGCCGGGGCCGCCCGCGTTGCGGCTCTTGTACACGATGTAGGTCGAAATCAGGCTCGCGAAGAATACGCACTCGGAGCCCAGGAATGCCCACACCCCGACCTTGCGAAGGTCGGTGCCTCCGCCCGGCGCAGGCTCGCCGTCGTGGCCCTCCTCTCCCCAGGACGGGTATTCGAATCCAAGGCCGATAATTCCAAGGATCATCACCCCGGCGCCGATCGCGATGAGCCGCCACCATCCGACGATGAGCCCGGTGCCCATCACGCCGGCGCCGAGCGCGATCGTCAGCGGGAAAATCGATGGGGCCGGCATGTGAATCGCCTCCGCCGCCTGCTCGCCGCCGGGCGGCTGCGCCGCCGCGAGCATCGGACCGCCGCGCGATCCGGCCGCGCCATACTTTTCCACCCAGAAGGCATCGCGCCCGCGGACTTGGACGAGCCGCGCGAAGTTGTATGCGGGAGGCGGCGATGCCGTTGACCACTCCAACGTGCGGCCATCCCACGGATCGGCGGGCGCCTCGGAGCCGGCCGCGGCGCTGCGCACCAGGTTGATGTACAGCACCAGGAAGGCAAGTCCGAGGATGAAGGCGGCGACCGTCTCGAGCCGATTGAGATCCGTCCACCCCAGCCCAGCCCCATAAGTGTAGATCCGCCGCGGCATCCCCCAAAGCCCGAGAAAATGCATCGGGAAGAAAGTGGCGTTGAACCCGATCACAGTGAGCCAGAACTGAAGCTTGCCGAGCCGCTCGTCGAGCATGCGGCCGGTCATCTTCGGCCACCAATAGTAAATCGCCCCCATGATCGCGAACATCACTCCGCCGAACAGCACGTAATGGAAATGCGCGACGACGAAGTAGGAGTCGGTCTGCTGGAGATCGACCGGCGCAGTCGCGTGCATGATTCCGCTCAGGCCGCCGATGGTGAACTCGAGAATCATTCCGAGCGCGAAATAGAATGCCGTCGTCATCCGCAGCGACCCGCCCCACACCGTCGCGATCCAACTGAACACCTTGACCCCGGTCGGGATCGCGATGAGCATCGACGTGATCGCGAATGCGCTGTCCGCAACCGGCCCCATCCCGGTGGCGAACATGTGATGGCCCCACACCCCGTACGACAGGAATGCGATCAGCGCGAGCGAGTACGCCATCATCGGGTATCCGAACAGCGGCTTGCGCGCGAACACCGGGACCATTTCCGAGATCATCCCGAATGCGGGCAGCGCCATGATGTAGACCTCGGGATGGCCGAATAGCCAGAAGAGATGCTGCCACAGAATCGGTGTCGCGCCGTACGCCGCGATGTAAAAGTGTGTCCCGAAGAAGCGGTCCATCAGCAGAAAGACAAGCCCCACCGTGAGCGGCGGAAACGCGATCAGGATGAGCACCGAGGTGATCAGGATCGCCCACACGAACATCGGCATCCGCATGTAGGTCATCCCGCGCGCGCGCATCATGACGATCGTCACGAAGAAGTTGAGGCCGCCGAGCACGGTCGAGACGCCGAGGAGGAGCAGGCCGACTACCCAGTAGTCGATATTGAGCCCGGGCGAGAAATAGCGTTCGGTCAGATTGGCGTAACCGAACCATCCCGCGTTGGGCAGCCCGCCCCATAGCCATCCGAGATGGAGGAAGATCGCGCCCATGGTGAATAGCCAGTAGCTGAGCGCATTGATTCGCGGAAATGCAACGTCACGCGCGCCCACGTGGAGCGGAACCAAAAAATTCGCGAACGCCCCCAACTCCAGCGGCATCACCACGAGGAAAACCATCGTGGTTCCGTGCATCGTGAAAATCTGGTTGTACACCTCGGCGGACAGGAACGTGCTGCCGGGCGACCAAAGCTGCATCCGGATCAGCATCGCCTCGATTCCGCCGATCACCATGAACACGAGCGCGCTTGCGCCGTAGAGGACCGCGACCCGCTTGTGGTCCACGGTTGTGAGCCATCCAAGCAGCCCGCCGCCGCCGAGATAACTCGCCGATTCGGTTCGCACCGGTTTTGGTTGGGCAGCCATGCTGAGTATCCTTACTTCAAGCTTTCGAGATACGCGGCCAGGTCGGAGACTTCCTTTCCGCCCAGGCCGAGTTGCGGCATCTGCGCGCCAGGCTTGACCGCATCCGGGTCGGCGATCCAGCGCGCGACGTTATCCGGCGTATTGGGCAGGATTCCCGCCGCAAGCGTGGTCCGGCTGGCGAAGTGCGTGAGATCCGGCGCGAGAGACCCTTTCGATACGCCGTCGATTCGATGGCACGTCGTGCAGGGGCTGTTGGCGAAAATCTTCGCGCCGTCGGTGGCAGCGGGATTCGCCGCGCCAATCGCGGCGGGCGGCGCCTTCTGCGACTTCTCCCACTGCGCAAACTGCTCCGGCGATTCGACGACTACCCGCATGCGCATGTTCGCATGCGACGTGCCGCAGAACTCGGCGCACTGCCCCACGTAGGTTCCCGGCTCGCGCGCGATCAGGGTCAGCTCATTGATTTGTCCCGGAACGACGTCGCGCTTGCCGCCAAGCTGCGGCACCCAGAAACTGTGGATTACGTCGGCGGACTGAAGCGCGAGGCGAATCGGCCGGCCCACCGGGATGTGCATCTCATTGGCGGTCGCGATCTCGCTGCCCGCGTAATGGAACTCCCACCACCATTGATGCGCGATCACCTTGATATCGAGCGCACCCGCGGGCTCAACCGCCGGCTGCGAGCGAAAGATTATCCGCACGGTCGGAATCGCGATCATCAGCAGAATAAGCGCCGGGCCGACGGTCCAGGCGACCTCCAGGCGGAGGTTGGATGAAACCTCCGACGGCGGCGCCGCCTCGCCAAAGCGCGTCGAGAAAAAGAATACCGCGAGCGTGAACGCGGCGGCGACGATCACGAAGACCAGCGCATCCCACGCGGTCACGTCGAGCATCAGCTCGTAGATCCACTGCGCGAGATCGGATTTGGGCGCAAGCGTCGTCATCGGCGGCTCGCCCGCGGCGCAACCCGCAAGCCAAAGCGCCGCCATCACCAGCGGCGCGGCGGCGAGCCGCTTCACGCGCGCGCAAAGCCGATCGATCGTCGTGCGCCGGGCGAGGAATTCAGGCGCGCTCAGCGCCCCGTGTTGATTGCGCGGCGCCATCAATGAGTCTCCGCCGCGAGCTCCGCACGGGCCGCGGACGCGGCCAGGTTGAGGCCCGGTATCGCGCACAGGACGAAGCCGCCCAGGAATCCAAGCGTGATCAACAGCTCGATCCATCCGAATGGCACGGCGTGCTGCGAGAGCGATGGGACCACCAGCACGTAGCGTTCGAGCCAGATTCCCGCCAGCACTCCGGCAGCGACCGCGCCCAGGATGACCGGCGTTCGCTTGGGCCGTGCGCCGAGCAGGACCAGGAACGGAGCCACCCAGATCAGGATCACGGCCGCATACGAAAGCGGCGCCCAGGGCGCGTAGTACACGCGCTGCACGATGAAGAAGGTTTCGACCGGGATGTCGCCGTACCAGATCACGATGTATTGCGCGAACAGCAGGTAAATCCAGAACACCGAAAACGCGAACACGAGCTTGCCGAGATCGTGCAGAACCTTCGGCGCCGCAAACGCGTTGGCGGGGCCGAGCCGGCCGCGCAGAATCACCGCGGTCAGCGCCATCGCAGCCACTGCGCTCAGGAAGGCCGCCGCGAAGAAGTACGCGCCGAACAGCGTGCTGTGCCACGCCGGCGCAAGCGACATCACGAGATCGAAAGCGATCAGCGAATAGACCGCCGCGAATGCGAGCGCGAGCACGGTTGCGAGCCGGCGAATCGCCGGCGGCGGCATCTCGATGTCGGATGATGCCGCGGCCCACGCCCGCGCCTGGCTGCTTCGCGACACTCGCACCAGCCACGCGCTCAGCAGCGTCATCGCGAGCAGGCCCGCTCCGTCGCGCGCGAACAAAAATGGCGTGTTGAGCCATGCGGCCTTCTGCGCGACCGGATGCAGCACCCAGGGGAAGATGAGCGTGCGGCCGAAGTACAGGCCCCAGAAGAGCACGAACCCAAGCGGCAGGAAGCCGCTGAACGCCTCGGCCAGGCGGAAGGCCGCGGTCCCGGCCCATCGCGCCTGCGTCAGGTAGAACGCAGCCGCGACGACCACGCCGCCCTGCGCGATCCCGAGGAAGAACAGCAGGTTCACGAGGTACGCCTGCCATGCGCGCGCCGCCTCGCCGCGGGCCAGCGCCACGGCAAATGCCGCGATCCCGGCGGCGACGGCCGCCGCAAGAACGGCTCTATGCGTGTTGCCGAACAGCGGCGCCACACCGCGCGCGGCGCGCGACAGGCGCGGCGCTGCCGGCCGCGCCGGACTCGGATTAGCAGTCATCGATTAACCGTCATGCCCATTTGGGAGGGTCGCCGATGGCTGTGCCTGTTCGCGCCGCACCTCTTCAGCGCCAGCCACTCCCAGAATTGATTCGACCTTTTGCGCTTCCGTCTCATCGCATCGCACGGCCACTCCGAACCGATCGCCGCAAAAGCGCGCCGAGTATCCGGGCGCGGACTCGAGGGCGGGGACCTGCGCGTTCAAAAGAAAGCTCGCCACCGCGGCGATCCCGCCGAACAGGATCATCAGTTCGAAGCAGATGATGATAAACGGAGGCCACGAAATGATCGGCTTGCCGCCCGCCACCAGGTTCCACTCCCACGACGTGCCGATCGTAATCGCGAGACCCGTCAGCACGCCGAGGATTCCACCGGTGAGCACGAAGGCGCGCACCGGACTTCGCCCCCGGCCGATCGCCTTCTCGATGTGTTCGCTCGGAATCGGTGAGAAGACGCGGAAATTCTCCGCGCGCGCCGCGCGCAGCGCCTCTATTCCGCCCACGCACTGCTCCTCCGCGGCGAATGTCGCGATTATTTCGATGGCGCCGCTCATGCCGCCCTCGCGTAGTCCTTGTGGAGCGCCTTCTTGAGCCAGGTGATTCCCTCCTTGAGCTCGGTCATCGAAATGATCGGCAGGAAGCGCGCAAACAGCGAGAACAGGCCGAGGAACCACGCGAAGCTTCCCACCGTGATCATGATCTCGGTAATCGACGGGCGGTAGAAACCCCACTGCGACGGATCGAAGTTGGTCGATTGCGAGCCCGCGATTATCACGAAGCGCTCCGTCCACATCCCGATGTTCACGAAGATCGATATGATCCAGAGAACGGACAGGTTGGTGCGGATGCGCGGCGAGAACAGCAGCAGCGGGATTACGCAATTGCACGCCACCATTACCCAGAACATCCATCCCCACGGCCCGAAGTACCGCATGTGGAAAGTCGTCTGCTCGATCGGATCGCCGCTGTACCAGACCATGAACGACTCGGTCGCGTACGAGTAACTCACTATTAAAGATGTGAGCAGCACGACCTTGGCCAGGTTGTCGAAGTGCCAGGGCGTGAGCAGGCCCTCCAGCCCGAGCAGCTTGCGTATCGGCACGAGCAGCGTGATGACCATCGCGACGCCGGAGAAAATCGCGCCCGCGACGAAGTAGGGCGCGAAGATCGTGCTGTGCCATCCGGGAATTTGCGCCATCGCGAAGTCCCACGACACGACGCTGTGCACCGAGATGACCAGCGGCGTGGCAAGCCCGGCCATCAGCAGGTACGCCATCGAGTAATGGCGCCACTGCGAATCGGTGCCCTGCCAGCCAAGCGCGAGAATCGAGTAGAACACGCGCCGCCAGCCCCGCGCCTGCTCGCGCGCGCTGGCAAGATCGGGGATGAGCCCCATGAACAGGAACAGCGCGCTGATCGTGAAATAGGTGCTGACTGCGAACGCATCCCACACCAGCGGCGAGCGGAAATTCGGCTGCAGATATCGCTCGTTGGGGTAGGGCAGCAGCCAGTAGAAGAACCATGTGCGGCCGAGGTGAATCAGCGGGAAAAGGCCCGCGGTCATGACCGCGAACAGCGTCATGGTCTCCGCCGCGCGGTAAACCGCGGTGCGCCAGCGCGTGCGAAACAGAAACAGGATCGCCGAGATCAGCGTCCCCGAGTGCGCGATTCCGACCCAGAAGACGAAGTTCGTGATGTACACCGCCCACATCACGGGCTGGCGCAGCCCGGTCACTCCCATGCCTTCGTAGATCTGCCGGGTCCAGAGCGCCGCCCCGATCGCGACCAGCGTGAAGCAGAAACCGATCCAGGCCCAGTAAAGAAGCCCCGGCGTCTGCATGACGCGGAGCACGCTGCGATCGACGTCGCTGAACGTCGGAGTGGCGATCTCGGGAGCTGCGGCTGCCACCTACGTTCCCTCCTTTTCGCGATACAGCTCGCGCAGGTACACGATCGCCGGCTGCGTGTTGAGGTCCTCGAGCGCGCGAAAGCCGCGGCTCGGATTCGCCGCGCGCCGGCGCATCACCGCGCTGGATGCATCATTCATGTCGCCGAAGGTGATCGCGCGCGCGGGGCACGCCTGCGCGCAGGCCGGGACGATCTCGCCGTCGCGCACCGGGCGCGATTCGGTGCGCGCAACGATCTCGGCGTGCTGGATGCGCTGGATGCAGAACGTGCACTTCTCCATGACGCCCATCCCGCGCACGGTCACGTCGGGATTGAGCTGCAGATCCAGCGGCGCGGGCCACTCAGGCTCGAACCAGTTGAAGCGGCGCACCTTGTACGGGCAGTTGTTCTGGCAGTAGCGCGTGCCGATGCAGCGATTGTAAATCTGCGCGTTCAGGCCCTCGTCGGTGTGATGAGATGCGAACACCGGGCAGACCGCCTCGCACGGTGCGTGATTGCACTGCTGGCACATCATCGGCGTCAGGTACGCAAGCGGCGCGCGCCCCTCCTGCTGCTTTTCGGGGAAGAATCGCTCGATCCGGATCCATGACCTGATTCTTCCCTGCGCGACACCCTCGCGGCCCGACACCGGCACATTGTTCTCCGCGTAACACGCCGCGATGCACGCGCTGCATCCGGTGCACGCATTGGTGTCGATCGTCATGCCCCACTTGTGCTCGGGATGGGGAAACGGCGGGTACATCTCGTAGGGCTCGGGTGCGAGCGCCTCGGCGGGCGCAGCCCCGCCGCGCGCCAGCTCCTCGATGCTCATCGCCTCGACGATCGAGCGGCCCATCAAGTCGCTGTTGCCGAGCGGCGAGACGAGTGCCCGGCTGTTCCCGGTCGGCTTGGCGGCAACCGCGATGCTGAGCGCGCCCGGCGCGAGCAGCGCCCACGGATTGGCGCCGCGATCGATCGCATAGCGGCCGTACGAGCGATGGCCCTGGCCGAGCGGGATGGCGATCACGCCGGGCCGAACCCGCTCCGATATGAGGGCCGGCGCCTCGATGCTCCCGTGGTCGGTGCGAAGCTCGATCAGTTCATCGGCGGCAACCCCAAGCGAGCGAGCAGTGTCAGGATGGATTTCGGCCCAGGTGTCCCACACGATCTGCGCGATCGGCTCGGGGATTTCCTGGAGCCATGGCTTGTCCGCGCCGCGGCCGTCGTAGAGAAAGATGTGGGGATACGCGGACAGGGTCAACTCGGCCGAGGCTGGCGGCGCAGGCGGCGCCTTCAGCACGGCGGAGTTGAGTTTCACCTCCGACGGCTTCGCGTCCTGGAACAGGCCGCCCTCCTGGCGCGCTTTCGTCCAGAAATCTTCCGCGCCGATGCCGCCCGCTCTGGAAGCCAAGCCGAACCACTCCGCCTTGACTGCCTCCGCGACAGTCTTCCAGGGAATCGCAGCGCCGGCGAGAGCGTTCGCGCGCGCCGACTCGAGCAGGATGTCGCCCACTGCACGGCTTGGGAAAACCGGCTGCATCACCGGCTGCCCAAGTCCGTTCACGCCCGCGCGCGGCGCGGTGTCGCGCCAGGCCTCGAGCGGATGATGCGCGGGCAGGAGCAGGTTCGCCATGTTGGCGGTTTCATCCGGGACGCCGCCGCACCAAACGACGAACGGCACGCGCTGAAACGCCCCGGCCGCATCTATCCCGGCCGACATCGAAAAGACCGGGTTTCCGCCCGCGATGAAGAGCACATCGACCTTCCCGTCGTGCATCGCGCCGAGTGCGGCCTCGACTTCGCCCGCGCGGCTCACGGACTCCGGCGGCGCTCCGTCGAGGAACACCATCGTGCGGCCGGCATTGCCGGTCACCGCGTTGAGCACGTATGCCGCGAGCGTGGCCGATTCATCGTGCGTCGGCGCAAGTGCGACCGCGCCATCAGCCTTGCCGAACGCCTCGCCCATCCGCCTGATTGCGTTTGCGGGGACGCCGGTTCTCGCGCTGACCGAGGCCGGATCGAACCCGGCGACCATCGCGGTGAGCGCGGCGAGATCGACGTGCGAATTTTGCGAGATCCATCGCTCGGCGATCATCACGTGGAGCACGCTCCATGCGATCTGCGCCTGCGCATCCGGCGCGGCCGCGATCCACTCGTCGCATTTGGCGGCGGTGAGACCAAGGCGCGGACCCACGTAAAAGGAGCGGCCGATCGTGAGCGCTCCGCGCCGCGGCTTGGGCGTGCGGAATTCAGCGTACTGGCGCGTGAGTTCGACCGGAGATTGCCAGGTCTCGAGAAAATCCGCGCCGAATGAGATCAGCACTTCGGCCTGGTCGAGACGATAGACTGGGAGGTCGCGGCGGCCGAAGAGTTGCTGAGCTGCGGCGCGCGCCGGTTCCGTGGCGAGCGCTTCATAGAAGATCGCGCGCGTGGAGCCGTGCGCGCCGAGCCACGCGCGCACGATTTTCTCGAAGGTCGGCCCGCCGGGCGCGCCCAGGAATGCGACCCGATCCTTGCCCGCGCGCGCCGCTGCGGCCAGCTTCTCGTTGAGCAACTTCGATGCCTGCTCCCACGAGATGTTCGCGAGCGCCGCGCCGTCGCCGCGAAGTTGCGGCCGTGCGATCCGATCGGGATTGTAGAGGCCCTGAAGCGCCGCCTGCCCGCGCGCGCAAATCGCGCCCTGGCTCAAAGGGTCGGCCGGATTTCCCTCGAGCTTTATTACTCGCCCCTCGCGCACCCGCGCGATAAGGCCGCATCCGGCGGGGCACTCCGCGCAGGTGGTCGTGTAAAACTGCGCAACGCCCGGGATTACGTTCTCATCCGGGACGACATACGGAATCAGCTTTCGCGCGGCAGGCTGGCATCCGGGGAGCGCTGCGCCCGCTCCCGCGGTTGCGGCGAGTTTCAAAAAAGTGCGCCTGGAAAAACCGTCAGCCATCAGCCTCCCCGCTCAGTGATGACACGCGAAACAATCGAGTGTCGCTTTGCGCGCGGTATGACAGTCGATGCAAAAGCCCATGTTGATCTCGAAGACCGGCGCGATGCGGTCCATGGTTTCGACCGGACCGTGGCAGGTCTGACACTTGATATCAGCGTGGATGTGCGGCATGTGGGTGAACTTCACGAAATCGGGCAGCGTATAAACCCGGTTCCATCGAATCTCGAACGGCGGCTGAGCATCGTCGCTCCACGGCCGCGTCACCGGCTGGATTCCGCCCGTGATTGCGCTTCCGTGGCATCCGACGCAGCGCTGAACCGGCGGCACCCCCGCGTTCTCCGATCGCCGCGCATATTCGTGGCAGTACTGGCAGGGAATCTTGTTCACGCCGGCGTGGACGCGATGGCTGAAAGGAATCGGCTGAACCACGTCCGCACGCGGCGCCCATGGACGCTCGGAAAGAGCTATGGCTACTGCTCCCAAAGCGACGAGCGCGATTACGAGCGGCAGAAGTGTCCGATTGATCGTCGGCATCAAGCTGATTCAATCTCCGGGGGCTGCACGTATCCGTCGAAGGCGAGCCGCAAAGCTGCTTGACGCTCCGTAACTGGCTGGGCTTACGGTGCGCGCACACGCGCGCATCCCGATTAACGGGCGCCCTACACTCTGGCACCCTCGATGTCCTTAAAACCCGGCCGATTACCAGCGCTCGGAGTTCAGTAATTCCTAACACGCTGCCGGTGAACGCTCAATGAAGAATTTTTTGCCGGTCGTTGGCGAGCGTACGCAGTCCCCAAACGCAGCTAGCCGAGAGTTGATTTACAATCGCCGCGGTCGCGGCTGGTGCGAGCCGCGCTCAATCGAAACGCCCCGCCGCAAGTGAGTTGCGCTACGAGCCGCGGCGCGCGCCGCGGCAAGTGCGTTGCGCGATGATCGCTCGCTCGATTGCATGGCCGCGTCGGATGGCGGGACATTGCAGGGGTCCCGCGCCCGCCAGATCGCGCTCCCGGCCACTTTGGGAGCCTCGGCGGACCCCGTTTCGATGGTTTGCGAAGTGTGTTAGTTTCAAACCAAATCTCTTGGAGCGGAGCTACTTCCTTAGGTGCAAGTCAAGACAGCCTCCCGATTAGGCCTGCTCCCGCCCTATCTCTTCGCCGAGCTGGATCGCCTCAAAAAGGAGGTCCAGGCGAAGGGGGTGGACGTGATCAGCCTTGGAATTGGGGACCCTGACCTGCCCACGCCACAACATATTGTAGAGAGCCTCAAGCGCGCGGCGGATCAGCCGTCGAACCATCGCTATCCCGATTACGAGGGCCTCGAGCGCTTTCGGCGGTCCGCCGCGGACTGGGTCGAGAGGCGCTTTGGCATAAGTTTTGACCCGCGGCGAGAGGTCTGCGCGCTAATCGGGTCCAAGGAAGGAATCGCAAACTTTTCCACCGCCATCGTCGATCCCGGCGACATCGTTCTCATCCCCGACCCCGGTTATCCGGTCTACTACTCGGGATGCGTATTCAATGGGGGCGAGCCGTACTTCCTTCGCCTCACCAAGGAAAACGGATTCCGTCCTGATTTTTCATCGATCCCCGCCGAAGTTGCGCGCCGCGCGAAACTGCTGTGGCTCAATTATCCGAACAATCCGACCGCCGCGACGGTCGATCGATCGTTCTTCGATGAGGCGGCGCGCTTCTGCCTGAAGAACAACATCATCCTCGCCCACGACAGCGCATACTCGGAGATCGCGTTCGACGGCTACCGCGCGCCGAGCGTATTCCAGGGCGCCGGCGCTCGCGAATGCGCGATCGAGTTCCACTCGCTGTCGAAGACATTTTCGATGACGGGATGGCGGGTCGGATTCGCGGTGGGCAACGCCGAACTCATCGCAGCGTTGGGAAGGGTCAAAACCAACGTCGACTCGGGCGTGTTCCAGGCGGTGCAGGAGGCCGCGATCACCGCGCTGGACGGCGGAGACGGCGACAAGGTCGCGGAATACTGCGCGATTTACAAGCATCGGCGCGACATCATGGTCGGCGCGCTTCGCGCCGCGGGGCTATCGTGCGAGCTGCCGCGCGCTACGTTCTATGTCTGGGCGCACGTGCCGAACGGTTATACCTCGGTTTCGTTTGCCGAGCGCATGCTGAAGGAAGCCGGCGTGGCGATCACGCCGGGTTCGGGCTTCGGCAAGGGTGGTGAGGGGTTCGTTCGCTTTTCGCTCACGGTGCCAAGCGAACGGTTGCAAGAGGCCGTCGAACGGTTAAAAGCGCTTCGGTTGTAACGACGGGGATGCCCCATCGGGCTTTCATCGGGATAGGAAGTAATCTGGGCGATCGAGCCGCCAATTATCGCGAGGCGATTCAACGTATTGCTCTGATTCCGGACACTCGCGTCGTCCGCCAGTCGTCCATCTACGAAACCGAGCCGGTCGGGAACATCAAGGGCGCGTTTCTCAACGGCGTCGTCGAGGTTGAAACCGAGCTTACCGCCGAGGTGCTGATGCGGCGGCTGCTCGCGATCGAGCGCGGGATGGGCCGCAAGCGGGTGCGCGGCAGGAAGCCCGCGCGGGGCAAGTATCGCCCCAGGATAATCGATCTCGACCTGCTCTTCTTCGACAAGGAGACGATCGATACGCGCACCCTGACGGTGCCGCATCCGAGGCTCCACGAACGTCTGTTCGTGCTTGCGCCGATGAGCGAGCTTGCGCCCGCGCTTATCCATCCGAAGCTTAACCAGTCGATCTCCGAGATGCTGGCGGCGCTCAAGTCGCCATTCCGCGTAACCCTTGCGCGCGCGGACCTCCTGCGTCCTCAGCAGCCTCCCAGGCGGGAGAGTCAGTTGCGGTGAAACTTCGGCTCGGCATTCTCGCCTCGCACGGTGGCACCAACGCGCAGGCGATCATCGATGCGTGCCGCGAGGGCAGGCTGGATGCCGCCGTGCGCGTGCTCATCAGCAACAATTCCGATGCGCTCGCTCTGGAACGGGCGCGGCGCGCGGGCATTCACGCCGTTCATCTCAGCTCGCAGACGCATCCCGATCCCGACCGGCTCGATGAGGCGATTCTCGAGACCCTGGTGTCGCGCGATGTGAACCTGGTGGTGCTGGCCGGGTACATGAAGAGGCTCGGCCCGGCTACGCTTTCTCATTTCAGGGGACGAATCCTGAACATCCATCCAGCGCTGCTCCCGAAGTTCGGAGGCCAGGGGATGTACGGGATGCGCGTGCACGAGGCGGTAATCGCGGCCGGCGAGCGCGTTAGCGGCGTCACGATTCACGTCGTCGATGAGAATTACGATACCGGCCCGATTCTCGCCCAGCGCCAAGTGCCGGTGATGCCCGGCGACACCGCCGAGACGCTCGCCGAGCGCGTGCTCGTGGTCGAGCACGAGCTGTACCCGCAGACGCTCGCGCGCATCGCGCGCGGCGAGATCAAACTCGGCTGACCCTACCCCGCGCGCGGCCACTACTAAACAGGCCTTTGCTCAACAAAGCAGGCCCTCGCTCAGCCTTGACGAGCGGGGCCGCCGGGTGCGATGCTGCCCCGACTCAGAACCTACGACCAAGACTCCGATTGAGTTTGCGAACGGGGGGCAGTCATGAACATTGTCAGGCGGGCCGTCGTACTTGCGTCGATTTTCTGCGCCATCGCAGCGCCGCCCGCGTTAGCAGCGGAACTCAAGCTTTCCATCAAGCCGCCTTCCCTGAAGTTCCCCAAAACCCTGGTGGAGACGGTCTCGTCTCCCAAGAACGTCACGCTCTCGAATCCAAACAAGGTCGCGCTGACGATCGATTCGATCACTCCGAGCGGGCCCTTCGCAGTCAGCACGACCACGTGCGGCTCGACACTCGCGTCGAAGACATCCTGCACAGTTTCGGTGACGTTCGATCCCACCAGCGCGAGCAATCCGAAGGGGACTAAGGAGACCGGAGATCTCACGATCACGGATGACGCGGCGAAAAGCCCGCAGACGGTGAAGCTTAGCGGGACTGCGTACGGCGTCGCGCCGACGCCCACCCCGACCGTGACCCCGACGCCCACCGCTACGGCAACCGCCACGCCGACCGCGACAGCGACAGCCACCGCAACGGCGACAGCCACGGCCACCGCCACTGCTACCGCGACCGCCACGGCAACCGCCACCGCCACCAGGACCTCGACGCCGACGGCCACCGTTACGGCGACCGCCACCGCCAGCAAGACCGCGACACCGACTGCCACCGCCACATCGACGAGCGCCACGCCAACCGCGACGCCCACGAGAACCAGCACTGCCACCGCCACGGCAACCGCCACATCGACGAGCGCGACGCCGACTGCGACG
>Ga0187770_10000334_pt1 | contig 23036 bp, 22 predicted proteins | sample 0116_SJ02_MP02_2_FD_133154 | JGI IMG/M metagenome (GOLD analysis project Ga0187770, IMG submission 133154) | Tropical peat soil microbial communities from peatlands in Department of Meta, Colombia - 0116_SJ02_MP02_20_MG | ecosystem: Environmental > Terrestrial > Soil > Wetlands > Peat | place...
AGATGAAAAAAAAAGGATATCTCATCCATATATTTTTCCTTCGGATTAGCGATGTCGAGTTGGCACTTGAACGCATTAAGCTACGGGTACAAAACGGAGGACATCATATTCCAGAGGCTATCGTCCGTCGCCGTTTCGTTAGAAGCCTGCCAAATTTTCTCCGTGTCTATAAACCTTTGGCGGACTCATGGACAATTTTTGATAATTCAAGAGATGTCCCCAAAATGGTTGCTATTGAAGAATCGGGAAAGATCGAAATACTTGATCCAGATCTCTTTGACATTTTATTAGAGTATGGGGGAACCGATGAAAAAGAGTAGAAGAACACCCTTCCTTTTGGCATACAAAGCCGAAGAAGCACTCCGCAAGGCTGTGGCCGAAGCGATCGCCGAACATCGTCGAAATGGAATTCCGATTGCCATCTGGCGCAACGGCAAAGTGGTTCGTATCCCTGCTGACCAGATCGAGGTTCGGGAACCTCAGGTTGAGTACAAGGTGTCTCCAAGGAGGAAATGACTGAAAGGGGTGTGACACAAAAAGGAGACGGTTCTATCTTTTGCTTAACAAGGAGCCTACCATACCAATCCTTGAGGAAGAAACTTCTTAGCGGTATATTCACTGTGGGCCGTGCATCAAACCATCCCTGTCGCTCTAACTCCTTATAAACTTACGTTTCAAAGAAGGAATATCGGATTGTCTATCGACTGATTGGAAAGCATATCGAAGTGATAGAGATCGTAGGCATTGGGAAGAGAGATAAAGAAGAGGTTCACAAGCTGGTTGCCAGGCGGTTAAAGAGATTGATCTAACACTCGCCCCCAGCATCAAACCTTCAAAATTAGATTAACCGCCGGTCCATCTAACCATTTGAATATTCAAGAAAGATTGGCCCGCCTCCCTATACATAACCGAATGTCTGGGGAATTTGACAATAAGGCGAAAATGGATTAATATTTGTTGATTACTTTAATTCGGAGGCGTCTGATGTATGCGGTTTTGAAAACGGGCGGGAAGGAATACCGGATCTCAAAGGGAGATATCATCCGGGTGGAGAAGCTGGATGGCAAGGTTGGCGACCAAGTCGCGTTGAAAGATGTCCTAATGGTATCCCAGGAAGATCAGGCTCAGTTCGGAACTCCTCACTTGACGAATGCGGTGGTGACGGGTGAGATCATTCAGCAGATGAAGGGGAGAAAGGTACTCACCTATAAAATGAAAAGGAGGAAGAATTACCGCCGCCTCAAGGGACACCGTCAGACCTATACGTATCTGAAGGTGAATGATATATCATTGGCGTAAATGAAAATGTCAAATGTCAAAGTTCAAATGTCAAATCAATTTCAAAGTTCAAATTACAAGGGGTTTCTACAGAATTTGACATTTTGGTTTTGATATTCATTTGGCATTTGGATTTTGAAATTTGAACTTTGGATTTCTGAATGTTTTGGAGGGAAGCATGGCACATAAAAAAGCAGGGGGAAGTTCTCGGAACGGCAGAGACAGCGCAGGGCAACGGTTGGGCGTCAAGCGATTTAGCGGGCAATGGGTGCAGGCAGGAAATATCTTAGTCCGTCAGAAAGGGACTCGGATTCACCCCGGAGAAAATGTCGGAGTCGGGAAGGACTATACCCTCTTTGCCAGAATTGATGGAATCGTCAAATATGAGAAGAGGGGTAGAGACAAGAAGCAGGTGAGTGTCTACGCCCAGACTCTTTAACCCCGCTCCACAATCGGCGCAGGGCTAAATCCCCTGAGCCCAACGCGGTCGGCGGCCTCCCTCCATCTCCCCGTGACCGGTCACCCCCGTTAGAAAGGGCCTGGTTTTAAACCATGCCCTTTCTGAAAGATAGTTAAATTCTGGATAAGGTCCATCCTCACTTTTATCACGCAAGGCGGGACGAACGGGGTGAAGATGAAGTTTGTGGATGAAGTGAGAATCCAGGTGAAGGCGGGCGACGGCGGAAATGGGTGTGTCAGTTTTCGGAGAGAGCGTTTTATCCCCAGAGGAGGGCCAAACGGCGGTGACGGAGGGAAAGGTGGGGATGTGATCCTCCAGGCAGATAGTCAACTTACAACCCTTCTCGATCTAACCTATCCACAACAATTTCGCGCTCAAAAAGGGACACACGGTAAAGGTAAGGACCAGACCGGAAGAAACGGAGAAGATCTGATCATTCGAGTTCCAGTTGGAACTCTTGTCCGAGATGATCAGGGCGGAGAGGCAATGCAGGACCTCCTCTTTGATGGCCAGCAGTTCGTTGCTGCAGAAGGGGGCCGGGGCGGCCGAGGAAATGCGCGTTTTGCAACGGCCACCCTGAGGTCCCCTCGCCATGCGGAGACCGGCGAAAAAGGGCAAGGCCGTTGGCTTCGGCTTGAATTGAAGCTCCTCGCTGATGTCGGCCTGGTCGGTTATCCCAATGTTGGAAAATCCACCCTCCTCTCCGAGATATCCTCTGCCAAGCCAAAGATTGCCGACTATCCCTTCACCACATTGGTTCCCAATTTGGGAGTGGTGACCAGAGAGGATGGCCGCGCCTTTGTGGTGGCCGATATTCCAGGATTGATCGAAGGTGCCTCCCAGGGAGCGGGGCTCGGATTGACCTTTCTCCGCCATGTGGAACGCACACGTCTTCTTCTCCATCTCTTAGATATTTCTAAGGGGCCTTCGAGCAATCCGGTCGAGGACTTCCATGCCCTCAACCGTGAATTGAATGCCTATGACCCTTCGCTGCGGCGGAAGATTCAGATCGTTGCTCTCAATAAGATAGACCTTCCATCGGTGCGAAAGAGGGCGGCAGATTCTCAGAAACAATTCGAAAAAATGGGATATCAGCTTTATCTGATTTCAGGGAGGACAAGAGAGGGGTTGGAGGAGTTGATGGAGAGAGTGTCTCAAAAATTGGAATCGATTTCAGGGGACGGGAATGGGCGATAAGAGTATCCGCAAGGAAACCCTTGGGAAGGCGAGACGAATCGTCGTCAAAGTGGGTTCCAGTATTTTGGCCTCTGTGGAGAAAGGACTCCACTACGAGGTCTTCTCTCATCTGACCAGAGAGATTTCAGAGCTGAAGCGCCAGGGCTATGAGATCGTCATCGTTTCCTCAGGGGCCATTGCTGCAGGAATGGAGAAATTGGGTTATAAAACCCGGCCTCAATCGATCACCCAGAAACAGGCTGCAGCAGCCGTGGGGCAGGGACGGCTGATGAATATTTATGAGAGCCATTTCTCGCGCCACCAGCAAATGGTGGCTCAGGTCCTCCTCACCCATGATGACCTGAGCCACCGCCGGAGATTTCTCAATGCCCGGAACACGCTCTTGACACTCCTCGAACTGGCGATCATCCCGATCATCAACGAGAACGATACCGTGGTTGTGGACGAGATCAAATTTGGTGATAATGATAACCTCTCTGCCTTGATCACCAACCTCATCGAGGCCGATCTTCTCATCATCCTGACCGACATCGATGGAATTTTTGATGCAAACCCCAAGCTCAACCCCCATGCCAGGTTGATCCCTCTGATCGAGGATATCGACGCGGACATGAGCGGCATGATCGGTGAGACGACAAGTGAAATGAGCGTCGGAGGGATGGTGAGCAAAATCGAGGCTGCTCAAAAGGCGTCCCGCTTTGGAATTCCCACCGTGGTTGTATGCGGAACGAAGAAGGAAGTCCTCCATCAGATCCTTAAAGGAAAGGAGATCGGGACGCTGATCCTCCCGAAGGCCGATGCGCTGAGCAGCCGGAAGCATTGGATTGCCTTCAACCTGAAGCCCCAGGGTGATGTCGTCGTGGATGATGGGGCGAAGAGAGCGCTCGTCCAGAAAGGCAAGAGTCTGCTCCCCTCAGGGGTGGTGAAGGTCCGGGGCTCTTTTGATCGGGGGGATCCGGTCTCCTGCATCGGCCCCCGAGGAAAAGAGTTTGCCAGGGGCCTCGTGAACTATAGTACTTCCGAACTGGAGAAAATCAAAGGCCTTCGGACCGAACAGATCGAAAAGGTCTTGGGGTATAAGTATTCGGACGAAGTGATCCATCGGGATGACTTGGTGGTGTTATGAAGGAGAGACAGGACTTCAGGGCAGAGGTGAGGGAAATGGCCCAAAGGGCCAAAGAGGCCTCACGTCAATTGGCCCGGCTTTCGACCGACGCAAAGAATGGGGCGCTCTTCACGATGGCAGAGGATCTGGAGAGAAGCCAAAATCTGTTGATCGAAGAAAACGAGAAGGATCTGGCCGCCGGGGAGAAGGCACGCCTTTCTCCGGGGATGATGGACCGATTGAAATTGACCCCTGCGGTCATCCAGGGGATGGCAAATGGGCTGAGGGAAGTGGCCAGTCTCCCCGATCCGGTGGGTGAGGTGGTCAGGATAGGGAGGAGGCCAAATGGGCTCATGGTGGGGAGGATGAGGATTCCCATCGGGGTCATTGCGATCATCTATGAATCGAGACCCAATGTAACAGCTGATGCGGCGGGGCTTTGCCTCAAGTCGGGGAACAGCGTCATCCTGAGGGGAGGATCAGAGGCTTTTCACTCCAACCAGGCCATCGGACACGTCCTTCAAAACGCCCTTGTGAAGACCAATCTTCCCCTGGGGGCGATCCAGATCGTCCCTCACACCAAAAGAGAAGCGATCCAAGAGATGCTCCGATTGAACGGTGAGATCGATCTCATCATTCCGAGGGGAGGAGAAGAACTGATTCGATTTGTGGTAAACGATTCGAAGATCCCTGTCATCCAACATTTTAAGGGGGTCTGCCATATCTTCGTCGATGAGAGCGCTGATCTGGAGATGGCAACACGGATTTGCCTCAATGCCAAAGTCCAGAGGCCCGGGGTGTGCAATGCCATGGAGACCCTTCTGGTTCATAAAAGGGTAGCAGAAAAGTTCCTTCCAAAAATCGCAGAGGTCCTCCAGAAAGATAGAGTGGAACTTCGGGGATGTCCCGAGACTCGGAAGATTCTTTCCGGCATCACGAAGGCAAAAGAGGCCGATTGGTCTGAGGAATACTTGGATCTGATCCTTTCCGTCAAGGTGGTGAGCGGAATCAGCGAGGCAATGGAACATATTACGACTTATGGCTCCCTTCACACGGAGGCCATCGTCACCTCCGATTATAAGAATGCGCAGAGGTTTTTAAGAGAAGTGAATTCATCCTGCGTCTTGGTGAATGCCTCGACAAGGTTTAATGACGGATTCGAGCTGGGCCTGGGTTCAGAGATAGGGATCAGCACCTCCAAACTTCACGCATTTGGCCCCATGGGGTTGGAGGAGCTAACGACCACCAAATTTATTGTCTATGGAGAAGGACAAATTAGAAAATAAAAAATTCAAATGTCAAAATTCAAATGTCAAATGAATGTCAAAGTCCAAAATCAGTCAATAATCCACCTCTTGGCATAGGGAGTTGGGGGATTTGACATTTAAACTTCGTCATCTGACATTGAAAAGAGAGGGGCGGAGATAAAAACAGGGGCAGGAGAGAAGAAGATTGGGTTATTCGGAGGGACATTCAATCCCATCCACCTGGGTCACCTCAGGGGCCCAGAAGAGATTCGGGAGATGTTCGGCCTCCAGGAAGTGGTCTTCATCCCGGCAGCCATCCCCCCGCATAAAGTGGCAGAGGGGGTCGTCGAAGCGAGGCACCGACTGCAAATGGTGAGGTTGGCCACCGCTTCCAACCCCGGTTTTTCGACCGCCGACATTGAACTCACAAGATCCGGAAAATCCTACTCCATTGATACGATCCGCTATTTCCGGGAGAGCAACCAGGATGGCATTTTCTTTATCCTTGGAGGAGATGCATTTGAGGAGATCGAAACCTGGAAGGAATTTCAACAACTTTTTTCTCTTTGCAACTTTATTGTGATGACCCGACCTGGGTTCCAAAAGGGCTCTTCCAGCTCCCAACTCCCGAAGTCTTTAGTCCCGGTCTTCCGCTATGATGAGGAGATGAAGGGTTGGATACATGCTTCAGGCCACACCCTCCATTTTAGGGAAATTACGTATCTGGATATCTCTTCCACGAAGATCCGGGAGTTGATCGAGCGAGGGGAGTCTGTGAGGTATCTGATCCCGGCCGAGGTGGAAGCCTATGTCCAAGAGCACCGACTTTATCGAAAAAGCCAATGAGGCGATCGATGATGCGTTCCATCTTTTTTTTATTGTCATCACCATTTTTTCTGATATAATGCTAAACTCAAAAATGTCGTTCAGGAGGATATGGCCACCGACTCAAAAACAAAGTCCCTTCTCTGCCTGAAGGCAGCCATTGAAAAGAAGGCCGAGAACCCGGTCCTTCTGGAGTTGAAAGGGATCACTTCCTTCACCGATTACTTTCTCCTCTGCAGTGGGAAGTCGGACCGTCAAGTTCAGGCAATTGCTCAAGGCATTGAGGAGACACTCAAAAAAAGAGGGGTTCGGCCCCTCGGCCAAGAGGGAATGCAGGAGGGGAAGTGGATACTGATCGATTACGAGGATGTGGTGGTCCACATCTTTCTGGAACCGGTCAGAAGGTTTTATGACTTGGAGGGGCTCTGGATCGAGGCCCCACGGATCGATCTTCAAAAAGGAGTCATCATTGAAGAAAGGACAATTGGATCTGAAAAAAGGAGTGGATAAGAAGACGCTTGCCCGATTCAAAAAAATTCTCCTGAAAGAGCGGGAGCAGATCATCGGCGAGGTCAAACAGATCTACGAATCTTCAAAAGAGATGGGGCAGGATGGGATTCAGGACATCGGCGATGAGGCAGCCAATATCTATAACAAACAGATTCTGCTCAGCCTGAATGAAAATGAACGGTTGAGGCTTCAGGAGGTGGATGAATCGCTGGACCGCATCGAGAATGGAACATACGGTATCTGTGAAGAGTGTGGAGGGCTCATCAGCCTGAAACGACTTGAGGTCCGGCCAGTGGCCAAATATTGCGTTCCTTGTCTAACGAAGCTGGAAAAAGGAAAACTATAGAAATGTTGGTTCGGTTGTTGTTGATCATTATCCTGATCGTCATCTCTCTTTTCTGCTGGCTTTCTTTACTCAATCCTGTGGATGTGGAATTCCATTTCTTTGGGGAAGTGATTCCGACCGACCTTTCCACCCTGATGATCTCGTCCTTTGTGTTGGGGGCCATGTTAGTCTTCATCAGCACCCTAACCCGAGACGCCAAAAGGGCAATCGAAGGCTATCAAAAATCCCGACAAAGGAAGAAGGGCGCATCCCTCAAGGAGGAGTTGGATAAAGGGATGGATCACTTTCTGCGAGGAAATCTGGGTAAGGCCAAAGTCCACTTCGTAGAGGTTTTGAAAAGAGATCCTTCGCAAATCGATCTCTATTTCAGGCTTTCGGAGATCGCTCTCAAAGACGGCAATGAAGAAGAAGCCCTCCGTTGGTTAGAGAGGGCACGGCTGATTGATGTGAGAAACGTGGATATTCTTCTTCGTGAGGCAGAACTGTATCGACGGATGAAGCGATTCGATGAGGCCATTCGGACTCTGAACCGTGCCATCGGTATGGATGAGACGAACCTGAAAGCCCTGAGAGGTCTGCGAGAGATCTATCTCGATAGCCGCAGATGGGAGGAGGCGATCAGAGTCCAAAAGTCGATTCTCAAATTCACCAAGGAAAAGCAGGCAGAAGGGGAGGAGGCCCTTTTCTACTTGGGATTGAAGTATGAGCATGCCAGGGATCTCTTGAACCAGGGGGGGGAAGAGAACTTGCAGAGGGCCCTCAAAGAGGCAAAAGAGATCCTTCGAGAACGGAAGACCTTCCAGCCAGGATTCGTCTTGCTGGGTGATATCTATCTCCGAATGGGAAGATGGGCCTCTGCGGGGAAGGTTTGGGGAAAGAGTTTTACGCGATTCAAATCCATCATTTTCATGCTTCGATTAGAAGAGCTCTATCTCAGCCGGGAGGACCCAAGCACCCTTCTTCGTATTTATCAGAGGGCGCTGGCAAAGGATCCGGATCATTGGGTGATTGGGTTCTTTTACGCCAAACTCTGTTTGAGACTGGAGATGTTGGATGAAGCCCTTGAGGAGATTGACGAGATCAGTTTAAAGCAGAAAGATTTTCCGGCTCTGCATCGCCTTCTGGCGGAGATCTATCTCCATAAGAAAGACTTCGGCCGGGCGGCCCAGGAGTTTGAGAAGACTTTCGAACTGAGCAGGACTTCCTACCTGCCCTTCCGCTGCACCACCTGCGAAAGAGAATCAAGAGAATGGATTGCTTACTGTCCTCAATGTCGTCAATGGAGTACATACACAATCAAGGAGGACGAGAAACCCACCGCCCTTTCTTATCCTTCTCTTGCTGAACGGGCTCACTTGCCTTTGTAATTCTCATGATAGACCCATCACCTGTGCATCGCAAGATTCGATCGCCTCTCCTGCTTAGAGGGCAAGGGGAAATGTTACCGTTTAGGTTATGAATGCGCTTCTTGACTGAACGAATCTTCCAGTTTTTGTTGCCTCCTCAATGTCACTGCTGTGAGAAATTTTTGCAGGAAAGGCAGCAGGGGATCTGTTCAGATTGCCTGTCGGAGATCCACTGGATCGAGCCTCCATTCTGTTCAGTCTGTGGAACCCCCTTTCTTTCCAAAGAAATCCTGAGCCATACATGTGGCGCTTGTTTGAGCAAGAGCAAATATTTTACAATGGCGAGGGCCTTGGGATTCTATGATGGGTCTCTCCAGGAGGCAATCCATCGATGGAAATATGAGAGAAAAACCTCCCTCAGCACTTATTTTGGGAGATGGATGGCAGAAGGACTATGCCGCCATTGGGACCCTAACCTTTTCGACCTTCTGATCCCTGTCCCCTTACACCCACATCGTTTGAGAGAAAGGGGATTCAATCAAGCCGTCCTCCTCGTGAGGGAGTTAAGCCGCCAAACAGGGATTCCCTTCCGGAAGAGGATTCTTCGAAAGAGGAAGCCTACTGTTCCTCAGGTGAGTCTCAGCGGCGCAGAGAGGGAGAAGGCGGTGAGAGGGTCCTTCCATGTGGTTGGGAGGGAGGAGCTGGAAGGAAAGTCGATCCTTTTGGTGGACGATGTTTACACGACCGGTGCAACGGTCAACGAATGCTCGAAGGTCCTGCTGGCCGGCGGGGCAAAAAGGGTGGATGTCCTCACTTTGGCCCACGCCGTAAAGATGTCATAAATGAGAAGGTTCAGGGATCACAGGATTCAAGGGGTCGGGTGAAATGATCAAAGGGGACAAAGTCTTGGTCCCTTTTAGGAAACACTTGAACCTTTGACGCCCTGCCTGCCCGGAGGCGGGTTCGAATCCTTAAAACCTGCTTTCAAGAAGGTTTGGAAACGGATGGCTCGTCGTAAGAAGTGGTCTTTTCTCTTGATCTTGATCCCAATCATTGCGGTGGGAATCTTTTTCTTTCTATCCATCCATTATGTCATCGACCCCGACCTCTATCGGAACGTCATTCAAAAATCGTTGACCCTCGCCCTCGGAAGAGAGGTCACCGTAGGAAAAGCCAGAATCACTTTATCGGCCGGGGTAGGGGTCGCCTTCGAAGACTTTCGAATAAAGGATCGTTCTTTGTCGTTCGATCTCCTTCAGTCAAAAAGGCTGATCTTGAACGCCAAAATATTTCCCCTTCTCAGAAAGGAAGTGAAATGGAAACGCATCATTCTCGAACGCCCCATTCTTCAGGTCCACAGGGATAAGAACGGGCGATTCAACATTTTCGATGGCCTCTTGACGCCAGAAGGTCTAAAGGCCTCGCAGCAGAAGATCGTTCAAACCCTCGCTACTCTCTTCGGAGGCTCCTTCACCCTCCGAGGGGGTGAGATCTCTTTCTTAGATGAGAGCCTCGGTGACTCCCCACTGACCACAAAGATTCGATCCTTCAATCTTCAAATCCCAGAGGTCTCCTATCAAAAGCCCTTCCCGTTTCGCCTCGGGGGAAAAACCGTTTATCCTGAAGGAGAGGGCCAATTTTCCATTGCTGGGACGATTCGGAATATCCCAGAGGATATGGATTTTTCAAAAGGAAGAGTGGAAGCGGAGTTGGATCTCAACGGGATCGAAATCCTCCATTTCTGGCCCTATCTCAAAACGTTTCTTCCCATGAAGACGATTTCAGGGATCCTCGATCTGAAGGCTCACTATCAAGGAGACTTTTCAGGAGCCCTCAAGACGTCGGCTAAAATCAAGTTTAGAAATCTGGTCTACGACCACCCACAGGTCTTTTCATATGTTTTGAACCCGAAGTGGGTGGACCTCGACCTTGACGTGGAGTATGATTTGAAAGATATTCGGGTCTCCCGGCTCTCCATCAAACTTCCGGAGATATGGGTGAAGGCCAAGGGAAGGATTTACGCCGTCGGATCCAACGAGATGGGCATGGAGGCAGAAGCTCAAAGCGGTCTCTTTGACCTCTCTGATGGGAAGAAGTTTATCCCCTATCGGATCATTACCAAGGACGTCTCCGATCCTCTTTTCCGTTCGGAAGGAAGCGGCCCTGTCCAGATCCTTTCTGTCAAGCTTTCTGGAAGGATGCCCGAGATCGATCATTGTGATCAACTCCAAAATGCCCGCACCCTATCTGTTGAGATGAAGGCGGACAAGGTCCGCTTGAAATTTCCTTGGGATCTTCCTTCCTTGGAGGATTTCAAAGGTCATCTTCTCTTTAAAGATGGCCATCTGAATGTGGAAGGAGCGGAGGGAAGGGTTCTCCATTCGACGATTGATCACGCAAATGGGATCTTCTACCAGTTCCTCCTCATTCCAACCCTTCAACTCAATGGAGAAGGGAGGGTGGATTTGGCCGATCTTCTCTCTCTGATGAAGAGTGGGGTGCCCTCCAATGATCTCTCACGAACGCTATCACCCATGACCTCCATTTCGGGCCGGGCGAATTACCGGATCTCGGTCAAAGGGGAGTTGAAACCTCCGCTCCATTTCCAGCATCAGGGAGTTTACTCCCTGTCTAAAGTTCGCTTCACCCACCCTCAGTTCCCATTCCCCGTTCTCATTGGAGAGGGCAAGGTAGACCTTTCCAACGAACATCTCCAATGGTCAAGGGCTGCGGTAATGTTTGGGAATTCCTCTTTGCTCACGGATGGCTCGTGGAAGCGTGATGAGAAGTTGCGGCCTTTCGAGATGGTAGCAAAGGGCAGGGTGGATCTAAAAAATCTTTTTGCCCTTTCTCAATCCCCCCTTTTTCCAGAAGAGGTTCGGTTGAAGGCAAAGGGGATCGAGAGTCTATCGGGAGTAGGCCAAATCTTATTTAAAGGGCAGAGACTTGCAACCCCTTATCCCTTTTCCTATGAGGGAGAATTGATCCCGAGGGAGGTCCAACTTCTCCCAAAAGGGGTCTCGGCCCCACTCATCTTTAGAGAAGGGATTCTCTCCTTTTCGAACGTCGGGCTGAGTTTTTCGAAAGTGAAAATCCAATCTGGAAATTCCATTCTGACCGTGGATGGTTCTGTAAAACATGAGGCATTGAACCTCTCCACGTCGGGTACGATCGATTTGGGGGAATTGCATGGCCTGCTTCCCTCCCCCCTCTTCTCAGACCAGGTTCGATCAGAGATGCAGGGGATCCAACAAATCAACGGGCAGGCAGAGGTCCGTCTGAGATGGCTCGGAAAGGTAGGAGAATGGACTAAGGCCTTGAAGGAGGGGGAGGTCCGATTAAGGGGGATCTCTTTCCGACATGAAAAGATTCCAGTGCCCCTCTCTCAAGTTGAAGGCTCGCTTCTTCTCTCTCCCACCCAGGTTCAAATCGACGGTTTGAAGGGGAGGTTAGGCGATTCTCCCATCACTCTATCCGGGGCACTCTCCCGGATCTCGCCTTCCTATCCCTCCGCCGCCCCCCCGGGGGATGGAACGGATAGCCATTCAGCGGGATCAGGCAGATGGCTCTCTCTTGAAATCTCCTCCTCTCAATTGGACCTCGACCCGATCTTCCCTAAGAGAAAGGAAACCTCCCCTACTTCTTTTGAAAAGGTGAGGAATTGGCTTTCAAATTGGTCTATAGAATGCAAAGTGAATGCAGACCAGGGGAGTTATCGTGGATTCCGTTATCGAGACCTCAAAGTGGGGATGAAGTCAACCGATGGAAAATTGCTGCTCCATCCCTTTCAATTCGAGGGGGATGGAGGGAACCTCTGGGGGGAGGGATGGATACAACCCTCAGAAAGAGGAATAAATTTTGAGATCAAACCCCGCCTCTCCAATATGGATGCCAAGGGTTTCTTACGAGCCCTCTTCCAGAAGGGTGAGGGCCAGAAGGTGACGGTGACCGGCAGGATACATATCGATAAGGTTGAGTTGCGAGGAGAAGGAGAAGATTTCCAAAGGGCAAAGGAATCTCTCAACGGAAGGCTCAGGCTGCAATTGGAGAATGGGGTAATCGAACGATTCAATCTCCTTGCCAAAATCTTTTCCATTCTCAATGTCTCCCAGTTGTTCCGGGGAAGGCTCCCAGATTTGGCTCACAAGGGGCTTCCTTATCATCAAATCATGGCAAACATCCATATTAAAGACGGCATCGCTTCCACAGATGATTTTGTGGTCGATAGCGATGCCATGAAGATTACTATTTTGGGAAACGTCGACTTGGGCAAGAATTTAATCGATGCAAGGATAGGAATTCATCCTTTGGTCACTCTCGACACTGTATTGAGCCATGTCCCCATCGCCGGCTATATCCTAACGGGGGACAACAAGGCCTTCCTCTCCTATGTCTATGAGATAAAAGGAAATCTAGATGATCCAAAGATTGAGGCCATTCCTATCAAAAGCATGGAAGAGGGTTTTCTCGGAGTCATCAAACGCTTGCTCGAAACACCTCTAAGGCCGTTTCAAAAGTCCCCTTCATCGAAGTGATGAAAAAAAGTTCAGTGCGCGGAGTTTAGACTCTCAAAAAAGATTTTTTTCACAAAGTAAATTTTTCCCTTGACACCAACAATATGTTGTTGTAATCATCAATAATCATACTAAATATGGCCCATCTTAGAGGCCTGCCAAGAGTCTACCCCAATACAAGGTGAGATAAGATGTCAACTGTGATTGGAATGAAAGGCGACCGCCAGCAGTTTACGGAAGAAGTTGAGACCACGGACATGGCCCTTTTTGTCCGCACCTCTGACGAATCAATGCATGACTGGAATCGTCAGAGAATCGTGGATGCCCTCCTTCGAGAGACCTATGTCGATCTTGATACAGCAAAGGAGATTGCTCGGGAGGTAGAGGACTTAATTGCCACCTCCAAGATCAAAATGGTGACTGCCCCGCTTATCCGGGAACTGGTTGACACCAAGCTGGTTGAGAGGGGCCTCGAACAGGCCCGGAAGATGCACACCCGTTTAGGGATGCCTCTCTACGACGTGGACCAACTCATCCTTCACCCGAATAAGGAGAATGCCAATGTTCCTCACGGGCCTGAGGCCACCAACCTCACCTTGGCCGAGAGGATTAAAAAAGAGTATGCCCTTCTCTCCGTGTTTTCTCAGGAGATCGCCGATGCCCATATGCGTGGGGACATACACCTCCACGATCTGGGATTTGTGGATCGACCTTACTGTAGCGGGCAATCCCTCGAATATATCAAACGGTTCGGCCTGAGTCTTCCGAACTCGATCGCCATGGCCAAGCCGGCCAAACATCCGGAGGTGCTATTGGCTCACATGGTCAAGTTCGCCGCAGCCCTCCAGAGCCACTTTGCAGGGGCCATTGGCTGGGACTCTGTGAATCTCTTCTTCGCACCCTACATCGTGGGGATGTCGGATCAGGAACTGGAACAACTCGCTCAGATGATGATCTTCGAATTTTCCCAACAGGCTGTTGCCAGAGGCGGACAAGCCATTTTTACCGACCTCAACGTTTACTGGGAGGTTCCCAAACACTTCGAGGATGTCCCTGCAATCGGACCGGGCGGGGAGTTGACGGGAAAGACTTACAGTGACTATATGAAGGAGGCACAGCGCTTTGCCTGGGCCCTCTTCGACGTTTATGAGGAAGGAGATGGATCCGGAAGACCCTTCTTCTTTCCAAAACCGATGGTCCATATTACGGAGAAATTCTTTAGCACCCCGGGTCATATGGATTTTCTCTACCATATCTGTGACGTCGCTTCTGAGAAGGGAAACACGTATTTTGTCTTCGATCGTGGGGAGACCGCCAAAATTTCTGAATGCTGCCGCCTGAGTTTCAAACTCGACCAAACCGACTTGGAAGATGCCAGACAACCCTGGAGGATGCGATACTGTGCTCTCCAGAATGTGACACTCAATCTTCCAAGAATCGCCTATCTGTCGAGGGGAGATGACACCCAGCTCTTTTCAAAAATTAGCGAGTTCGTCGAGATGGCCGTGAAGGCCCACTTGGAAAAGAAACTCTTCATCGAAAGACTTCTCTCCCTCGGAGAGAAAGGGCCGCTGGCGCTCCTTGCGATGGATCGGGATGGATCTCCCTACCTGAGGATGCATCGCGCCAGTTTTCTCGTCGGCATGGTGGGGCTGAATGAGCTTGTCCAGATTCATACCGGACAAGAGATGCATCAATCAAAACAGGCCTTCAAGTTCGGGTTGAAGGTGATCGCCCATATGAAACTGTTGGTGGAAAGGTTCAGCCAACACTACGGGATGCATTTCGTCCTGGAACAGACACCAGCGGAATCGACAGCTTACCGATTTGCCAAATTGGACCTCAAATATCATTCGCCCAGATCGGGGCACATCGTCAAAGGAGATATCTCGAGAGGCGAAGTCTATTATACGAACTCGACCTACTTGAACAACTCATCTGTATTGAACCCCATTGAGCGGGTGAGACAGGAAGGGCTTTTCCACCCCCTGATCGAGGCAGGCGCGTTAACCCATATCTGGTTAGGTGAGGCGCGGCCTTCCAAGGCGTCACTGGCCAACTTTGTCATGAAGACTTTTCAACGGACTCAGAATGACCAGATTGCCTTCTCCCCCGAGTTTACCACCTGTAACCTCTGCCATCGGACGACCCGGGGCCTTCGGTCATCTTGCGCTTACTGCGGCTCTGAAGATGTGGATGGGATTACCCGGATCACCGGCTATTTCACTAAGATCTCCAGTTGGAATAAAGGAAAAATCGGAGAACTCCGCAACCGGTATCGGAACCAGGCCTTCCTGACGGAGAAGGAAGAGGGAATGCAACTGAATTGCTAATCAATGAGCAATGACCAATGATCAATGGCCATTGATACTTTTGTAGGGAGGTGTCATGGGGTTAATAAAGATCTTTACCAAAGCGAAATGCCCGAAATGCCCTGCAGTCAAGGAGATCGGGACGGAGTTAAAGAAGGAGGGGGTTCCGGTTCTTGACTACGATTTGGACACGATTGATGGTCTGGCCGAGGCCTCCTTTTACAGCGTCCTTTCTACCCCTTCCATCATCATCGAGGATGAAGAGGAGAGGGAGTTGATCAGTTGGAGAGGGGTGGTCCCGACGCTCCAGGAGGTAAAACAGTATTTGTTTAGAGATATTTCCTAAGACGAACGATATCTCTTATTCGATTCATATAAACGATGATTGAGATCAAAGGTTTCTTAGAAGCTTCTTTTGTGGATTGGCCGGGGAAAATCTGCTCTGTCCTCTTCCTCCCCTACTGCAATTTCCGCTGTCCTTACTGCCATAACCATCCCCTCGTTTTTCACCCAGAGCGGTATTCTTCGATTCCATTTGATGACATTCTGGCCCGCCTCCTCTCCTTCCGGGATTGGATTGATGGAGTTTGCCTTACAGGTGGAGAGCCCACCCTGCACGTCGATCTTCCATTCTTGATTCGAAAAATAAAGGACCGCGGATTTTTGGTGAAACTGGATACGAACGGTTCAAATCCTCAGATGTTAGAAAACCTCATCGCCGGGGGGCAGATTGAATTTGTTTCCATGGATGTGAAGGCTCCATTGGATCCCTTTAGCTACAGGCGTTCGACGGGTATTCCGATTGACCTCAATCTCATTTTAAGGTCGATCGAGGTCCTGAAGAGGGAAAAGGTGGAGTACGAATTCAGGATGACCGTCGTCCCAGGCCTCCATAGAAAAGAAGACATCCAGAACCTGGGCTCCCAGTTGAGAGCTGGACAAAGGTTTGTTCTCCAAAACTTCAATCCAGAGAATCCATTGGATCCTTCACTGAAAGACACCCTCCCTTATGATCCAAAAGCATTGAAGGAGAACGAAAGAGAAGTTCAGGGGATGATATAAATTGCAGATTGGAATCCTCCAACTGGCGGGACTGAAATTTGAAATTGGCATCCGTTTATGAAATCCCCCTCCCTCAAAGAAATCAGAAGAAAGGTGGAAGCGCTGGAAAAAGAGATCCATTTTCAGAGGTCCATCCTTGAGGTGATCGAGGAACCTTTCTTCATCCTCGATCGAAAAGGAGAATTCCTGCAGGCCAACCCGAGAGGGACGGAAATGCTGGACTACCCTTGGGATGATCTGCGAAAAAAGACTTTTATCGATCTGGTGGCTCTCGAAGACCTGAGTCGGATCAGAGAACGATTCGAAGAGATAGAACAAGGCAGACAGGTGCGTTTAACGACCCATGTCGTGACTCGGCGTAAAGAATGGATCCCTGTCGAGTTCACCGGGATCATGAAGGGGGAGGCCATTTTCATTACGCTGCAGGACTTGAGGGAAAGGATACAGGGGGAAGAGGAGGGGGAGAGCACGAAGAAGGAGCTTGTTGAAAGGATTCGAGAAAGAGATCAATATGCACGGGAACTGCAGATGTTTAGGAATCTCTATGAGGAGAAGTTGAAGGAGATCGAGAAATTGAGGGAGGAGGCCATTCTTCTCTCTTATACCGACGATTTGACCAATATTTACAACCACCGTTTTTTTATCCAACAACTCACCATGGAGCTGGAGCGCCAAAAGCGCTATCCCTCTCCGCTCTCACTCCTCATGATCGATATCGACTATTTTAAACATTACAACGACACCAACGGGCATCTGGCCGGAGATGAAGTACTGAAGGCCGTTTCCATGCTCATCCAGCAGGGGGTTCGACATACCGACATTGTCGCTCGATATGGAGGAGAGGAATTCTCTGCGATCTTGATGAATTCTGGAAAGGATCATGCCAGGGAGATTGCGGAAAGGGTGAGGAGAAATGTGGCCGAGGCCCGTCTCCACAACGAGACTGCACAGCCTAATGGAGATTTGACCGTGAGCATCGGAGTGGCTACGTTCTCGCCTCCCACCATCTCTACCCTCACCGATCTGATCCGTGAGGCGGACAAGGCCCTCTACCGGGCCAAGGAGGCGGGCCGTAATCGGGTAGAGGGATAAGATGAAGACCGTCCTCGTCTCAGCGGCGGTTATTATTGAACAGAAAAAAGTCCTCGTCACCCAGAGAAAGGCGGATTCGCCCCATGGGCTGCTCTGGGAATTTCCAGGAGGGAAAGTGAAGGAGGGAGAAGAGCCAAGAGAGGCCTTGCAAAGGGAGTTGAAAGAAGAATTGGACATCGAGGCCGAGGTAGGACCGATTTTGGACGTGGTCTTCCATCCTTATCCAGAGCATCCCATTCTTCTCCTGACTTATCTTTGCCGTGTTGAGAAAGGCATTCCAAAACCCATTGGATGCCAGGACCTCCGATGGGTTAACCACAGTGAATTGCAAAGACTGGTCATGCCTCCGGCGGATGACCCCATTCGCAAACATTTATGTTCCTCTGAAGAAGGGGCTCTCCTCATCTAAACACCCCCTGAGGTGCCATCCATGGCGTCTCGACATCAGGCCCCTCTTGCCGACCTGACTTATCTATTCTTTCCGAGAAATCCCATCACTGTTTTTATGTCCCACCATTTCACCCCTTCCCCTTGCCTGTTGGCAGGCAGGGGGAGGATTGCCCACGCCTCAGAGCCCTCGCCTGTTGAAGAGCTTGTTCGGCGGACAGGTCAACCACGGAACGGTGAACGGGAGAGGGCTTGACCAAATTCGTGTTGGAGAAAGATGAGAATTGAAGTAGAATGGTGTTGGAGATGAACCATGGAGAAAGACAGAGTCCAAAGGTATGCAGATAGTTTAGAAAAGACCATCCAGAATAACTATCATTACCTAAAGCAGACGGTGGAGGACTTCCAAGGGCTGTGTCTCCTCGTCACCCCTGAGAGAAATGTTCCTCCGGAGATCGTGATCGATATCCGTGAAATGTATAAGGAGATTCGGAATCGATTCGCCGAGATCAAGGCGATCCAACAACTTTTGCAAGGAAGATACCGACAGTATTATCACCGGGACCCCTTACGGGATAAAGAAATCTTGGAGTTTGGGTTCGTTGTTAAGAATGGTTACTCCAAATTTGAGTACACCTTGATGCAGAAGCAAGCACAAGAGAAAAGCAGGGCAATGGAGAAGAAAAAAGGTTTCAGGATCGACCAAAAGCGTGCGCCTTGCCAGTGGTTTCGTTCCAAAGAGAATCAAGTCACTTTTGTCAGAAATCTGCGGACTCTAAAGGAATTGGATTACGAGTCCCCGCCCGACCATGTGGGGGAGGAGAGACGAGAGATTTTCCAAGACCTGAGAAGCCTCACCCTTTTCGTCTTTTCGGGGGAGGGGAGACTCCTCGATGACCTTCAATCCAAAATCCGATGGCGGGAACACGACATCGTAGAACGATATGGTGGAAATGAGCTCCACGGTGTCCTAACTCACTTGAGGGAGGTCAGCCCCTTAGAGTTGGAGAAGACGATTCAACAGTTCATGGAGAGCAGAGGATTTTCAGAACTCAAATGTTTGCTCCTGCCGGTTCGTTCTCAAAAAGAAATCGAGGGGGACATACTGGGCTTGATAAAAAAGACTTTACAAGAGATGAAAAAAGGGGAGGTGAAAACCATTTCCATTTGACACCTTTCTAGGAGGTCGTTAAACAGACTGGTGATTCCTTGGAGACTTGTGGAGTTATTTCTTGAAGTGAATAATGATCAGGGCTCAAAAGATAAATTTTTGAATTTTCTGCTTGACAATCTTTGTTTGAATATACTAAGAGTAAATGGATGATTTTGATTACGAAAAGAAAAGAGGAAAAAATTAACCCCGAAGAAATGGAACCTCCTGGTAACTGGGTTGAGTCCCATAACTTGGCCATTGCTGGTAAGGGAGAAAAGAATCGAAGCTCGGAAATGATGGTCAATAAAGCAACTGTTTAGCCCTTCTTGGCACATTTCCGGGACCAGCCTTGGCAGGAAACGGAGTTGTGTCATGTATTTTGTCCTCAATGGAAATACCCTCTCTCTCTTCCCATCTCACCGGTTGCTCAGTAACAAGACTTTTTATCAAAAGATTGGCTCTTCAATAGTTGGCAATGGGGACTGCTCATGTACTGGATCAGTAAGAGTATCCATCTCCTGACCCGTCTACGCCGGCAATTAATCATTTTCTTGTCGGTCCTGGGACCGGGGATCATCGTCATGGTGGCAGATAACGATGCGGGTGGTATATCCACTTATGCCGTGACAGGCTCTAAGTTTGGTTTTTCGCTTCTCTGGATGTTCATCCCTCTCTTCCCCATGGCATATTATGTCCAAGAGATGACAGTCCGTTTAGGGGCAGTGACTAAACGTGGACATGCCGAAGCCATCTTTGATGGCTTCGGTCCCTTCTGGGGATGGTTTTCTCTCATTGACTTGGCTATCGTCAATTGGTTAACCCTGATTACCGAGTACATCGGGATGACTGCGGCAATGAGTCTTCTTGGTGTGCCTCCTTGGCTCACCTTTATCATTGTGACGATCATCCTATTGGCCGTAGTGATTTCAGGACAATACTGGACCTTTGAGAAACTTGCCCTCTTCTTTTGCATTTTTAATTTCGTCTACATCCCTGCTGCCTTGTGGGCAATGCAAACACCCAGTGCGCCGGGTTGGAGCGAGGCGCTCCGGGGTTTCTATCATCCAGATTTGCCATTTGGGCTCACTGGAGACCTTATCTTCATACTGATGGCCAACATCGGCACGACCATTGCACCTTGGATGATCTTCTTCCAACAAAGCGCTGTCGTGGACAAGGGTTTAGACTATCATGATATCAAATTTGGCCAAATGGACACCCTCGTTGGTTCCTTCCTAACATGTGCTGTGGCCGTTTTCATAATCATTGCTACAAGTGCGGTCTTTTATTATCACCGTCCACCCATCACGATTGAAGATGCCAAACAGACAGCCGAAGCCATTGTGCCACTCTTACCCTCAGGATACGGTGAACTTGCACGTAAACTTTTCGCGATAGGTCTATTTGATGCCGGTTTCCTTGGGGCATTGTGCATCTCCTTATCCTCATCATGGGCAGTGGGGGAGGTCTTCGGATGGGCTCACTCCTTGAATTACAAAGTGAGGGAAGCGCCGTGGTTCTATACCATTTACCTGTTGATGCTGATCACCTCGGGCCTGGTCGTTTTAATCCCCGGGGCTCCGCTGGTGACAATCACGATGTTCGTGCAAGTGGTAGCGGTCACGCTGTTACCTGCAGCGCTCGTCTTTCTGCTCTTGCTCTTAAATGACGAATCCTGTATGGGTGAGCATACCAACACCCGCTGGGAGAATTATGCAAATTGGATAATCGTTATGATCGTGGCACTCATGTCAACACTTTTGGGAATCACTACCCTTTTTCCGGGTCTTTTTAAATGACCATCGGGAGCCTAAGATGATGAAACCTACTGCTAGCGCCTTAAAGATACCCGATCTGCCGAGCGGCACGGGGGACTACCAATTCCTTTATTTTTCGGAACTGATCAAGCGCCCAATCTGCGTGGGAAAGATCAAAGATCGGATCGGGAAGTTGACCGATCTGGTCTTCCTACAAGTCGAGCCTTACCCGGAAGCCGTAGGAATTTATATCGAGCACGGATGGGGTAAGCCCACCGAGTTTATACCTTGGGTAAAGGTCTTAAGGATCGAAGATGACGCCATCTTTGTTCAACCCCCTGGAAACGGGAATTCCTACCCTCCCTTTGTCGATCAACCTGGTTGGATACTTTTGGACAAGCATTTGATGGGCCGAACCATCCTGGACATGGATGGCCGTCGGATTGAAGTGGTGAATGACGTCCACCTTTTGGAGTCCAAGGGTCGAATGCTCATCGTCCATGTTGATATATCTTTCAATGGTTTCTTGCGCAGGTGGGGATTGGGAGGAACCCGCTGGATTAAAGATCAACTCATCTCATGGAAATACGTCCAGCCTCTTTCCGTAGAAGACGCGATCTCCACCGACAAGGTTTCCCTCTCCGTCACCCGCAAACAGATCCTGCAAATGCCCGGCGAAGACTTGGCGGATGCCCTTGAAGAGTTATCTGGAGAAGAGCAGCAAGCCCTCTTTTCGGCCCTTGACTCAGAAAAGGCTGCAGAAGCCTTGGTAGAGGCCGAACCCAGAGCACAAAGACAGATCATTGCAAACCTACGGAAGGAAAGAATCCATACCGTTCTGTCGGAAATGACGATCCCCCAGCTGGCAGATCTTTTTTCCGTTCTGCCCCATGAGCAGATGACAAACTTAATGGAATTGCTCAGCAAGGAACAGGCGGAGCGCGTGCGGGCGATTCTCTCGGAACGGGAAGCCAAAGCCAGGGACATCATGTCATCAAATTTCATGACAGCTTATAAAGACGCCAAGGTCGGCGAGGTTCTCGAAAAGATAAGGCGATCTGGCGTCGAGCCGGATGCCATCTCGTATATCTATGTGATGAACGCGGATGGCCAAACTCTCGTGGGCGTGGTCGATTTACGTGAACTGCTGCTTTCTGTAGACCACATGACCTTAGGAGAAGTCATGGTTTCGCCGGCCGTTGTTGCGGAGGAAAATGATATGCGGGAAGACTTGGCCGAAATGTTTGCCAAGTATCATTATCGCATGATTCCCGTTGTGGACGAGCGGGACCATCTCTTGGGAGTGATTCACTACAATGACATTATGAAGGATCTTATAACCCGGGTAAAGATTTGAGGAGAATACAATGCCCCGCGTAAAAATGACTCGAATGACCCGAATTGCACTCTACTTCTTACGGTTTTACCTCTTGTTCCTACTAATCCTAATTATCGTAAGATTCGTTAAGGTTTTCTACTGAAAAAGGGGGAACAATGATGATGGGATATACAAATGGCCCAGGTCTCTCCAGGATGGCTTGAGAAAGCACCCCATATCTTGGTTTTCTTCTTCATGTGCCAAGTTTTCCCCAAGTTTTCCCTTGACACACAACGCCGAGCTTTGCTATATTCGCGCCCATTGGAAGCGAGTTCTTATCACCTCACCGTAGGTGACCGACATCCACATCTCAGTCCCCAGCGACATGATCGGAGGGAGCCAAAAGAGGAGATTGCGCGCTTGAACGCGCTGGGCGAGCGATTGGCCAACGGACTGCGGGAGGCATATGACACGGACGCCCTGAAAAAGGTACGCCCGGTCGTCGAAAGGGGGGATTGAGCCATCGAAAGTCCTCCACAGGGGTGTGCGAGGATGTGACAGTTCCACTCGTATTGACCGAGGTAAGGGGTCGGCTCCCAAATCGAGTCTCGGCACGCTTAGATCTCGACAAACAATTCAGGAGGAGGGTCTTACAATGAAAACGCTTCGTATCATTTCGCTTATAGCTTTAGGCAGCCTCTTCATTGTTCTTGCGGCCCATCCGGCTGCGGCTCAAACAAAGGTCATCAAGATCTACGAGAGTTGGCCGATGCAGGGGTCCATGATCCCTGAAGGCACGGCCATGCTGAATGCCGCCAAGATGGCAGCGGACGAGGTAAAAGGACAGGTTGCGGGCTACAAAATCGAATTGGTTTTCCTGGACGATGCCTCGCCTACCACTGGCTCGTGGGACGGCACGATCGAGGCGACCAACGCGCAAAAAGCCATTGCTGACGAACAAGCCTTGGCTTACTTTGGCACGTACAATTCCGGCGCCGCTAAGATCTCCATGCCCTTGACCAACGAGGCCGGCATGGCGCAGATCACCCCTGCGAACAGTTATCCAGGCCTGACCAAGAGCGGCTATGCCCCCGGCGAACCGGGCATCTACCGCCCCACTGGCAAGG